>JACCDH011090368.1_pt1 | contig 47628 bp, 37 predicted proteins | sample 7442481 | NCBI WGS metagenome assembly JACCDH01 (sample SAMN15323433, study PRJNA562643) | freshwater metagenome | isolation source: river surface water | place: USA:Blue River Watershed | collected 2017-08-15
CCCCCGTTGGCATCCCTGCCAACTTCTGCCAATCTTCACATTTGGCACCCGACATCTTCACATTTGGCACCCGACATCTTCACATTTGGCACCCGACATCTTCACATTTGGCACCCGACATCTTCACATTTGGCACCCGACATCTTCAGTGGTCGTTGTTGTCCATTTTCCACACGTGTTCGCAGACGGTGCACAGATAGACGTATTTCATGTTTCCGTCGTCAAAGCGCAAATAGATGACTTCGCGGGGCGCTGCGTCGGAGGAAGCGTTGGAGGCACATGCCGCGCTCGGACAGGGAATGTTGTTCACGCGCGGCAAGGTGGGGTCCAGTCGTGTAAAGGGATTGACAAGATGTTGGATGGCAAAATCGTCGTTGCGTGCTTGCACCTGCAGTACACCTGCGCGCGATCCATCGACGTGCAATTCTTCATGGTTGCATTTGCGGCAGTAGTATCGAATCGTGTTCAACTCCCGCGGATTCAGCGTCAAGTAGTACATGTTGTCACACAAAGCACAGAACTTCATGGTATCGGCGCAGGTGAGTGAGTGAGCGAGAATGGATTAATCGCGATATAGGTAGCTCAACAAACAATTCTGTCCGCAATGCGATTCAACTGTTTGGTTGTCTGTTTGTTTTATGTGCTGATTTTCATCAACCGCGGCGGCCATTGTGTCGCCGCGTTGCACACGTGATTGGCCTTAGTTAGCCTCGGCCTCGTGCAGTTCCATCGTTGAACAAAGACAAAGGGGGAAGGGGGGGGGAGGAGGAAAAGAAGAAGAGAAAGAGAAGGATTCGCAAAAAAAACCAAATAGAAAAGTCATGCGATGGACTATCCAATTGTCTGAAGAAGAAGTTTGCGTTCGTGTTTGTGTTCATCTTCGTCTTCGTGTGTTGTGATTGTGATTGCCTTAGCCTCCCTCCCTCCTTTGTGGGTACACTTGTTCCTCTTTCACATAACTTTGTTTCCTGTTGCTTGCTCCATTGGTTTCCCCGAGTCTTTGTTTCATCACTTTGTGCACATTTCTATTATCGTTGGGCGACCTAGTGAGTGAGTGAGTGAGTAAGTAAATTGACACACCAACAGACGAACCTGGCAAACCAACTAACAGCAGAACAGAACAGCAGAGAACCGCAAACCATGACCAGCACAAATGTCACCTTCGAAGAAGCCGCCTCGCTCCCGGATCTCACCCACTTCTTGAATCACTTCAAACTGGCCAATGGCGACACGGCGCCTTCTTCGCACACCATCATCCCCGGCAATCATCCCTCCCGTCGCACCATCTGCCCCCATGCCGCCAAATACGCCATCCCGCCAGAATTCCGAGGACTGCTGTACGAACATGTGTACAACGACGTCGTGGCGACAAAACAATTCTGCGGACTCACGGAGCGCCAATTTGCCGACAATGGTGTCTTCGCGGTCGATTTCGATTTTCGCTACGACGCCTGCGTCACTACTCGCCAACACGACCAGACGCACATCTTCGACATGGTCACCGTGTACCTGCAGTTCGTCAAGGACTTTGTGTCCATCCCCGTCGACACCAAACTGGAGATCTTCATCACCGAGAAACCCAAAGTGAACACCAAAAGCAGCGACTACACCAAGGATGGCATCCACATGATCATCGGGCTGCGCATGCCGAACACACTGCGTCTGATGATCCGCGAGGAAATCATGAACCATCTGCCGCAAGCCTGGGAACTGCCCCTCATCAACAATTGGGACGCCGTGCTGGATTACGGCGTCTGTGCCGGCACCGTGGCGTGGCCTGTCTACGGGTGCGGCAAGCCAGACTGCGACGATGTGTATGAACTGACGTATGTGTTCGAGGCCACGCGCACCAACACCGAGGTGGGATGGACCATGCAATCCCGTCGCGCCGATCAGTTTCCGGTGCGTCACAACATGCACAAACTCTCGGTGCAGAACGACGACTACCCGCTCTTCGATGTGCATCCCCAGAAGCAGGAAGCCTTCCGCCAGCGATGCGAACAAAGCAACACCCGTCGCCGCCAAACGGAATTGGCGCGCGCGGCGGCCAGTCGCATGACGCTGACCGCCGAGACGGACGACCAAGACCTCATCAACATTGACCCGGACCAAATCACCGTCGGTCTGCACCAAATCATCAACCACGATGTCCTGAAACAAGCGGTGTTCGTGCTGCTCAAAAAATTCGAAAAAGAGAAGTTGTACGAACTGGTGCTCCTGCATCGCTGTGTGGAGCGCCTGCCGCCCAAGTACTACGAGCCCGGCTCGCACTTGCTCAATCGCCGCGTCGCCTTTGCCTTGAAACACACCGACGACCGACTCTTCCTCACCTGGGTCTTTCTCCGCAGCCGCGCCGACGATTTCGACTTTGGAACCGTGCCCGACCTGTTCGACGAATGGTCCCACTTCGCGTCGTCCAACCAGCAGGGCTTTGCCGTGTCGAAGAGTTCCATCTTCCACATGCTCCAACAGGAAGACGAGGCAGCGTACTGCGAAATCATGAACAATTCCCTCCAAGGCCTCATGGACATTGCGGTGGAGTCGGAAAACCCCACCGAAGTCGACATCGCCAACATCCTCCACTGCAAGTTCCAAACCGTGTACGTCTGCGTCGACTACAAGCGCCACTCGTGGTACCACTACGACCACCACCGCTGGGTGGAAGACACCGCCATCACCATCCGCGCGCAAATCTCGCAATTTGTGTACCAGCTGTTCTTCGACTGGCGCGAGAAAATGCTCGCAGAAATCAACGAATCCTCGACCCAGGGCACTGCGCGGGCCATCAACCCCGCCGCGCCGAACAACCACGACGCCGACGTCACACAGTTCAGCGCGCGCATCGAACATTTGCGCCAAGCCGTGAAGCGCACCTCGCGCCTCATGGAATGCTGCAAGAAGACCATCTTCAAGAACAATGTCCTGCGCGAAGCCGAGGAGAAGTTCTTCGATGCCCGGTTCACTTACGTGCTCGACAGCCACCGCCACTTGCTGGGCATGACCAACGGCGTCGTGGACTTCCACGAAAAGGTGTTCCGCCCCGGCATGCCCGAGGACTATCTCAGCAAAAGCACCGGCCACGCCTTCATTCCCTTCGAGGACCTGGAGATCGATGGTCCCCATGGCGCGCAGGTCCGGGACGTGCATCACTTCATGGAGACCGTGTTTCCCATCGAAGAACTGCGCAACTACATGTGGGACCATCTTTCCTCCTCGCTGATCGGCGAAAACAAGAACCAGACCTTCAACATCTACTTCGGCAACGGCAGCAACGGCAAAACCATCTTGGTGGAACTCATGAGTCTGGCGATGGGCCAGTACAAAGGCACCGTGCCCATCACCATGGTGGTCGGCGAGCGCACCAAAATCGGCGGCACCTCAGACGAAGTCGCGCAACTGAAGGGCGTGCGCTTCGTGGCCATGCAGGAACCCACGAAGGGCATGCAGATGAACGAAGGCGTGATGAAGGAGCTCACCGGCGGCGATCCACTGCAGGCGCGCGGCATGTACCAAAAATCGGAAATTTTCATGCCGCAATTCACCCTCATCGTGTGCGCCAACAACCTCTTCCGCGTCAACAGCATGGAGGACGGCACCTGGCGTCGCATCTGCTGCGTCGATTTCGTGTCCAAATTTGTGGACAACATCCACGACCCCGCACACGCCGGCATCCAGTACCTCTTCCCGAAAGACAAAGACTTGAAGTACAAACTGCCCGCCATTGCCTGCGTCTTTCTCAGCATGTTGATTCGCCGCGCCTTCCAAACCAACGGCATCGTCAACATATGCGAGACCGTGCGTCGCGCATCCGACCGCTATCGATATGGAGAAGACCACGTGCGTCGCTACATCGAAGAGCGCGTCACCGTCACCCGCGCACCAGGCGACATTGTGGAAAAGACCGCCTTGATCAACGATTTCAAACAATGGTACATGGACAACGTTGGTCCGCGCATCAAAGTCAAGAGTGACGAGCTGTACGAAGCCGTCGCGAAAGTCATTGGCATGGTCGTTGTGCCGCGCAAACAATACGTCGGCATCCGACTTGAATATCGCGACGATGAAGGAGGTGCCGACAACAACTTTGACGCATTCGTCATGCACTGAACTGTGCGCATGCGCATGTATAAAAAACCCCAACTGTGTAGATAAGTAGATGTTTTGTTTTGCAGTGTAAGCGCCGGTTGTTCACATCCCCGCTCTCCCCGCCCTTTACCATTGGGCGAGAACGGCGGAAAAGAGAACGACGGCGCAAGAACCAAAAAAAGAAACGCACACTTTCTTCCTCTTTTCGTTCTTCCTCTTCTTCTTCTCTGAACTTCTTTGTGACATCATTCCAACCTTGGAACACTCGTGTTTTTTGTCAACTAATCGGCGGCAGTTGCCTCCCCCGCCGCCGCTGCCACCCTGGAGGGTGCGCGCGCATGGTCGCGCCGCAAATACACATTTTGTGGCAACCATGCGGAGACTTGCGCCCACATCCACATCGCCGCGGCCACCACCCGATTGGAGATCATGGGGTACAGCACCATCAACACCCCCGCGACGATGCGCATGTCCATCGACCACGCCGACGCAAAGTAGAAAGACGCCAATCCATAGGCCACCACCAACGCGTAAAACAGGTACCAACTGTACCGATAGTAACGCTGCAAATCATCCATCTCTTCGTCCTCGTAAAAGGTCACGCGCTCGTGCATGAATATACCGTGCAAATACTGCTGCTTCTGCGCGCGCAACCGCGTCTCTTTCTCCTGCATCATCGCCACACTGTCGATCGCCTGGCGCGTCGTCGTGTACAAGTAGTCCGTCTCCGCCAAAGCGCGAACACTGGCCACGGTCGAACTATTCGCGGAACTTGTGTTCATCTTTCTTGTTCTTCTGGTTGGTCTTGGTTGCACACACACACGTTACTCTCCTGTCAGAAAAAAAGAACACCTTCATCGCTGAGTTCTTTTTTTCAGAGGGCCGTTTTTTTTCATAGATCGGAGGGCCGTTTTTTTTCATGGATCGGAGGGCCGTTTTTTTGCGAATGTGTCGGGAAACGCATTGGTTATCATCGGCGGTTCATGCGCTGTTGCAAACTGGCGCTGTGGAATTGGGTGCTGTCGTCGATGGCGGCAAAGGGCATTGATCCGAGGTTGCTGGAGAGTGCACTGCCGAACGATGCCGCCGATTCCGTTGACATGGCTTGAAACCCACTAGTAGTGGTTCCGCTGTTCGTGGTCGACGCCGAAGCGGTGGAAGGGTTGGAAGACGATGTGGTTGTTGGACACTGGTCCAACTGGGAAGTGGTGAGTGCGGCGGCGGGATTGTGGCTAAAATCGTCTCCAGGTTGATCGCCCGGATTGAAGCGCCAATCGAATTCTCGATAGTTCATGTTGTTGCGATACGCCATGGAGATGAATTGCCGCCAAAAGTAGTACCCACCCACCACGCTGACCCCCACCAACAACAAGTAGAACACACTGTTGGGCAACAAACCCGTGCGGCGCACCAGGACGACCGCGATGATGGCCACCAGTGTGGTCACAAAGAGACGCATCAACACCACGCTTGCTTCGGTGCGATCTTCGAAGTACGTGTTGATTTGCAGCAGGCGCACGTTGTTGTTCTTCTCGGATTGCAACAACTCGAACTGTTTCTTCGCGGCACCCAATTGTTGTTCCATCACGTCCACCGCCTTCTTCTGCTCCATGATGGACGTCGCCGCGCTGTCCACGGCGCCGGCGCGGGAAGTGTAGTTGTCTTTCAACGCATTGTACAAATTCTGGCGCATCCGCGTGGTTTGATTGATCTTTTCCACAATCGCATTCACGTTGTCCGACGGCGATGTCTGCAACTCTTTCAACAACTTGCGCTCCAACACCTGCAGATCTTCAATCGCGGCAATGGAAACATCCTTGCTCCCACTCGTGGTCGCAGTGGAAGAGGAGGTTGTCGTCGGCGCGGTGGTTGTACTCGCCGCCGCCGCTGTCGCCGCTGCAGCAGTGGAAGAAGTTGCAGAAGTTGCAGAAGTTGCAGAAGAAGACATTATGTGATGTTCCAACCAAAAAAACGGGGGTCGGTTGCGGCAGATGGGAAACGTGGCAGAAAGAAAGAGAGGTGTGTGGTGGATATGTTACCTCAATAGTATTTTTTGCCGTCAGTTGCCGCCGCCGCTGGATTACGACTGCAACATTTGCACCCCCAACAAGAAGGCGCCGACCGCCACGCCCGACCATACCACCAACTGTGTTTGGCTGCTGCCCAAATTGATTTCACTGTCCTCCACGCGACTGCTGTATTCATCTTGCCATCGATGCATCTTGTCGTGCAGCGCGTCAAACACTTGTTGGTGGCCCGCGGTGAATTCGCGACTTTGTTTGTTGACCGCAGACGTTTTGGACAATCCGAGCGCATCCAACTTGGTTTCGTAGCCGTTGATTTTTTCCGCGGCAAGGCGCATCTCTTGGTCCGCGCGGTCCAAATCGGCCTGTTTCGCGAACTTGATCTCAAACGCTTTGGAGTCTCCGGTGAGAGGCGTGTTGTCTTTTTTGTGCGCGGCAAAGGCATTGGAGCCGAAGGTCACCACATTCGTCGTTCCATTGCTGCCGACGGACGGGGTTCCCGCTGGAATGTCCCTCGGTCGTGCGCGGCGCAGGTAGGTGTTGGCGTTGCGCAAGTACGTGCGGGTCGCGCGCTGGTCACCCACAAAGGCCTTTTGGTGCTTCAACACACACTTGCCCGTGGTGGACCCCGCGCCGCTTCCTTTCAGCACAAACCCCGCGCAGCGCTCATCCGCCGAACAGCGGGATTGACAGGCCTCTTTGGTCAAACTGTCATACTCCATGATGGTCTGGCCCGACACGTCCACGTCGGTGAACAATTGGTCGTAGATCCCCAAATACTGCATGTTGTTGGCGGCGTAGGTGTGCATGGTGGAATCCTCGTCCACGTACCCCAACTTCCCCACGTGGTCGTACGGCGACGCCCCAATGCGGTACCACGCAAACACGTTGCCGCTGTTGGTGGCGGGACTGGTGCGAATGTTCGCGCTTGCATCCACCACGACGCACCCACTGACATCCGTCGCACCGATGCTGGAGGCCACGCGACATTTGCCGGCGTTGCCCGACGCGTCGCGCACCCACGCGAAGAAGGGCTTGGAGAGTTGGTAGGCCATGCGGCGGCAGGCATCGAACGTGACATTCTCCCCCACCTCCTCCACGGTGTTGCTGCCGCCGCTGACACAGCGCTGGTAGGTGGAGGCCGCAGCTTGCGACGGATTGACCAGGCGGTTCACAAACACATGTTGTCCCTCCGACCCCATCACTTGTCCCGCCTCCAAGGGACTGCCCATCTTCAAGGGGATGGTGGTGCCGGACGCATCTTTCAACGGAACATTGGCGCCGATGGTGTTGTACTCGGACACCCAGTCGGGCAACGGATTGCTGAAACTGGCGTTGAACGGCGTGCCATTCCCCAGAGAGTTGCCCTCGCCGACGCGTTTCACGACACCCATGTTGGTGACGCGGGCTTTGATCGTGGTTCCATCTGTTGTTGCGGGATCGCGGAACCCAATCAGCTTGTTCAGGTACGTGTTGGTACTGCTGGTGCGTTGCTGCATCGCGGCGACCTGTTTCAATTTCTCGTCCAGCAGCGTCTGATATTGCACTTGCGCGGCGTTGTACTTTTCGCGCCAAGAGGCAATCGCTTCTTCGTATTGCCGCGCCAACTTGTATTTCTCCGCCATGCTCACCACCGCCTGCGTCGCAGCGGATTGGAATCCCTCCGTCACCGAGGGCGTCGACGTGTCCAACGAGGAAGGTTGAAAGATGGCGGCGGTGTCCGTGATTGTGTGCTGCGTCGCCGCGGCATTGGCGTTGGCCGGTCCCGATATGGTGCAGGTGGATGCTGTGCGTGGAGCCGACATGATGTTGCTACTGCTGCTGCGGATGGGTGCTGACCGAAGAAGAGGAAGAGTGGATGTGCGTGTGTGTACGTATGTGTGCGGCAGCGGCAAGAATCAATTCATGCGTATATCACAATGGCGACAAAAAAAACGAGTCTCTGCACCCAATGTCAACCAAATGCAAGGAAGCATCATGTCTCCACGTGTTAATGGGGCCAGGTGAACCCGACATAGATGCCCGCGATGGCCAGCAAACTGAGGGCACCGGTCGTCATCCAACGCGCGCGGCGCATTTCGCCGGCTTTTCGGGGACCTTTGCCGCCTCCCCTTCCTCCACGCATGAGCAACGAATTCGTGTCGGATCCGAAGGAACTCAGAGTGGTTGGACTTTGGAAACTGTCCAGTTCGTACGGCGCGGCCACGGCAGTTACTGCCGCCGCTTCCCCCACGCGCGAGAACCCTTCCCCTAAAAGCACGAAGAAGATGAGAAAGAGACCGACGCCCGCCAGCAACATCCAGTGGTACCGATGTTGATCGATCTTCGTGGATCGCGCGCGCCAGTCTTCGTTCGCGGTGCCGTATTCTTCCATGGACTGTTTGAGTTTCTGTTGCTCGCTCATCAATTGGCGATAGGATGCGTCGAATGCGCGCTGGAAACATTGTTGGTATTGCTGGAATGCCGCGCTCTTCATCTTGCGCTCCACCTCCAGCAAGTCCCGATGGATCTCATCCCCCAAGGTATTCAATTGCGCATGCAACTGTCTGGCGCGCAACAAATGCTGGTAGGGTTGCATCACCGACACGGCGCGACCCGTCGTTGATCCTGCAGAAGGCCCAGAAGCTAACACATCTTGCCACTCGCGTTGCGCGGCGCCAAAGACTTGATCCGTCTTCCAATGCCAACACTTCTTGTTGGTTCCGCTGCCATCAAAAGCAAACACGGTGCATTGATCGCTGTCGGCACATCGTTGGCGACAACTGTCGGCGGAGGTCACCCCACTCACTTGAAACACTGTATTGAACACGTCGTTGTTGTTGTTGTTGTTGCCGCTGGCGTCGTTGTTGTTGCTTCCACTTCCACTCACCATCAACTCATCGTACCGATACTCGAATGGCGCAACATTCTTCGGCGCATTGGTGGATTTGTAGTTGGAGGCTGCGGTGTCGGAGGTGTAACATTGCGCGCGCGCATCTGGCGACACGGCGATGGCCATAGCGTGCGCCTTGTCCACGAGACTGCGCAACGTGGCGCCAGGAGCATTGGCAGCGCTCACGAAATCCGTTGATGGTTGCGGCAGATTGCATCCCTGGGATCGAAAGAGCGCCGCCTTGCATTGAGAGGACAACTGTTGCGCGCGTGTGTTGTTGCGATAGGGCAAACAGGCGCCGCGAAGTCGCGCATCCGCGTCCAACCCCGTTTGAAAAGCATCCATCGCCTCTCGGTATTGTGACAACCATTGGTTGAACTGCTGCTGCTTCACTTCGATAGCGCCGACATCGCGCAACAGTTGGGTTTCATCAAACGTCAACTGTCGGCGTTCCGCGTCACACAACCCCTTGCCCCCCGCCAGGGTCGTGGATTGCGTTGACGTTGTCGCGGCGGTCGTCGTGGTTGTGGAGGCGGCGGAAGATGACGACTGTGATGCAGGAGCATTTACAGAAGGAGAAGATGATGATGATGATGGAGCAGAAGGAGCAGAAGGAGCAGACGACATGACCAAATTGTCTAGCACAAGCAAGAAAGGGATGCGGGGAAAAGAAAGCGTTGAGCAATGTGCGGCTTAGGTTCACTGCAGAAAAAAAAGGGGGTTATCGCGGAGGACGACGGAACATATTTGCGGCAGCGGCTGCGGCAGCGACAGAGGATGAGGATGAGGAGGAAGTGGAACCGCTGCCGAAGGAATAGGTGCGCAACATGATCCATGCCACGCCCACTGCGCCAAGCAACAGGCCCCATATGTTTGCATACCGCGTTGCATACACGGCATCAAAATCGGAGGACCGGCCACGCGCCGTGCGCAAATTCGGCGCCAAATCGTCGTTGTCCCCTTCGAGATCCGCAACCCGCTCTCGCGAGGTGTCCGACAACTGCGCAATGTCTTCTTGCAATTGCTGGAACTCCGGGTTGGATTGACGAACCTTCCCGTCGCGCTTCAATGTGTCCAATCGTGTCTGCAGGGTGACAATGTTCCTATTCGGCGGGCGGCGCGCAGATGGCGGCGACGCTTTTGCGGTCGAAAACATGGGAGGAAGAGCAGAAGTGGTTGAAGCAGAAGTGGTAGAAGCAGAAGTGGTAGAAGCAGAGGGAGGGGAAACCGATGAAATGGCAATTGACATATTTTGCGCTTGGCTTATGTTTGGTTACAAAACGACGACAAATGAATGAACAAACGGCGACGGCGACGGCGACGGCGGAAAGAAAACAAACCTGATCGGAGACGGTGGATGGCGCAACTTCGTACTGTGCGAGAAGAGAAAAAATAAACATGCACTGTTCTCCGATTGCCAAATCCGGCCCGCGGGCCGTTTTTTCGGGTGGAGGAGGGTGCGTGTGTGTGTGTGCGTGCGTGTGTGTGTGTGCGTGCGTGTGTGTTTGATTAGCCCATGGATCCCTCGGCGAAACTCAAGAAGATGTCGGTTTCTTTCAGACCGCCAACGAAGTCGCCTTGGAAAAAGACGAAGGGGAACTGTCTGCGTTCGGTGTGACGCGCCAAGAAGGCGAGGAAGGTTTCTTTGCCCTCCAACAACCACTCGTCGCAATTCACCACGCGGCAGTGAAATTCGGCGGCGCGGTCGGCGATCATCTTCTTTACTTGGTTGCATGGCGCGCAGCCCGACTTGCTGTACACCGTGAAAGTGTGCGGTGCTGTGGATGGGACCAAATCGGCCAGGTCCAACTCGTCCGGCAACAAGTCCGAGGCGGAATCGGCGGAATCGCCCGCCAACTCGGAAGCAACGGAAGCAACGGAAGCAACGGAAGCAGGAGGAAGCGATGTCATCTGTCAAGGTGAGCTTGTGCGTGTGTACGTGAGTGTGATAAGTTGATGAAAAAAAAAGGAAGTTTTGTTTAATTGGATTTGTGTAACACGATTAATCAAATTAAAAGTTATGATAAAAAGGTTGGAATGATAAGTCCGCCGGGAACTCCGCCCGGTCAAACACAATACCGGTAGTAGACGGTTTCCATCGCGGTGGTGCTGTGGCGCACAATTTTGCAGATTTGTCCAGGACGCAGACCGATGACTTGCGCCACGGGATCAAAGCGCGAAATGTCGGGCAACTGTGCCTTGTCGCTGACATTGTAGTGCGTCAACATCGCGCGTTCTTCCGCGGCATTGAGCACGATGTGTTCCGGCACGCCAGCATGGTCCAAAATATTGAATTTCAGTCGATGGATGGAGTACACCGCGACATAGATGCCCTCGGTGTCCCACAGATGCTTCAAAGTTTGCAGCACGGATTTGTTCGGGTCGTCGAACGCCACGACAAACAACGTATCCTGTTTGCGCAAGGTGTCGCTGTGAACAAACAAATCGTCCACCACGTTGTACACATGGCGCGCCGTGAAATTGGTCGCCAACGAAAAATGGATGTAAATGCGCTGCGGATCACCGCCACTGCCACTGCCACTACCACTGCCGCCGTCTCCTTCCTCTTCATTCTCCCCCAAACCATCCTCCCCACCAATTCCCTTGCCGCCGCCGCCGCCGCCCATGACACCCCCACGTTGTTCCTCTCCGCGGTTGCGCAATGCTTGGAGCGCACGCTCGGGCTCGTCCGATTCGGAATACAAATGCAACTTCACACACTGTGCGCCGCACGGCGCTACCATCAGAGTCTCCAAGAAGCTGCGATCCATCGAACGCAATCCGTCCTCCATCCATTGCCACTTGTCCGCCGCCAGCGCGTCCAACACCTGCTCGAAGACGGTTTGCGACTGTTGATGGAGCGCATTGCGCTTTTCCTCCATCGTCATGTCTTCCAAATCGGTCACGAATCCCTCCTTGGCGCGCGTCACCTCCAAGGGCGCACCCTCGCCCTCTTCATTGTATGACACGATGCGCTGATACAGTGCCGCATCTTCTCCTCCCCATCCCCAAAACTGATTGGGGAACCCGTTGATCTGCTCAAACTGGCGCGGACGGAAAGAGACAATGCCGCCAAAAAATCCTTCGTGCTGGTACCGCTTCCACACCGACGCCACATGCACCGGAGCACTCTGCGCATCCACGTAAAACGGTTTCAATTCATCACTCGGAATCAAATCCACGTCGTGAAACACACACAAGGTGGGATGGTACGTCCTGACCGCGTACAAAAAACCCTCGTTCAACAATTTGCCGCGGTTAAACGGCACATCCGCATTGCTCTCTTGACACACCACGATGTGGTACGCGTGTCCAGCCAACCACTGTTCCATGTACTCCACCAAAATCTCCAACTGCTTTGCGCGTTCGTGCGTCGGATCATCGCGATACGGAACCAAAATCACCGTCATCGGCTGCTTTTGTCCCATCTTCCCACCCTCTTGTCCATCCAACTCCAACTCCTCTTCTTGTCCCTCTTCTTGTCCCTCATCTTGTCCCTCATCTTGTCCCTCTTCTTGTCCGCGTTCACTCACTTCCGACGTTGCATCGTCCGTCACATCTTCGTCCATCGCATCCTGTTCTTCTGCGGACGCGGAAGACAAAGACGAAGACACAGGCGCGGAGGTCAAAAGAGAAGAACCTGATTTCGTGGCGGAGATGGTCGTCTCGGTCTTCTTGTGCAACAACATGTCCATCTGGTCGGAAAGGTGCATGATTTCCAGGGTGTTCATATCGAACCCTTCGTAAGAAGAGGTGTCATATTGCTGGCGACGCATCAAGTCCAACAAAATGGTGCGCGCCTTGAATATTTCTCGAAGCGAGATGATCTTTGTATTCGACGACATGGTTCACTAACACTCACTCACTCACTCACCTGGACGATTGCGCAATCAAGGATGATTGTGTCGCCGAAAATAAATGTGCGCGCACTCTCCACCTCATCCCCCCTCCCCCCCCCCAATTCCTTCTTCATCCGAAGGAAATCGTCTTTTTTTCTCCGTCGCCTCCACCGTCGCCTCCGCCCCGCTGCATTGCCATTGGAATATCCGGGCGCATCACCGCCAATTTGACAGTTCCCTCCATCGGCGCAATTTCGCCCACCAATGCATCATTCGCCGGCGCCATCGATGTCACGTCCATTGGCAAACTCGGAAAGGCAAACGGCGTCGGCCGCTCCGGAACCACGGTGGGTGCCAAAACGGAAGATGGACTCATCGTTGTCGTTGGGTCAACAGCTGCGTCAGAATCCGCAGTATTGGTAGCAGCAGCAGTGTCTTCTTCGGCGGCAGAAGAGGATGAAGATGCGGTTGCGCGCAACTGGCGCACTGCGCGCTTCACGGATGCAGGCGTGACGGCGGTGGCGGCGGTGCCTGTGCCATTCGTGCCACGGCTGGTCGTTCGTTGGCGCTCGATGGATTGGCGCACGGAATCCAAATATTCCGTGAAGACGGACGCATGCGTCGCGATGTGGTGGTGATGGTGGCGCACGCTGCCTTTGTTCATCAGACGCGCCGCATCGCGATAGTCGCTCAATCCTTGCCATTGCTGCAAACTGTCTTCCGTCAACAGTCGCAGCTGGACATTCATTGCCTGCAATTCTTGCATCAACAATTTCAGCGCATAGGGAACCTCCACCACCGTGAATGCACGCCCGTGCAACGAATAAGAACTCATCGATTCGTTCAGACGATCCACCGATGCTTGAAACTGCACCGGTCCATCCACCTGCGGACTGTACAAACGCCCGCGGTGACACACCGCCACCATCCCCGTGGATTGACAGATTGCCAAACGACAAGGGGCGCCTTCGCCGCGCCGCATCCATCCGTCGCGAAACGTGCTGGACAAGCCGTGGCGCACCAGCGGTTCGTAGTGCATGGTGGCCGCGCCACTGTCGGCAGTCGGTTGCCGCGTCAATCCGTCGTAGCGGCCTCGTGCCCGCACACGCATGCGGTCGCGCGCCAAGGGGGCGAGGCGGTGGTAGTACTCGCTGCCGACGAAGATGGCGGACTCGATCATCTGACCGGATCCCCCGTGCATCATCCACTGTTTGCCGCTGGCATGAAACCCCGCCAGAACCAACGACTGCGACAACACCGACCGCAACGGAGGCTTCTGCTGAAAGGAGGCCCCGTTCACGCGCGCCCCGGCAAACAACCCAAGCCATCCAAACAACAATTCCATGCTCTCGTGCACCGCATGCACCTCATCGTCCTCCATCCAGCGCGCGGGAGACAAGATCAAATCGGGCACCGTTCCGTCCGCTGCGAACGGCAATTCGCAAGCATCCATCAAATCACATACGATGGTGGGCGGCGCGCTGCGACTGGCGAGTGTGTCCAGTGGCCGCAAGGGCAACGCAGTCACTTCCGTGCGCCAACACACTTCCTCCCCCGATCCCAAGGTGAGCATGTTGGAGAAGAAGGAGGAGGACTCCCGCTCTTCATTCCATGGCATCCCAACATCCTTCGCAGCCGTCTTTCCCGTCATTCTCGCACCCGACTTCGTGCCACGCTTCCCTTTGCCTTTACCTTTACCGTTGCCTTTGCCTTTACCGTTGCCTTTACCTTTGCCTTTACCTTTGCCTTTGCCTCTTCCTGTTCCTGTTCCTTTGCCTTTGCCTCCGCCACCTTGCATCAGTCCTGTGGCATCATCGTCCGAGTCATCATCGTCCGAGTCATCGTCGGACGTTGTCGCATCACACATCTCCCAGGAAGATATCAACTGCAGTCCATGAAACAAGCCGCGTTCCACTGCGCTGCGATTGACGATGATGCCACTGCCACTGCCTCCGCCAAAGGAACCGTAGTTGTCCATGACGGCGACAATGCACTGCATGCCAGTTTGCGTGCGCTCGGTGCTGAAGAGACGGGTGGACGAAGATGTTGGGTGGGCAACGGTTCCTTCGTCCCCCCGGTTGGTTGATGTTGTGGTTGCAACCGGTGTCAGAGAGCACATGGTGGGCGCCACGATGGCCAATTGCGACATGGATTGGAGATGAGTGGGCCATGGAAACAAAGAGGTGGGAATGTCCGTGGATCCCGCGCCGCGATCACTCCATGCTTCAAAACTTCGACGAAGGGTGTTGCATACACGGCGCAAATGGCAGGGATGCGCATGTTCAACAAAGGGAATCGCGGACAAGGTGGAGCCTGCAATTGCCATGGCCGGATCGATTTCCAGGTGGGTCCACGATTGCGGCAACGCCAAGTCGCGCCAGCGCATCGCCACCAACGCGCCTTCCGACTCCCGCACATCCACGTAATCCCAACATCCTTGCGACCCCACTAAATCCAAGTAGGCATCTTCAAGTGCGGCCTCCTCCTCCTCCTCCGCCTCCGCCCCTTCTTGGTTTACTGATGTCGAGTGTCTTCGTTTGCCGCCGCCGCCACCACCACCACTGCGTGCTTTCACGCGATCAAACAAGGTAGGAGGGATCCATCGTCGCGCCGCAATAGCATCCTGCATCGCGGCGGATTTCATCAGGAAGCCGCCAACTGCTTCCCCCCAGTCCACTTCCCCCATTTCAAAGCGATCGCGGCGATAGACCAACTCTTGTTCTTCCACGATGAACAAGGGTCGCACCAATCGCCCGGCATCAGTGAACACGTTGCATTCGCGCCTTGCCACGTCCACCGCCACCGACACATCCCACGGAATCATGCCATTGCGCCGAAACAGTCGCAGTTGTTTGGCCAACAAGCATCCGTCGGTGGATACCGCCATCCAATACCCGTCGATGGTCGCGCGCCACATCAGATCAGACCCGCTTCGTTCCGACGCGGAAGTCAATGCGATGGGTTTCCACACCGCCGATCCCAAATGGCGATGCAAAAACGCAGACCATCGCATGACATCTTCTTCGTTCGCGATGCCCAGCGCACCTCCCCCTCCACGACTCCCTCCACGACTCCCTCCGCGACTGACACGTGTCAAGAGCGGCAGCGCCAAGATAGTGGTGCACGCTCCTCTCCTGTCTTTGTCTTTGTCTCCGTCTCCGTCTCCGTCTCCGCCGCCACTGTCTTCTTCTTCCACATGAGCATTCGCGGCAAACAGATCAGGGCTGTCGACAATGTCCACTGGATCGACATATCCCCAATGCGATGTCAGCAACTGAAAGGCGGCGGAGGAGGAGGAGGAGGAGGAAGAAGAAGGAAAAGAAGAAGGAAAAGAAGTCGAGGATGAATGGTAGTGGATTTGGCGCAATTGTGCAAAGGCACTTTCGCGATTGGTGCGATCGAGTGGCACGGTCAACTGTTCCAAGGATCGCATCCACTCTTCCGCCCACGCCGAATGTTCCAGCAGGGATTCTGCGTGTGTGTCCAGCAAGTCGGTCCACTGTGCCACCAGCACGGATGACAGCGCGGTGTGCACCACTTGTCGCACTTTGGCTAAAAAGCGGCGGTATTGTTGTGCAAACACCACTTCCATCTGTTCTGCCGCCGTGGCCATCCGGTGTCGGCTGAGGTGATCGGCGTGCCAGTCTGCCTCCGTCGCCGCTGCGCGGTCCGAGGACAACAGCAGGCGCGCGACCATGCGCCCCAGTACCCATGCCTTGTGTTGCGACGACGAGTTGCGCAACCCGGGCAATAACGCCTCGGTCAAAAAGAGGGTTGGGTCTCCACGGCATGCTGGTCCACAATAGTCCGCCGCCAAGGCGCGCAGTGCCTCTTCTTGGCTCAGAACGGACGCCGATCGGTATATGGTTGCGCGCAACGCATCGTCGATCGGCGCATGTGCAAGGTCGCCGCCGCCGCCGCCACTGCTGGTGCACACTTCCACCAAGGCGCGATCGGATGCCACCCCCAGGGCGCGCATCACAATGGCGAGCGGCACCGGCTCCCGCAACCCCACTTCATTCCACACCCACAAATCGTTCTCTTGGCGCGATCGCCATTCGATGGTACACCCGTGTAACTCTACGCATCTGCCGGCAACTGTGGTGGAGAAGCGCAGATCATTGCGGGCAGGTTGGCTGCGGAGAGGAAGCACTCGTTCTTCGCCGCGGAGGATGAAGTAGCCGCCGACGTCGTCCACTGGCTCTCCCATCTCGGGCAGCAATTCGTCGGTGTATTCCGACAAGACACAGGCGTCGGAGCGCACCATGATGGGAATGTTTGCCAAAAACACCGGTTCGTCGACCAAGTGCGAGGTCCAATCTTTGTCTTTGTCTTTGTCTTTCCCTTTGTCTTTGTCTTTGTCTTGGCTGGTGTCCGATGCACCAAACTCGATGCGCACGGGGCAGTGCAAGGCCAGGGTGTAGTTCATGTCGCGCATGCGTGCTTCCGCGGGCATCATGCGATGGCTGTGCAAGGGATCGTCTACGATGGGAGGCAAGAGATGGTAGCGGAGTTCCTCGCGCACCGCACTTCCGCCAAAATAGATACGGACATCTTGGCCGCGCACATCGGAGAGAACCACCGGATTGTGTTGGTGCAACAGATCTCCGATGCCGCGGGAACACCATTCGTTGTATCCGTCGAAAACATGCGACAACAAATCGCGTTCGCGCAACACCTTGCGCACCAAATGGGTCACACCCTCCTGGTGCGCCGCCTCTGCAGTTCGATGACTCAGGGAAGAAGAAGTGCCCTCCAAGCTATTGTCGCGGTCATCGTCCGAGTCGTCTTCTTCATCATCACCGCCGCTGTCTTCGGCGTTTCCTTCTTTGTCCTTGTCCTTGTCCTTGTTCTCTTGTTCATTCTTGCCGTCTTCTTCCGATTCGCGGCGACGTATTAATCGAACTGCCATGCGGGAGTCTATGGTGTGAAACAGGAACGAACAAAATCAAAGAAAAAAAAGAAAACAATGCAGTCGATTTGACTCGGTTACAATACGGCGACAGTTTTTTTTAAGCAACGATTCGTGTCGTCATTTACCAGTGCTACATCTAATGTACTCTACATCTACACAACACTTGCATGCACCGAAATCATCATCCATTGCGACGAAATACATGCACCCTATTTCCTTCACCTCGCACGATGAGTACGAATTCTCCGTTTCTGCCTGCAATCCTCATGGCGGCCAACTCGTGGACATCATCTTCCTCTTCCGACGATGACCCTGTGTCCGATCGACGAATGGTCGGCATACCAAAACGCCTCGCAATGGATTCAAACAGGTCGCTGGTCTCATGGTCCCCTTCTTGTTCTTCTTCCGTTTCTTCATCTTGCTCTCCCTCTTGTTCTTCGTTTTGCTCTCCCTCTTGTTCTTCGTTTTGCTCTCCCTCTTGTTCTTCCTGTTCTCCCGCTGCCGCGGCCATTGCTTGCAGCAACGAGGGACCGAGCAAAGCAGAGAGCATAATGTCGGTCATGGTTCGATTGGCCAACACCGACGGCACATGCACTTCAGCGGCGGCGGAAGCATGGGTTGATGTGTCGGACACCAAGTCCAACACATCTTGGGATAATGCGTCCTTTCCTTCTGCGACGGAGTGGGTTTGTCCGATGCACATGATCCACAAAAACTGAAAACTGAAAACTCAAGACAAGCAATCAATGCCAACCAAACCAAACAAACCAAACCAAACCAAAGAATGTGCGACTGTCACATGGAGCGGCGCAAGCGGTCGCCTCACACATTCTCCGAGCACCACTCCTTCCTCTTCTTCTCCCTCACTTTTTCTGGGAGCCTGGGACCCTGGGAGCCTAGGACGCAGGGATGGAAGAGGAAGGAGTGAACTTGCGGCTACGGGTAAGGCTACGGGTAAGGCTACGGGTACGACCACGGCTGCGGCCACGACTGATGGGGGTGGTGCGGGGTCGTAGGTACCGACTGTGACTGCGCCGGGACCGTGGCGATGTACGCGAAAGAGGAATGGTGCGATGGCGACGGGTGACGGTGTGTGCCTCCACGCGCGATTGATTGGCGGGAAAGGTTGCCGGGAGAAACTTGGTCCACGGTTGGCGCTTGCGGTCGCGCAAATAGGGGGCGAAGCGCTCGTATTGTCGATGTTGGCGCACGAACTCTGCGGCGACAAACGGAGTGCCGCATGATGACCCGAATCGAACGATGCAACCCAATCGCCGCGCCAAGGCCGAATCGCACACAATGCCGTCCACTGCCCCGCGCGGGGCAAAGGGTTTCGGACGGTCCGATTGCGACATGAACTCGCGGCGGTCCATCTCGTAGTGCGCACACACCGTGCGCGAACAAGGATGGTGGTCTTTCTCCAAGTAAACATCGTAGTGGTCCGCGATGATGAGTCGCGCCACATCCAGGTTGATGCGGCCCTGGTACTTCTCCATGAGCTGGGTCAAGCGCACCATGCGCGCGCCCTGGTGTCGTCGGATGTCGTAAAAGCCCGAGTTTTCAATCTCCAAATTGCGAATGCGATCGTCGTAGGGCGCATTGAAGCCAATGAAGTACCCGTTCTTCGTGCGCTCCACGCTGTGGAAGGCCAGCCCCAACTCCAGGCGCAAGATTTCATTGCCGTGGATATCGCCGAAGAGCCAGGCATTCGCATAGTCCCCGCCATTGTTCGCCAGCAACACTTCGCAGTACTCGTCCAAACTTTTGGCAAACTGCATCGCGCGCCGGATGCGAAACGCGATGGGATGCTTCTTCTCGTAGCGCCAAAACCCGCCAAACGTTGTCTCGGTGCCAATGATGCCTGCCGACGTCACGAAAAAGTCGGAGCCGCTCCAAATCCAACACGGAGAAGTCTGCATTGTAAACATGTAGCCTGCCGAAGGACGCACGAACACCATGTAGTTCAAAAATTGTCCGTCCACAAAATCGGTGAAGGAATTGTGCGCACACACGATGTCGCCCGTGGACGTCCAGTCTTCGCCGACCGCCATGAACGCACTGCATCGATCTTCCGGGGTTTTCGTGAAGCGCTGGTCCCACGCCGCACGCTGATGTCTACTGCCGCCACCCCTGCCGCCACCTTCTTTTGCATTGCCCGCATCCGATGCGCGGGGCTGCGGCGCCTTGCTGCTGAACCAGTAGGGAATGGAGCAATACAAATTCCACGCCAAGATTTCGGCAAACGAGGTCGTGCATCCATTGGCGTTGCAACCGTCGGCAATCGCATGCAATTCGTCCCATGACTCGCGATACTCTTTCTTGACCAGTGCCCCAAAATCATCCTCAATCCATTCGACCAACTGCGACCATTCGTATCCAAACGACTCTGGAATCACATACTGCAACATCAATTGCACCTCCGCAAAATCGCGCGCACACAAATACCCGTACGCATATCCCCGTTCGGCTGGAGTGCCATCAATCTCCACGAAATTCCATCCGTGATTGCGGCGCAACGATCCATGCTTCACTGTCACCTCTTTGTCTTTTTCTTTCTCTTTTTCTTTCTCTTTGTCTTCGTCTTTGTCTTTCTTTCCAGACGACAAATTCTCCGTGGCCATCTCTTTCGTACCCCAGTGTGTGTGTGTGTGCGTCAATCAACCGTGTGCGCGTGGGTTTGATACATTCTTCCCTCGATTATTTTCTGTTGCCCGGCGCATCCAACGTCAGCCGCATCCGAAACTTGCGCGACGGCGAAAACCTGAGGAAGGAAACGGATTCTCCGCGAATACGGTATTCGTGAGCGGACTGCTCCGACACACTGCGCAGCAACATCCACTCCATCATGCCGCCCAAATACACAAACACTTGTTCAAACCCCACCGCCACACACTGGTTGTATTTGCGGTAAATGGTGGCATCGCCCGCATGTTGTCCGTAGATGACAATGGGTCGATGAACTTCCCACCGCGACAACCATCGATTCAAGGTGGCTTCCTCCTCGGCGCACGGAAGTGTGTGCGCGATGACGCAATCCTGTCGATGTTCGGGCAAGGTATTGATCAGGCAATACGTTCCCTCCTCTTGATTCAGCAATGCGCACAAGTCCAAGTGACCAATCCAGCGCACGGCTCCCCCCGTTTTGCCATCCAAGTCATCGTCCTCCTCGCCAACACCTCCACGATTGGTCCTGTTTGTCAACGCGTCCATTGCGACATTTCCACTTCCATCTGCAAAGTGTGATGGTTGATTGCCCATGTTATCTACACAATCTCGCTGCCGCCGTTCCGTCGTCTTCCAGAAAAAAAAACAAAAAAGAGTAACCCGTTCGAACACATCCTCTCTTCAAATGGCTTTTATCCTTTCCAAGGTTTCCAACCCGCCTTCGTGCGGTTGCTGTCCTCCACGGAACCCTTGTTTACCCCCCACATAAACATTCCGCAGCGAGTTTGGTCAACACACAACCTTCCACCCATGGCGCAAGGCGGACTATTGTTTCTCTCTAGTCATCATTGTCATCGTCATCCTTTCTCCACAGCACCACCACCGTCAACACCAACGTGGTGGCAGTTGCATTGGGTCTATTGGAAAGCGTGGTGGTTCGTCCAGTGCGGACACCAAAGACACAAGCAAAACACAGAACACAACTCGTTCACCGCATCATCGTCGCATGCACATGTCTGCGGAAACCAACCGCGCCAACGGCAGCAGCATCAGCAGCAATACCTCCCTCGACAATTCTCATGAGTCGCGTGAGTGGCAACCCTTGCATAGCCCGCTGTTCCAAAATGCGCTGCGTTGGATGACAGCGCAATTGAATCGATGTGTGCAGCAGCCCGGTGGATCAGTGTTGGTTGTCACCGGCAAACTGGGGATTGGGAAATCGGTGTTCGTGGAGCGCCTGATTGCCGCGTTGGATGCATACGCCACCTGGCTCGGATTGGAACACGGTCGAGCACGGTCCGTGTTGGAGCCCTGGATTGCTACCGCCATTCGCACTCGCCGCAATTGTGCAGGACGCAAACACATCTTGGTCGTGGACGATGCACATGTGTCGATGGAAGAAGACTCCACATGGCATGCGCTGCTGAACACATGGCGTCGCGAAACACAAATCCCGATGATCGTGGTCGTCTGCAGCAAGTACGACAAACCTGTGAGCGCATGGTCATCTTCTTCTGCTTCTTCTTCTTCTTCTTCTGCTTCTTCAACGTCTTCTTCGGGTGCTGCGGCATCTCATGTTCCCCTGCATTGGATTCACCTTCTGCCGCCCACCTTGCAAGAAGTGGCAGGATTGGCTGATCCACCTTGCCAATCCCCAGATGCGTTCCAACGACTTGCCGCGTTGTACAATCATTGCGAAGGAGATTTGCGACATTGCTTAGTGCAATGGACGTGGCGACATACTGTGCGGCACACTCCTGGCGCTTCGCCCGAAGACAACCTGAGCCGTGACATGGGCATGGATGGGTCGGTGTTTGACACGATGCGCAACGTCATGAATGCCCGCAACAGTGTGGACGAAAAGGAGCGATGGTTCGCAATCCATCCATATCTCCACGAATTGGTGTTAACCCACCACTATCCTCAACTGTTGCGCCGCGGCAACCCCGCGAGTGTCATCGGCGAATTATGGCACATGCAACGCGCCGCCGACGCCATCTCGTGTGGCAACATATTCAGTCAACACTCGGAATCCATGCACGCCCTGATGCTGATTGATGCCGCGAGTCACTGCATACCCCACGGCGCACTCACTTTCCCCCGCGCAAAACGCAGCGACAAACAATTTGCGTTCGATGGCGGTTGCGGCGGAGGTCGTCGCGACAACACTCATCGCGATGATGGAAGCGACACTTGGTCCATTTCCTCCTCCAAAGCATCCAAGGTATCCAAGGTATCCAAGGCACCAACTCCCGCCGCTAAGTCGAAGGAACCAAAGCCGCCGAAGGAACCAAAGCCGCCGAAGGAACCAAAGCCGCCGAAGGAACCAAAGCCGCCGAAGGAACCAAAGCTGCCGAATGAAAAGGAACCCAAATCATCAAGAAAGAAACCATTGGCGCAAGAAGCAGTGTCGTCGAATCAGTCGGAGGAAGTGGTCATTGTTGCGGGATGTGATGATCTTGAACCTACTCTGTCGACATTAGCAACGACGTTGACGGAAGAAGCTGTGGTAATGGAGCCGAAGGTATGTTTGGAGGAAACAGTGTCATCAACCTCGGTCGCGCGAAAAAAGAGAGCAACTCCTGCCGTCGCCGGTGCTGCCGCAAGTCGAAAGCGCAAAACACCGCCGCCTTTGACGCCGCAAACATCGACGATGGATTCGTGGCTCTCCGTCAACAAATCAATCCAACCTTCCAATACATAATTTTCGATTTGAAGAGTGAATTACGAAGGTTGTTTTTGTGCTGCATGTTTGTATGCGTGGATGCGCATGCGCACGTGTGTGTGTGTGTGTTTGTATGTAGTGTTGTTGTTCGCGTAACTGGGTAATCATTGCAGGAAACTCATTGTCGATGACTTCTTTTTTTTCTCTCGCGGTTCCATCACGACGAAAACGCACATCCCGTCAACCGTCACTCTATTACGTTCGTTCGTTGACCACATGACACCTCTGGAAAAGAGACATTGTTTGTTTCTCGGCGGATGTATTCCTGCGCGACTGTTCCTGGTGTGGATCGCCGCCACCTGGTCGCTCCGCTATGTGCGCATCCTGGCATGGATTGCGCTGCTCATTGCAGGCAGCTTTTTGTACTTGTTTTTGTCCGGCAAGCGTAAAACCGGACCGGAAGTGTTCGGCGAAGCTATTTGGTGGAATCACTTGCGTCCAGTGCACGCAGCGTTGTACGCGGGATTTGCTTTCTCGGTGCTCTATCTTCGATCCTCGCGGGCGTGGATGTGGCTGGCGGCCGACGTTGTGCTGGGCTTGCTATCCTTCTTGCACCACCATCGCCACTTCGGATAAGTGATCGAATTCAATGGGGGGGGGCGCGGCGGCGGCGATGTCGGCGCCAAGTTGAGTTTAAATACAATGGTTTTTTTTCATGGAACAGCAACAAGCTCACATCGATCTATCTCCCCATTCTCATCATCATCATCATCCTTCGCCAATGAACTATTATCTGCTGCCCTCAGTGACGATGGTCGATCAGACGCAGCTGAGTCCCGTGGACTGCAGTTTCGGCGTGACGCCCAGCGTGTCCTTCAGCATGTGGTGGCAATACAAGAACTTGTATGAACAATTTTCCCACCTGATGCTGTTCCCGCCGGCGTGGCATCGACGCGACACCTTGTTTGAAGACGTCGTGAAGAGCGTGCACAACTACCACTACATTCACCACAAAGTCCCCGGCACACGATTCGCCGTGAGCAAATGGAAAGCGACCACTCCCTTCTTCTATGATTGGATGGAACTGTGGAGCACCTTTCCCATCTTGTCTTCCCCAACCACTTCCACCACAGCAACCACCGCAACGGCGGCAACTTGTCGCGCATGCGCATCCTCCTCTTTTTCTTCCCCTTCTCCCCCTTCCTCTTCTTCTTCCTCTTCCCACTATTTGCCGCCATCCGCCAAAATGGGAACATCACCCGCAGCGGCGGTGGCGCCCATGAAAGTGCTTTGCTGCAGCAACTACAACGCCGACATGAAAGACTGCATTCACCTGTTTCGCGAACATGCCGTGACCACGTTTGAAGAAACCCCTGCCATGCATGGATCGGCCTGGAAAGCAACCGCCTTCACGTCGGTCTTCCAACCCGCCACCGCTTCTGCCACTTCACCCTCATCGGCAGCAGCCAGCGCACAAGACATCGATTTGGCGTGCATCGATCTACACTCATCCGCCGCACAACAACACACTCAGGAATACATCCAATCATTCCTCAACGCCGTGCTCGCCATGCTCAAAGTGCAAAAAAACGGGGGATCGTGTGTTATCCAAGTCGGGCCCTTGTTTCACAAGCCCGTCGTGGATTTGCTATACATGCTCAGTGCGCTGTATGAGAAAGTGTACATCTTCAAGCCATCCACCAGCAATGTGGTGACGTTCCACAAATACGTGGTGTGCAAGGGTTTCCACGGCAATGCGTACCGTCGCAAATTCCTCAGCGTGCAATTGTCGGTGTATCTGTCCAAACGCAATCCGCACTTCCAGACGCAATCGCTGCTGGCCCACGAACTATGTTCCTTCTTCCTCGCGAAAGTGGACGAAATGAACGTTCTCTTCGGCCAGCCGCAGTTGGAAGCACTACATCAACTCATCCTCTGGCTGCGCAGCAAACCCAAAGACGACCGCGCCGACGTGACGCGAACCGCCAACATCCAAAAGTGCATTTCATGGTGCGAAAAACACCACATTCCCTGCAACAAAGCATCCCTGCTGTTTACCGCGTCGGCTTCCGCTTCCTCCCTGGCTTCCGCTTCCTCCCTGGCTTCCGCTTCCTCCCTGGCTTCCGCTTCCTCCCTGGCTTCCGCCGCCGACCTCAATTCTTGACGATGTAGGTGGACGGCGATTGACTGAAATGGTTAGATCGGTTGATCGAGCGCGGAAAGAAGCGGTATGTCGACGGCGCCGACAGCGGAAGGCGATAGCCAGGCATGCGCGCGTAGCAACAAATCTTCTTGTTTTGGTGCAATCCATTGGCCGCCACCATGCGATCCATCGGTGCGTCCGATAGCAATTTTGCGTCTCCTTTTTCGGCGTGGGCAGCACTGGTGGTGATGGTCTGCACCTTGCGCTGCAACAATGCGGTGGAACTGTCGACAGCGCCTTGTTGGGCAAACTGCGGATTGTTGGGTTTGTAGGTCGTCAACGCACATCCCGCGCGGCTGGTGAACACTTCCTGGTCCACGAGCAGCGGCGAAGACAAGTAGGCGTTGATCCACGTCTCTGCCGCGGCGGCATCCGCGCCGGGAGAGGTGGACGACGCAACGGCCGTGTGCAGCGCCGCGAGGAAACCCGTCCATCCCGTCATCGTGCCGGTCGCCTCCTGGACCGCCGCCGCCTCCGTGGCGGTGAGCCACCCTTGGGCTTGCAATGTGTTCAGAAGCACGGCGCGCAGCTCGCTGATTTCCGCCCGCGCAATCAACGCATCCGGTTGGCAATTCGCCAAGAATGTGTTGGGTGGCAAGGCCGCCGCCAGCGCCGGATCGCCCAGGCGGTAGTGGAACGATTGTTGCTCAAAGGTACGGCATCGCTTCTGCAAATACTGGAAGTGCGTGGTCGCGTAGCGCTGCGACACATTGGTGGAGGCGTACATCGCCCGACGCCGCGCCTTGCGTTCCGGGTTGCAACAAAAAGCCGCACTGCACGTCTCGGGCGAAGGATTGTCCGTGCGGAATGTCAGGTTCGGCATGTACGACGACACCATCGGCACGCCATTCCCACCCATCCACGTCACGGGTCCTCCACACTCCGCCGGGTTCGACGCATTGGTACACGCGTGTACCTGATTGGCACTCGGGGCGTCGGGCAAGGCCTTGATGCCTTCGAGGGAGGTGCCATCCGACGAGAGCACGGCGCGATACGTGTTGCGGAATTCGTCCATGGTCATGGTCGCGGCGTCGGGGGGAGGCAAAGGCAGATTGCCACGACGATAGTGTTTGAGGGGACGTGGCAACCCGAATTTGCTCGGATAGTTGTTGCCGGGGTCGCGGTTCGTCAAGGGACGGACCATGCCCGGGCGAAACTCCGTGGGCATATCGTGTGGTTTCCACGTGCGATAGGTTTGGTTGCTGCCATTCACCGTGCTTCGGTGATTGTACCCAGAGGCGGGCATCGCGCGCATGTTTTGCGGAAAACTGGCGGTCGACATGCTTGCTCTTTTTTTTTCTTTGCGTGTGCTATACCCAACGACGACGTATAACGTGTCCACAGATTTTAATTTTTTTTTCGTTTTGTTGTGCGCATCACGATGACCAATCCATCCCCTCATTCAACGCGCGCAAACAGCCATCCGCGCACAGTCCATTTTGTGCCGGATGGCAATCGCTATCTCACACTCCAACACTCGACCCCCTCCTCCTCCTCCTCCTCCTCCACCATCGAGTCCTTCGTTGGCTCAGTTGCGGACACCGCCGCCCCGTGGAATGATCCCATCGAACAACTCTACTTTGTCGGGGTAGCGAGTCTCGGATTGTTCCTGTTCTATCGAATGATGGTCAAGTAAATCGGTAGTTTGTTCGTTGCGCGGGCAACTTCTTCGTTTCTTTTCCACCACATATCGTCGCATCCAACATTTTCTAAACATCCAAGTTGTGTTTTCACACTGAACGTGCACGTGCGCACACACAACGCTACATTCTCGTCGATTGATTGCACCACACCCATGTTTCTCGCGGTTCCATCTCTCCTCTATTCGTTCTGGAATCAATCTGCGCCACTCTTCACCACAGACAACCCCAAAATCCTCCAAGACGAGGATGAGGATGCGGAAGAGGATGAAGTTGAAGACAAAGACGTTCGCCAACAAACACACGATGCCGACTGCGAAGTGCCCACAAAACGAGCAAAAATAGATGCTGATCCAGTTGAGAACTTCAAAGACATCAAGACCCACGACAGTATTGCGCTTGACATCTATCGCACCGTGCAACCCAATGACTACATTCTCACTCCCGCCGCATTGGTGGGTCGCCCGTTGGTGAATTGCAGTGCAATGGACCACGATTGGATTCCCCCCGAATACCAACTTGTTCGCATGCCAACATCCACCTTCACATTGACTCACTCCAGTTCAGCCTCACCCTCACACGTAGACAACGCCAACGCCAACGCAATCCAACCGAATGTGAGCACGAACACCGCCACGTCTGATTCCAACGCGAACACAAACGCGAACACAAACGCGAACATCAAATCGAAGCTGAACCCACCAGACTGGGGGGCAGATATGGAGGATGTGAATGCAAGCGCAACGCCTCGCACTCCTCCTGTTCCAACTGCTCTTCCCACGGAGTACGTGTTTATCCGTCTCGTTCCTCGCACGTCCCGCCGATACGACCGTGGCGCAATCACGGTGCGATTGTCGTGGAGTCGAAAAAATATTTTGTCCGATTCTGCACGAGATGAACTACTGTGTGTTGTCGCAACCACTCGTGCCGCACTGCTGAAACGATCATTCGCGCACTGGATGCGCGAATATCACCGCGCACAAGAAATCATGCCCAACGACGTCTATCGCATCACGTCGTGGGGCGCCTTCACCGACATGTTGCGCGAGAAACTACTCGAACAACAATACGTGCAAGTCACACGTCTTCTCGGCGAAGCGCAACGCGATTGAACAAGTGTGTTTGTTTGTTTTTCCGATTTTGTTTGTTTTTGATTTTGTTTCATTTTTTGTAACTATTTAGAGGAATTCCCTTAAAATCTTTGTTTCTTTGTTCAACAATTTACAACGAACAATATACAACATACGCACTACAATACACGCGCGGCAATGTTCGGAGCAAAAAAAGTGCGATCAACGCACATCCGTAGTTGCACCGCCACCAAGTCATCCAACTTCACACGTCGTGAAGTTCCATCGTTTTCCCTCGTTTCGACGATGGACGTTCATCACTGTTGTCGGACACCTCGAAATGCAAAGTGGTGAACGAGGTCCATCCCTGGCGACACACGGGACACGTTCCTCGTTTGGTGTGCCACCGTGCAGCACAGACGCGACAAAAGCGGTGACTGCATTGTGATTGCAGTTCCACGGAGGATGTGAGACAAATACCGCAACATTCGATCGACTCTCCCCGCAAACGCAGCACCTTGTCTTTCAACACCAAATCCTCGAATTCGTCGTTGCCAAACCTCGTTGCTTGGCAACGAATGTTGATGGTGAAATGGTGTAGTCTCCAGGGCGTGCTGTTCACCGTGTACCGGGAAGGCAACAGCGAGCACAGCCACCGTGCAACTTGGATGTGGCCACTTGCGCTATTCACCTTTTTGCACTCGAAGTTCTCGTTGCTCTGGTTGCTCATGTGTATCGCAGTCTCGCAGCATCGTCGGAATGCTCGATCGTTGTGATTGCAAATCTGCAATTGCGGAAATTGTGCCAACAGGAACTGCGCAATTGCCAAACGACCACAGCCGCACGCCAATTGAAACAATGATTCGAAAAAGCGATTCACTTGCTCCGCTCGGTCCAGATCCTCCGATGCCGCCGCCGCCGCCGCCCTCTCCGCCGCCCAGCGCACAATATCAAATCGTTCCCACAGAAAGGTGATGGCGTCCATGTCGTCGTTCATCACCGCAACACGAAACCCCTTCATGTCCCCATGCAATGCCCAATCTTCATCGGACAAACGCACGGGATACACTTGCCGCGGCAACTGTCGAGCAATCAACCACCGCGCAACATCCACGTTCCCCGCACAAAGAGCACTTTGAATGCAATAGTTCGCGCTCACGTAAAGTCGGTTTCGTTCCCACATCCACTTCACCAAATCCAACTGTCCACGTTTACAAGCAACCGCGAAATCAGTCAAGGTAAGTGGCGGCATCACGTCGTGATCCGCGAGCCACTTGCACACAACCAGTGCATGGTAGCGTCCAATGCCGATGACGGAAAGCAAATGGTTGTACGCATGTCGCTTTACTTGCTTCACTGTTCGGTTTCTCCAAAACCAGTTGAGCATCCTTGGTGCGCCGGTGCAAAAAATGTTGCGCGAAATGTGTTTCCAAATTTGTCGCAACTCGCCCGGAGGACACCGTCGCTCCCAGTCTCTCGGCAGCAACGAAAACAGAAAGTTCAGCACCGCGGGATCACCGTAGTACTCTCTGCACACTTGGATGATCATTCCCTTCGGAACACCTAACAACAACTTTCGAAGTTCCGTTTGCTGGCAACGGTCGCGGGCACCACCGCCATTGTCACCGTCACTGTCACTACTACTGCTATCACGGCTGTTGTCGCTGCTGCTATCACTGCCGCCGATGTCGTTTATCAAACAATTGCCGATGTCGTTTTTCCAACAACTGTCAATGTCGTAACTCCAACAACTGCTGCTGTCATGGTCGCTACTGCTATCACTGTTGTAAGTAAATATGTCACTGACATTGTCGATGTTGACACTTCCGGTGTCTTCACCGTCACTCGAGCGATTGAGGTCGTGGTCAACGTAGCGGTTAACAATTTCGCTATCACTGTCGCTATCACTGTCGCTATCACTGTCGCTATCACCATCTCGGTTTCCATCCCCGTGGCAAAGATTGTACATTTCGAAGATCGTGTGTTTGCGCTTGCCCCACGCCCATTGCACATCACTCACATTCCCACGTGTGCAAATGACACGAAACCACCTGCGAAAACTAATCCCATTTCCATTGCACAGGTGCACCGCAATCCGTTGGAACACCGCCTCCTTGGGCTCGCTGTGCAACAAACAAGCGCTTGCGAAGACGGTTGCGGACCATTCATTGGCGTGAAACAGTGTATACCCCATCGCACTGAAGTGACGCTCCATCCACATGGCCAAATCCCAATGGCCATGTTCGCATGCCGCCGCGAACGACTTGGCGACAATCTGTTCGAAATGGGACGCATCCATGCTGCTCCCGAAGTGGTTTGCAGGCGGAAAGGTCGACAGCAGCCATTGCACCATCGCCAAATGCCCATCGGCACACACCGCGCGAAAGTGATCGGAAGTGTACAACGTCCATGCAAAACTCGGGCGAATCAAGTCCGGACAATGTTGCCACCACTCTTGCACGAGAGCAAGGTGACCATTGCGGCAGAGATAAGCAAACACTTTGGTGGGATTTTCCATATACGACATGGTGCGGCAGTGCAAATGAACAAAGGACTGAGAACAAAGAAGAAACAATCAAAGTCAACACACAAAATGACACGATTAATCACGTTACACGCGGATGTTATTTTATGCACAAAAAAGGGAAATGCGCAGGTGTGAAACCTGAATCGAAAATTATGCGACCATCATTGCCACCTCTTTTTCTACCTCTTTTTCTACCTCTTTCGTGTCATCACTTGGTGTCAGGCGAATGAACTGGTCGATAGATGCGCGACAGAGGGGACACGTCGTGCACTTCCGCAACACAGTCCACTCGATCATGCACTCATCGCAAAAGGTGTGCTTGCACCGGTGGACACGAAGGTGTGCGGCACGATCCCAGCACACCGCACACTGGTCTACGTGTTCGGGCACGATGCAACATATTTCCGCGGTGACTATCTTGATGTTGTGCACGATGGACCAATGCACGACTTTCCACGGTGGACCCACGATGGTATATGCCTCCGGACAAAGGGATTGAAGCCATCGCGCAATGTCCACAAACTTCCGCACACGTACCAGCACATGATTGTAATGCGTTGTCTCGCAATTGACGGTGGCGCGTCGACACACATCGCGAAACACGCTGTCCGCGTTTCGACGAATGTTTAACGCCGGGTATAGTTGAATCAAACATTGCGCAAACGCAAGGTGTTCCCACGTGCATGCGAGTTCGAACAAATCCTCCATCACTGTTTTCCATTCTGGACTGTTTTCCTTCAGCACTTCTCGGCACAGCTGGAAAACAGCTTCGGAGTTGTCATGCAGGGTGCTCAGCGGACATCGACAAACACTCTGGATCACGGAGGAACTCGAAATAGCAGACCAATCCGCCGGCGGATGGGTTTGCATCAGCCACCCCAACAATTGGAAGCGGCCGAGATGAACCGCCACGCGAAAACACTCGTCATTGTTGAGGTGTACCCAAATGTTTGGGCGAAGCTCATGCTGCAACAACCACTGCACCCCTTCCAACCACCCATTCGAACAAGCGTCGTGCAAATGTTGCCACATGAACATGATGGAAATGTCCATGGCGGCGGCCGTGCGAACGAACCATTCTATCACCAAGGGACTACCGGAAAAGCTACTGAAAAATCGATCAAATCTTGATTGGTTTGGGGAAAAGGAGGGAAAAAGCGTCCAATCGCGCACCATCATCTCCAGAATGTCAAGGTTTCCCTTGTACACTGCCATCATGTGACAATCCCTGAGCAACACAATCTGTTCAATGGAGACGCGGTCAATCTGTTCTGCGATGACGAATTCCTCCAGCAACGAATACAGCAATGCTGCAATCGCGGCAGTTCTGGCGCTGAATGTGAACTCCAGCAACACCTTCAAGTGATTCACTGCCGGAACGCTTGGACCGAACATCGCGTGGTTCCGCTGTCGCCACAACCATTCGATGGACGACAGATTGGAGCTGGGCCAAAGTAGGTGTTCGGCGAAGGTGTTGCGGAAACTAAAATGCGCACGCCATCCAATGGACCACACCCAGTCGACAAATGCGATGTCTTGGCAAAAGAAGATGCCCGAGAACCATTTTCCGGTTTGAATGTCGATGTGTTTCAACCACATGCGAATCTTTTCCATCGCGAAACTCTCCTCCAACAGCCATCGCGCACACGCCACATGTCCTCCGTCGCACGTGCCAGGAAACAAGTCCGATTCTATTGCATTCGCGATCTGCAAGGTATGCGTTTCTGTCGCACAAAACACATCCGCGCTCGCGAGCCATCGTGCAATGTCCAGGTGGCCTCGAACACAAGCAATGCAGAACACGTCGCATTTCCATTGTGCGACATTGATGGAACCATGCTCAAAGCGTTCGCGGAAACGGTCCCACCATTCTCGCGCCAAATCACCGTGTCCGTTGGCACACAAATAGTGAAACACGACAAATGGATTTTGCACAAACGACATCACCTTGAACCTGAACCAAGTGAAAAGTTTCTGGAGAACTGGAAAACATTGTGTCGCGTCATCGCGCACATCATCGCACATCAATTTGACTTGAATGTCCACCTCCTTCTTCTCCCACACCGTGCCAATCATCCTCTTTTTCCGTCTCCTCCGTGCAGTCGGACGACACCAACCGTGTGAAAAACTGTATGTCGGTGCGACAATACGGACAAGACTTTTTTTTCATCGAATACCACCATGTAGACATGCAATCCTCGCAAAAGGCGTGTTTGCAATGCGTTTCAATGTGTGCGGGCTGTTCGTAGCAAATACCGCACGTGTCGATGTCTTCCGAACGCACATCCGTGGTTGTGTATTTGGTGTAAAAATGCACCTTGCGTGACCAAAGCGACAGTCTCCATTTTGTGCCAACAATACGGAAATCTTGCGGATACAAAGACTGCACCCACCATGCTACGCGCAGGTGAAGAATGGTGGTTTGTGTATCTCGATCCTTCTGCGATTGCATTGCTGTCAGACAAGCCTTCGCAAACACATGATCGAAGTTGCACGGCGAATGCAGTTGCGGCATTTGCTGCACCATAAATTGTGCAAACTCCACGTTGCACATATCGCAAACATAGTGGAAGATGTCGACCCAGAAAGAGTCACACACGGCAGGTTCGTTGGTTGCCGCCACTATGCGAACAACCGCGTCCCAGTGGTTGCGTAACTTTGCACAATCGAACTTGATCTTGTATTTCCACTTCCACTTCTGCGAAAGAGATCCCGCCCAATCTCGAACGTTGGCGGGCATGGACGTGCACCACTGTGTCAAGTCCTGCGGTGGATATGTTTCCAACAGCCATTGCAACACAGTGAAGGCTGCGTGCTGCATCGCGGCGAATAAGCAAACGCCATTTTCAACATAAATGTCAAGCCCGGGGTTATGCACCAACATCAACTTCACCAGATGCAAGCAATCGTTTGCACATGCGTGCAACAAAGTTTGGCGATTAATCGAATGCAAATTTTGAAAAATGGGCACCTCCGGACAGTAGACGCACAACCATTGAAACACGCGATTCACGTTGTCGCAATGCACGACGATAGTTTGCACAACATCCGCGCGTGGCACTTTGTGCGGAGGAGGTAACAGCTTCATTTCAACACAGAAGTCAAGAATGTCGGTGTTTCCTTGTTGCACTAGATGGTGGTGCTCAGAAACCCGCCACCGCGAATGAAAATGCGCACGCTCCGTGGGGGACAATGCGAGACACGCATGCACTTCGCGCAAAATGTCAATGTTGCGCACCACTCTCAGGCACGCAGCCATGCATTCGATGTTGTTCAGTGACCGTGGGGAAAATATTCTGTGGGTGGCCTTCTGAAACAACCATCGAATGTGCGACACGGAACACTCTTCAAAAGCGCACAGTCGTTGCAACACAACAAAAAAGTCTTGATCTTCACATTGAAACTCAGACACCCAATCTAACAATGCGTCATTCTGATGCAAAAACATGCGCCAACTTAATCCGTCAAGAAACAATGGCCTCATCCAAAATGGACGCAGTGCCTTCCCGCAATGGAATGTATTCCACAACCACTGCGCGCATTCAAGATGTCCATTGGCACACGTGACGGAGGAGAACTCGATCTTCAGCATATTCACGACGAACGTCAATCTCTCTTCGGAACTTGGTGGCATGAAACCAAATTGCGATGCCAGCCACTGCGCAATGTCGAGGTGTCCATTGGCACAGGTGTCGCCAAACACACGGATTTGGCGTGCCAACTCCGTCTGTTGAAACGTCTCGTCGTTGTCACAATCCCACCATTCGCGCGCAAGTTCGAAATGCCCGTTTTTGCACAAATAGTGAAACAGGGTAAAGCGATCTTCCACGAAGGACATTGTTCAGAAATCGTTGTTTTTTATTCCTGGTTCTCAGGCGGAAAAAAAAAACATTATGTTGATGGTAACACAATTGAAGAATATTCTATTTTTTTCTGGAAGTGATAATCAATCAACCGCAGATCAAAGACGACAAAGAAGACAAAGAAGACAAAGAAGACAAAGAAGACATGGAAAACAAAGAAGACGTGGAAAACGCGCATCATCATTGGCGCATGCGCTTTGATGGAGGAAGCCGTGGCAACCCTGGAAAAGGCGGTGCGGGTGCGGCAGTCTGGCGCGACAATTCGTTGGTGTGGCAAGGCTTCGTGTTTCTCGGACAAAACGGCGTCACCAACAATGTCGCGGAATACACAGGACTGCTTCTGGGTCTACATGCACTTCAGCAACATCTCCAACAGATGGAAGGAAGGGAAGTGGAAGAAGAAGGAAAAGGTGGGTGCGAAGACGGCGACCATTCCAACCACCGTGTGGTCATCGAAGGAGATTCGCAACTTGTCGTGCGGCAATTGCAAGGTCGGTACCAAGTGAAAAGCGAGGCACTGCAAACGCTGCACCGGAAAGCAATGGAGCAATTGCAGTGGTTGCGTCGCACCGATCGCACGATCGACGTAACCTTGGCCCACATCGACCGCGCACACAATCGCGTGGCAGACCAATTGGCCAACCGCGCCATGGACACCACCACTTCTTCTCCGTGGACATTAGAGGAATTCCTCTAATTTGTGTCGTGCGCAAAATAATCTGTCGCGAGAATATACGCACTTGAATGGAAGCTCTGCGGATTGGAGAAAAAGAAACTGAGAAAGAAAGAGAGAAAGAACGAGTGACAACAGCACCCTCAGAATGAATGGTCGCGAACATGACAATGTGGATGATGACCGCGCGCGATATGAACGTCTTCGTGCTGCGTTTGAAGCCCGTCGCCGCGAGTACGACGAACGGGTCGCACAGCACCGCGCGGTCGATCGACGACGCATGATGCAGCAGCGGCAACAGCAGCAGTTCACCCGGCGGCGACCACCACCCATGTCAGCAGCAGCAGCAGCAGATGACGATGACGATGACGATGTGGACAATGGAAGCAGAGGGCACGACCGAAGCAGAAGACGCGGCACCAGTGGAGAGAGAGGTCAGAGGAGTGATGGAAATGAAGAAGGCGGTGTGGACGGGTTGGAGTTCGGCGAGGATTGCGCGGGCATCAAGGATTTGGAATCGGGATTGCGGTGCTTGAGCAACAGTGTCAAGGACCTCACCAGTCAAACAATGCGCGGCATCCAGTCCACCACCACCTTCCACCGCACCTTGCGCGATCGCATGCAGGAGTTGGAAGATGCCATCCGTGCGTTGAAGCGCAAGAACCAAGAGTTGCACGACACCAAGGACTACCTCGCCAATCTGGGTCGGCAAAAGAAACACATCCAAGAGGAATTGGCGCGGTTGCCGCCCGAGGGAGAGGGACAATACCGCGGCGAGTTGCTGCGTCAGTTGCGCGACGTGGACGCGGCCACGGACAATGCACGTCAAGAAAAGCAGCGATTGCAGTCCCACATCAGCACCTTGGCACAGAGCATCACGCAATTGAAAGCCATGATTCGCCAAAACAGCGACACCAATCGCAGTGAACAACGGCGCGCCATCGACGAGGCAGACAACTTGATGCGTTTTACGCGGGAGCGATCGCGCGGCATGGACGGAGGAGGCAAAGACATGAAGGGAGGCAAAGAGGGCAAAGGAGGAAGAAGGAGCAGATCTTCGCGAACAGTGCGTCGCCATCCAAAAGTGAAGCGTCGACGCCAACCTGCATCCAACCATCTTCGCCACGCGCGCAAAGACAAGGGGTCGCGCAGTCGCCGCGGCCGCCTCCTCCATCTTCACCTCCGCGGCCACCACTATCACCACCGAACTACTCAACGCATTGCGGAAAAATAATCTTTAGAAAGTATACATTGGTAAGACCCCCCCTTTTCTCTGCTCCTCCGCTCCTCCTCCGTTTCCCAATCATTCACATCGCCCCCCCCCTCCGCCCCCTTTTTCGCTTTTTCAACCAAACAATCATTGCCATGGACGCATCTCTCTTTTACCAAACCCTTTGTTCCCCTGCCAAGGTATACGTGATCTTGTTCGGCGCCACCTTAGCCTTCCAAGTCATCACTGGCCGCGCCAAGAGCATCTTGAATTTGCTCATCGCCGTCATCATGGGCTTGATCTGGGCCTTGTTCTTGTCCTTCTTGTGTGACCGCGGATTTTCCATGGTCTCTTGGTTCATTGCCCTCTTGCCCATCATCGTCATCGCCTTGCGCATGACCGGCAACAAGAAATTGGCCAACTCCCTGAAGATGAAATAAGAAACAAACATTGCCTTTGTTCGACCATCCGTCTTTCTTTGATTGACAATCGGTACACCGGTGTACCTAAATCGTCAACCATTTGTTTTTTTTGTGTTTGCACAATTTATAGTGCCTGACTTGTTCACACACACAAACCACCATCAAACGCAGTACATTCCCACCCAACCCCCCAACGCACGATGTCGATTGACGTGGTTGCCGCGTTTGAACAACTTTGCGCACCTGCAAAGTTTTACTTGATTGCATCCTTGCTCAATCTCCTGTTCACTTCAAACACGGAACTGCGGTACAAGAACAACATCCTTCCGACGTTGCTGCGTTTTTTCATGTCACTGTTGCTCATCGTTGCCATCACGATGCTGCTGTCGTTTTTGTGCAATCGGGGGATGACCACCGTCGCGTGGATTATTGCACTCTTGCCGTTGTTGTTGTTGCTGTTTGCGGGGCTTGCAATATTCACGGTCTTTGCAACCCGACGCAATCCGCGCCGAGGAAGACGCTAACCGCGGAAAACATGGCATCTTGCCTCCAACGACGAACGGATGAATAGATGAATGATGTTACACCGGTGTAACATCATCCGATCACCTGGCGACGCGGCAACCTTCGTTCAAGTTGCAAAAACAAACCTATTTAAAGACGTTGCAGGAGGGACAAGGTTTCGCGGAAATAGGGCATGGTGCGTTTGTCGCCATCGCTCTTGTTCAGCCCAAACGCTGTCTCGTACACCGCGGCATTCTCGGCGGACACGCTGTCCTGGAATTGCATCAAGTTGACCCCCAGCGACGTCACTGCGAAGCTGGGCACAATCATGTCGAAGCGCACGATGTTGTACGCGTCAATCAAGCGATTCATCTGGTCGTTCAACGCAGAGGCCGCGGCCAACACCTCCGGGGTTTGCCGCTCGGGATATCCCTTGTCAAGCAAATTCACCAACTCGTTGGCGTCCTCCGTCACATTGTACAGGAAGAAATAGTAGTTGTGGTCGGGATCGTCGTAATAGTCCACGAAGGCGTTGGTGCCCGGCGCATAGCTCTCGTTGTAATACCCCGGCAACAAGAACGCGGACCGGTTTGTTTCCGTCGTGAGATTCACCAGGGAACTCAACAACAAGGTCTGCGTCAAGCTGTCCGCGGGCCCCGTCTGCGCGCGCACGTAGGCATTGAAGTCGGCAAAATTCCACGTCGCGTGCGTCGCAAAGTAGTCGTCCACCAACCCAGTCGCCTGCGACAGCGACGATTGCATGAACGGTTGCTGGATCGCGCGCAAGTCTGCGTCGATGTGGTCGTTCAACATCGCCGCCGTCACCTGCAATCCACTCAACTGCGGATCAAACTTCCAATTGTACAACAACAACCCAATGAAATTGAAGTAGCGCGCCAACTTGTACTGATGGCGTCGTGGTTCTTCACCCCCCGTGGTGGTGGTGGTGGTGGTGGTGGCTGTTATCGAGCGGTCAACCACCATCGTGAAAAACGCCTGGTACTTGTCGAAGGACTGCGGATCAAACGCTGGCAGCACGGTGGACTCTTCCGCGTGCGCGTCCTGGTAACTGCGGTACGAAAAATACGTGAGGTAACTCATCCAGGCATTGTATACGTGGAACACCGGCACGTCCGTGGTGCGCGGCACCAACACGTTGTAACCCGCCACCCAGTTCAACAAACTGGTGCCCTGGAAGGAGGTGCTGCGCGCATCGCCGCGGATGTTGCCCAGCGCCTCGATCGTCGGCGCCAAGTCCAGCAAACTGCCCAACACGTCGCTGCGGGTGCCGCGCAAGGACATCGGGATGTGCGGCGAGTACACCAAACATGGCACGTTGCACGAATTCTCAAAGGGATACCCCTTTTGTTTCATCCCGTGCGCCGACATCATGTCGCCATGGTCCGACACGATCATCACCGACGTGGACTCCAGCATCCCCGTCGATTGCAGTTGCACGAACACGCGGAAGATGTAATTGTCCATTTCCAACAACAACCCGTAGTAATTGTTCACCAAATTCTTCCACGACATGACATCCTGCTGGTTTTCGGGGATGCTGGTGTTCGCTTGCAGCGAGGTCATCATGCCAATGTAAAACGCAAACTGACTGTTGTTGGACGCGGGGTCCAACACGTAGTCCCCCAGGAACGAGTCCTTGAACGGCAAACTGTCCACCTTCTGCACGTAGTCCATAAACACATCCTCGAAGTAGTTGCGCACCAAGTTGGGATTCTGGATGTACGCGTCGGGAAACGCGTCGCTGAATCGGTACGGGTCGTAGATGTCGCGGTCGGGATACATCGATTGCAGCAGCGCCACCTGCTCGGTCAAGTACGGCGCCCAGAATTGCACCTGCGGCTTCGTGGGCAGCTGCGCCAAGTTTTGCCAAAAGTGCTGCGTGTCGTGCGGGTTTTCCAAGTGCAACTCCAAGTGGAACGCCCGGTCGTTGCGCGCGCGGGCCTTCAGGTACGGAATCGCGCCGATGTACCGACCCGTGGCGTCCGCGTAGTCCACGTTGACGTTGGCGTCGTTCACCTTCAACTCCACTATGGTGTTGTCGGCAAACATGCCTTCCTGGTCGTAGTAGTAAGTGTCGCCGAAGGTGTTGAAGATCTGGTAGCCATACTCGCGCAGACAGCCACGAGTGTTTGTGTTGAAATTCGGGACCGCGTTCACGTTGGGGGCCAGCGACGACACGAAGTGGTTCTTGCCGTACCACACGGTCTCGAACCCGTTGCGACTCATGGTTTTCCCGATGGTGTCGAAGGCGGTGTTCAGTTGCGGATTGTACTGGTACTGCCACGATTGGTCAATGTTGTCGCTGATGTTGACGTTCAACTGACTGGACGCGAAGGATGCGCGCGACGGCGAACAATCCTGGCGGTTGTTGTAAATATTCGTGAATTCAATGCCGCGCGACTTGAAGGCTTGGTACCCCGGCATGATGCGCAAAATCGCCTCCGGCAATCGCTGGAATTGAATCAACTGGTCACACACAATCATGACAGTGTTGTGCAAATAGCGCGTGGGCAACTCATCCCGATCCTTCAAATAGCGCACGATGCGCTTCGCCTGAAAGTTCGACGACGAAAACTTGTTGCGGTATCCCAACGGCATCCAATTCGAAACAAACAAGGTTGAGGGAGGGAGGTTGGGGACAACACAAAAACAAGGAAAACAACGAGAAGGAAGGAAGTCGTTCGCGTACTGTATTCACATACAAAAAAAAACAGCCCTTCTTTCCCCGGCAAGAAAAAACGGGGGGCAGGCCGTTTTTTCACACATCAAACATTCCAGTGCGGATGGTCGGCGACATCGACTGGGGGCAAGACGCGTTTGTCGTTGCAGCGGTACACGAACTGCATCAAGTCGCGCGTGAATCGGTCCACCGAGAGATAGTCTTTGTTCAGCCCGCGCAAATACTCGTGGGCCGCGCGCAGTCGTTCGTCGGTTAAGAGCGCCGGCACTTCCTCCAATCGATCAAAGTACAGAGGATACGCTTCGCCCAGATATTCCACGACGCCCGCAGTGCGATTCACGACCAACGGCGTGTTGCGCGCGATGCATTCCACCACCGTATTGTTGGCAGCGGAGTCATACAAATCGATGAACACGATGTTTTCCGCCATGGCGCGGTCAAAGTCCTCGAAGGAAGCAAAATACGTCATAGTCACCACCGAATCCAAGTGTCGCCAATCTTCTTCCTGCAAGATGCCCCCCGGCCGCACCGGAATGCCCGCACATTGCGCCAAGCGACGCCAATGCCGTTCCTCGCGCTGCAGAAACTCGCGCGAACGCTCTTTGCTGCGCATACTCGTCAACCAGGCGCGGTGGAATCTGGACGGCACCTTTACTTCGTAAATGCTCAACATTTTGCGCAATTGTTGCCCAACTTGGATCAAGGTTTTGCGCGGATTGGCCTGGAATGCTGCCCACTCAAACAGCGGCACATTAGTGTCCGTTGGATGCCGCAACGTGGCAATCGGTACATGGCGCCCGACAAAACCATGGTCAGACATGCGGTCCAACTCCTGGCGCAGATAGGCAGTCAATGGTTGCGACAACGAAATCAATCCAAGACAGCTGCGCAGACTCTGGCGAAAACACGGGTCGTGTACCATGCGCGACACATCCACAATGCTGTAAAAGGCGGGGGCGTCGGGACAGGTTTGATAGAGTGGCGTGCAGTGAATCACGCCCATCCACGGCTGCGTCAGCGGCGTGCGTTTCTCGTTCCACAGAAAGTAGATTTCACAAACATCGTGAAACGCGATGCCGTACTCCGCGTGTTGCCCAATCATGCGGTCCATCGCGGTCTTCACCATTTCCCATCCTCCGCGATGGTCCGACGAAGTGCTGCGGACACGACGGAGGCGCGGGGTTACATACGTGAACATCATCTCTTTCCATTTGTCCGGCATCGTCGTATCCAGGTACATGTACCCATTGACCCAAACCCCATGTCCCCCGCACGACTGCGGATTCAAGAATGACTCGGACGAAAAGCGGTAGGCAGCGTCCCAGGTGGCAAGGCGACCAAGGCCATGCACTTCCATGCTGCGCGCAAAATAGATGTCTTCCGGCGGATTAATCAGCTGCGCATTGCGCATATATTGAAGGGTGCTGGAATTGTACATGGTCAGATGGCTCTCGGTCGCGCCGTAAGGCACCTTGTCGATGACGTCCAGCATGACCTGTCGAGTGCGCAAACTCAGTCCACCATTCCCCACGCCGTGCGCTGTGTCGTTTTGGCGGCGGCGATACGGGGCGCCAATGTAGTCCCATTCCAAAAAGTCGTCGATGTTCGTGCGAAAGAGACAGGTGTCTTCTTGGTACAACAGGAGTTTGTCTCCCCGGAGCGCTTCCCAAAAAGCGCGCTGCGCAAGAAAGGGACTGTATTCATTCGGGGTCAAGTTGTCCACTTCTTCGAACACCAGCACACGAATGTGGGGGTGAATGGATTGGGCCAATGTGCGCATCCAGTCCTTGTTCAAACGGCCACACACGATGGTGTGTGACCAGCGCGGCCCCAATTTCAACATGCAGTTGCGAATCACGAACTCCAAGTGCGGCAAGAAACGAAATTCCACCAACACCGCCTCCAGACTTTGCGGTGGTGGAAGTGGGGTACGAGGAATGTCCGGCAATACCAGCTGCCGAATGTAGGACAGGTGAGCAAAGGCAAAGACGCGGTAACGCTCTTTCGGTGTGCGCGCAATGACCGACGTGGGTTTGCTCAGGGCAGCCGCGTACGCATTCCACGTGGCAACACTGTCGTGGAGTCTGGCGCAATCCGTCTTGGCACAAGATGTGAGTGTGTTGCAAGTGGATGTCTCGTCAACCGAAAAAGGAATCAATCGCATGTCGGCGGGCATGAATCTGGCACGTTTGGCTTCCAGTTGATTTCGATGAACCAACGGCAATTCGACGAGAGTAAGTGGAAGCGGAGTGTGCGCAGCAACATTTTTGCAACTTGCAGAATTCACCATTGCTGTCAGTGATGCAGTCAACTGGTCGTGAAACGTCTTCCAGCTGGAGAAATAGGTGACGGGCGTCCCAGATGCATCGGAAATCGTCACGTCATTGCTCCACACCAGGAAGGCACAGGGGTGCTCAACCGTCGATCGCATTTCTTGCAATTCATCGCATGTGAATGTGCATTCGTTCATCACAACCACATGTGGTTTGTTGCGCATGAACAATCGTTTTTGGCCTTCGAAGGTCCTTGGCATGTGATAGAAGGACAATTGCGCATGGCTTACGTTGACGAACGTGCGGTAGGCAATTGGTAATATGTATTCAATGCACAAACACTGTGCAGTGAAATACACTTTGTCAAACAAAAAGCCATTGCTGTTGTCAATCACCAAGATGCGTGCTGCGGGAAGAGAGGGATGTGCATCGCGAGACGCTTGTAAAAACATGGACACGTTCATACTGACTTACAATCCTTCCAAACACTCAAATCATCAATTGCGCCAACTCTGCACAGTGAAAAAAAACACAAAAAAGTACATTCCACGCACACATTCTTTCCGCGATTTTTCCGAAACATTCCCATTTCCTTCTTGCCTTCTCTTTCTTTCGCACCACCAACGTGCTCCACCTTCCCTCGGCAATCTCCCCCTTTTCCGGGAATTCCATGCAACAAATTCCTGGAATTGTAAAGTGCATGGGTTTTCGGCCCAGAGTATGGCTGCTTTTGAAAAATGGACATTTATTTGTCCATTTTTGGATATAGGCCGCATTTCCCCCCGGAAAAAGAATGCAAAAATCGGGGTGTGACGAGAATGGTCACAAATGCAATCGATCGTCGAAAATTTTGTTACGATACAATTTTCGAACAATCGTGGACATTTTCGGCGGCTCCTTTTTGTGTAGCATAGGAAGTTGACACCCATTCGGAGCCAGATTTGACCGTTTATGCCATGCTGCACCGAATGTCGTGTGGTGTGTGCAAATATGTGCGCGATGTACCACACCACACATTTTTAATGCTATACATTTTGGAGCAAAAGGAGCAAAATGTCCATGTTTCACATCCACCTTCGAAAAATGTCCAATTGTCAATCGCACCATACATCGTGCGACAATGTGCACATGTAGCATTGTTCAAAAATGTCCAACAAATGTCCAACAAATGTCCAATCCGTCATTTTGCAACCAAGATTTGTCTGTGTGGCAATTGTGACATATTTTGCCGTTGGTAGGGTGCAACCACACGATTTCCCGCTGCACTCCCTCAAACTCTCCCTCACATGTTCGCTCCCTCTTCCCTCCTCCTGTTCATCTCTCTTTGTCTCAGTTGATGCACACACATGGGTCGCATAATTTTATAAAACGTACGACAGTCCACCCAACCGTCAAGCACAAACAAACCGAGAAGAAGAACAAGACCATGACCATCGTTGTCACGGAATACGAATTGCAACACGACTTGCCCTTTCTGGAAACATGCACGGACATTGCTGGCCGCTTTCGAGCAGATCCGACCAGCGTGCCAATGCGTCGTAAACTGGCGCACTTGGTCATAGTGCACAAATGGAACGTGTCCGAGCACCTTGCGAACATCGTGGATTTCTTTGCGTTTCATCCGGGCATTGTGAGTGACCGCAATATCCACTTTCTTGTGCGCGTGGAAGCAACCACGTGCAATGCCTCGGAATTGGGCGGGTTGACATATGTGCGGTTTCGGGATGTCGCGGTGGATTACTCCATGCTCCATCCTTTGGACATGTTTCCCTTGAGCGATGACGATGACGAGGACGAGGAAGAAAACACACTCTTCGACGATACACCGTACGACATTGCGGAAAGACAACGCTTGAACGTTGCTGGTCGCTTTGGGGCATTGGACGATTGGGACACATCGTTGGTCACCAACATGTCAGACCTTTTTCATTTCACGATGAGGCTTTTTAACGAACAGACGCTGCATTGCTTCTTCTACACGCAATTGTCGTTGTCTGCATTCGATTTGTCGCGGTGGGATGTGTCCAACGTGCGAGACATGAGTTGGGCATTCGCTGGACTGAGTGAGTTGCCAAAAGGATTGCAACACTGGGATGTTTCCAACGTTCGTTTGATGGTGGGAACATTTTGGAACAACTACAGCAAAATCACGCAGTGTTGGCGCACGATCGAAGGATGGGATGTTCGAAGCGTTGTTGCCATGACTGCCATGTTTGCGGAGTCGCAATACTTCACGGCCGATTTGCATCGATGGAATGTGTCGCAGGTGCAGGACATGTCACACATGTTTGACGAATGTGTTCGGTTCAATGGATGCGTCGACGGATGGAACGTGGCGCAAGTGCGCGACATGTCGCACATGTTTCAGAATTGTTTTTCGTTCAATCAGTCCATCGCCACGTGGAAAAACATGGGCACTGTTTGCACAAACTGCGATTGCATGTTTGACCTGGAACTTGTGCACGTGCCACCAGCAACCGACAACGTGATGAAGACGTGTGATTGCACTTTGTTGCGATCTGAGGTTGTGCACAAAGAACAGCTTTTGGACAATTGTTTGTTTGCCATGGAGACCACTGCTGCAAAGAGTGGACCCATCATTCAAACAAACTTCGATTGTCGTCCAAGCTTTCGGCAACTGTCGTCGTTTGAAAACCTTCGCCATCATTGGAAGATTGGGTTCCACATTTTTGGATCAGATCTGTACCGACATTTGCACAAAACACATTCGCTCGGACAAGCAACGCAAGCAACGCAGGACGTTGACGCTGTTTTAGCCCAAGACTTTCACTGTGCACGCTGTGGGGTAAAACGACCACTGTCGCTCGATTAGGTTCAGTATTTTTTTCATAGTTTTTAGTGTAATTCCCTTAATTTACATCGTGATGTGACATATTTTGCCGTGTTTTTGCCCAAAAAAAAAGAGACAGAAAAAAGAATGTTGGTGAAAGGACAACAACGTCTTTACGTACATCGTACCGTTTGTCTTGTCCTGCCCCCGACCTGTCATCTTCACATGGACTTGTCTTCTGCATCCAATGTCTCAGGTGTCTTAGGTGGATGTGGTATCGTTACCACCTCTTCTGTGTCTCCTCCTTCTTCCTCTTCTCCTTTTCGCTGCGATGCATGTGCGATGAGGTACAGCAAAAAAAGCAATTTCAAGCGTCATTTGGCGACGAGCAAACATCGAAAAGCTGTCGCGGCGACAGCATCATCCACGGTCCTTCCCCCGTCATCCTTTCCCCAAGCAGACAGCGCCGCCGCTGCCAACACCACTTCTTCGTATCCATGTGCTTTTTGCGGCAAAGAGTTTCTGCATCGGTCAAGCATGTATCGCCATCGCCAACATTGTCGCGCTGCGGATACGGCGGCTACGGCAGCGACTCTTCAACACAACGTGACACCGCATCCCGCAGTGTTGCAAACACACGATTTGCTGCAGCACCTGATGCAAGAGAATCGTGAACTGAAGCAGATGATCGTGGACGTGTGTCGTCAGGTGCAAAACATCCCCGCCGTGAGCAACAACACCACCACTAATACGATGACCGCGCACTTTCACCAGAACATCCACTGCCAGCAACACAAGACCTTCAACCTTCACGTCTTCCTGAACGAAACCTGCAAAGATGCGATGAACATCTCCGAGTTCGTGAACTCGCTCAAACTGCAGTTGTCGGATTTGGAGTCGGTCGGACAAGTCGGATTCACCAACGGCATCTCCAACATCATCGTGCGCCACTTGAATGCGCTGGACGTGGAGCGCCGACCCGTGCACTGCACCGACAAGAAGCGCGAAGTGCTGTACATCAAGGATGAGAATCGATGGGAGAAAGAAGACGAACAAAAACGCAAGTTGCGCCGCGCCATCCAACAAATCGCCGACAAAAACCTGCAACTGGTCACCCAGTACCGCGCCAAGCATCCCGACTGCAGCCAAGAACAATCCCCCGCCTCCGATCACTACCAGCGACTCGTCGTCGAAGCCCTCGGAGGGTCCGACGAAGAACACTCCAAAATCATCCGCAAAATCGCCAAAGAAGTCTCCTTGGACAAATCCGCCCTCACCGTGCTCTAAACACGGCAAAATATGTCACACCTATCGGAACTGCAAACGATGACAACGACAGAAGAGAAAACGAGAGAAAAAAAGAGAAGAGATGGGAAGAGAAAAAGAACGTTTGCGTTATTTCCCCCGTTCGACGACGAATCGGCGGGAGTTACATCAAAATTTCCAACGATTGCCGCAGTGCAGACACTGGCAAAAGACCGTCATGGGTTCGTCGGAAGAGCGTGTTTGCAACAAATAGTACGTGCACTCGTTGTGTTTGCATTTGCGACACACGAAAGAATCCGTGGAGGCGGACATGTGTTGCTCAAACTTCTGTTTGTCGCGCTTGGATTTGCGTTCGATCAACACCTCCCATCGCGCCGGAGACAGTTCTTGGTGCGTCATGAACGCGACGCTGTGTGCCCGAAACTGCGGGTCGCGCAACATCTCCAATACGTAGTCGTTGAGATTGCGCATCACACTGCGCAATTTCATCGTGTACAATTGCACGAACCACGGATTGGTCCACTTTTTCACAAATTTGCGCTGGTCGGCTTCCTTTAACGCCGCATTGAAGATACCCATCTCCACGTTGACAAACAGGCGCGGATCTTTCAGCACGCGCGCCAATTGCAAACATACATTCCGGCGAAACCTTTCCGGATGCTCGACCGTCAACATCACCGTCATTCTTCTGCGCTACCCACTTCCTAAAAACCAACGATCATTTATGGGAATGTTTTTTGTCTTCTTCCCGATTTCATCCACGTTTTGCGCCATCCGCATATTTGCGGTTCGGAACGGCTTTGCGGCGCGTTTTTTGAATCGACGCAATGTTGGTACCGCGAACACCACTTTCTTGCGCCGACTTTGCTTTGGTTGACACTCGGATTTTGCGACCACGTTGTGTCAATTGCAACGGTGACTTTGCCGAGGACAACGCGGTTGCGGCAGCTGCTGCAGCCGCCGCTGCTTTCGTTGTGTTGCCTTTGCGCTTCGTGGTTCTACGCGGCGCCGCAGGTGCTGCTGGTTCTGATGAGGATGATGAGGAAGAAGAGGAAGAAGAGGAAGAAGAGGATGATGAGGATGAAGAGGATGAAGATGAGGATTTTCGCGAAACATTGCGAGGCTCTCGTGGAACGCCCTGCGGAGCCTCCTTGGCACCAATGTTGTTCAAGCGTCGTTGAACCGCAACGGGAAGTTGTTTGCGCCCCATTCGCGGTGGCTGTGGCTGCGGTCGTTGTTTTGGTGTACCATTCGACGGAGACAGTTGCGACAATTTTCCAATCGACTCCGATGAGGAAGATGACTGCAGCAATTGTCGCAACGCAGCTTTGGATGGTGTTTTGTTCTTCGGTGCCTTCGTTCCCTTCTTCGCTTTTGATGCGGCGGGGGATTTGGAAGAAGATGAAGATTTGGAAGAAGA
>JACCDH011828752.1_pt1 | contig 47566 bp, 38 predicted proteins | sample 7442481 | NCBI WGS metagenome assembly JACCDH01 (sample SAMN15323433, study PRJNA562643) | freshwater metagenome | isolation source: river surface water | place: USA:Blue River Watershed | collected 2017-08-15
ATAAAAGGATAAATTAAGTTGTACACAAATAAAGCCATGATAAACCATAGTTGAAAAGCAATGGGGGTTACCAACCACCTAAAGAATACTCCGTGCCATCCTATTTCATTATATGGTCTATTATCACCCATTTGGTCTATTCCTGTTTGGGCTACAATTTCAGCAGTCCCCTTGAATTGTTGTAGGGTATAAGTAAACAATAAAGCAATGGCACTCCAAAGGAAATAGGGAACCATTAATGTTGTAAATCTTTTTTTGATGCTTTCTAGATATGGTCTGGCATCATAAAATGCAAATAAGAATCCAGAAATAATGAACAAGAGTGGAATTCTAAACCTAAGTAATCCATTGGCAAATAAATACTCAAAAAAGCTGGTGAAACTAAGGGCCTCTTCTACAGTACTATATGGTGCTAAATAGGTAACTTTTAAATTATAGCCATGTACATAAGACAACAAACAAATACTAATGAAAGTAAAAAATCTGAACTTTTGACTTAGTGCTCTATTCATTGTTATTTATTGAACAGGTATTTGTAATTCTATATGGGTGCCTTTATTTATACTAGAATTGATTATTAGTGTACCATTTAACGAATCAGTACGCTTCTTCATATTCCCCAAACCATTCCCATTGTCTGTAGTAGCGGTATCAAATCCAACTCCATTATCTATAATAGTTAAGTATAGTTTTTTACCAATCACTGAAAGCTCGATGGATATATTCGCACATTTGGCGTATTTGGCTGCATTATTAACGGCTTCTTTAAAAATCAAGAAGAAATCTCTTCTGGCTTCCATATTTAATTTCACATCATTTACTAAATCGGATGTTTTGAAACTAAGTTCTATATCTTTTGCCTCACAAACATTGGTAGCAAACTCTCTCATTCTTGCTACAATTTTTTGCATACTGTCATTAGAGGGTTTGATACTCCAAACAATATCATCCATCGCTTCCATCATTCTTTGGCTATTGTCTGAAATTTTATTCAGGTATTCTCCTGTTTTAATATTGTCACTTAATCTTGCTTTAGCCATTGAACTTAAGATATTGATGGTACTAAGTGTGCTTCCCATATCATCGTGTAAATCCCTGGCTACTCTTGTTCTTATATTTTCTACTTCTATCAATTTGTTTAATCTTAAACGATGCATGGTATAAGCTATCAATGCCACAATAGTTAATAAAAGGCTGATAAACCATCCCGTTCTCCAAAATGGCGGCCTTATATAGATATGCATACTGCTGATATTTTTAGACCTGTTTCCATCGTTGTCTTCACAGTAAATTTGAAAAGTGTAATTGCCAGGCCTTAAATAAGAGTAGTTAACGGTATTGTTTCTATCCGCTTTAATCCAATCCTCGTCTATACCTACCATTTTATAATAATAAGTTAGTTTGTCTCTAAGGATAAAGCTGAGTGAAGAGAAACTAATTGCAAAACTGTTTTGGTGTGAATTCAAAACTACTTTGGGAAGTAATTGTAATGAATCAACTGGTATATAAGTATTCGATAATTTAAAATCGGTGATTGCTACATCTGGAGGTACAGTATTATTTGCAAATGCAGAAGGAGAAAAAAACAGTAATCCATTAGATCCTGCAAATAATACAAATTGGTCGCTGGTAATATAGTCTGCTTCAGTAGTCAAGTTTGCAATCACAATTCCATCCTTTTTTTCGTATGGGGTGATTACGCCATTTACAGGATTATATCTGCAGAGCCCATTCTTGGTAATCATCCAGCAATTTCCTTTCTCATCTTTTCTGATGCGCAATACTGAATTGGCAGGCAAGCCATCTTCTGTTGTAAGCCAAGTAACTTTCTTCGTTTTCTTATGTATAAAATTGAGTGCCCCTGCAGCAAACACCAATGTACTATCGTTTAACTGGTCTATATCATCTCCTCCTTTTTGAAAAAGTGGATTGTTTTTATCTGATACTGTATAGTGATGAATCAGTTTTTTTCCATCTCCGGTAAAGCAATACAAACCTTGATTAAGGGAGGTTACCCATAATAATCCCTCTGAATCAAAAAATATTTTTCTAACGATGGTGCCAATTTTTTGAACTACATCAAACCCATTTCCATTGGATTTGATGATATCACCACGTTGGGTACTCATCCAAATATTTCCTTTCGGATCTTCGGTAATGAAGCGGATCGTAGCTCCTGCAACTTCTTTAACTTCTAAATATTGCATTTTCTTAAGTAAAGTATCGTACACCATGTACTTACCCGCTTGGCATCCTAACCAAATTTTTCCATTACTATGCTGATATAAACTCCAGATTTGTTGGTATTGAATTTTTGTTTGACCTGTAATATGCTTTGGCATATTATTGAGTAACTCGTTTTTGTAGCTGGCTAAATTTTTAGATAAGGTAAGTACTCCAGCTCCCCAAGTACTTAACCAGAATCCCCCATTTTTTAATTCTAAAATATCCGTTATTTCTATACCCCCTTTTGTTTCACTAAATATAAAGTTGACCACATTCCCGCTGGTACTTTGATCGCTAGACATATACAACCCATTGTCACTGGCAATCCAAATATTGCCGTCTCTGTCTTCGGTCATTTGATAAATATGCTCATACTGAATACCAATACTACTTCCGAATTCACTTTTATAAAAGTTGAACTTATTCAGTCTTTGATTATAACTATACAATGAGTTGGTTCCATACATCCATAGACTTCCTGTTTTTGATTCGAAAAAATACCTTAACTCTTCATATTGTGGGTTCACATTTAAACCCGATGTATCGGATAGTTCTTTACCAGCATAATTAAAAACCTGTCTTATATGTCTATCGGGCCAATCAAAAATCCAATACCTTTCTTGTTGATCAATAAATACTTCGGTTATATTTTTCCATTTATCTTTTTTATTTAGTAAGGGTATTTGTAATGGATTGTTTTCGGAAGTGTAAACCTTTTTGTTTTTTCTATCATATACTGCTAATCCTTTATTAAAACAGGCAAACCAAATTTGATCGGTTTTAGTATTCTCAGCAAAAGTTTGATTGGCAACCCACCCAGCTGGTAGAATAATTTCATGTTCTGGAAGAAAAACTTTTTTACGATGATGGTACCTGAATAATCCTACCCCATGTATATTTAGAAATGTATTTTGTTTGCTATCTTGTTGCAAACGCATAGAACTTTTAGAAGGAATGGGTGTAGGAGACTGAATGGGAATAGTTTGGTAAATTAATGATGCATGATTAAACAACCCTATTTTCCCTTGCGATGCAAAATTGAGTAACAGCTCTTGCTTCCCTACTGGAATAATCTGATGCAAATCTGCAATTGGTAAATCGTCGTTATTTAATTTACTGGATCCGTAATTAATAAATCTGTTTCCATCAAATCTTTGAAGCCCATTCGTAGTACCTACCCAAATAAAACCCTGCTTGTCTTGATAAATTGCATAGGTGGCGTTTGATCCTAATCCTAGACCATCTTCTTTTCCAATTCTTAAAAATGCATACCCTTCTTTTTGTGACAAGGAAACTAAACTTCCATGCAGTAATAAAAAGGCAAGTATCCATTTTTTCATTATAACAAAATTACAAATGCTGTTTGGTAATAATCACTATGTGATGCAAAACCACATGTTTATGTGAGCATCTAACTAGCAATAAGCCATTTTTCACATCTATGTGCGGTTGTTAAGGGGTTTTTCATTAATCATTTTTGCAGTATTAAAATAATTAAAAAAATCAATTTTATGAAAAACCTATTTCTCTCATTAGCATTATCTGCACTTAGTTTTAGTGCATTTGCCTCAAATGGTATGAAGCCAAACTTTAAAGCAGGAAAAGCAATAGCTGCTCCTTACAAAAGATTGGTTGTTTATGGAAATTTAAAAGTGGTACTAGTAAGTGCAGATCAGCAACATGTTTTTATTGCTCCACAATCGGAGTCAGCAAAAGTGAATACCATTTATAGTAAAAATGAATTGGTATTAGATGGTTCATCTGTAAGCGAACTAGGTCAAGTAACTGTTAGGGTTCCTGTAAATCAATTAGAACTTCTCGAGATAATTGGTAATGCAACCGTTCTTTCTGAGAGTACTTTAAATATTAGTAATCTAGTAGTGTCTATGCAAGGTGAAGGTAAAATCGATATCAAAAATACGGGCTCTATTAAAGTTAAATCTGATGCTGGATACCAGTTTAAAACAATTACTCAAAAAGGTAAAGTTTGTATTGAATAAAAATGAAAATCATGTTAAAGACACAAGAATTTATTAAAGCTCTTTCCAACCAATTTGTACAGATTGAACAAACTTTTGAGAATGAAATAGTGAATGCAAATGAGGATATGCTAAATGCATTACCCAACTATGGCGGTTGGTCTATTCTTCAAGTATTAGATCATTTGAATTTTTACAATCGATGGTACTTGCCAAAGATTGAAGTTGCGCTTAAAAAAAGTATTGCTGAAGGGAAAATCCAAGCTACAATGTATAAATCAGGTTGGTTGGGTGCCTATTTTATCAAATTGATGCAGCCCAAGCCAGATGGCAGTCTGGCTTCTAAAATGGAAGCACCCAAAAATGCAATTCCAGCAACTATACTGAATGCTGAAAAGGTATTAAATGAATTTTCTTCTCATTTAACACATTTAAACAGTTTGATTAAAATGGCTTCAAACACCGATCTCAGTAATACGAGAGTAGTTACTTCACTTTCTTCTTTGGTTAGTTTGAAAACGGGCGACAGTATCGCTTTTTTAGTAGCGCATATGGAGAGACATTTTGGGCAGATCAAGCGCATTAAAAAAAGTATACCACATAAATATGTGATATCAGAGTTGGAATCTCGGGCTTTTTAATCAACCAGTGGTAAAATGTACAGATGAATGGTGGCTCAAGATGGTATGTTAACTATTCAATCATTTTGAGCCCATTTTTTCACCTCTTTATGTGATTTTCTTCCTGCTTTTAATCAGCAACTTTTGTATCCTCAAACCTTTTTTATGTCAAAGTTATTTACACTCTTCTTTTTTCTAGGCTTATTTCTTTCTGCATCTGCAGCAAAAGAAAATAATATCCATGGTGCTGTTATAGCAGACGGAAAGCCTATTGGCGGCGCAGTAGTTTATTTACTAAAAGATACTGGTTCTGTAATTGTCAAAACCACTATTACAGATGCAGATGGCAAGTTTAGTTTTACGAGTACCCTGCCTAATTTTCGCATCTCAGTTAATGCGATGGGTTACAATGAATTTACCAGCGGGGTTAAACAACCGGGATTACCCATTGAAGCAGTACTTACCGCTTCTCAAAAGCAAATGACTGAAGTTACCGTAGTTGCACAAAGAAAATTAGTAGAAGTAAAAACAGATAAAACAGTCATTAATGTAGATGCTGCTCCTACCAATATTGGTACAACAGCTTTAGAAGTACTTGAAAAAGCGCCTGGGGTGGTGGTAGATAAAGACGGAAATATCTCTATGTTAGGTAAATCTGGAGTTGTGATTATGATTGATGGCAAACCCACTTATATGAGTAGCTCAGATGTTTCCAATTATTTAAAATCATTAAGCAGTAGTCAGCTAGATCAAATTGAATTGATTACACAACCCTCTGCAAAATTTGATGCAGCGGGTAATGCCGGAATCATCAATATTAAAACCAAAACCAATAAGCCAATGGGTACCAATGGTACAATTGGGGCTACTTACTCTCAGGGGGTAAATAGAAGACTAGCATTGAATGGTAGTTTAGGATATAGAAAAGGAAAGCTGAATTTATTTGGAAGTGTGAATTACTTCGATAATATCTCTTTTAATAGAATTGAATTATCTAGAAATATTATCAATCCAAATACAAAAGATATTCTATCTGTGTTGAATCAAACAACCGATATGGGTATGCATATTAGGCCCATGAATACAAAGTTTAGCCTAGATTATTTGGCAACTAAAAACACGAGTTTGGGTTTCTCTTTTTCTAATAATCACAATAATAACTTCTTTACGCTGCCTACTCGAATGGAAGTAAATAATTCTAGCGGTGTTTTACAAGGGGTATATAATTCTGTTACTGAAAACGCAATGACCATTGATAATATCATTAGCAATTTTTATTGGAAAACTAAATTAGATACCACTGGCAGAGAGTTGAGTGCAGACATCGACTTTATTAGGAATAGCTCAGACTTTAAGCAAACAATGAGCAGCTACTATTATCCTCAAAATAACAATCCTGCTGAAGCACCATATATCTTAAAGGGCATAAATCCATCAGTGATCAATGTATACACTGGTAAAATTGATTATGTACATCCGCTAAAGAATAATGCAAAATTTGAAGCTGGTATAAAAGCAAGCATAGTTGAAACAGATAATAATTCGCTGTTTAATGTTTTAAAAAATAATAATTGGGAAGTAGATCCAAGAAGCAATGAGTTTATTTATAAAGAGAATATTTATGCTGCTTATGTAAACGGAAATAAGCAATGGAAAAAATGGGGCTTGCAATTAGGTGTTCGTTTAGAAAACACTATTATGAATGGGAATCAAGTAACCACCAATCAACAGTTTGAGCGTAATTTATTGCAATTGTTCCCTACCGCATTTGTAAGCTATAAGGCAACGGATATTAGTACTTTCACTTTAAATTTTGGGAGAAGAATTGATAGGCCCAACTATAGAGATTTAAATCCTTTCCAACTTTTATTAAATCCATTTACTTATAACCAAGGCAATCCTAATTTACGCCCTCAGTTTACGCAGAATGCCGAGTTGGGTTATAGTTTAAAAAATGGCATGTTTACCGCTAAGTTGGGCTACTCTAACACTACCGATATTATTACTCAAGTTATTAGAGCTAATGATGTTACGAAGGTAACCTATCAAACAACAGAAAATATTGCTTCAAGAGCAAATATCAATTTTAGTGTAGGTTTTAATAAGTCTCTAAATAAAGTGATAACAACAGGGTTGTTTGGAAATGTTTATTACAATAAATACCAAGGGGAGTTTAACGGTCAGCCCTTGAACGAATCATTCACTTCTTTTTCTCTGAATATGAATAACCAATTCAAGTTTGGTAAAGGCTGGTCTGCTGAATTAAGCGGATTCTACAATCATAAAAACTTATTACTCGCACAGGCATTTATTGAACCAATGTGGCAAGTAGGTTTTGGCGTGAGCAAACAAGTATTTAAAAACAAAGGCACCATCCGTTTGTCTGCAAGAGATATTTTCTTCTCTCAAATAGCTAGGATAGACCAAAAATTCCAAAACCTAGACAGCAGATTTAAGCAATATTCTGATAGCAGACATGTTGCACTTTCTTTCACTTTCCGTTTTGCTAAGAATGCATCTAATGTGGTTCGTAGAAACGGAGGCGCTTCTCAAGAAGAACAAAACCGTGTAGGAGGCGGAAATAATTAATTCTATAAATCAATTGTATCAATGAAAAAGATAGTAGTATTATCCACTTTAGTTGGCATTGGAATATTGATTCAGGCATGTTTTGATAGCAATAATCACTCAACCAACAACCCAACACTTTCAAAAGAGCAAAGCATAGAGCGTGGTAAATACCTGGTTAAGATTACGGGTTGCGGAGATTGTCATTCCCCCAAGAAAATGGGCCCAATGGGTCCTTTTGAAGACAGTGCTCAATTGCTATCTGGATTCAGGGCTAATGATGTTTTACCTGAGATAGATACCAATAGTTTAAAGAAGGGATGGGCCTTATTTTATGCAGAAGGAACCGCGATGGTTTCCCCAGCAGGCACCGCTTATGCTGCCAACATTACTTCAGATACAACAGGTATAGGCACTTGGGATTTCGAACAATTTAAAATTGCCATGACCAAGGGTAAATGGAAGGGGTTAGAAAATAGCCGTCATTTGCTTCCTCCAATGCCTTGGCAAAACTTTGCTCAAATGAAGGAAGAAGATTTGAGAGCAATCTACGATTATTTAAAAAGTACGAAACCTGTTAAAAATATAGTTCCCTCTGCTGTTCCTTCTGTGTTACAGCAATTATAAAATCCAATAGATGAATGATTACTCCTCTGTGGCTGCTGGTAATTCGGCGGCCACTCCTTTTATAAGGAGTTGAAACTTGGTATTGAGTGATACCGTAAATTCCCCGCTTTCTAAAATCAATTTAGTATTGGCATCATCTAGCATTACACTAGCCAAATCTGATGCTAAAGCAGAACTACTGATTAAATTGGCTACTTTACCATTTTTAAATTCGATGGTGAATTTATACCCTGCTTTTCTTCCGGTTCCTAAACGCTCAAAATCGATTCTGTTAAGATCAAGCACTTGGTTATCCTGCTTGGTTCTTTTTAATAATATGCGAATAATGGGTAGGTACTTGGTCCAAATCTGGGCGTACATGTAGCAGGGTTAATGGTTAAGAATGATACAAAGGTCCGAAAATTATTGACGATTTCCGAATTTGGTTTTTAAAAGGCCGCTTATCTTCTATATTCGCAGAACTATGAATGCAATTTCCGGCGTAACAATAAATAAGCTAATGGTGCACCAGGCGGGCAATGCAGCCCAAGGAGGCACCCTCATTTTATCTGAAACTGCTCATGCAATTCCGGATGAATTTTGGCAGCAAACTTTGGCTCATTTTTTCCTAAAACCCTTTAATGAGGCAGAACAATACCATTTAAACCTAGAAAACAACTTGGTTTATAACACCATTGCGCAGGTATTTGAAGGGAATATTTCTTTTGAAAATGGAAGCAAAAGGTTGGCTGAACATTTTCATTTGAAAAGTCAGTCAGTTTTTGCAAAATCTGGGGAGTTTTACATGGTATTTTTTGAAAATATTCCATTTGAAGATGGTTTTACCGATGCAATTGGCTTATTTCATACCAGTACCAAAGACCAATACTTAAAAGTGAGCACCAAACCTACTGGTGTTAGTTTATCAATAGAAGACGGAATTGACTTGAAAAAGCCCGAAAAGGGCGTGATTTTGCTACAAAAAGAGCAAAATCAGGGTTTTTTAGCCCTCATTCATGAATCGGCTGCTTCCAAGCAAGCAGACGCTGCATTCTGGAAATCGGCATTTTTACAAGCTGCCCCCATTGTGAACAGTTACCATAATACCAATGAAGCATTGGGGATGTGTAAACTTTTTATCAGCAATGAGTTAAATGAACATTTCGATACCAACAAAACCGATCAGATTGATCTATTACAAAGAAGCATGGACTATTTTAAAACCCATGACCAATTTCAACTAGACCAATTTAGTAAAGAGGTTTTGTACCACCCTGAAGTGATTGATAGTTTCACCCAATACAAACAACAGTATGAAGTGGCAAAGCAAGTCAATATTGAAGACGAATTTGCTATAAATCCAGCAGCTATTCAAAAACAGCAAAGGCATTTCAAGAGCATACTGAAATTAGATAAGAATTTTCATGTGTATGTTCATGGTCGCAGAGATTTGATTGAAAAGGGCTACGACGAAATGACTGGTAAACATTACTATAAACTATATTTTGATCAAGAACAGTAATTAGCACTCATTCAACATTTGTAAGTAATCGTATTGCAAGTCTTCGTGAAGGGTGCCAAGCGCTGCATGTATTTTTTTTATTTGTTGTTTATACAAATTAGCCAATGCGGTGCTTTTCATAAAGGGTATCCCCGATTTCTTTAAGCTTGTTGTAAAATGGAGCAAAATAGCTACTTCTGCTTGCTTTGATCCAGTATATCGGATATGTTTATTTGCAATTCTTAGTATTTTACGTAAGGTCTTTTTTACGAAATACAAATTCTGACCAGGATCAATTTGATCAAACTCATCTGTTATCTGCTGATTCACTTCAATAATATAGGCTTCTTCATTATGTGCTTCAAACAACAAATAAGTTAACAGTTCTTTATTCTCTTTCTTGAATTTGGCCAATCTCAAACAGAGCTCGGTCAACTCTTTTGCAGAGTTACTCATTAATGCCTGTTTGATCTCGTGCACAGATGCGGCTTTCATACAAAATTTGCGTACTTTGGTTATCTCAAAAATTTAAAAAAATGCAATTGAATCGTCGTCAATTTTTACAGCAAGGCAGTTTAGCTGCTCTAGCTACTGTTACGCTTCCTTCTTGGGCTTCTGCAGCCGCTAAAAAGAAATTCATTACAGGCGTTCAATTGTATTCTGTGCGTGAAGATATGCGTAAAGACCCATTGGCTACCTTAAAAGCCGTTGCTGAAATGGGATATAAAAATGTAGAACATGCCAATTATGTAAATCGAAAGTTTTATGGATTTACAGCAGCAGAGTTTAAAAAGATCTTAGGTGATTTAGGAATGAAAATGCCCTCGGGCCATACGGTAATGGGTGCCCATCATTGGGATGCAGCTAAAAAAGATTTCACCGATGCTTGGAAATATACCATTGAAGACGCAGCAGTGGTAGGTCAAGAATTAGTGATTAGTCCTTCATTAGAATCTGGTTTGCGTAAGTCTAAAGATGATATGCTGCGCTTTATGGAAGTATTTAATAAATGTGGTGAGCTATGTAAAAAATCGGGAATGCGATTTGGTTATCATAATCACGATTTTGAGTTCACCCAAATGATGGGTTCAGAAACCATGTACGAAGTCATGCTCAATAATACCGACCCTTCAATGGTTACGCAGCAATTTGATATGGGTAATTTATATGGCACTGGTGCAGATGCATTGGCTATTGTGAAAAAATATCCTGGTCGATTTGTTTCTATGCATGTGAAAGATGAAATCAAAAGGGCCAATGGTAATGGATATGAAAGTACTATTTTAGGCAAGGGAGTACAACTGGTTAAAGAGATTATTGACGAAGGGTTAAAAAATGGTGGAACCATCCATTTTATTGTAGAACAAGAAGCCTATCAAGGTATTGCTCCACTCGATTGTATTAAAGAAGATTTAAAAGTAATGAAACAATGGGGCTTCAAAGGCCAATAATTTAATTGTGAGAATCAACGTTTAATTCGTTTTAATTAATAATTATCTATCGCTAATATCAAATATAGTTGTATGAAAATAGGCCTCTTCGCATTTTGTAGTTTGATTATGGTTTCCGCGTTTGCTCAATCACCTAGCTCAGCCGATGTAAAGCGATGGGAAGCGCAAGCGAAACAAGTCAATATCGTAAGAGATATATATGGTGTGCCACATATTTATGGTAAAACAGATGCAGATGTTGTTTTCGGATTAATGTATTCTCAGTGCGAAGAAAACTTTGAACGTATTGAAAGAAATTATTTAGAGATGTTGGGTAGAAGAGCCGAGATGGAGGGAGAAAGATTGGTTTACAACGACCTATTAATGCGATTAATTGCTGATAGCAATGATGCTAAAAAAGATTATTTGCAAAGTCCGTTGTGGTTAAAAAAATTATTGAATGCACATGCTGATGGCATCAATTATTTCTTGTATAAACATCCTGAAGTAAGACCTGTGGTATTAAAAAAGTTTGAGCCTTGGTTTCATTTAATGTATACAGACGGAAGTGTTTCTGCTACAAGCACTGGAGGTGCATCTGTTGAAGAAATTAAACAGTTTTATGAAAATGGTCCTGAAACCAATTCAATGGCTTATCATCAAACAAATGAAATAGAAGAAAGAGGATCGAATGGATTTGCCATTGCTCCAAAACGATCGGCTTCTGGCAATGCAATGCTATATATTAATCCGCATGTGCCTTTTTATTTTAGATCGGAAGCACAAATGGTAAGTGAAGAAGGATTGAATGCATATGGGGCTGCCACTTGGGGTCAATTTTTTATTTACCAGGGCTTTAATGAACACGTAGGTTGGATGCATACTTCAGGATATACTGATGTGGCCGATTTGTATGAAGAAAAAATTTCCAAAACCGGCAAAGGATGGGTATATGAATACGATAAAAAATTCCTACCTGTTAAATCGAAATCGATTACTATCTATTATACAGTAAACGGTGAAAAACAAACTAAAACTTTTACAGCATTTTATACGCACCACGGTCCAATAGTGGCTAAGCGCAATGGAAAGTGGTTAGCATTAAAAGAGTACAATCGATCTATGAAAGCCTTAATTCAAAGCTGGAAAACAACCAAGGCAAATAACTTAGAAGAATACACCACGGCAATGAAAGGTTTATCTAATACGACCAACAATACCGTGTATGCCGATGACCAAGGAAATATTGCTTATTGGCATGGAAACTTTGTACCGAAAAGAAATCCAGGTTTTGATTATTCTTTACCTGTGGATGGTTCAATTGCTGCAACCGAATGGCAAGGGGTACATCCTTTAGAAGAAACTGTACACCTCATTAACCCTGCCAGTGGTTGGATGCAAAACTGTAACGCCACTCCATTTACTTTGGCCGGCGAAAGCAGTCCCAATAAAAACAACTATCCTTATTATATGGCTCCTGATGGTCAAAACCCAAGAGGAATTAATGCCATGCGATTATTAAACAATCGAGATAGCATTACCCTTGATGGGCTAATCGAAATTGGATATGATCGATATTTAACAGCTTTCGATATTTTATTACCCCCTTTGTTTAAAGCTTTTGATGCAACTAGTAACACCGACTCTTTAAAAAATAAAATTAGACCAGCAATTGAAACGCTTCGCGCATGGAATAAAATTACGGATACTAGTTCGGTGGCAACTACACTAGCAATTGATTGGGCAACTAAAGTGAATGCACTTTGGCCATCTGCTAAAACAAGAGAAGAGGGCACAGAATTTATTGGCCGTTTCAATGCAATTGCCAATGGAGTAAGTGGTAAAAAAATGCTAGAACTTTTGAATGAAGTAGTGAATGAATTAAATGCAAAATATGGTTACTGGCAAGTAAGATGGGGCTCCATTAATCGTTACCAACGATTAACTGGAAAATTTGCTGAAGTATATGATGACAATAAAGAGAGTTTAGCCGTACCATTGAGTTCATCAAGATGGGGATCTCTTCCAGCTTTTGAAAGCAGATCAATGTACAGCTCAAAAGGAAGATATGGTTACTCAGGAAATAGTTTTATCGCTGCTGTAGAATTTGGTAAAAGAATCAAAGCTAAAACGATTGTCACAGGTGGACACAGTAATAATCCATTGTCTACCCATTTTAAAGACCAAGCAGCTGGATTTGTTTACGGTAAGTTTAAAGATGTATTCTTTTATAAGGAAGATGTATTTAAAAATAAAGAAAAGGAATACCGTCCAGGAGAGTAATCTACTGGATGGTATAACTCATTCCTCCATCTTTTTCATCTTTTAATTGAACGCCTAGGGCGCTTAATTCATTTCTGATTTTATCGGATGTAACAAAGTCTTTTCTTTGTTTGGCTTCTTTGCGAATATTAATTAACAACTGCAATACACCTTCTAGTTTATTGTTATTATCTGCCTTACTGCTTTGCAATCCAAAAATATCTACAATAAATGCAGTGAGTTGTTTTTTCATTAAAGCAATGGTATTGCTATCTAACGCATTTGCATTGATATGTTTGTCTTTTAATGAATTGATTACTGGAACCAATTCGAACATATTAGCAATTACTTTAGCTGTGTTGATATCATCGTTCATGAACTCATCAAACTCAGTAACCAATTTGACTACTTTTTGGTTAAGTGCTTGATCTGCTGCTGTTTGATTAGCGGTGAAGTCTACACTCATGAGCCACTCATAGGCATCCATTAATCTTCTCAAAGCCTTTTCACTGGCTTGTAACGCTTCATTACTAAAATCTAATGTGCTTCTGTATTGAGACTGTAAAATAAAAAAGCGAACAGTAGAAGGTGCATAAGCCTGTTCTAGTATTGGATGCGTTCCTGCAAATAATTCACTGAGCTTAATCACGTTATTATAGCTCTTTCCCATTTTCTTACCATTAATGGTAATCATATTGTTATGGAGCCAATACCTTGCTGGCATTTGATGATTGCAAACGGTACTTTGTGCAATTTCACATTCATGATGAGGGAATTGTAAATCCATTCCACCTCCATGAATATCAAACTCTTTGCCTAAATATTTTGTACTCATTGCTGAACACTCAATATGCCATCCTGGGAAACCCTCTCCCCAAGGACTTTGCCAACGCATGATATGCTCAGGTGGTGCATTTTTCCAAAGAGCAAAATCGCTTTTATTTCTCTTTTCGTCTTGGTTGTCTAATTCTCTGGTACTTTCTATTTGATCATCCAAAATTCTTCCACTGAGTATACCATAAGGTTGGCCTTTGGCACTAAAGTCGGTATTGTATTTTTCTACATCAAAATAAACGGATCCATTGGATTCATACGCATAACCATCTTCAATGATTTTTTTAATCATTTCAATTTGTTCTACAATATGCCCCGTTGCTGTAGGTTCAATACTGGGCGGTAAGTTGTTAAACTGATTCATTGCCCAATGGTACATATTGGTATATTTCTGTACCAGCTCCATGGGTTCTAATTTCTCCAAAACTGCTTTAGAACTAATTTTATCTTCTGCCGCTCTACCTTCTTCCTCAAAATGGCCAGCATCCGTAATATTTCTTACATATCTTACTTTATAGCCTAAGTACATTAAATACCTATAAAGCACATCAAAAGTGATAAAAGGTCTTGCATGACCTAAATGACTTTCTCCACTTACAGTAGGGCCACAAACATACATTCCCACATAAGGGGGATTGATGGGTTCAAAATTCTCTTTTTTACGGGTAAGCGAGTTGTATACTTTCAGCGACATGATGCCGCAAAGTTATTTTATTTTTTCAAACGAATATCAGCTACCAACATGATATGATCACTTAAAGCCTCGTCTACCATATCAAATTGCTTTACTTCAAATTGTTTATCTAATAAAATATAGTCGATTCTTAGCGTTGGAGCTAAGGAGATAAAGGTTCTTCCTAATCCAAAACTCCTTTGTAGAAAAGCATCATTCTTTTCGCCTTTGATATTAAAATACGTATAGGAGTTAGGAACATCGTTAAAATCTCCTGTGATGATTGTGGGATAAGGACTTCTGTCTAGGGCTGTTCTGACTAAATCGGCTTGGAGGCCTCTTTTTTGATAAGCTGCTTTCATTTTTCTCATGATGCTGAGTGAAGCACTGAATGAGGACTCATCAGATTCCTTAATTTTTTCAATATCTGCATAGTCTTTCTTTTTAAACTTGAAAGACTGTAAATGTGTGGTAAATACCCGGATGGTGTCGCTCCCTTTTAATAGATCCGCATAAATAAGACTTTCTTCTGAAGGGAAAACGACCCTGCCAGAATCGATGATGGGGTATTTAGAAAAAATGATGCACCCAGATTGATAAGTTCCATCATTTCTTTTATGGTCCTTAGAAAAAAAGTAATACTCATGGGTGTTTTTAAATAAACTAATATTATTCTCTGCTTCAGCGTTATTAAACTCCTGTAGGCAAATTACATCGGGATAGGTTTTCAAAATGCTGGATGCTACTTCGTTTCTTACCAATTTTTTTGCTAATGCATCTTTTGATAGCCCATTAAAACTTTGCACATTCCAGTTTACAATTCTAAAATGATTTTCGGCTTTTCTTTTTGTAAAAATGGAATTACCTGTCCACGCAAATACAACTGCAATTTGTTGCCATCCTATTAATAATGCAACGATGGGCATGATGGACCAAATGGGTCGGGTAATTAACCAAAACAAAGTGAACAAAATCAGCGATAAAATGAGATAGGGGGTTGTTAATCCTAATAAACCATGCAGCCAAAATTGATTGGGGTTTACATAAGGCGATAATGTTGCAATCAAAAAAAGCAAAACAATCATTGCATTGACAATAATGAAAATCTTCTTTGTGGTTTTTCTGATCCAGCCTTTAGCCATAATTAAAATTACAAAAAAATTAGTTGGCAAGTTGGATGTCTGCAATCACAGGGTAATGGTCTGATAAATTGAGTTTGGGTGAGTAATACTGTAGGGTCTTCCAATCGGTTGAAGTTAATATTAAATCAATCCTTGCTAAATAACTACCTTTTTTATAAGTACCCTTTAATCCTGAACCCTTTTCTAGATAAGTGTCTAAAGTGTTTTTTCTCAATAATTGGTATACATAACTACTAGGAACAGCATTTAAATCTGCACAAAAAATAAAAGGCATTTTGGTATCTTCAAATGCACCAATCACTTGTTCGGCTTGATCTGTATGTATCCGATCATAATATTCTAACCTTTCTAGTCGATTGCTATTAAATAAAAAATTAGTGTCTTCTTTTACATATTTCAAGTCTCCTAGAACACTTCTTGATAATGTATTATGGTGTAAGAACATAGACCTGAAATGGGTATTAAATATGCGAACGGTTTTATTGCTTATTTCAACATCTGCGTATGCTATACTTTCAGGATGCGAGGGTTGTGTATAAACTATTCGACCACTGTTCTTAATGGGAAATTTAGAAAAAATAATGGTGCCGTAGTCTAAATCGTCTAAGCTAAAAAATTGATATGGAAAACCCAAACTGTCTCTAATAAATCCTGGTATATCACGTTCAGCCCAACCCGGCGCAACAATAAAATCTTGAAAGCATAGGATATCTGGATTTACTTCTTTAATAAAATTGAGCATTTTTCCTTGATCATATTTCCAAGAATCAATCTCTGGCCTACTATAAAGAAACTCATTCACATTCCAAGTTAATACCCGAACCGTTTTAGCGTCTTTGATTGGATTAAAAGCTTGATTGAATCGGATTGAATAGGTGTTCAACAAATTAAAGCTCCCAGGTAATAACAACAAAAAGACCAACCATGACTTTTTTTGAAAAAGCAGTACGATCAAACAACACCATAAAAAGCTAGCAAGAAAAAGGATGGGGAATCCAATTGCTAAAAAAGTAATCCCTGTAAAAATATGCGGATTCATCCATCCACTAAATGATCCAACCCAATAGACCAGGATCAATGGTAAACCCAGTGCCGCAATGGATGTTTTTATAAATGTAAAAAATGACTGTTTTGATATCATTAAAGTTCTTGGTCGCTGGCTCTTTTAAGAAAAGCCTTTTCCTCGTCTGTTAAGAACGCATACCCATGTTGGTTTATTTTGTCTAGGATATCATCTAGTTTCTGTTGGGTGATATTAGCAATTTTTTCATAAGGTTTTCTATTGGCCCTATAGAAATGTTTTTCAGATTGCTTTTGTTGTTCCTTTTTCTTTTCAGGATTAAAAAGGTTGTCCATCCAATCTACCAAAGCATTCATCCAAGTGCTCCAATCATTTCCCTTTTGTAATTGCTTTACAAATAAGAATCCAATTGCACCACCAGCTAAATGAGCAGCACCAATGCCTGCATTGCCTCCAGATAAAGTGGCAAAATCAATGGCTACAAAAACCAATGTGAGTACCCAAAGCGGAATTCCTCCATTAATTAAAGGAAATAATCGATAATCTGGTGCCAAAGTGGTGGTAGCTACTGCAACAGCCATCACTGCAGAACCTCCTCCTAACAGGGCAGGTGTAGTCAATATATTTCTTTCAAGAACCGGAAATAAATTATTGGTTAATAAGAACACTACCGCACCAACAAATCCACCATATAAATAGATAGGTAATAGCTTACTATTGCCTGCTAAATCTTGCAAAATATATCCAAATGCCCATAACCATAAAAGTGTGCTGATTAACTGCCAAATACTCAAATGAGTAAACATGGTAGTCAAAATGGTCCATGGTCTTGAGAAAAATACTTCCGGTACTGGCGATAAAGTAAACCAGTCTAGTATTTGTTTATTGAAAAATTCTAAAGGAATATCCGATAAGAAATAAACAATTCTGATAAAATTAATTAATACAAACACTAGGGAATTCACGGCAAATAAAAAAACCAATGCATTGTTGTCTTGACCTAGTAATATATTTCTCGCGCTTTTTTGTGTAAGTGGTGACATACTAATAGAACGTTTTTTTACGGGTTTTGTTCCAGGTAATAACAATTAGCAATCCAACAATGGCTCCGCCTATATGTGCCCATCTAGCAACATTATCTCCAGCAGAGTTTTTGAGGGCAAAAAAGAACTCGTAAGAAAAGTACAACAGTCCTATCCATTTTGCTTTTATTGGGAATAGAAAATAGATATAGATATAGGTATTGGGGAACAGGTAGATAAATGCAGCCAAAATACCAAATACGGCTCCACTTGCACCTAATGTGGCGGTATTGATGTTTTTATCATAAAAATTGGTCAATGCTTCAAACATTTGAGCACTGGCAATCGTATTGTCTGGGTTTAACCTTAAACTATTGATGATTTCACTGTGATTCTCGAATCGAATATTATAAGTATCAATGAAGCGAATCATTGCATTATTTAATGAAGCACCCCCTTCTTCATGTAAATTAAAAATGACTTTGTAGTCGTTCATCAGTGGTACAAACTCGTAACTCAAAAACAAGAGATGTATTAAAGCAGCACCTAATCCACAAATCAAGTAAAAAGTTAAAAATCTTTTTGATCCCCATAAATTTTCTAAAACCGACCCAAACATCCATAGCGCAAACATATTTCCTAGAATATGGCCAAAGTCTCCGTGCATAAACATATGCGTAATTAACTGCCATGGTTGGAACAAACTACTTTGCCATCCGTGCAAGGCAAAAATGTTTTCCATATTTAGGAATCCATTCGGGCCAGATATGACGTTTTGTGCCAAGAAAAAAAGCCCATTGATGATCAATAAGTTTTTTACGATGGTAGGTAATATTTCGAATCTACTTGGGCGAAACTCTGTCATAATTAGTTCATCAATTTCAGTTGTACAACATTCTCAATATGCAAGGTATGCGGAAACATATCAACTGGCTGTATTTTAGTTACTTGGTATTTCTCGCTTAATAAAGCCAAGTCTCTGGCTTGTGTTGCCGGATTACAGCTTACATAAACCACCGTAGGGGCGGCTATTTCAAGCAGTTTTTTTACCAATTTCTCATGCATTCCAGCTCTTGGAGGATCGGTGATTACTACATCGGCTTTGCCATGTTGCTCAAAAAATTCATCATTACAAATATCAATTACATCTCCTGCAAAAAATGAAGCATGATTTACCCCATTTAAAGCTGCATTTTCTTTAGCATCTTCAATGGCATCTGCTACCATTTCTACCCCTATCAGCTTTTTTGCATATTTACTTACAAATAATCCAATACTACCAGTTCCGCAATACAAATCATAAACAAGCTGGTTGCCATTCAGTTCAGCAAACTCCCTGGTTACCGCATATAATTTTTCTGCCTGTTTGGTATTGGTCTGAAAAAAAGATTTTGGGCTTATCTTAAACGATAGCTCTTCTAATTTTTCTATGATATAGCCTTTGCCATAATAAACAATGGGCTCCTGATCGTGTAGGCTGTCATTCCTTTTTCCATTGATGGTGTATAATAGAGTAGTAATTGCTGGGAAAGACTTCAATAACTGATCCAATAAAGCGATTCGGTGCGCTTTGTCTTCGTATGCAATAACCATATTCACCATTAACTCTCCTGTAGTGCTGTTTCTTACCAAGAGGTTTCTAATCCACCCTTCATGGGTTTTTATATTATAAAAAGGCAATTGATTCGCTAGAACATAAGCTGCTACTGCTTTTCTTATCTGGTTCGTAGGCTCTTCTTGCAAATGACAAGTGTCAATTTCAACTACTTTATCAAAAAAGCCACGTACGTGAAAGCCCGCTGCACCTGGTTGAGAACTAAAATCGACTCCTTCCGCTTTCATTCTTCTAAACGCTTCCGTTGGAATATATTTACGGGTAGCAAATGTATATTCCATTTTATTTCTATATCCCCGAGTAAAATCTGCTCCAATAATCGGGGCTATTTCAGGTAGGTTGATTTTTGCAATCCTAGTTAGGTTGTCTGTAACCTGTTTCTGTTTGTAGAATAATTGCTTTTCGTAGGGCAACATTTGCCATTGGCAGCCTCCGCAAACCCCAAAATGTTCGCAAAAAGGGGTAACCCTGTCCGAAGACAAGCTGTGTATATGAACAGTATGGCCTTCGGCCCAATCGGCTTTGTTCTTAGACAATTGAACGTCTACTATATCGCCGGGTACTGCCCCCTCAATAAAAACCACTTTGCCATCTACTCTAGCCAAAGACTTTCCTTCGGCGGCATAATCCTGTACCAGTACTTTCTCTAGTACAACTGTTTTTCGTTGTTTTCTCACGCTGTAAAGGTAGGTCGTTTTCTATTTAGCCCTCCAAATTGCGTATTTTTAGGCCTAAATTAGGAATATGCGTTTTTTGATGTTTAGTGTGTTGGTATTGGTTCAATGGCAAGTAGTGTTTGCTCAGCAAAAACCAGGTGTTAAAAAAAATAATCCAGTTGCTAAAACCACTATACCGGTAAATAAACCTGTTTTGGGTGGAAGGGAGATCCCGATTACGCTAACCCCTCTTAAAAATTGCACCGTTTACTTGGGCAGTTATTTTGGAAAGGGAATGACTTTGGTAGATTCTGCTCGATTAGACCAAAACAGCAAGGGGGTATTTAAGGGTCCCAATAAACTCACCACGGGAATCTATTTTGTCGTTTCTCCCTCTTATACCATACAATTTGAACTGTTGATGGATTCACAACAGCGGTTTAGTATTCAAGCAGATACGAGTGCCAAAGAATCTGCTATAATCAAGGGTTCTCCTGATAATGATTTATTTAAAAATTATGCCCTTTTCTCTAATGAAAAAGGGAAAGCCTTGCAACAACTTAAGTTGGCTTTACAATCAACTTCGGGTGCTGAAGCAGAAAAAATTAGGGAATCGATCGTTGCAACTGAAAAAGAAATCAAGCAATACCAAATCAATATTCATAAAAAACATCCATCATCTTTATTATCAGCGCTATTTCATATCATGCAGCGCCCTGAACTGCCAGCTGTTCCTATCATTAATGGCAAACCAGATTCAGCTTATCCCTACCAATATGTAAAACAACATTATTGGGACAACGTATTATTTAACGAAGATCGTTTGTTAAGAACCCCTTTTTTTGAGCCAAAACTGGATGAGTATTTCAAGTATTATGTTTCTGCAGATCCTGATTCGATTATTTCAGAAGTAAAGCAAATTTTGTTGATGGCTAAAACAGGTAAAGAAATTTATCCTTATTTATTGACAAAGTTTACGAACAAATACATCAATCCTGAATTTATGGGGCAGGATAAAGTATTTGTATATCTTTTTGAAAATTTTTACGCAAAGGGAGATACCGTACTATTGAACCCAGCTTCCCGCAAATCCATCACTGAAAGGGCTTATAGCTTGATGGCCAATCAAATAGGTCAGCAAGCACCTGTGCTTAATTTAACCGATACCACTGGTAAAAAAGTAGGTCTATATACCATTAAAGCCCCATTTACATTGGTTACATTTTGGGATCCTAATTGTGGACATTGTAAGGAAGAAATTCCTCGATATGATTCCATTTACAATGCAAAATGGAAAGCAAAAGGGGTAGTAGTCTATTCAGTCAATATTTACGAAAATGAAAATACTGCTTGGAAAAAGTTTATTGCTGAGAAAAAGCTCTCTTCTGACTGGTACCAAGTATATCAAACCAAAGAAGATAAACAAGCAGAAGAAAAAGCAGGACTTCCTAACTATCGACAACTCTATGATATCTTTAAAACTCCCACAGTCTATTTATTAGATGATAAAAAAAGAATTTTAGCAAAACAATTGACATTGGAACAGTTTGATGCTTTAATGGACGCTAAAAAACGCTGATTTTATATAAGAGACTGATTCGTTATTGATATCTGAATAAGCTATGATGTAGTCACTTTACATCATGGAGCATATCTACGAAGAAATCAAAAATAGGCATCACCAAAAGCTAAGAGTGCCTGCTGCTATTATCAGTTCAATCATGTTTGCCTACTTGATTACTGTTTTCTTGTTGATGACTACAACCTACGTTAAAACAGCTGATCAATCTGCCCAAAACCTTTCTGTAGCAAGCAATTCAACAGAAATGCGCAGTGCTTCAATCGCGGCTAGTAACTAGACTTTTACCCGAATTTTTATCTATATCCCCTGATCATAGGCGGAATTATCCATTCGATGATTCCGCTTTTTTATGACTAATCTCATCTTTTCCCATATTGTTTTTTGGTAAATTTATTTAGGAAGGATATCCCTAGTTTAAGGGAAATGGCAGCATCCTTAATTGGCTAAATTTGTATAAGTTTTTAGTACCATTTCTTATTTATTATAAGAAACGCAAACAATATTCAAATGTATTTGATCGGTATTATAGAAGATGATGTTCAATTGAGAAAAACCATGGAGAATTATATCTCTTTGAATCAGGAGCTCTCATTGGTATTCTCTTGCAATAGAATTGAAAAATGGATCAGCATCAGGCAAGATGCAGGCATTGTACCTGATTGCATCTTATTAGATATTGGGTTACCAGGCATTTCTGGATTGGATGCCATTTCTATCATTAGTAGCTATTATCCTGGCGTTAAAATATTAGTCATTACAGGCATGGAAGATCCTTTGGTTGCTTGGCAAGCAATGATGAATGGGGCTAATGGATTTTTATTAAAGCCTTTTAGATTGGCAGAAATGCAAAAACAATTAGAGGTTTTACAATCAGGAGGAACTGTTTTAGAACCTGAAATTATGACTGGATTAATTCAAACAGCAAGAAATCGATTTAATGCTGGAAGTGGAATAGAAAGATTTCAAGAGTTTGGTTTAACACAAAGAGAAGTTCAGGTTGCAGAGTTATTATTGGCTGGTTCGAGTTATAAAGAGATCTCCACCATATTAAACGTTTCTTACACAACTGTGAATGAGCATATCAAGAATATTTATAAAAAAGTGAAAGTAAACTCTAAAATGGCATTCATTAATCGAGTGTCGGGTAAGAGTTAAAATTGATTCAATTCTAATGACAACTAATAATAGCATATACACCATATTAATTGCAGACGACGACGAAATAAATAGAGTCATCTTAAAGCATATGCTAAAGTATACGAATGTAGAAATTAGTTGTGTGACAGATGGGGAAGAAGTAATGGCTTATTTAAATGAGCATAGTAGTAAAAAAATTATTTTACTCTTAGACTTAAATATGCCCAATATGGATGGGAATGAAGTGATTGCTAGGGTAAATATGGATAATGGGTTGAAGGAAAGGGTTAGAATTATTGTTATTACCGCTAATTTATTATCGGCGTATTTAAGAATTGGAATGGGAGATAGTGTGTTGGAGTGTTTAGAAAAACCGGTAAACAAAGAAGAACTACTTGAGCTAATAAAATTGGGTGCAACACAGTTAAACTAAGAAAAAATGAATCTGAAAAAAGAGGAATTATCCTTTATACTCAATAGTCTGCCACATGCAGTGCTGTTTGAGTCTTCAGATCATACTGTGCTATTTGTAAACCAACTCTTTTGTACCATGTTTGAAATTGATGCGCCAGCATCCGTTTTAATTGGCACTAACTGTAAAGACAATGCTGTTCAATCTGCGCATTATTTTGCAGAGCCATCGCTTTTTTTATCTCGAATTGAATCCATTTACGCAAATGGTGAAGAAGTAGTTAATGAAGAAATAAGATTTGCAAATGGCCAAACCTTATTGCGTGATTATAAACCAATGAGTTTAGATGGGCAAATCAATGGACATCTCTGGTTATATAAAAAACCCGATGTTGAAATAAGCTTTTTAAGTGCTGCTTCTTCCGAGAAACATTTTTACGAAGACTTATTAGATAATATTCCCGCAGATATAGCCATTTTTGATCCTTCTCATCGCTATCTTTTTGTAAATAAGATGGCAATTGTAAAAAAAGATTTAAGAAAATGGATTATTGGCAAAGACGATTTTGATTATTGCAAATTTGCTGACAAACCGATTGAAGCAGCAGTTAACAGAAGAAAAATATTTGAAAAAGCCCTTAGTTCAAAAAAAACAGTAGAGTTTGAGGAAATCAATCTAGATAGTGCAGGGAACAAAGTATACAACTTAAGGAGATTTCAACCAGTTTTAGGATTAAGTGATAATGTAGAATATGTAATAGGCTATGGTATCAATATTACCAGTATAAGAGAAAGCGAACTCAGGCTTCAACAACATTATGATGAGCTTGGTTTGATGTTTAATAATATTGATCAACTTGTAGTCACTTTAGATATGACAGGCACAGTCAACTTTGTGAATTCACAATGGTTAGCACTTACCGGTCTTGAAAAAGATATGTTGGGAGAAAACAGCATATTTAGAATAATTGAAACCGGATTAGATCAATTCAGAAAAACACTATTCACTGTATTTAGTGGACATAAAGCCCCAATCAGAAATGAAAACCAAGTTGTCATAACCGATAAGAATGGACAATTGCGAACACTTAGGTATTATATGTCTAGGTTTAATCAGGTAGAAGAAAGAGGTCAAATTGTAGCTATATTTTTTACTGATATTACCGACCAACTTAGGGCAGAACAAGATTTATTAGATGCTGCTATAAAAGAAAGAAGCCTAAGCGATATGAAAACCAACTTTATGTCGATGGTTTCACATGAGTTAAGAACACCGCTTTCAGTTATTCTTTCTAGTGCAGAAATTCTTGAAATGATTTATAGCAAATTGCCTTCCAAAGAAATTGAAAAAGGAACTGCTTATATCAATAGAATTATTGGTCAAGTAGATAAAATGACTCAATTGATGAATGACTTTTTATTCATCAGTAAAATAGAGTCGGGGAAAATTATACCACAATTAGAACTCATTGATATTAATCAACTATTGAATGAAATTAATGAAGAATCATTTAATCCATGGTCTGATGGTAGATTCCTTAAAATAGTATTCAAGGGTAGTGCTAGTTTGGTAAAATTTGATAAAACAATGATTAGACATATTCTAATCAATTTATTGAGTAATGCATTTAAATACTCTAATAATACGGTGGAAGCACCATTGATTAGAATAAGCTATACGCCAAATTGGTGGTTCATAACGGTTGTTGACAGTGGAATTGGCATTGAAGAAGAAGATATTGTCAAATTAGGTGAGCCATTTATTAGAGGATCTAATGTAGGAGATATTGAAGGAACCGGTTTAGGCTTGATGACCATCAAATATTTCACCGACCATCATCGGGGTTCATTTAGGGTAAGAAGTAAAAAGAATAAGGGTACAATGGTGACCATTCGATTTCCTTATGATATGAATAAAACTGTCAAATAATGAGTAAAAAGATTTTAGTAGTAGAAGATGAGAAAGACATTCGAGATTCTTTAAAAACAATTTTGGAATTGAATGATTATGAAGTAGAAACTGCGGAAAATGGTCAAGTAGGATTAGATAAAGCAATTGAGCGAAAGCCCGATTTGATTTTATGTGATGTGATGATGCCTGTTTTAGATGGTTTTGGATTATTAGAGCAACTCCGAAAAAAATCCATTGAAACGCCTTTGATATTCTTAACTGCTAAAGCACAGTACAACGATTTAAGAACAGGAATGAATTTGGGTGCGGATGATTACATTTTTAAACCCTTTAAAAGTGCTGAGCTGCTCCAATCAATTGAAAGAAGGCTAGAAAGAAAGGATCAATTAGAACACCATTTAAAGAGTTTAATCAATAGCCTTGAACAAACCATTATTCTTATGGTGGGTCATGAGTTCAAGACACCCATGCATGGTATTTTATCTTTTACCAATTTAATCAAGCAAAAAGCGAATGATTTAGCAAATGATGAGATTGAAGATTTCTGCAATTATTTAGAGCGGTCAAGCAATAGACTTCAACAAACATTTAGTAAAATAAAAGTCTATTACGATTTAAAATTATCTGGCATTGCTCCAGTGAGCGATAGAAGTAAAGTAAAACTTGATTTATTGGTACAGCATATAGCCAATCAAGTTGCACTGGAACATAATCGAGTTGCCAATTTGGTTTTAACACCCATGGAGTCGATTGAAGTGAATATTAGTGTTGAACTTTTCTCCATTGCGATTTATGAGTTAATTGACAACGCTTTTAAATTTTCTGACAAAGATGGTATAGTAACCGTGAATCTAGTTCCCATAATCAATGGGGTTAGTATTGAAATATTAGACCAAGGAAAATTATGTAAAGCAGCTGAGTTGAATGTTCAATCAGGTGCTATTGGCCAAATCAAACGTTCCAAGTTTGAACAGCAAGGACTCGGTATTGGTCTTGCATTGGCTATGCTAATTGTAAATAGTCAAAACGGGCAAATATTTTTTGAAGACTTAAAACCTAACGGAATTAGAACCGAAATTTCATTGAACCAATAATTTATATTCATGAACGAAAGAAAAAAGGTATTAATTGTAGAAGATACCAAAATGCTTAGAATGTCGCTTGAAGTAATTCTTCAAGAAAACTATGAAGTGGCTGGTGCTGCCGATGGCAATGAAGCCCTAGAAATACTCCGCAGTTTTACTCCAGATATTATTCTACTCGATTTAATGCTGCCTTATCCATTAGATGGTTTTTCTTTATTGCGCTTATTTAAAAGCAGTCCCTCTACCAATCGAGTACCTGTGATTATTATTTCTGGAATGTCTGGTGATGATAAGATCATTCAAGGCTTAGAGTTGGGCGCTAATGATTTTATGGTTAAGCCAATTAAGTCTAAAGAATTATTGCTTAAAATAAGAAACCTTACAGGTATTGTACAGATTAATGAAGAGAATGCAAAGCAAAAAAGATTGCTTTCAACCAGGGGTTCTTCAAATAGTAATTCAAAAGACTTTTTTGAAGACAGTTTTGAAGCAATAGTAGAGAAACTGAATGAAGATGAATTAAATACGATACCGGCCATTGCAAAGAAAATGTCTGTTAGTGTTTCTACACTAGAAAGAATGATCAAGGCTAAGTATAAAATGACGCCAAAACAGTATATTACGGAGATCAAATTAATGAAAGCCGAAGTGTTGTTGCGTCAAGGGAATACGAGTGTAAAACAAGTTTCTTTTCAATCTGGCTTTAATTCTGTTGCCTATTTTTGTCATTGCTTTAAGAAAAAATATGGCAAACCACCCAAAGCTTATGCTACTAATTTCACTAGTAAATAATTCCAATTAAGATACAATAGGTAAAGACAGTGTTACTTGAGTTCCTTTGTTAAGGGAACTCTGTAAACTGATTTTTCCTCCATGAATTTCCATAAACTGTTTAGCAACAGATAACCCTAAGCCTGAGCCTTGATAGGTTTGTGTATTAGAAGCTCTATAGAATGAATGAAATACTTTTTCAATTTCATCTTCTGGAATACCGATACCAAAATCTATAATATCAATGAAAGCATTATTGTCTTTGTAACTAATCGATATTTCTGGATTTGCAGAACCTTTTGAGTATTTCAATGCATTTGAAATAATATTCGTTAATACATGCATAAACAATAATTCATCTGCAGCAACTTTATTATCTGATACTTCTTCTTTTAATAAGATGGTCCTTCCATCTGGTTCATTTTGAAAATAAGTTTTGATAATAGATCGAATGAAATTTGACAGACTAATTGGATGCAAATTATAGGCCAATTGTTTTGCATCATATCTTCCCACTAAGAGAATATTATCCATTAACTGAGTCATGCGATCAATTTGATCTTTGATCATATCAGCTGAATCTTTAATTGTATCAGATAGGGCAATATTTAGTTTTTTAGCAGATAACTCAATTACTTCTATATTAGAGAAAATGACTGTTAATGGTGTTCTGAATTGATGAGAAGTTAACGATACAAACCCTGCTTTTAATTCCGATAATTCTTTTTCTTTTTCTAAAGCTATTTTTTTGTCGTGTATATCTATAATACTCCCTGCAATAAAGTAATCTTTTACAGATGCTGCTTTATTTTCTCTTAAAGACAATTCAACCCAACGCCATTCATTTGTTTTTTGTCTCAATTTTACTTCTAAAGTTGTTCTTCCTGACTCTGAGGTTTTTAAAGCTTCAATTTGTTCAAAAATTAATTGATTGTAGCTGTCTTCAAAAAATTCAGTGATTGGCTCCATTAAACAATCTTGAATATCAAATCCGGAAAGTTCGCGCCAATAATTGTTCATGAAAGTGATTTGATTATAGCTATTCAATCTAAAAACGGCTTCACCTAAATTATTGATCAGCTTGTCAAATTCATTTTTCTGTTCTTCTAATACTTCTTGTTGTTTTTTAAGTGGGGTAATATCTACATGTGTACCCACCATATATACTGGCCTACCATTTTCATCTCTTTTGGCAATGCCAAATCCATTAATCCAAATATAATGACCTGCTTTATGCCTGAGTCTAAATTCGTTTTGATAATGCTCCTGCACATTATTAAAATAGTCTTCCAAACTTTTTTCTGTCGCAACAATATCTTCAGGATGAACACGAATCTTCCAATTGTCATACGTGTGTTCAAATTCATTGGGTTCATACCCAATCATTTGCATAAAAATGGGGGAGTAGTTTAATTTGTTATTCGCAATATCCCATTCCCACATACCTTGCTGTGAAGCATTGATGGTCATTTCAAACCTTTCAAGTAATCTATTTTGTTCGGTAGTTGCTTTTTCTCTAGATAATCTAAGCCCAATATTTCTAGCAACCGTATACAAAGATTGCACTACTTCTTGCTCCCATTTATCTTTCGTAGTACAATTATCATAACCAATCCATCCCCAATATTCACCGTCACAAAATATGGGCGTAAACAAGTAGGTTAAAATGCCTTGAGATTCCATGATCTCTTTAAACACTTGATTGGTTGAATCTTCAACTAAGCCATACATGTATTTATCTTGAGAAAGGGTTTCATACATGTACGGAAAGAATTCGTATGAAATATCACTTAAGTCTGGATTGCCAAATTGGGCTTCAATCCCTTCCCTACACCATTCATGAGTATAATATAATCTTAGTTCGTTGCCGATTTTTTTATTAGTGAATACATATACACGATCAACTTGTGTTGCAAAACCAAGAATGGCTATGACATCGTTGATAGCTTTGTCTATATCTCCTTCTGAAAGTAGTGCACTATTGGCTTGTGAGATACTATTAAGTAAATGTAACATCAGCGTTAAATTGGGTTGGGCCAAAATTATCAATATTTCAGCAGGACCACTATCAATTAATCGCTAATCAAATATCAATTATTCGGATTAAATCAATTTTAATAAACCGCGTTCACTACATTCCAAATTACTTTGGGTTTTCCTAATGTATAATAGTGTAAAACCGGTACACCAAAGGCTTTGAGTTCCTTGCTTTGTTGTATTAACCATTCCGTTCCTACTTGCTCACAGTCTGCATCTGTTTTGCATTTTGAAATGGCATTGGATAAATCGGTCGGAATATCAACATGAAATATTCTGGGTAAAACAGACAATTGTTTTTTATTGGTGATGGGTTTTAATCCTGGTATAATAGGAACCGTAATGCCCATATCTCTGCATGCTTTTACATAATCGTAAAATTTCTGATTATCAAAAAACATCTGGGTCATAATATAATCTGCACCTGCATCTACTTTCTCTTTCAATCGCTGTAAGTCAATTTCTAAATTGGGTGCTTCAAAATGTTTTTCTGGGTAACCAGCGGTACCAATACAGAAATTCGTTTTGCCTCCATTCTGTATGTCTTCGTCTAAGTAAATACCACTGTTTAAATTCACGACCTGTTTTTGTAAATCAATCGCATATTTATGGCCATCTAATTCTGGTTCAAAACTGGCTTCGTTTTTGGCAGCATCTCCTCTTAAGACCAATACATTGTCAATCCCTAAAAAGTTGAGATCAATTAATGCGTCCTCACTTTCTCTTTTGTTAAATCCTCCACAAATAAAGTGGGGTACAGTGTCGATGCGGTAATGGTTCATAATAGCGGCACAAATCCCAACGGTACCTGGGCGCTTGCGCACTTCTACTTTTTCGAATGTGCCATCGGCTTTCTTTTTGAAAGCGGTTTCGCTTCTATGATAGGTTACATTGATCCAAGAAGGCTTGAACTCCATTAAGGGGTTCAAGTGATCAAAAACATGTTGGATGGTCTTGCCTTTTAATGGAGGTAAAACTTCAAATGAAATTAATGTGTCTTTGGCCTGTTGAATATGTTCAGTAACTTTCATGCTGCAATATACTAACGACATATTACATTTGTATAAAGCGTTACTTGTGAACTTGACTATTCAAACCAATCACCTCTACAAAAGTTACAAGGGTAGAACCGTTGTAAACAATGTTTCTGTAAACGTTAAACAGGGAGAAATTGTGGGATTATTGGGACCCAACGGAGCAGGTAAAACCACCAGCTTTTATATGGTGGTTGGGCTAATTAAGCCAGATGAGGGAACTGTTTTTTTAAATGATCAAGATATTACCAAGCTACCGATGTATAAAAGGGCTCAGATGGGTATTGGTTATCTACCTCAGGAAGCCAGTGTTTTTAGAAAACTAACGGTTGAAGATAATGTGATGGCTGTGTTGGAAATGACCAAATTAACTAAAGCCGAGCGTCACCATAAATTAGAATCTCTATTAGACGAATTTAACTTGCATCATGTAAGAAAGAATAATGGAGATAGTTTAAGTGGTGGTGAAAGAAGAAGAACAGAGATTGCTCGGGCTTTGGCGGTAGATCCTAAATTCATTTTATTAGATGAACCCTTTGCAGGTGTTGATCCTATTGCTGTTGAAGATATTCAAACAGTGGTTGCGAAATTGAAGTATAAAAACATCGGAATTTTAATAACAGATCATAATGTAAACGAAACCTTATCTATTTGTGATAGGGCATACCTATTAATAGAAGGTAAAATATTTAAACACGGAACTGCTGAGGAGCTGGCAGAAGATGAGCAAGTACGCAGACTTTATCTTGGAACTAATTTTGAATTGAAACGCAAGGATTGGATTATCGATATGGCCAAAGAGAATAGCGAAAATCTATGAAATTATTAAGTCCTGCTATATCACGTTTAGCCCGAATAAGGCATTGGCGTATTGCTCAATGGGCGAATGATCCAATTGCTTCTCAGCGTGAAGTTCTACAGGACCTTATTACGCACGGACAATACACCGAGTTTGGAAGAAAGTACGGCTTTAATCAACTCTTTAATATCCGAAAATTTAAGGAAGCAGTTCCTATTCATGAATACGATGATTTAAAACCCTATATCGATCGTATTATGGCTGGCGAAGAGAATGTGCTTTGGAATACACCTGTTAATTGGTTTGCCAAAAGCAGCGGCACTACGAATGACAAGAGTAAGTTCATTCCCATCACACAAGAAAGTTTAGAAGATTGCCATTTTCAAAGTGCAAAAGACGTGCTTACCATGTATTATAATAATAGAAGCGAAAGCGATCTGTTAACAGGTAAGGGTTTGGTCATTGGAGGAAGTCATCAAATTAGCCAAATAAATGAAGACATGCAATATGGCGATTTAAGTGCAGTCTTATTACAGAACACACCTATATGGGCCAATTGGATTAGAACACCAGAATTATCTATTGCACTAATGGATGAATGGGAAGAGAAGATTGAGAAAATGGCCTATCATACCATTCAAGAAGATGTTACTTCTATTTCTGGAGTGCCTACTTGGACCTTGATTTTAATCAAAAGAATATTGGCCATCACGGGAAAGCAAACTTTAAAAGAAGTATGGCCTAATTTAGAATTATATATTCATGGTGGTGTTTCTTTCACTCCTTACCGTGCACAGTTTCAACAACTCATAGGACCTGGCTGCAGTTATTTAGAAATGTACAATGCGAGTGAGGGATTTTTTGCAGCACAAGTTTCACCAGAAGAAGAGGGCATGTTGTTGTTTACAGAAAATGGAATTTTTTATGAGTTCATGCCAGTGAGTGAATATGGCAAACCAAATCCACAAACGATTGGGTTAAAAGATATTGTTGTGGGTGAAAACTATGCGATTGTGATTAGCACCAATGGTGGACTATGGCGTTATTTGGTGGGTGATACGGTACAGTTTATTTCTAAGTATCCCTTCAAATTAAAAGTGTCGGGTAGATTAAAGCAATATATAAATGCTTTTGGGGAAGAATTGATTGCAGACAATGCAGATAAAGCAATTGCTATTGCAAGTGCTAAAACGGGGTTGATTGTAGCTGACTATACAGCAGCACCCATTTATTTTGGCGAGCAGCATCAAGGCGCTCATGAATGGCTGATTGAGTTTGAGCAAACCCCTGATTCTATTGAATCATTTAGGTTTGAGTTAGATACAGCACTCAAAAGCTTAAATAGTGATTACGAAGCAAAGCGGCATAAAGACATGGCTTTAGCTATGCCTGTTGTACATGCATTAAGTCCTGGAGTATTTAATAAATGGTTGAAACACAAAGGAAAATTGGGTGGTCAACATAAAGTACCCAGGTTAAGTAATGAACGGGTGTATATAGATGAAATAAAAAGTTTTTATTTGTAGAACATATTAATTGAATCAAATGAAATTATTAGAAGGTAAAGTTTCCATTGTTACAGGCGCAGCTCGTGGAATAGGTGCAGCCATTGCGTTAAAATTAGCCGAACAAGGTAGTCATATTGTATTTACATATGTTAGCGATAGTAGTGCTGAAAAAGCAGCAGCTTTAGCAGCACAAATAGAAGCTTTGGGCGTTAAAGTGAAAGCAGTCAAGAGCAATGCGGGCGTATTTTCCGATTGCGAAACCTTGGTAAATGATACGGTAAAGGAATTTGGCGCAATTGATATTTGTGTGAACAATGCTGGTATTTCTAAAGATAACCTGTTGCTTAGAATGACCGAAGAACAATGGGATGAAGTAATTGATATTAATTTAAAGAGCATTTACAATATGACCAAGCAGGTGATTCGTCCAATGATGAAAGCCAAGCAAGGTAGTATTATTAATATGAGTTCTATTATTGGTATTAGGGGTAACGCAGGCCAAAGTAGTTATGCAGCCAGCAAAGCTGGTATCATTGGGTTTACTAAGTCTATTGCTGCAGAGTTAGGTTCTAGAAATATTCGCTGCAATGCTATTGCACCAGGTTTTGTAGAAACCGATATGACCCACTATTTAAAAGATGGTGAAGGAGCTGCACAATTTTTACAAAAAATTCCATTGGGTCGATTTGGTAAAGCAGAAGAAATAGCCAATACGACATTATTTTTAGCCAGCGATATGAGTTCGTATATTACAGGACAAGTCATTAGTACCTGTGGTGGTTTAAATATTTAAAATGAAAAAATTTTTACAGCATACAGCATCTGACATTTCTGTTTCTATTGTTGTTTTGCTTATAGGGTTGCCCCTTTGCTTAGGCATTGCACTAGGTTCTGGGGCACCGCTTTTTTCGGGCATTATTGCAGGTATAGTTGGAGGTATTGTTGTAGGTACTTTGAGTGGCTCACAGTTAAGCGTAAGTGGACCTGCAGCAGCTTTAACTGCAGTGGTAGCCATGGGTATTACCAATTTGGGTTCATTTGAATTATTTCTAGCTGCTGTTGTATTGGCTGGTATCATCCAAGTTGGATTAGGGTATATTAAAGCAGGCGTCATTGCCCATTATGTTCCTAATTCGGTAATCAAGGGTATGTTAACCGCCATCGGTTTAATCTTGATATTAAAACAGGTGCCCCATTTTTTGGGTTATGATGTAGACTTTGAAGGGGATGAGCAGTTTTTTCAAAAAGATCAACAAAATACTTTTAGTGAAATTCCACAAGCTTTACAGTTGTTTAATGGAACTGCATTAATCATTGGTATTATTAGTTTGGCAATCCTCTTATTATGGCAAACCAAATGGGTAAAAGCTCAATCATGGCTCTCAGGCATTCCAGGTCCCTTGGTAGCAGTATTGGTTTCCACTGGCATCAATTATGGATTAATGTCTACTGGTTCTATCTATACATTAGAAGCTTCACATTTAGTTAATTTACCGGTGGCCAAAGACTTGTCTCAGTTTGTTTCTTTTTTCAGTTATCCCGATTTTAATCATTTGTTTAGTCCTACACTTTGGGTAACAGCCATTTCAGTAGCCATTATTGCTAGTTTAGAAACTTTATTAGCGGTGGAAGCAATTGATAAAATAGACCCGTTAAAAAGAATAACCCCCAATAATCGAGAGTTAAAAGCACAGGGCATTGGTAATATTGTTTCAGGTCTTTTTGGTGGCTTACCTATTGCTTCGGTAATCATCAGAAGTTCAGTGAATGTGAATGCAGGTGCTAAATCAAAAATGTCCACCATTTTTAATGGGATATTATTGTTGCTATGTGTACTTTTTATTCCAGGTTTATTAAGTAAGATTCCATTGTCTGCATTGGCTGCAGTATTGCTGTATACGGGCTTCAAACTGGTAAGTATAGAGGAGATTAAAAAATTTTATGCTAAAGGTTGGGATCAGTTTGTACCCTTTATTGCCACTATTATTGCGATATTTTTAACCGATATGTTAATTGGGATTGTCTTTGGAATGCTGGTTAGCTTATTTTATTTAGTGAGAAGTAATTTCAGATCTGCCATTTTAGTAGTGAACGATCAAAACAATTATTTAATCAGGTTACGCAAAGACGTGTCTTTTTTGAATAAGCCAATCATTAAAAAGCATTTAGAATCTTTCCCGAATGATTGCCATGTGATCGTGGATGCTACTCGTGCTGATTTTATTGATAAAGATATTATTGAAGAAATCAATGATTTTATAGACCATGCTCCTTCACGGGGTATAACGGTCTTCGTTAAAAAAGGGAACTATCAACCCATGCATTTATTATTTAAACAGCCATAAACTTTATTTATGAATTCATACGAACGATTACTCTTAGAAAATAAAGCTTGGGCAAAGGAAAAACTATCCGATGATCCCAATTATTTTAATCGGCTGGTGGACGTTCAAACTCCTGACTTTTTGTGGATTGGTTGTAGTGATAGTAGGGTTCCGGCGAATGAAATAACGGGCACACAGCCAGGCGAAATATTTGTTCACCGAAATATTGCCAATATGGTTGTACATACTGATCTCAATTTATTGAGCGTGTTGCAATATGCAGTTGAGGTATTAAAAGTGAAACATATTATTGTTTGTGGCCATTATGGTTGTGGGGGTGTTAAGGCGGCCATGACCAATCATAATTTTGGCATTATTAATAAATGGATCCGAAATATTAAGGATGTACATCGTTTTCATCGAGAAGAAATTGACAATATTCCTCAGGAAGATGCACAATTGAATAGAATGATTGAATTAAATGTTCAGGAACAAGTGTTGAATCTGGCCAAAACTTCCATCATTCAAAAAGCTTGGAAAGAAAGAAATGGTCCAGATTTGCATGGTTGGGTGTACGACTTGCATGATGGACTTGTAAAGCCCATTTATGAAATGCCAGCGGGTACGCATATAGATGAAATCTATGAATTTGACGACTTATAAGCTATTTTAGGTGTAAATTATTCCTTATAGGAATATTCCATATGATTGATTTCACAAAAGCTTATTAGACCTAACATGAGTTTCGGTATAATACTTGTAATATTTGCCCGCAATGGAAAAAAATAAGAATGTAGTATCCCCAATGGGTGCAGCTCGAAAAATTTTGGAGCTCCTTAGATTAGACAAAAAAGACGTTTCTTCCATTTACGCTTTTGCAATTTTAGCGGGTATACTTAGTTTGGCTATGCCATTAGGTATTCAAACCATTATTGGATTTGTAATGGCTGGCTCATTGTCAACTTCTATTGTCATTTTAATAGTGCTGGTGGTTGCTGCGGTATTCATTTATGGTTTACTTCAAGTAAGGCAGTTGCAGGTAACAGAAAAAATTCAACAGAAATTATTTGTTAGGTATTCTTTAGAGTTTGCAGATCGATTGCCTAAAATGAATATTGAAAAATTAGATGCGTACTATTTACCTGAATTGGTCAATCGATTTTTTGATACCGTTTCACTACAAAAAGCGGTAGAAAAAATATTATTAGATGTTCCTGCGGCTATTATTCAAATCTTCTTTGGTCTAATCCTACTTTCCTTGTATCACCCCGTTTTTATTGGGTTTGGGGCTGTATTAACTTTTATTGTTTACTTGATTATGCGTTTTACCTTGCCAGCAGGTTTCCAAGCAAGCATTGAAGCAAGCAATCAAAAGTTTGCAACTGCTGCTTGGTTAGAAGAAATGGCCAGGGTGATTAAATCGTTTAAGTATTCTAGGGGTACTGAATTGAATATTAAAAAAACCGATGGAATTGTTTCTCAATATTTGGATGCCAGAACCAGTTATTTTAAAGTTCTGCTAACACAGTATTGGAGCTTGATTGTTTTTAAAGTATTAATTACTGCAGCCATGTTAATTGTTGGGGCTGTTTTATTGGTAGATCAGCAAATTAATATTGGCCAATTCATTGCAGCCGATTTCGTGATTTTGAGCATTATTGCTTCAGTTGAAAAGCTGATTTTAAATATGGATAAGGTATATGATTTGCTGACTTCTGTAGAAAAATTAAGCAAAATAACTGAGAGTGAAATTGAAGTCCAAGGCACTGTAGAATTGGCAGATGCATCAAAAGGGGTGTCTATTTTATTTGAAAATGTTGGGTTTGTTTACGGGAATCAATCAAAAGCACTAGAAGGGTTGCAGTTAAATATAGCAGCAGGTGATAAAGTATGTATCATGGGAGAATCGGGTTCCGGTAAATCAACCATTTTGCGATTATTGACTGGTGCGTTTAAAAATTTTTCAGGGTCTATTTTATTAGATGGGATACCGATGGGCAACTACAACCTAAATTCAGTTAGATCTCAAACCGGTATTTTATTGAGTCAACAAGATATTTTTAACGGAACCATTTGGGAAAATATCACCATGGGCAGCAATCAAATTCAATACGATGAAGTTACTGACTTAGTGAATAGATGCGGACTTACCAGCTTTATACAAAGTTTGCCTAAGGGATATGATACGGTACTAGATCCTACCGGTAAGCGATTAAATAGTAAAATCAGACAAGATATTTTATTACTTAGAGCGCTGCTTGGTAAGAAACGGTTATTACTCCTTGAAGAACCGCTTAATTTTTTAGAGAAACGCTATAAGCAAAATATTCAAGACTATATATTTTCTGAAGAAAATGCTACAGTAATCATTGCCACCAATGATGCTGAAATTGCAGCCCGCTGTAATAAAGTGATTTACTTACAAGATGGTTTTGTAAAAGCATCAGGCAATTGGTCAACTATTGCTTCACTCTTAAATGAAAATTATGGACAGTAATAAATTTATCAGTTCGGTTATAGAAGAAGAGGTAGCACATACTAAATTAAATTCCTATAAAGGCATTTATAGAATTGAAAATAAGAACAATGTCAAAAAATGGATGTGGGCTTCTTTGGGGGTATTATTAGTAGTACTTTTTCTTCCTTGGACCCAAAATATTCGTGCGAAGGGAGCGGTAACTGCATTGAGACAAGAAGACCGACCACAAGAATTAAATACGGTGCTTGCTGGTAGTGTAGTTAAATGGTATGTAAAAGAAGGTGACTTTGTTAAGAAAGGAGATACCATCATGCAGATAGGTGAGGTTAAAACCGATTATTTTGATCCTCAATTACTCAATAGAACTAAAAAGCAAATTGATGCAAAACAAATTGCTGTAGAAGGATATGGCAATAAAGCTGCTACAGCAGTTTCTCAAATTAATGCACTAGAAGAAGCTAAAAATTTGAAGTTAGATCAGTTGGATGTGAAACTTCGCCAGCAAACTTTAAAAGTTGTAAGTGATAGTATAGATTTAAGTGCAGTATTGAATGAATTGACTGTTGCTAAAAGACAAATTGATGCAGCTAAAAATATGTTGGATAGTGGAGTCATTTCTTTAGTAGATTTTGAAAGAAGAAAAGTAACCTACCAGAACGCAATTGCTAAAAAGATCAGTGCCGAAAATAAATTTTTACAAGCAAAACAAGAGTTAACAGCCATTCGGATAGAAAAGAATGGAACTATTCAAGAGTACACCGATAAAATTGCCAAAGCCCAAGGAGAACAATTTGGTTCTTTGTCGAATATGGCAACTGGTGAAGCCGATGTAGCCAAATTGCAGAATGCTTATAGCAATTATGATATTCGAAATAAGCTCTATTATATAACTGCTCCCCAGGATGGACAAATTACCAAAGCTAGAAAAGCTGGTATTGGCGAAATGGTTAAAGAGGGAGATATGATTGTAGAAATTGTTCCTGACAAAATTAAGTATGCGGTAGAATTATTTGCGGAACCCATGGATCTTCCACTATTGGCCATTGGACAGAAAATCAGGTTCGTGTTTGATGGATTTCCTGCCATTGTATTTTCTGGATGGCCTGCTGCCTCTTATGGAACTTTTGGTGGAGTAGTTGCTGCAGTAGAAACTTCAGTGAGTAGTAATGGCAAATTCAGGTTGCTGGTAATTGAAGATCCTACTGAAAAACCTTGGCCACGTCAACTTAGAATGGGTGGAGGTGCAAATGGAATTGCATTATTAAAAGACGTGCCAATTGGGTATGAATTATGGCGAAATATCAATGGATTCCCTCCTGAATATTACAAACCAATGCAGGGTAGTGAACTAAAAGATTTAAAAGGGAAATAGCCATGAGAAAATATTTATTCTTAATTGGCTGTATATGGGCAATTAACACAAATGCACAGGTATTAAGCCCAGAAAAATTTATTGAGCAAGTAAGGTCTTTTCATCCAATTGCTAAACAGGCAAATATTAAAGTAGAAAAAGCCAATGCTGCATTATTGAGTGCAAGAGGAGGGTTTGATCCAACACTTGAAGTAGATGCGAGCAGGAAAACATTTGATGGAAAGAATTATTATTTCTATACCAATCCAGAGTTAAAACTACCTACAAGAATTGGCGGTTTAGATATTAAAGCCGGCGTAGAAGATAATGGAGGTTTATTTTTAAATAACCAAACTACTGCTGGACAAAGTAGTTATTTAGGATTGGAAATGCCGCTCATAAAAGGCTTACTAATCGATCAACGTAGGGCCAATTTGCAACAAGCCAAATTGTTTACACAACAGAGTGAGCAAGATAGATTGAAAATGCAGAATGATTTGATATATGATGCTTACAATGCTTATTGGCAATGGGCTGGATCTTATCAATTATTTAGTATTTATCGACAGTTTTTGCAAATAAGCCAAGACCGTTTTAGGTTGGTAAAATTAGCTTATCAAAATGGTGATCGCGCATTAATTGATACCATAGAAGCACTTACTCAAGTTCAACAGTTTCAATTATTACAAGCGGATGCTAAAGTAAAGTTGGTGAATGCACAACTTGAAATGGCCAATTTTCTATGGAATGAAAATGATGCAGCTTATTTACTCAATGAGCAATTTGTACCAGACACGATTCAGTTTAAAATGTATATGACACTTGATGATCCTGATCAACTAATCAATAGGGCCAATCTCGAAAATCCTTCTGTGCAAAGTTTGAATATTGAATTAGCAGCCTTAGAAGTGGAACGAAAATTAAAACAACAATCTTTACTGCCTTCATTGAATATTAAAGCCAATTTATTAAATCAGGGATACAATGTAATGAAGAATTTTAGTGGTGCATTCTTGCAAAACAATTATGTATGGGGTCTGCAATTTAAAATTCCATTGTTTCTAAGAGAAGGTCAGGGATCCTATAAACAGGCAAAGTTAAAAATTGCAGAAACCAATTATGAGTTGAATGCCAAACAATGGAGCACTGCAAATAAGATAAGGGCTTATTACGCAGAATCAATTTTGTTGAAAGAGCAGATAGCGGCAGCCCAGCAAGCATACAATGGTTATACAGCATTGCTTAAAGCAGAGAACCTCCGATTTCAAAATGGCGAAAGCAGTTTGTTCTTACTCAATACCCGAGAAAACAAAGTAATAGAAACCGCAGAGAAACTGATTCAATTAAGAGCCAAATACCTTAAAGCCAGCTATGGAGTTAGCTGGGCTGCTGGGGTAATACGCTAAGAAAGCTTCTGTTTGAATCTTTGTATAAAGGCTTTACTGTGTTCGCTTAAAATTAGTCTTCCACTAATTGCTGCCCTTTCTTTCAATAGCTCATCCCAATGTTCGGTGCCTTTCCAGAAAATGGTTTTCAATTCATGCAAAGCATCCGGATTAGAGTGAGACAAAGTAGTAGATAACCTGATAATGGATTCGTCCATGCCGGCAACATCAGGGTGCAATTCTGCAAACAAGCCTTTTCTCCTTGCCCAATCTGCTGGTCTAAACGTAACTGCATCTATGGTTAGTTGAGAGAATGCAGATAAACCAATTTTTCTTTCTACTGCAGGGCCTACTACAAATGGTCCAATGCCTACTGCCAGTTCGCTCAATTTAACATCGGCCCCTTCGCAGGCAATGGCGTAATCTGCAGCAGCAGCCAGCCCTACTCCCCCCCCAATGCATTTACCTTGAATTCTTGCGATGATGATTTTACCGCAAGTGCGCATCGCGTTGATCACATGTGCAAAGCCACTAAAAAATTTAAGACCAGCTTCTTCTGAATTGATGATGGAAAGCTCATCAAATGATGCACCCGAGCAAAATACTTTTTCACCACCTGAACGCAACACAATTACTTTTGTTTCGGGGTTTAATCCTTCACTGTATATTTCTTTCGCTAGGGTTTCTAATATTTTTCCAGGCAATGAATTGCTCTGTGGATGAAAAAATTCGATGGTTGCAATACCATGCTCACGTTCAACTTTTACAAAGCCTTCTTTAATATGTTCAATCATACAAATGGTTTTATTAAATGGGTTTCTTAGCTACCATGGTTAAGATGGTTGCTATTCCTGTTAATTCATTGGTTTCATCAATCATTTCTACCAACCATTTTACAATACCCTTGTCTATATCGGTTGGTTCTTTTTTCCCTTGTCTAATTTTTTCTTTACAGGTAAATCGAATATGCATTTCACTTCCAGGATAGACAGGTTTAGTAAAGCGCAATTCATCAATACCATAATTTAATAGTACTGGATTTTTTTCATAACTATCTACAAATAATCCTGCAGCCATACTCATCAATAAGTATCCATGTGCCACTTGTCTTTCAAACATAGTACCGTTAAAGTCGGTATTTTCTAGATGTGCGTAAAAATGATCTCCACTTAAATCGGCAAATGCATTGATGTCTTCTGCAGTAATCAATCTTTTTTCTGTGATTAATTGATCACCTATTACCAAGTCTTCAAAATATTTTTTGAATGGATGGATAGTATGGGTATTTCCTGTTGCTCCAGGCTGATATACTTTGCTGATTGCGGTAATCATATCAGGTGAGCCCTGCACTGCCACGCGCTGCATATAATGTTTAACGCCCCTTAATCCCCCCATTTCTTCTCCACCTCCAGCTCTTCCAGGACCACCATGTACCAACAATGGCAATGGTGAACCATGCCCTGTACTTTCTTTGGCGCATTGCTCATTCAATACCAAAATTCTTCCGTGATAATTACCAGCACCAATTACATAGTCTGTAGCAATTTTTGTATCAGCTGTAACGATACTGCTTACCAATGAGCCCTTTCCTAATTTAGCCAATGAAATAGCTTCTTCCGTATGTTTATAAGGCATTAAAGTAGCTACTGGTCCAAATGCTTCCACTTCGTGAACGCTTGTATTACCGAATGGATTTTCATTCAATAACAACAGCGGACTTACAAACGCTCCTTTAATTGGGTCTGCATCTAACACTTCTACTGAATCTAGAGAACCATATAAAATACTCGAGGTTTCCAATAATTTTTTCACCTGGGTTTTTACTTCACTGCGTTGAGACTCTCCTGCTAATGAACCCATTCTTACTTTTGGATTCAATGGATTGCCAATTACATTTTGCGCAAGCGCAGTACTCAATGCTTTTTGTACGGCTTCAATTTTATTTTCTGGAACAAATATTCTTCTTACTGCGGTACAACGTTGCCCTGATTTAGTAGTGATTTCTCTTCTCACTTCTTTAATGAAAATATCCCACTCTGGCATATCAGGTGTTACGTCTTCCCCTAATACAATACAGTTTAAAGAATCTGCCTCCATAGTAAAAGGCACATTCTCTGCTAATATTTTTTTATTCGATTTTAATAATAAACCAGTTGTTGCCGAACCAGTAAAAGTTACCACATCTTGAGACTGTACATGATCTAATAAATCACCGGCACTGCCACAAATCAATTGTAGTGCGCCATCTGGCAAAATGCCCGAAGCAATGATTTTTTTTACCACTGCTTCTGTTAAATAAGAAGTTACTGTCGCAGGTTTTACAATTGCTGGAACACCGGCTAATAAATTCACGGCTATTTTTTCTAACATGCCCCATACGGGGAAGTTGAATGCATTAATATGAATAGCCACCCCTTCTTTGGGAATCAATAAGTGATGCCCCATAAAAGTATTGGCTTTGCCTAGTGGATGGTGCTCCCCATCTAAGCAATAGGGAGTGTCGGGTAATTTTCTTCTAAGAGAAGCATAAGAAAATAAATTACCAATACCTCCTTCAATATCTACCCAACTGTCTGCCTTGGTTGCCCCTGTTTGGTAGCTAATGGTATAGAGTTCTTCTAAATGCTCCCTCAAATAGATGGCGAGTGCCCTTAACATCAACCCTCTTTCGTGAAAACTCATTTTTCTCAAGGCCGGATTTCCCTTGCTGCGGGCATAGTGCAAAGCAGCTGCAAAATCCAATCCCTTTGAAGTGGCATTGGCGATGGGCTGGCCGGTAACAGCATTATACAATAATTGGCCATCTCCTTCCCCTTTTACCCATTGGCCCATTAAATAGTTTTCTACAGTATACATATGGTCTGATTCGTTTCGGTACAAAGCTAACGATTGATAGCTTTACTAAAAAGGCATAAAAAAACCCTTCCCGATTCAATCGGGAAGGGTATAGCAGTTGGTTATTGGTCAAAAAACTTTAACAGTTCTAATAGTTAAGACATCCTTTTATCGATTTCGCTGCAAAGAGCAGAAAAAATTTCTTCAACAGTACCTTCTCCCTTGATATTCACTACTTTATCGAACTGACTATAATAATTAGCCACCACCGTTGTTTTGTCTTTGTACTCAACAATGCGGGCTCTAATCACGGTTTCATTGGTATCGTCGCTTCTTCCACTAGTTAAACCCCTGTTTAATAAACGTTTAACCAATTCTTCTTCAGATACTTCCATGGCTAATAAAACACCAATTTCGGTTTGCTTTAGCTTTAATAATTTATCTAAAGCCTCACTTTGAGCGGTTGTTCTAGGGAAACCATCAAATAAAAAGCCTTTCGCGTCTGGATTGGCTTCCAAAGCAGAAGAAATCATACCAATAACTACCTCATCGGGTACCAATTGGCCTTTATCCATTAAGTTCTTAGCTTCTAATCCTAGCGGGGTTTGACGAGCAATTTCACTACGAAGTAGGTCTCCTGTAGATAAGTGCTTTAAGCCATATTTTTCAATTAGTTTCTCACTTTGCGTTCCTTTTCCACTACCGGGAGGACCGAATAAAATAATATTAAACATGTAGGTTCGATGCTTGCTTGAAACACAAATATACAAAGGGCTTGTTAAAAATCCTTTAACAAAAGCCCCAAATCCGTCAAAAACAAGGGTTTTGGCTAGAAATTTGATCTTTATACTAAACAAGTACAAACCTTATCTGTCTTATCAACGTAGATTCAACTGATTAAACTTTCCCAAATATGAAATGGACAGCTATATTGCTTCTTTCGGTTTTTAGCCTTACAGGATGTCAGGCACAGAACAATTCAAGTAAGAAACTTGTTAATGATAGCATGAGCAAAAAAGACAACCCCTATTTTGCAAAAGGAGAAAAAGGAAAATTGACTGTAAAAGACAGTGAATGGAAAAAAATACTTTCTCCTGAAGTATACTATATCGCCAGAGAAAAAGGCACAGAGCGCCCATGGACCAGTAAGTTTGAAAACTTCAAAGAAGTAGGAACTTATTACTGTGCAGTATGCGGCAATGGACTTTTTAAGAGCGACACCAAATTTGATAGCGGATGCGGCTGGCCAAGTTTTTATGAGCCACTTTCTAAAGGAGCCATCATTTATTTACCAGATAATTCACACGGCATGCAGCGAACTGAAGTTCAATGTGGTCGTTGTAAATCACACTTGGGTCATGTTTTTGAAGATGGTCCACCTCCAACGGGTTTAAGATTCTGTATTAATGGAGTGGTATTAGATTTTGAAAAAGCTGCTGAAGCAGAAAAAAAATACAACGAGAAGAAAGGATAGTGAGACTGAGAATGAAGGGGCCGGATTTATCCGGCCCTATTTTTTTGTATACCCATATTAGGCTAAAATATCTTGCACGTTCTTATTTATATTGGCTGCAATCCTTTCCATGGGCAAATCATTGTCGTCGTTGCCAAATGGATCTTCAATTTCTTCAGCAATCAATTCTAAACTAGCCAATACATAAGTAATAAATAAAGTTGCTGGTATAGTAAAATAACCCAAGGTTAATGCGAAACCCAAAGGCAATGTAACGATGTATAAAAAAATAAACTTTTTAATAAAAGCACTGTACGAATATGGGATGGGCGTATTCTTTATTCTTTCACAAGCCCCACATATATCCATGAACGATTGTAATTCATTATTAATAAACAAGCATTCGTATTCGGTGATTACTTGATCTCTTTTTAATAAATGAACTTTATTCAAAAGAACAGCTACCACTTGATTGGGTATATGTTTGCTGGTATCGAATCCGGTGATTTCAGGATGTGGTTGTTCATCTAATGCCAATCTTGTTTTTTCGTTTAACAAATGATTCTTTAATTCATTGGCAAACAGCGGAATAATTTTTTTGAAGAAACTCCTATTTTTTTCATCCTCGCGCGGTAACAGACTATTTAATTTTAATGCAAGATTACGGCTGTTATTAACCAATGCGCCCCAAAGCTTTCTGCCTTCCCACCAACGATCGTATGCGGTATTGGTTCTAAATACCAGCAACATAGAAATGGCAAACCCCAATAAACTATGCATCACTGTGATATTTTTTGCATAGCTGGTACTCGATAAACGCAAATAATTTATTTCTATGTACACAATTCCCCAAGAAAAAATTCCCATTCCCAAAATCAATGGTAGTAGTTGTAATACGGTATCGGTTTTGTGAAACTGAAAAATAAAACGCAACCAATCTTTGGGGTTATAACTAATCATGCACTGCTTTTTGCTTTTGATAAAAATAATACATCGAGTAACTGGTAATGATTACACCCGCAATTGATAATACCATCACACTATTCGAAAAAAAGTTCACCCAATTTAATTGCACCTTAAAAATTTCTTTGCTAAGCAATACACTTACGCTTCCTAAATAACCAAAAGAATCTGCTACATAAATTAAAAAACCTGCATTGCCTGTGAATCTGAATGCAGCAATCATGCGCTCAAAAAACACAGAATTAAAAGGGATGTAAACCATGTATAAACCAAGCCCTACCAGGGTCATCCACCAAATGGGTGCGATGGATCCCTTACTAAATAACCAGGTACTCAAACCCGCAACCACAAAGCCTAAACCAATAAATATATGTGACAACATAAATGCTTTGAAGCTATTTTTAATCAGCACCATGCTACCAATCAATACCAGAATAATTAAAGTGATAGGGGTCTCTGTTTTAGAAAAAATGGCAGGTTGATTTAAATAACCCATTTCCTTCCACATATCTGCACTAAAATTATCTCGGATATCTCTAAAGATGGTAGCAAATGCATAAATGAAAACGGCAGCAATAATACCTGGCAGAAAATGTTGGATGAATTTTTTTCTATCGTCGGCATTCATGGCTGTTCGGTTCATGCGCAATTCAATATCTTCTTCAGTGGGCGGAGGAATTCGCTCCATCAGAAAAATAAACAGCAACAAGGGTAATGCAAATACCAATCCCGTAGCAAAAGGCACCCAAAATTCACTTAGATTAAACTGCATGATGAGCCAGCCACCTACCGATTTCACAAAGCCTGATGAAAAGATAAAACTCACTGCCAGTGCTGCACCTATAAAATCAGTGGTTTTCCTTCCCTCTATATAAGAGAAAATAACGCCCCATAACATACCCAGTGGAAACCCATTAATAAAAAGAAATACAATATTGTAAGGAGCAGGTACGATGGCAAATAGCAACCAAGCCAACCAGGCAATACCTACCAACACCAACACAATTTTATCTCTGCCCAATCTTTTTAATTCGGAAATAAATTTGATTCCATAAAACTTTGCCATTAAATAGCCCATCATTTGGCTCAATACCAATAAGGTTTTATAGCCCAGTCCCCAGTAAGCCATTCCGTCGAAAGTGCATACCGTAAAGGATTTGCGAAAGCCAAATATCATAGTATAAGTAAGAAACGCTACAATTGCAGCGTACAAGCCGATCTTAAAGCTGCTCTGGGGTGCTAATAAATTGTTTTTCAATGGCTTTGTTTCTACCGATAAATATAAGCCACTCATCCTTAGTTTTTGGCAAATGAAGTGTAATTTCAGAAATTACCCCCTCTTAAAACTAAACTTGAATATGAGAAAATTACTCTTGGCCTTTGTAGCAATCACCGCTGTATGCAGTGTATATGCGCAACAGGTAGATTTATCCAAGCATTTTAAAAGCATGAAGCCTCGTAATATTGGGCCTGCAGGAATGAGTGGTCGTGTAACTGCAATTGATGCAGTATGGACCAACCCCAATATTATCTTTTTAGGTACTGCCAGTGGTGGTGTTTGGAAAACCGAAAATGGGGGCGCTTCTTGGACACCCATTTTTGACGACCAACCCATTCAAAATATTGGAGCCATAGCATTGGTACAATCCAATCCGAGTGTGGTTTGGGCTGGAACAGGAGAAGGAAATCCGCGTAACTCCATCAGCTTAGGCGAAGGCATTTATAAAAGTTTAGATGGAGGAAAAACATGGAAGCGCATGGGTTTAGAAAAGACCCGCAATATTCACCGCATCATTATTGATCCTACTAATCCAGATGTGGTGTATGTAGGTGCAATGGGTAATCCATTTGCGGATCATCCTGAAAGAGGTGTGTATAAAACCACTGATGGTGGTGATACTTGGAAACAAATTTTATATACCAATCAAAACAGTGGAGTGGGTGATATGGTAATGGATCCTGCTAATCCGAATAAGTTGTTCGTAAATATGTACGAGCACAAAAGAACGCCATGGAGCTTAAAAGGTGGTGGTGCTGGAAGTGGTTTTTATGTAACCATGGATGGTGGTAAATCCTTTACCAAATTGGGTAAGGAGCATGGTTTGCCCGAGGGCGATTATGGCCGTATCGGAATCAGCATTGCTCGTACCGATCCAAACCGTGTATATGCATTGGTGGAAGCCACTAAGAATGGTTTATATAAATCTGATGATGGTGGATTTAAGTGGGAGTTGGTAAACAGTGATCCAGCTGTGGTAACGAATCGCGCATTTTATTTTCAGGACATAGCAGTTGATACTAAAAATGAAAACAGAATTTACAATATCAATCAAGTAATCAATGTG
>JACCDH010236572.1_pt1 | contig 47557 bp, 42 predicted proteins | sample 7442481 | NCBI WGS metagenome assembly JACCDH01 (sample SAMN15323433, study PRJNA562643) | freshwater metagenome | isolation source: river surface water | place: USA:Blue River Watershed | collected 2017-08-15
AGACCAGCACCGTGCTCGGCATTGCCGGCGTGGTCGAACCGGTGTTTGGCGAGATCTGGCTGGATGGCAAAGACCTCGTGGGCATGGAGCCGGACGAGATCCGTCGTGCCGGCATCGGCACCGTCCCGGAAGGTCATCAGGTACTGCGCGAGCTGACCGTGCGCGACAACCTGCTGGTAGCGTCCGGTTCGATGTCGCGTGGCGAAACGAATGCATCGATCGATCGCGTGCTGGCGCTGTTCCCGGAACTGAAAGAGAAGCTGCCGCAGGCGGCCGGCGACCTGTCCGGCGGCCAGCAGCAGATGGTCGCGATCGCGCAGGCGCTGATGGTCGAGCCGCGCTTCCTGGTGATCGACGAACTGTCGTTTGGCCTGGCGCCGACCATCGTCGCGCGCCTGGTGCCGATCATCCGCAGGATCGCGGACAGCGGCATCGGTGTGCTGCTGATCGAGCAGTTCACGCAGCTCGCACTGGCGCTCGCGCACCACGTGTACGTGATGTCGCGCGGCACGGTGTCCTATGACGGCGAGCCCGGCAAGCTGCGCGACGATCCGGACATTCTGCACCGCGCGTACTTCCCGGTCAGTAACAAGGAGGCGGTGGGCCTGTAAGGGCTGCCGTTCAGCAGATGAAAATCGCTTCACCCATCAGCATCATTGTTTTGTAGCACCTTGAATCAGCATCACCCAGCAGTAGATTGTTGTTCATTCCCCCAACCCGATAACAACAACAAAAAACAGCCTTCGCGGAGATAAGCAAATGGATACACGAGTCGTCAAGAAGAAACTGGGCCTGAAAGAGCGCTATGCCGCGATGACCCGCGGCCTGCACTGGGAAACCACCTATCAGCCGATGGACAAGGTCTTCCCTTACGACAAATACGAGGGCATCAAGGTCCATGACTGGGACAAGTGGGAAGACCCGTTCCGCCTGACGATGGAAGCCTACTGGAAGTACCAGGGCGAAAAGGAACGCAAGCTTTACGCAGTGATCGAGGCCTTCGCGCAGAACCACGGCGAACTCGGCGTCACCGATGCGCGCTACATCAACGCGCTGAAGCTCTTCATCCAGGGCGTGACCCCGCTCGAGTACTACGCGCACCGTGGCTTCGCGCATGCAGGCCGTCAGTTCACCGGCGCCGGCGCGCGTGTCGCGGCGCAGATGCAGGCGGTCGATGAACTGCGCCACTGCCAGACCGAGACGCATGCGATCTCGCACTACAACAAGTACTACAACGGCATGCACAACTCGGTGCATTGGTTCGACAACGTCTGGTACCTGTCGGTGCCGAAGAGCTTCTTCGAAGATGCGTATGCCGGCGGCCCGTTCGAATTCCTGACCGCGGTCAGCTTCTCGTTCGAATACGTGCTGACCAACCTGCTGTTCGTGCCCTTCATGTCCGGCGCCGCGCACAACGGCGACCTGTCGACCGTGACCTTCGGCTTCTCCGCGCAATCGGACGAGTCGCGCCACATGACGCTGGGCATCGAGTGCATCAAGTTCATGCTGGAGCAAGACCCGGCCAACGTGCCCATCGTGCAGCGCTGGATGGACAAGTGGTTCTGGCGCGGCTACCGCCTGCTGACCCTGGTTGCGATGATGCAGGACTACATGCTGCCGAAGCGCGTAATGAGCTGGAAGGAAGCGTGGGAAATGTATGCGGAGGAGAACGGCGGTGCGCTGTTCGCCGACCTCGCGCGCTACGGCATCCGCAAGCCCAAGGGCTGGGACCAGGCATGCGAAGGCAAGGACCACATCAGCCACCAGGCCTGGGCGACTTTCTACCAGTATGGTCATGCTGCCGCCTTCCACACCTGGATCCCGAGCGACGACGAGATGGACTGGCTGTCGTCGAAGTATCCGAACAGCTTCGACCGCTACTACCGTCCGCGCCTCGAGCACTGGAACGAGCAGGCCAAAGGCAAGGAAGGCCGCTGGTACAACCAGGTGCTGCCGATGCTGTGCCAGGTGTGCCAGGTGCCGTGCATGTTCACCGAGCCGGGCGATCCGACGAAACTCAGCCTGCGCGAGCTGGACCACGACGGTCAGAAGTACCACTTCTGCTCCGACCATTGCTGCGAGATCTTCGAGCACGAGCCGAAGAAGTACATGCAGTCCTGGCTGCCGGTGCACCAGATCTATCAGGGCACCTGCTACCCGGACGACATCAACCCGGCGTCACCCGGCGACAGCCCGGTGCGCGAGGTGATGCGTTACTACGACGTGCATGCCGGCGAGGACAACGGCGACTTCGCCAACAGCGACGATCGCAAGCATTTCCGCGCATGGAGCGGCCGCATGAAGCCGCAGGGCCACGAGGAGTAAGACCATGGCAAGCAAGGACGTGATGGTCCACATCGGTGATTACCCGAAGATCCAGCAGGATGCCGAGGACAAGTTCCACGGCAAGCAGCTGCTGTATCTGTGCTGGGAAAACCACCTGATGTACGCGGCACCCTTCTGCATTCCGGTGCCGCGCACCTTGCCTTTCGGCGCGGTGATCATGGAAGTGCTGCCCGAGCTGTACGGCGAGCATCCGGAATTCGAGGACATCGACTGGAAGCGCACGCAGTGGTTCAGCTCTGGCAAGCGCTTCATCCCGGATGTGGGCAAGTCGCTCGAACATCACGGCCTTGGCCATAAAGCGGTCATCAGCTTCCGTACGCCGGCACTGGAAGGCATACGGTCGACGATCGAAGCCGGTGGTACCGGCTTCTGATCGACAGGCTTGATCCTGAAAATGCATCGATAACGTCAACGACCAAAGAAACACCATGTCTCAGCAACTGACCATCGAACCACTTGGCGCCACCATCGAGGTGGAAGACGGCCAGACCATCCTCGACGCGGCGCTGCGCCAGGGCATTTACATTCCGCATGCCTGCGGCCACGGCTTGTGCGGCACCTGCAAGGTACAGGTCACGGAGGGCGAAGTTGACCATGGCGTCGCCAATCCGTTTGCGCTGATGGACTTCGAGCGTGACGAGGGCAAGACCCTCGCCTGCTGCGCGACCCTGGTCAGCGACGCCGGCATCGAAGCCGACATCGATGAAGACCCGGATGCACGCATCATCCCGATCACCGACTTCGATACGACGGTCAGCCGCATCGAAACGCTGACGCCGACCATCAAGGCGATCTGGCTCAAGCTCGACAAGGCCATCGACTTCCAGGCTGGCCAGTATGTGCAGATCTCGCTGCCGGGTATCGAAGGCGATCGTCCGTTCTCGATCGCGAATTCGCCGGAAGAGATCTCGCGCACCGGCGAGCTGGAAATCAATGTGCGCATCATCCCGGGCGGTGCCGGCACCGCCTACCTGCACGAAACCCTGAAGGTGGGCGACAAGCTGCATGTGACCGGACCCTACGGCCGCTTCTTTGTGCGCACGTCGCTGAACGCGCCGATGATTTTCATGGCCGGCGGCTCCGGCCTGTCGAGCCCGCGCTCGATGATCCTGGACTTGCTGGCCGACGGCTGCACGCTGCCGATCACGCTGATCTACGGCCAGCGCAACAAGGCCGAGCTGTATTACGACGACGAGTTCAAGGCACTGGCGGCCAAACATTCGAATTTCACGTATGTCCCTGCGCTGTCGGAAGACGCGGCCGGCTTCGACGGCTTCAAGGGCTTCGTGCATGAAGCGGCGCAGAACCATTTCAATGGCGACTTCTCCGGCCACAAGGCTTATCTGTGCGGACCACCGGCGATGATCGAGGCTTGCCTCGGCACGCTGATGCAGGGCCGTCTGTATGAGCGCGATATCTACGCGGAGAAATTCATCACCGCGGCCGATGCATCCAAGCCGCGCAGCGCCTTGTTCAAGCGCGTGTAAGGGATCGCGATCATGTTCGATTTTCGTCCCAAGGTACAGGTCAGCATCCCGGACACCGGCGAATGCTATCCGTGCGCCATCGGCGAGAGCCTGTTGCAGGGAATGATGCGCCTCGGTCGCAAGGGCATACCGGTCGGCTGCGTGAACGGCGGCTGCGGTGTCTGCAAGGTGAAGATCATCAGCGGCAAGACCGAGGCACTGGGACCGGTCAGCCGCGCGCATGTGACCGCAGAAGAAGAAGCACAGGGATACACCCTCGCCTGCCGGGTGGGGCCGACCGCCGAGGTCAGCCTGGAGGTGGCAGGCAAGATGGCCAAACCATTTAACAAGGGGTTCGCAGGGCAGGTCGCCCCACCTGCAACATCAAAATAAGGAGATAGCGATGGGTGTGATGCGTATCGGGCATGTGAGCCTGAAAGTCATGGACATGCCGGCTGCCGTGAAACACTACACGGAAGTGCTGGGCATGAAGCTGACGATGGAAGACAAGGCGGGGAATGTCTACCTCAAGTGCTGGGACGAATGGGATCGCTACTCGATCATCCTGACGCCGTCCGATCAGGCCGGCATGAACCATGTCGCTTACAAGTGCGAAAAGGACAGCGACCTGGATTCGTTCAAGCAGCGCATCGAAGCCGCTGGCATCAAGGTCACCGAACTGGCCGAGGGTTCGCTGCCGGCGACCGGCCGCATGCTGCAGTTCAAGCTGCCGAGCGGCCATGAGATGCGCCTGTACGCACAGAAGGAATATGTCGGTACCGAAGTCGGCACCACCAACCCGGATCCGTGGCCGGACAATATCACCGGCGCCGGCGCGCACTGGGTCGACCATTGCCTGCTGATGTGTGAACTGAACCCGGAAACCGGCGTCAACAAGGTCGCCGAGAACACCGAGTTCATGAAGAACGTGCTGGACTTCTACCTGGTCGAACAGGTCTGCGTGGGCCCGGGCGGCGCAATCCAGGCAGCGACCTGGCTGACCCGTACCAACACCCCGCACGACATCGCGTTCGTTGGCGGTCCGAAGGCCGGCATCCACCATGTGTCGTTCTTCCTCGACTCCTGGCATGACGTGCTGAAGGCAGCGGACGTGATGGCCAAGAAGAAGGTCAAGATCGACGTCGCACCGACCCGCCACGGCATCACGCGCGGCGAGACGATCTACTTCTTCGACCCGAGCGGCAACCGCAACGAGACCTTCGCGGGCCTCGGCTACCTCGCGCAGCCGGACCGTCCGGTCACGACCTGGACCGAAGACAAGCTGTGGACCGGCATCTTCTACCATACCGGTGAAGTGACCCCGTCGTTCACGGATGTGTACACCTGATCGTAGGATCGGCAGCAGCACGTTGACGCATGGGCCCCAGCTTTCGCTGGGGCGACGATGTGATGCGATGACCGCTAAATATCGTCACCCCAGCGCAAGCTGGGGTCCATGGGCGCTGGCAAGACGAACAAAGATGCAATGACTGGAAGCATCACCCCGATTTTCCGGACACTCGTTGGAGTACGCGTGGATCCAGCGTCTTTCCTCAGCAAAGTAGAACCGAACTACCTGCGCCTCGCCGCACCACGCGAAGCCGAAGCAAACTCACGCACCACCGCAACAAACGCCGCCAGCAATGGCGAATGATCAGACTGCCGGTACAGGCAGCTCAACTCGATTTCACGCAGATGGTTACTGACGAGGGGACGGTACACCACGCCCGGCAGCCGCAGGCTCGCCGTCGACGCGGTGGTCACACAGACGCCGAAACCGCCCGCGACCAGCGCGATGGCGGTCAGTACGTCCTCGACCTCCTGCTCCACCCTCAGCACCGCCTTCTCGCGTACGAAGGCCTGCATCACCATCTGCGCGAGGCCGGCGATCGGCAGGCGCGGATACAGGATCAAAGGCTGTTCCGACAGCTCCGGTATCGTCAGCTCGGACCGTTTGGCCAGCGGGTGTTTCTCCGGCAGCGCCACAGTCATCGACTCGCGCAGCACCGTCTCGACCTTCAGGTCATCTTCGGGCGGCACCAAACGATTGAAGCCGACGCTGATGCGACGCTCGCGCAGCGCGGCGATCTGCTCGGTCTTGGACAGGTTATGCAGCACGATCTTCACCTCGGGCCGCTGCGCATGGAAGCGCGCCAGGATGCGCGGAATCAGGTCCAGCACACCGGAACCGAAGATGCCAATGTCGAGCTGGCCGGTCAGCCCCTGCCCGGCCTTCAGCGCGCGCTCTTTCGCGCGCTCCGCCAGGCCCAGCAGGTTCGGCACCTCGGCCAGCAAGGCCTCGCCGGCTTCGGTCAGGCTCACGCCCTTGGCGCTGCGCACGAACAGCTCGGCACCCAGTTCCTCTTCCAGCGCGCGGATCTGCCGCGTCAGCGGTGGCTGTGCCATGTGCAGCCGCTCGGCCGCGCGCGTGAAATTGCGCTCCTCGGCCAGCGCCAGGAAATAGCGCATCTGCTTCAGGTCCATGCCGGTTCTCCCCTTGCGTCGCATTCATACCGAAAAGGTATTGTGAAGCAAAAAAACGGTATTGGACAGTATCGCCCTGTATGTCTACCCTTGACGCCAATCTGACCACCCGCCTGCCCGATCAACTGACCGAAATTGCCACCATGAGCACACAGAAAAAACTCATCTCCCCGGCCAGCGTCGCGCAGGCCGTGATTTCTGCCGAAGCGGCCACCATTGCGCTCGAAGCGACGGTGGCGCACGCGAAGCAACTGGGCATCGCGATCAACGTCGCGATCTGCGACAGCGGCGGCACCCTCGCCGGCTTCCTGCGCATGCCCGGCGCCTTTTTGCATTCCGTCGAGATCGCGATCGACAAGGCGCACACGTCGGCCAGCTTTGGCTTCCCGACGGCGATGTGGAAACAAATCCTCGCGAACGACGAGATGCTGCGCATCGGCCTTGCCGAACGTCCGCGCCTGGTGATCTTCGGCGGCGGCCTGCCCATCGTGCAGGACGGCGTGCGACTGGGCGGCATCGGCGTGTCCGGCGGCTCGGCCGAGCAGGATGAAGAATGCGCGAAGGCAGGACTGGCCGCGATCGGCCTCGCCTGAGCACCGATGGATTCAAACCAATAAAGCAAACCAGACTACGGACCTCTCATGAAACAGTTCCTGAATTTCATCAACGGCGAATACGTCTCCACTGGCAAGACCTTCGAGAAGCGCACGCCGGTCAGCAATGCCGTGATCGGCCATGTGCACGAGGCCGGTCAAGCCGAAGTCGATGCCGCCGTCAACGCAGCACGCGCGGCACTGAATGGCGAATGGGGCAAGCTGTCCGTCGTCAAGCGCGTCGAGCTGCTGCATGAAGTGGCGAACGAGATCGATCGCCGCTTCGATGACTTCCTGCAGGCCGAGCTGGCCGACACCGGCAAGCCGCATTCACTGGCCTCGCACATCGACATTCCGCGCGGCGCGGCCAACTTCAAGATCTTTGCCGACGTGGTGAAGAACGTACCGACCGAAAGCTTCCAGATGACCACGCCCGATGGCGGCACCGCGATCAGCTATGGCGTGCGTGTGCCGCTCGGTGTGGTAGCCGTGGTCTGCCCGTGGAACCTGCCGCTGTTGCTGATGACCTGGAAGGTCGGCCCGGCGATGGCCTGCGGTAATGCCGTGATCGTGAAGCCATCCGAAGAGACCCCGGCCACCGCGACCCTGCTGGGCGAGGTGATGAACAAGGTCGGCATCCCGAAAGGTGTGTACAACGTCGTGCACGGCTTCGGCCCGAACTCGGCCGGTGAATTCCTGACGCGTCATCAGGGCGTGGATGGCATCACCTTCACCGGCGAGACCCGCACCGGCGAAGCGATCATGGCCGCTGCGGCGAAGGGCGTGCGCCCGGTGTCATTCGAACTGGGCGGCAAGAATGCCGGCATCGTGTTCGCCGATGCGGACTTCGACAAGGCGATCGCCGGCATCACGCGCTCGGCCTTCGAGAACTGCGGCCAGGTGTGCCTCGGTACCGAGCGTGTCTATGTGCAGCGCCCCATCTTCGACAAGTTCGTGAAAGCCCTCGCTGAAAAAGCGGCCGGCCTGAAGATCGGCCCGCCGAACGAGCCTGGCGTTGGCCTCGGCCCGCTGATCTCGGCCGAGCACAAGGAAAAGGTGATGGGCTACTACAAGAAAGCCAAGGACCTCGGCGCAACCGTCGTCACCGGCGGCGGCGAGCCGACGATGACGGGCGACTACGCGAACGGCCACTGGGTACAGCCGACCATCTGGACCGGCCTGCCGGAAGATTCGCCGATCATCCGCGAAGAGATCTTCGGCCCTTGCTGCCATATCGCGCCCTTCGACACCGAAGAAGAAGCGACCGCGCTCGCAAATGACACGCCGTATGGACTCGCGACCTCGATCTGGACCACCAACATGTCGACCGCGACCCGCATGGCGAACGCGGTGCATGTCGGCCTGTGCTGGATCAACAGCTGGTTCCTGCGTGACCTGCGCACGCCGTTCGGCGGCTCCAAGGCATCGGGCATCGGCCGCGAAGGCGGCGTGCACTCGCTGGAGTTCTATACCGACCTGCGCAACGTGATGATCAAGATCTGACCCGGAGAATCCACAACATGGCCATGAACACCCAAAAAATCACGCAATACGGCGACGAGCTGTATGACTCGCTGATCTCGCGTGTGCCGGTCGAGCCGCTGACCAATCGCGAGCCCGACATCAGCATTGAAGACGCTTACCAGATCCAGCTGCGCATGATCGAGCGCCGCCTGCAGCAGGGCGAGATCGTCGTCGGCAAGAAGATCGGCGTCACCAGCAAGGTCGTGATGGACATGCTGGGCGTGAACCAGCCCGACTTCGGCCACCTGCTGTCGGGCATGGTGTTCAACGAAGGCGAAGCCGTCGACACCAGCAAGATGATCGCGCCGAAAGCGGAAGCGGAAGTCGCGTTCATCCTCGGCCGCGACCTGACCGGCCCCGGCGTGACCGCAGCCGATGTGCTGCGCGCGACCGACTGCGTGATGCCCTGCTTCGAGATCGTCGATTCGCGCATCAAGGACTGGAAGATCAAGATCCAGGACACCGTCGCCGACAACGCGTCATGCGGCGTGTTCACGCTGGGCGGCACGCGCAAGAGCCCGCGCGACCTCGACCTCGCACTGGCTGGCATGGTGCTGGACAAAAACGGCGAAATCATCTCGACCTCGGCCGGCGCATCGGTCCAGGGCTCACCGGTCAATGCGGTCGCGTGGCTGGCGAACACGCTGGGCCGCCTCGGCATTTCGCTCAAGGCCGGTGACGTGATCCTGTCCGGCTCGCAATCGCCGCTGGTGCCGGTCAAGGCCGGCGACAGCCTGCACTGCTCGGTCGGCGGACTGGGCAGCACCTCTGTGCGTTTCATCTGATCAGGCGGGAACATCATGCAACTCGACAAAGCCACGATTGAAAAACTCGCCGAACATCTGGAATCGGCCGAGCTCGAAGCACGCGACGTGCTGAAGATCACCGACGACTATCCGCAGATGGACTGGGACGATGCGTATGCGATCCAGGACACCATCCGCGCCCGCAAGGAAGCGCGCGGCAACAAGACCGTGGGCCTGAAGGCCGGCCTCACGTCGTTCGCGAAGATGAAGCAGATGGGCGTCGACGTGCCCGTGTTCGGCTTCGTCTCTGACTACATGTCCCGTCCCGATGGCAGCGACATCAAGACGTCCGAGCTGATCCACCCGAAAGTGGAGGCCGAGATCTGCGTCGTCACCAAGGCGCCGCTGAAGGGACCGGGCTGCCATGTGGGCGCGGTGATGGCCGCGATCGACTTCGTGATCCCGGCGGTCGAGATCATCGACAGCCGCTATCGCGATTTCAAGTTCGACCTCAAGAGCGTGGTGGCCGACAACACCTCGGCGTCGCGCTTCGTGATCGGCGGCCGCTCGCGCGATGTGGAAGAGCTCGACCTGCGCACGCTGGGCGTGGTGCTGGAAAAGAACGGCCAGGTGGTCGCCATGGCCGCCGGTGCTGCAGTGCTCGGCCATCCGGCGGCGGCAATCGCGATGATGGCCAACCACCTCGGCGCGCGCGGCCAGGAAATCCCGGCCGGTACCTTCATCATGACCGGCGGCGTGACCGAAGCGATTGCAGTGGCTGCTGGCGACAGCGTGAACGTGCGCTTCCAGGACCTCGGCTCGGTGGCTATGCGCTTCGTGTGACGTCGTCTGATCGATAACGGATAGCTGAACCACGATGAGCGCTGCGACTTCCTCCACTGCTGCTGCATCGCATGCCGGCGCCGTCACGGTGCTGGTGACCCGGCGCATCAAGCCGGGCATGGAAGCGACGTTCGAGAAGCTGATGGGCGACATGATTGCGGTCGCCCGCACCTACCCCGGCCATCTCGGCGCGCAACTGGTGCGCCCGGGCGAGCAGGAAGGTGCGGAGCCCGGCCTGTATCAGGTGGTGTTCGCGTTCGATACGGATGCGCACCTGCAGGCCTGGAAAGATTCGCCTGCGCGTTCGCTGGGGCTGGCGGCGATCGATCCGCTGTCCGAAGGTCCGGCACGCATGCAGCAAGTGATCGGCCTCGCACACTGGTTCATGACCGGCACGCAGCAGACACCGCCGCCACGCTGGAAGGTGGCGATCGTGACCTGGATGGGCATCTTCCCGACCGTGCTGCTGCTGTTCACGCTGCTCGGCGACCTGCTGGCCACACTGCCCTTGGTACTGCGCGTGGCCACGTTGACGGGCCTGGTGGTGCTGATCATGACCTGGGTCGTCGCGCCGCAGCTCACGCGATGGATGAAGCCCTGGCTGCACGCAGGACACAAGCACTGAGCACCAAGAAACACCATTGAAAAAGGCAAGACGGAGAACACCATGAATTTGCAATTGCAGGGACAGCACGCACTGGTGACCGGCTCGACCGCCGGCATCGGCTTTGCGATCGCGAAGGCACTCGCGGCCGAGGGGGCGACGGTCACGATCAATGGCCGCAGCGAGGCCAGCGTTGGCCAGGCGCTGCAGAAGCTGCAGGCGCTGTTGCCGGAGGCCAGCCTGCGCGGCGTGGCCGCCGATGCAGCGACGGCCAAGGGTTGCGAGCAGCTGACTGCCGCCGGCCCGGCCATCGACATCCTGGTCAACAACATGGGCATCTTCGACCCCAAGCCCTTCGAAGACATTCCGGATTCGGACTGGATGCGCTTCTTCGAAACGAACGTGATGAGCGGCGTGCGCCTCGCGCGCTCGGTGCTGCCGGGCATGAAGCAGCGCAATCGCGGACGCATCGTGTTCATCTCCAGCGAATCGGGCATCTGCCCGCCGGCCGAGATGGTCCATTACGGCATGACCAAGTCCGCGCAGCTGTCGGTATCGCGCGGGCTGGCCGAGACCTGTGCCGGCACCGCGGTGACGGTCAACAGCGTGCTGCCCGGCCCCACCCTTACCGAGGGCGCCAAGGATTTCTTCGACAAGCTGGCTGCACAGCAAGGCATCAGCTTCGACGAGGCCGCGAAGGCCTTCTTCGCGAATGCAAGACCGACCTCGCTGCTGCGTCGCTTCATCGAGCCTGATGAAGTCGCGTCCATGGTCGCCTATGTGTGCAGCCCGCTGTCCGCAGCGACCAACGGCGCCGCGCTGCGCGTCGATGGCGGCGTGGTGCGCAGCCTGGTTTAATTTTTGAGGAGCCCTGACATGAGCAAGAAAATCAAATGCGCGCTGATTGGTCCCGGCAATATCGGCACTGACCTGCTGGCCAAGCTGCAACGTTCACCGGTGCTGGAGCCGGTCTGGATGGTTGGCATCGACCCGGAATCGGATGGCCTCAAGCGCGCGCGCGAAATGGGCCTGAAGACCACCGCCGAAGGTGTGGACGGCCTGCTGCCGCACGTGATCGAAGACGGCGTGCAGATCGCATTCGACGCGACCTCGGCCTATGTGCATGCGGAGAACTCACGCAAGCTCAATGAACTCGGCGTGCTGATGATTGACCTGACGCCGGCCGCGATCGGCCCGTATTGCGTGCCGCCGGTGAACCTGAAGGAGCATGTCGGCAAGGGCGAGATGAACGTCAACATGGTGACCTGCGGTGGCCAGGCGACGATCCCGATGGTGGCCGCCGTATCGCGCGTGCAGAAAGTGACCTACGGCGAGATCGTCGCGACCGTGTCGTCGCGCAGCGCCGGCCCGGGCACCCGCAAGAACATCGATGAATTCACCCGCACCACCGCCGGAGCGATCGAGAAAGTCGGCGGCGCGCAAAAGGGCAAGGCGATCATCATCATCAATCCGGCCGAGCCGCCGCTGATCATGCGTGACACGGTGCACTGCCTGGTCGAAGGCACGCCGGACCAGGCGAAGATCACGCAATCGATCCACGACATGATCAAGGAAGTGCAGAAGTATGTGCCCGGCTACAAGCTGGTCAATGGCCCGGTGTTCGATGGCAACCGCGTGTCCGTCTTCCTCGAAGTCGAAGGCCTCGGCGACTACCTGCCGAAATATGCGGGCAACCTCGACATCATGACCGCCGCCGGCGCACGCACCGCCGAGATGTTTGCCGAAGAAATCATTGCTGGTCGCCTCGTGCTCGAGCCGACCGTCGCCGCGTAAGTGCGGCGCGCCACCCAAGGAGAATGAACATGACTATCAAGGGCAAGAAGATCACCCTGCACGACATGACCCTGCGCGACGGCATGCACCCGAAGCGCCACCTGATGTCGCTGGAGCAGATGAAGTCGATTGCGATGGGCCTCGACAATGCGGGCATCCCGCTGATCGAAGTCACGCACGGCGACGGCCTCGGCGGTTCGTCGGTCAACTACGGCTTCCCGGCGCACACTGACGAAGAGTATCTCGGTACCGTGATCCCGCTGATGAATCAAGCCAAGGTCTCGGCGCTGCTGCTGCCGGGCATTGGCACCGTCGATCACCTGAAAATGGCGCATGGCCTTGGCGTGCACACGATTCGCGTCGCGACCCATTGCACCGAGGCGGATGTCTCCGAGCAGCACATCACCTTCGCGCGCAAGCTGGACATGGACGTGGTCGGCTTCCTGATGATGGCGCACATGAATTCGCCGGAAGGCCTGGTGAAGCAGGCGAAGCTGATGGAAAGCTATGGTGCGAACTGCATCTACGTGACCGACTCGGCCGGCTACATGCTGCCCGAAGACGTACGCGTTCGCATCGATGCGGTACGCCAGGCGCTGGATCCGAAGACCGAGCTCGGCTTCCACGGTCACCACAATCTCGCCATGGGCGTGGCCAACAGCGTGGCTGCGATCGAATGCGGCGCAAACCGTATCGATGCGGCGGCCGCAGGCCTCGGTGCCGGTGCGGGCAATACGCCGATGGAAGTGCTGGTCGCGGTGCTGGACCGGATGGGCGTCAGCACCGGTGTCGACGTCTGGAAAATCCAGGACGTGGCGGAAGAACAGGTGATCCCGATCATCGACTTCCCGATTCGCATCGACCGCGACGCGCTGACGCTGGGCTATGCAGGCGTGTACGGTTCCTTCCTGCTGTTCGCGAAGCGTGCCGAGGCAAAGTACGGCATCCCGGCGCGCGAGCTGCTGATCGAGCTCGGCCGTCGCAAGATGGTCGGCGGCCAGGAAGACATGATCGAAGACACCGCACTGACGATGGCGCGCGAGCGCCAGAACAAGGCAGCGAAGGCCGCGTAATGAACGGCCACTGACAGCCCATGCATGAACCCGGCTGCCCGCGCGGCAGCCGGCCCCATCACAGACCAGGAGAACCCATGCCGTTCGCACAGATCCACATGATCCAGGGCCGTACCGAAGAACAGAAGCGCGCCGTGATCGAGAAAGTCACGCAGGCCTTGCACGAGGCCGTCGGCGCACCGAAAGAGACGATCCGCATCTTGATTTCCGAAGTGCCGAACACGAACTGGGGCATCGGCGGAACCTCGGCCAAGGACCTTGGGCGCTAAGCCGCGACGATACAAGATTGGCACGGCCCTGCCTGAATCCGAGGCCCGCACCTCAGCCATGGCAGTCACTTGAAATCGGTGCCGGCAGCAGCCAGCGGCGCATGGGTCCCAGCCTACGCTGGGACGACGATATTTACGTGCGAAATCCCCAATGACCGTCATCCCAGCGCAAGGTGGAGCCGGGGTTGCGGGCGGCATGTGGCCCGCCGGCGGAACGGCACTGGCATGCTTGCCAGTGCGCGCCCTGCAAGGGGGGATCCATGCGCACCGAGAGCTTTCGCCCTTCACCGCCCCTTGACTGACCGGGATTACGCATCGGAAGACTTTGTGTACAATCCCCCCACGCACAGAACCATCGGTAAGACGTTTTGCCGCTTATGGAAAACCCCTACCTGATCCCCATCATCATGACTGTCGTGGCCGCCCTGTCGATCGGGGCGATCTACCTGATCTCGTTGCTGTTCAAGGACAGCGACGAAGAATGACTTCGCCCTTCAAGGGACCTTGATGGGCCCTTCCCTGCCTGACTTCCCATGTTACTGACTGATGCGCTGCTGGTCGGCGCCGGTGCGTTTGCAGCCGGCGCGATGAATGCAATGGCCGGCGGCGGCACCTTCTTCTCTTTCCCGGCGATGCTGGCGGCCGGCGTGCCGCCGGTGATGGCCAATGCCAGCAACACGGTCGCGCTGTGGCCAGCGTCCATTTCGAGCGCCTGGGCCTACCGGCGCGAAGCGATGCGGCATGGCCGCTGGGCGGCACTGCTCGCGGTGATCTCGGTGATCGGCGGCCTCGCCGGCGGCCTGCTGCTGCTGGCGGTGTCGAACGAGACCTTCTCGAAGCTGGTGCCCTGGCTGCTGCTGGTGGCGACCACGCTGTTTGCATTTGCGCCGCAGGTCGGCAAATTGATCGCATGGATGAAGGGGCACATGAACATCGCGTCATCCGACCAGCCCGGCAGCAAGGGCGGCGCGCTGTTCCAGCTGATCGTCGCAATCTATGGCGGCTTCTTCGGTGCCGGCATGGGCATCCTGACGCTGGCGGCGCTGTCGATACAGGGCTTCGAGGATGTGCAGGAGATCAACGCGCTGAAGAACATGACCTCGGCGATGAACTACACCGTCGCTGCACTGACCTTCGTGATCGCCGGCGCGATCAGCTGGCCGCATACGCTAGTGGCGCTGGTCACGGCGGCCATCGGCGGCTATGTCGGCGCGGCGTTTGCGCGCAAGCTGCCCAACCTGTGGCTCAAGCGCCTCGTGATCGTCGTCGGCGCGGTGCTGACCGTGCTGTACTTCCTGAAGACTTACTGATCACTGCAGGCTGCGGGCCGATGGCCTGCAGCGTAACAGCCACAAGCCCTAGGACCCCGAAGGCCCTCAAAGGCCCTCAAAGGTTCTCACCCCTCGAAGCGCACCAGCAAGGGCTGGTACCGCTTGCGCCAGTCTGCGATCGCGTCGGCATCGGCCAGCATCTGCTCGCGCAGGAAAGCCGAGAGCAGTTCACGTGTGGCGCGCTTGAGCTCGCCATTGCGCACCAGCCCGCCGGTCAGGCTGCGATCGGTGAACACGCTGTGCGATCCGCCATCAAACACGGCCAGCGCCTTGCGGCGGCTGCCTATCATGTCGTAAATCGACAGCCGGTCGCGCACATCGCTGTAATAGCCCGGAATACGGATCACGTCCTCGGTGGCGGTCACGTGCAGGCTGGGCACCGACACCGGCATCAGGATGTCGCGCGGCGATGGCTCACCGTAAAACGGCGGTGCGGAAATCAGCATGATCGCGCGCACGCGCTCGTCCCGCAGCGGCAGCGGCTGCCCGTCGCGCTCGATGCGCGCGCCGGCCAGCAGCAGCGTGGTGTTGGCACCATAAGAATGGCCGGCGGCGAACACGCGGCGCTCGTCGAGCAGGCCGCGGTACACGCTACCAAGCGCCCGGTCGAGCGCAAAGCGGACATCATCGACGCGCGCCCTCGCCTCGACCTCCATCGCCGCCTGCCGCAGCCGGTCCACCACGCGGAACGGCGCGCCCTGCCACCAGACTCGCCGGTCGCTGCCGATGTGCTGCACATGCAGTGTCGCGATGCCTGCACCGGCCAGGTAGCTGCCGAGGTAGCTGTAGCCTTCGCGCGTTCCGCCTATCCCATGCGAGAAAACCAGCAAAGGCAGCGAGGCATCGGGCAATGTCGATGGCAGGTAGAGCCGCACCGGCACCGCGCGCGAGCGCACCGGGTCGACCCAGTCATGGTCGACCACGGCCACGCCCGGCGGCTGCGGGGTCGCGCAACCGGCGGACGCGAGTACCGCGCCCGCTGCCAGCGAACCACTGGCCGCAAGAAAGCGCCGACGCGACGGGTCGCGCAATTCGTGGCCCACGTTGTCTTCGCGGCCCACGTTTACTTGACGTTGACCTCGATGGTCTTGCGGAATTTTTCGCCGTAAGACCGGTGTGCGCCATCGGCGAACTGCATGGTCAGCCGATGCCGGCCCGGTGCCAGCGTGATTTCGGTCTCGGTCTGGCCCTTGCCGAAATGGCGGTGCTGATCGTCCATCGGGATCACCGTACCTTCAGGAACATCGGGCGTGTCGATCAGCAGGTGATGGTGGCCGGTATCGGCGCTCATGTCGCCGGCCGGCGCAAGCTTCATGCCTTTGACCGCGAACTTCACGACGAAGGTCTGGGCGACCGTCTCACCATTTTTCGGCTGGATGAAATCAACCCCGGGCCCATTGTCGTGCGCGGGGCTGTGGCCGGCCGCCAGCAGGCAGGCCGAGGCCAGCAAGGCAGTCAGTAAACGACGAGCTTTCATGTGTGCTTCTCCCCAATCATGCGGCAACAGCGCCGCGCAGATGGTAGTCGAAAAGTGAATGGCAGGCTGAACCGGGAGAAAGCTCCCCGGTGCGCGCCCTTCAGGGGGAGACCCAAGGGCTCCCAAGGCTGCTACCGGAATCAGGTCCGGGCCCCATCGTTTGCACTGCGCGGAAGCAGTCGCTTTACCGACACAAGTTCTTTATTCATAACTTTTCACAGCCACATAATCCGTCAAAAATCGAGCGCAAGTCATTGATTTACAAATATTTATAGGAATTGGCACACAGGTTGCTTATGTGCAAGCGTCTATCATTATTTGGACGCATCGCGTCCCTTGTGGGCTATGGGAGCAAGAGAGCTACCGATCGAGGTATGGAAGGGCAAGCCGGCCGGGACCCGTGCCGCCACCGGGCCTGCGGCTGGTGCAACCTCGGCAGCAGCCGGGCCCGCGCTTGGCCAGACGATGCCGCTCGAGCAGCTGTTCGCGCGCGCCGACGAACTGCGCGCAGCAGGACGCACCGAGGATGCGATCGGCCTTTACTTCGGCTGGGTGAATGGCTCCGAGCATCCGCTGCGCCACCTCGCGCTGTTCAACCTGGGCTCGCTGCTGCAATCCGAGGGCGACCTCCCCGGAGCGATCGGCGCTTATCAGGCTTGCCTGAACGCCTGCGCCGGCTTCGGCCAGGCCGTGATCAACCTCGGTCTCGCGCATGAGAGCGCCGGCCATGTCGACCTTGCGCTGCAGACCTGGGGCACGCTCGCCGCGCAGCGCTTCCTGAACGAGAACACCGACACCGCGCTGCTGACGATGGCGCTGAACCACATCGGCCGCGTGCATGAAAACCACAAGCGCTACCAGCTCGCCGAGCGCGCGCTGGAAGCCAGCCTGCTGCTGAACCCGAAGCAAGCAGCGGCGATACAGCACTGGGTGCACGTCCGGCAGAAGGCCTGCATGTGGCCAGTCTACAAGCCACTGCCCGGACTGTCATCGAATGAACAACTGATGGCGACCTCGCCATTGGCGATGCTGGCGCTCAGCGACGACCCGGCACAGCAACTGCTGACCGCGCATGCGTTTGTCAGCCGTACCTATCCGCTGCAGGAACAACGCCTGTGTGAAGGACGCACTTATCGCCATCCGCGCGTGCGCATCGGCTACGTGTCCGGTGACCTGTGCGTGCATGCGGTCGGATTATTGCTGGCCGAATTCCTTGAAAGCCATGACCGCGAGCGCTTCGAGATCTATGGCTATGACTTCAGCCCCGAAGATGGCAGCGCGCACCGGATGCGACTGGTCAAGGCCTTCGATCATCTGCGGCCCATCCACCAGCTGAGCGACCGCGACGCGGCGCAACTGATGCTCGACGACGAGATCGATGTGCTGATCGACCTGCACGGCATGTCGAACGGCGCGCGGCCCGGCATCTTCGCGCTGCATCCAGCGCCGCTGCAAGGCACCTGGCTGGGCTTCATTGGCACCACGTCCATGCCCTGGTTCGATTTCGTGATCGCGGACCGCCATGTGCTGCCCGACAGCAGCACCCTGCACTTCCGCGAGCGACCGCTGTATGTGGACGGCAGCTTCCTACCGATGGCGATCACTGGCACACCGGCGCGCAGCGCCACGCGTGCCGAGTTCGGCCTGCCGGATGATGCGTATGTGATGGCGGCCTTTGGCAACAGCTACAAGATCAATCCGGAATTGTTCGCGCACTGGATGAACATCCTGCGCCGCGCACCAAATGCGCTGCTGTGGCTGATCGACGATAACGCGACCGCGCGCGAGCAACTGGTCGAACAGGCACGCCGAGCAGGTTCCGATCTGTCGCGTATCCATTTCAGTCCGCGTGCCAGCCATGCGGAATACCGCGCCTATCTGTCGGTCGCCGACCTGTTCCTCGATACCTATCCGTACAACTGCGGCTCGACCACCAATGATGTGCTGCAGGCGGGGCTGCCGGTACTGACCGTCAGCGGCAAGACCATGGTGTCACGCATGGGAGGCAGCCTGCTGCAGTCGCTCAATCTCGGTGGCATGGTCGCGCGCGACCTGTCGCAGTACGAAGACATGGCCGTCGCCTTCGCCACCGGCGAATGCTGTCCCGACAAGATCAAGCTGGACCCCGCACTGTCGCGGGCACTGAATCAGAAGCTGGCGCGCTCGATCGAGCGCGGCCTGCTCGACCTGCTGAATCGAACCACCTGCACCGAACCCGCTGTTGCATTGAACGCTAACGCCTGAGAGGCCTGCCATGGCAATTACCACCACGACGCCCACGACCACCACCACGACGACTACCTTCACGACGCCGGTCACGACCGCGGATTTCGCGGCGCTGGACTCCGCGGCCGTCGCCAAATTGTCCAGTACGGTGATCGCTACGCTGACAGCCGAACAACTCGGCAAGATCTCTGGCGACGCCCTGTCCGGGCTGAGCTCATCGCAGCTGGCAGCGCTGCCGACCGGCCTGATCGGCCAGCTCAACACGGACCAGCTGACGGCGCTGAACTCAAAGCAACTGGCCGGACTGACGACCACACAAATCAGGCAGCTGCAGGGTCCGCAACTGCGCACGCTGAACGCGGAACAGATCGGCGGCCTCAGCTCGGTGCAGGTAGCCAGTCTCGCCGCCGACCAGATCAGCGCGCTGACAGCCGATCAGGTGGGCTCGCTAAGTCTGACCTCGGTGCAGGCGCTGAACACGACACAGCTGCAGGCGCTGAACCCGCAGCAGATCAGTGCTCTGTCGACCTCACAATTGCGCAGCCTGTCTGCGGTTCAGATCGCTTCGCTGGAAAACGGCGACCTGCTCGCGCTGAACGAGGAGCAACTGAGCTCGCTGACCGATGCACAGGTGGCGGCGCTGTCGCCGCAACAGCTGGCGGCCCTGTATGCACAAGGTAATCCGGCCTTCACATCGACGCAGATCGGCAACCTCGCGACGTCTGCGATCAGTGCGTTGTCGACCAATCAGTTGCTGAGCCTGACCGAAGACCAGATCCGTGGTCTCAGTGCGATGCAGGTCCGTGCGCTGAGCATCGATCAGCTGAACGGCCTCGCGGAGTACCAGCTGCAGGCGATCGAAACCGCCGATCTTGCAGCGATCAGCACCAGCACCATTGCCGCGCTTGACCTGAACCAGTTCAGCCGGCTGAGCAGCGCGCAAATCGCTGCGCTGACCACTGCGCAATTTCGTGCACTGAGCTCGGACCAGATCGACAGCCTCAGCGAAGAACAGATTGCGAGCATCGCGAGTACCGATATTGCGGCGCTGTCAACGACCCAGGTCAACCAGTTGTCGGGCCGCTTCGTCGGCGCATTGAACAGTGCGCAGCTGCAGTCGCTCGGCACGGCCGCGGTCGCAGCGATGCAAAACAGCCAGCTGGGCGCACTGTCGGAAGACCAGATGCGCGCGCTGACCTCGACCCAGGTACGCGCGCTGAGCGCGAGCCAACTGAACGGCCTGCGCGAATACCAGATGCAGGCGATCGAGACACAGGACATCGCCAATATCGCCAACTCGACGCTGGCCCAGCTGTCGAGCAACATGACAGCCGCGATGACCAGTGGCCAGATCGTCGCGCTGACCAGTGCGCAGGTACGCTCGCTGACGGCGAACCAGCTCAACAGCCTGAGTGCCGAGCAGATCGGTGCGTTCGAGACTGCCGACGTGGCGGCCCTGACGCCGGCCCAGATCGGCGGCATGGCCCCCGCCAAACTGGCAGCATTGTCGACTGCGCAGCTGCAGGCGCTGAGCACCGGCGCCATCAAGGCACTCAATGCAGGCCAGATGCAGGCCCTATCGGATGAGCAGGTGAAATCGCTGAGCACGGCACAGATCCGCGTGCTGAGCCCGGAACAATTGAACGCAATGAACGAATCGCAGCTGCAGGCGCTCGACACCGGCGACATCGCCGTGCTGTCGGCCACGGCTATTGCCGGCTTGCAGCCGATGAAGTTTGCAAGCCTGAGCACCGCACAGCTGGTGGCGCTGGGGACTGCGCAGATGCGTTCGCTGACGCCGGACCAGTTGAACAGCCTTTCGCCGGAACAGATCGCGAGCCTCGAGGCCGCCGACGTCGGCGCCCTGTCCGGCAACCAGGTCGCCGCGCTGAGCAGCGATGCGCTGTCGGCACTGGGCACGGCGCAGGTCGCGGCGATCAGCACATCTGCGATCCGCACGATCGACACCGCCCGCCTCGCCGCGCTGTCCGAAGACCAGATGAAGGCGCTGAGCTCGGCCCAGGTCCGGGCACTGACGCCGCAGCAGATCAATGCCTTCACCGACGCGCAGCTGCAGGCAATCGATACCAGTGACCTCGCGACGCTGCCCGCATCGACCTTCGCGCTGCTCGATGCGAACCAGCTGGCCAAGCTGTCGACCTCACAGCTGGCCGCAGTAACGCCCGATCAGGCTCGCGTCATGAGCAGCGCGCAGATCGCGGCACTGAATTCCGAACAAGTGCGCAGCCTCACCACGACCACTATCGCCGCATTGAATGCCGGCACGCTGTCGCTGTTGACGACCCGTGAACTGGGCAACCTGTCCACGGCGCAGATCGCGGCACTGACACCGAACCAGGTGCGCAGCATGACGCTGAACCTGTTCACCACCGAGCAGATAGCGCAGCTATCGAATGCCAGCCTCGCGGCGCTGAGCCAGGCACAGGTCACCGCGCTGACCACCGACAAGCTGTCGGCGCTGGGCACGGCCAAGATCCCTGCGATCCAACCGTCGGCGATCGCGCTGCTGACCAGCATTCAGCTCGGCGCACTGAGCTCCGCGCAAATCGGACAGCTGACGGCCGCGCAGCTGAAAGCAATGACCGCTGCTCAACTCGACAAGCTGAGCACAGCCCAACTTGCCGCACTGGATAGTGCTGACATCCCGGCGCTGGACGCATCGGCGGTGGCCGCAACCACCAGCGACCTGCTCGGCAAACTGAACACCACGCAGATCGGCTCGCTGAGCAACACCCAGTTGCGCCAGATGACGACCACGCAAGTGGCGGCACTGTCGACGACCGCGATCACAGGCCTGAAACCCTCTCAGCTGGCGGCGATGACGCCGGTACAGATCAGCAAGCTGACGACGACGCAGCTGGCCGCGATGAGCAATACCCAGCTCAAGGGCCTGTCGCAGATACAGCTGACCGCGCTGACCTCGACGCAGATCGGCGGCATCAAACCGGCTGAGCTGAAGCTGATGGCCATCAACCAGATCCGCGCACTATCGAACACGCAGCTGGGCGGCCTGACGACGAGCCAGATGACCAGCCTCGATACCGCGCAACTGAAGGCGATGACCAACGCCCAGCTGCAAGCGCTGACCCTGGCCCAGGTGAATGCACTGAGCACGACACAGAAGTCGGCGCTGAGCACCTTCCAGCGCACGCTGCTGCGCACGTCCTGAACGGCCACGACTGACGCTGACCTGATCCGATGATGCTGAAGTTCGGGGAGCCCGCGTGGCTCCCCTTTTTTTGTTCGCGTTCGCGGCGCCGGTCAGGCCGGACCAAAGGCATGGGCAAAAAAAAGCCCGCGCATCGCGCGGGCTAACCCGAATCTTCTGTCAGGAAGAACAGGGAGGAGACACTGGTAAGGCTACCCGTCAGGCAGTTGCGGTGTTGCGCAGAGTAGCCCGGAAATTCTTGCCCATTTCGGTCGGCGGCACCCAGCCGTAACGACGCCACAGGTCCTGCACGTTGTCGGTCGCGGGACGGCGTACCAGCGGGCGCTGCACGGCACGCTGAGGCCTGGATACACCCAGCGACTGGCTGGTGACTTCGATGATCTTGTCGGCTTGCTCTCTCATGGCTCTGTACCTCCCGAGAAAAATCGTTATTGACGGCATAATCATCTGCAAGAGCTGTGCCAATCCGGCTGCCGGAAATCCGGCAAGTCCTTGAAATCCTTGGAAATTCAGGCGATTTGGGCGTAGGCGGGCGGTGCCGGGACACACTTGGCAGCCTTCGGCAGCCCGGATGACGGGCTTTGGCAGCAGCAAAGGTGACGGAAAAGCGGCAGAAATTTGCCGCCCCCTCCCGGGGTTGGCCAAGGGTTGGGCTGGGAGCCTCCCCTTGCTCGACCGGACTTCTCAGCCGGACTTCTCAGCCCGACTTGCTCAGCGACCCATCCAGCGCCTTGCGGATGGCGCGGGTCGCGACGTCCTCCAGCCAGCCGAGGTCCATCTCGCGGTGCGCCTCGCAGATGAACCAGGGCTCGCGCGAATCCGGCTCCAGCATCAGGCCATGGTCTATCAGCTGCCACGCGAATGCGCGGTATAGATCGCTGTTGGTGCGGCGCCAGTCGCGGTAATTGGTCGGCACCTGCGGCGTGAAATGAATACCGAGCATCGACGGCGGCCCGGCGAACGCATGCTCGATCCCGGCTGCAGTGAACACCCGGCCCAGTACTTCCTTGATCGATTCGCCGACCCGGTCGATGGTGGCCAGCGCGTCGGTCTCGGACAGGATGGACAGCGTCGCATGCGCGGCCGACAGCGCGACCAGGTTCGCGGTGTACGTGCCGCCATGCACGACGCCACCCGGATGCGAGCCGACCACGTCCATCACATCGGCACGGCCACCAAAGCCTGCGACCGGATAACCATTGCCCATCGCCTTCGCATAGGTCGCGAGGTCGGCCATGATGCCGTACAGTTGCTGCGCGCCGCCCTTCGCGACGCGAAAGCCGGTCTTCACCTCGTCGATGATCAACAGCGCGCCGTATCGCGTGCACAGCGCACGCAGACGGCCCAGCCATTCCTGCGTCGCCGAGATGCTGCCCGCATTGCCGATGATGGGCTCGAGCACCACGCAGGCCAGTTGCTCGCCCTTCTCCCTGAACAGGCGCTCGAGCATGGCGGCGTCGTTCATCACGATGATGTCGAGCAGCTCGCGGGCGCGTGGCGGTATGCCGGCACCAAAGGGAATCACGTCGGGCGCGATGCCGCTGTCCGGATCCCAGCGCTCGATGTCGGACTTCCACATCATCTCGTCATACAGGCCGTGGAAAGCCCCTTCGACGATCGCGACGCGCTCGCGCTTCGTGTAGCCACGCGCAGTGCGTATCGCGCCCATCACGGCCTCGGTGCCGGAGTTCGCGAAGCGCATCTTCTCGACGTTCAGGCACAGCGATTTCACCTGTTCGACGACTTCGGTGTCGAGCGCAGTCGCAAAACCGGACAAGGTACCGCGCTGCGTGATCTGCTCGACCACCGCCGCATCGACCCGCTCGTCGCGGTAGCCGAGAATGATGGGGCCGTAGCCAAGGCGGAAATCGACATACTCCTTGCTGTCGACATCGGTCAGCCGGCAGCCCTTCGCGCTCTTGATGAAGACAGTACGGTCGTCGCCCCAGTAGCGGTAATTCTCTGCGACGCCTTGCGGCATGTGCAGATGCGCTTCGCGCATCAGTTCGGCTTGCTTACTGCGGTTCATGTCAGGCCGCCACCTCGCCATGCGGCGGCCGCAGCAGCATGCCGACCCGGTCTTCCAGCAGTCGCACCACATGCAGCTCGGCCGCGTCCTCACCGTACGTCTGCCTGGCCTTCTCGAACAGGTCGCGCACGAACGAACCCATGGTCAGTTCATAGCCTTGCGCCTGCGCGATCTCGTTCACCAGCCGCAGGTCCTTGCAGCACAGTTCAAGCGAGAAGCTCGGATCGTAATGGCCGGCGAAGATCGACGGCACGTCATGCTCGGCGACCCAGCTGTTGCCGGCGCTGGACTTGATCGCTTCCCAGACCGTATCGAGCGGCACGCCGGCCTTCGCGCCCAGCATCAGCGCTTCGCCAATCGCGGCTGCGCTGACGAACCACAGCAGGTTGGTCAAGAGCTTGATGGTCGAACCATTGCCGTGCGGGCCGACATGGAAGATCTTGTTGCCGAGCACATGGAAGATCGGCAGGCATTGCGCATACAGCTCGGCCGAGCCGCCGACGAAGATGGACAAGCGTCCTTCGGCAGCCGCATCGATCGCATTGGTGATCGGCGCCTCGAGATAGCCGATGCCGCGGTGATTTGCGGCGTCAGCCAGTTCGTGCGCGAGCGCCATCGCGCTGGTCGAGGTGTCGATCACGATACCGCCCGGACCCAGGCTGTCGAACACGCCACCGCTCCCCAGCATCACGGTGCGCACCTGGGCCGGGCCGGGAAGCGAGGTGATGACGACGTTGACCTCGCGTGCGGCGTCGGCAATGCTGTCGGCCCAGCGCGCGCCGAGCGTGAGCAGGCTCTCGGCCTTCGCACGGTCGAGGTCATGCACCTGAACGTCGTAACCTCCCTGCAGCAGCCGGGCCGCCATCGGATGGCCCATGTTGCCGACGCCGATGAACAACAGGCGCGGCAGGCTCATGACTTGCGGAACTCGATGAAGTGCGAGCCTCGCCCGCTGGACGGGTCATAGCCGAACCCGTATTCGCCGAGCAGGTCGAGCGCTTCGTCGAAGTTGTAGACGCGGTAGTTGATGGTTTGTGCCATCACGATGTCGGCATCGTCGGCGAGGAAATAGTGCTTGGTGAAGCCACTGTCGGAGGGGATGATCTTCTGCGAATAGATCATGCCGTTCTTGACCGGCTTTTCGTAATCGTAGTGCGGTCCCTGTATGCCCAGCATCAGGCGGCCGCCGCGGCTGACATGGTTGGCGATGCGCGCCAGACCGCGATGATTGTCGTCCTCGTCAGCCAGATGGCTGACCATGAATGGTTCCTTGTCGCCATCGATCACGAAATACCAGACACCACCGTACGAGAACGCCAGGTCGTACTGCTTGTCGAGATCGATCTGCGTGACGTTCTGCTGCGACAGCGAGATGTTCGGGAAGGCCTGCAGCCGCTCGGTCGCGATGCTGAGCATCGCCTCGGTCAGGTCCACGCCCATGATGTCGGCCGCCGGCCGCTTCTGCACCAGCTCTTTCAGTATCAGCCCGGTGCCGCAGCCGATTTCCAGCACACTGTCGAAGTCGCCATCGCTGACGATGTTCTCGACGATCTTTTCATAGTCGTAGTAGCCCGACGTCATGATGAGGTCGTAATACGCCGACATGTTGGTGTAGTCACCCATGAATCTCTCCGGATCATTCAGTCAACCACACGGGCAATGCTGCGTCCCCCTTGCCCGCACCTTTGCTGCGCGAGGTCGAGTGTTCATCGAAAACGATGACTGGTCAACAAAGAATATCGATCCTGACAAGATCGTCAGATTGGGTATTACTTTTATAAAAACAAAAAAGGCCTGCCACTAGGCAGACCTTTCGCACACGAAAAGCTTTTAACGTGGCAGCAGGATTACTTGCCGCGCAGGCCGTCGAACACTTCCGCAAAGCCCGGCTGGTTGTGGTGCGAGATGACGCCGCGCGCTGCCTCGATCACCAGTGGCACCGGGTGGCCGCGCAGGGTGTTGACGATCATTTCGTTGATGACCTTGAACACCTGGCCGTCTTCGTCAATGATCTGACCGAGCCGGTTGGCCAGCGGATCGAAGAGACCGTACGCGACGAACACCCCGAGGAAGGTACCGACCAGCGCCGAACCGATCAGGCCACCGAGCACCGGCGGCGGCTGGTCAATCGCGCCCATGGTCTTGATCACGCCCAGCACGCAGGCCACGATGCCCAGCGCCGGCAGCGCACCGGCGATCGACGCCAGCGTGCCCTGGAACTTCAGTTCATCATGGTGATGGGTCTTGATCGCGTTTTTCATCACATCGTCGACTGCATCGGCGTCCAGGTTGCCCTGCGCGATGACGACCAGGCGCAGCGTGTCGCAGATCATGTGAACGATCGCATGATCCTTGGCCAGCTTCGGATATTCGCCGAAGATGCCGGACGAGTCGGGGTTCTCGACGTGCGCTTCAAGCGCAACCGCGCCTTCTTTCTTCATCACGTTGAGCAGCTTGCCAACGAGGAGAATCAGGTCAAGGTAGTCTTGCGGACCGTAGGTCGGGCCCTTGATGCAGCGGGCAATACCACCCAGCGCACCCTTGAAGATGCCCATACTGTTGCCGACCAGGGCCGCGCCGATCGCGGAGCCGACGATAATGAAGCCCTCAATTGGCGCTGCCTTGATGATCGGGGCCATTTTGCCGCCGGCCATGATATAGCCGCCGAACACGCAGCCGAACACGACCGCCAATCCCACGAAGAAAAACATCTGCCTCTCCTTTTGCACGCGCATGCGAGAGTCGCCGGACAGGCGGACTCGCGCGGTATCGATAGGGTTATCGGCACGACGGCCGATAACTCAAGACACAATATCGACGATATTATTGCAATTGTGAAACAAAGCGATGCAGAACGCCACTCTTAATCTGTCGTGCGTCGAGATGCGAGGGCCGTCACACGCGTCAGTGGCGGCAGGGATTGCCAACTTGAGAACACATCAGAACAGCAGGCACCAGACGCCGACGCATTGACCGGTCGACAGTTGAATCAGCACGTCGATCAGTCCACCGACCAGCATTGCCGGCACCGCCAGGTAAACGAAGATGAGAATCCAGCCGGCCGCCGTGATGCGCGGTTTGTCGATGTCGTACCCGAGCACGGGCGCGTGGGCGGCGGATTTGAAAAGTCGCTTTATCATGCAGGGCCTTTGTCGCCGCCGATTATATAAGCAGCCGTACGCACACCCCTGATGCATATCCTCTGGAACCAGATCGAACTTCCCGAATGGGATGCCGCGCACGCTGCACAGTGCGGCGCGCTGCAGCAGGATTGGGCGTATGGCACGGCACTGAAAAACCTCGGCATCGAATGCCATCGCGCCGAAGTCTTCCTGGATGGCGAGCGTGTGGCGCTCGCGCAATTCGTCTGCCGCCGCTATGCATGGACGGTCGGCTTTGCGCTCTGCTCGCGCGGGCCGCTGTGGCTCAAAGACGTGCCGGCTGCGGAGCGCGCGCGCATCTATGTCGAGCTCAAACGCACGCTGCCGATGCAACGTCCGCGCTTTGCACTGTTCTCTCCCGACCTGCCGGATCCGAAGGACGCGAGCCTGTCACGACTGACGCGCGTGATGACCGGGCATTCGACGGTGCTGCTCGATCTCACGCAAAGCGCCGATGATTTCCGCGCCAGCATGGAAGGCCGCTGGCGCAACCGGCTGGTGGCCGCTGAAAAAGCCGCGCTGAACATCGTGCGCACGGGCGCCAATCCCGGCCAGTACCGCTGGCTGCTGGACGAGGAACGTTCGCAGCGGGCCAGCCGCGGCTTCCACGGGCTGCCGGTCGAATTCGTCGAGGCCTATATTCATGCGCGCGCGCAGACCACGAAGACCGCGCTGGTACTGCGCGCCGAACAGGGCAAGGACAAGGTCGCCGCGATGCTGTTCCTGATTCACGGCGCTGCCGCCACCTATCATGTCGGCTGGTCGAATGATGCCGGCCGTGACAGCAATGCGCACAACCTGTTGCTGTGGCGCGCGTTCCATGAGCTGAAGGAGCGCGGCGTGAAACAACTCGACCTTGGCGGCATCAATACCCGCAGCCTGCCCGGCATATCGCGCTTCAAGATCGGTTCGGGCGGCACGGTCGTCACCTACGCCGGTACCTACGTCTGATTCAGCGGCGCTTTGATGGGACCGCTTGATTGAACGGCGCGCGATAAAGCCACACGGGCTTGTCTTCCACCGTCTTCAACATCGCGGTCGGCTGCAGTCCCTCCGCAACGAACTCCAGGCTCACCAGCCACGCACCGGGCCTCAGTTCCGCCCTTGCCTTGGCAATGGCGCGCGGCATGCTCTCGGGCCGCTGGAACAGATACACCATGTCATGCGCGGCCCAGTCGGCCTTCCACATGTCCCCCTGCCGGATGCGCGCCCACGGGCACAACAGTGCACAGGCTATGCGCAAGGGCCAGCTCCACTCGACGCCATGGATCGTCGCTTGCGGATACAGCGCATGCAGCGCGCGCAGGCCATGGCCGAGGCCGCAGCCGGCATCGAGGATGGACGCACCCGCAGGCAACGGCGCCTTGTCTGGCAGTTCGCGCAATGCGGGCGCGGGCGTCGGAAACAGCGGCGCGTCGTGCCACGCATTCATCGGGTAGACCAGCGCGATGATTACCAGCGGCAGCAACCAGGCCCAGCCCGGCAAGGCGATCGACGCGGCAGTGCCGGACAACAGCAAGGACAGCGGGAAGCCGGCGGCGATGGCGACCCGGCGCCAGAAGGTGCCGGCCAGTGCGCTCAGGCCGGCGCCGGCGGCGGTGGCCAGTGCGATTGCCAGCCATGCCGGCAGGGACAGCCGCAACATCAGACCGTACAAGAACCAGCTGCCGCCCCAGGCCATCAATGCGGGCAAAGGCCAGCGCAGCAACAATGTGGAGATCGCATTCACCGCGCGATTATAGTGGCGCGCGCCGGGATAGCCGACATTGACTACACTATCGCCTGAAGTCCGTATTCATCTACTCGTCCAAAGGAGCCAGCAATGCGCGTCAAGCAGATTCTCACCGGCGTCGAACTCGTGATCGCCGACGTCGAAGTCGAACTCAATGGCGAGCTGCGCTCCAGCCACACCTTGTGCGCCTTGCTGAAGGACGACAACAGCAAGGAAGTGCTGATCCCGCTGAATACGCCGGATGGCCGTCCGATCTTCATGAACCCGGAGAATGCGATCGCCTCCGGCGGTCATCACTGATGGCTGACACACGGAGACGCACGATGCCAACCAGACAGCTGACCGAAACCTTCACGCGCTTCATTGAATCCGAGCGCGCCGGCGGTGTGCTGCTGGTGATCTGCACAGCGATCAGTCTGGCACTGGCCAACTCGCCGCTGGGCAGCAGCTGGCTGGGCTTCTGGCATGCGGAGCTGGCCGGCATGAGCATCGAGCATTGGGTGAACGATGGCCTGATGGCCATTTTTTTCCTGATGATCGGCCTTGAGCTGGAGCGTGAAATCTATGTCGGCGAGCTGTCGAGGCTGCGCAACGCATTGCTGCCTATCGTCGCGGCGATCGGCGGCATGGCGGTACCGGCCCTGATGCATTACGCACTGAACCAGGGCCTGCCGACACAACCTGGCCTTGGGATACCGATGGCGACGGATATCGCGTTTGCGATCGGCGCCCTGTCCCTGCTGGGCGCCCGCATACCGATGGCGCTGAAAGTCTTCGTTGTCGCCTTTGCCGTCATTGATGACCTCGGCGCGATCGTGATGATTGCGCTGTTCTACACAAAACAACTGTCCCTGCCCTACCTCGCCGGCAGCCTTGCGGTGTGGGTGGTGCTGCTGGTGCTGAATCGTTCACGTCGGCTCCATGCGCTGTGGCCTTATCTGCTGGGCGGCGCGCTGATGTGGGTGCTGATGCTCAAATCCGGTGTGCATGCGACGCTGGCCGGCGTGCTGCTGGCTTTCGCCATTCCTTTCCATGCACGCGAGCCGCAGCAGGCATCACCGTCCCATCGGCTCGAGAACTGGCTGCACAAACCGGTGGCCTTCATCGTGCTGCCGGTATTCGCGCTGGCCAACACCGGCGTCGTGCTGCAAGCGTCGCTGTGGGAACAGGTACTGGCACCGAACGGACTCGGCATCCTTGCCGGGCTGGTGGCCGGCAAGCCGATCGGCATCCTGCTGCTGTCGGCGCTCGCAGTCACCGTGGGCATTTGCAAGCTGCCCGAACAGGTGAACTGGACGCACCTCGCAGGTGCCGGCTTCCTGGGTGGCATAGGCTTCACGATGTCCATCTTCATCACCGGGCTGGCCTTTGGCGACCAACCGGCGCTGGTGGATGCGTCGAAGCTGGCGATCTTCACGGGGTCGGTGCTGGCGGGGGTGTTGGGGTCGGTCGTATTGCTGGCCGCCGGTCGGCAGCCTGCAAACGACACGGCGGGCTGAATTACAGGAAGCGATCCAGCATCTTGCGCGACATGCGATCCAGCGCGCGCAAGTCGTGCACGCGGTAAGTCACGCCATGGCTGTCGGTGATCAGCAGCCCGCTGCCCTTCAGCCGACGGATGTCTTCCTCGCCCTTCAGCACGAAGCTGGTCAGGCCACGGTCGGTACGCACTTGCCAGGTGCTGGGCGTGGCAAAGGTGGACACCGACACCAGCTGCTCGATCACGGGCATGAACTCGCGCTGCGCGATCTCTTCCTGCAGCAGCCGTCGGGTGTCGGTATCGAGTCCCGATAACTGCGGGATGAACGCCAGTTCATGGCCGTCGGCGCTGACCAGCGACACATTCTCGCCCGGCGCATCGATTGGAAAAGCCTGCACCGGCACGACGCCAACATGCGCTGCGCCCTGCTCGTCGGTAAACACCAGTTTGCCGAAGCTGTCGCGATGGATGCGGTGCGCAACCGGCATCCAGGCCTTGCCGCTGGATTCCTCGATCATGTGCTCACCTTGCTCAGCGGGATCTGCAGCCGCGATGGCTCGCTGTCTTCGGTATCGACATTGCGCACTTGTGCTTCGTACAAGCGCCAGTAGGCGCCGCGTTTTTGCATCAGTTCCTCGTGCGAGCCGATCTCGACCACCTCACCACGCTCCAGTACCACCAGCCGGTCGGCCCGGCGCAGCGTTGACAGGCGGTGCGCGATCGCGATCGTCGTGCGGCCCTGCACCAGGTTGTCGAGCGCCTTCTGGATCTCTTTTTCGGTCTCGGTATCGACGCTGGAGGTCGCTTCATCGAGCATCAGGATGTGCGGATTGATCAGCAGCGCACGCGCAATCGAGATGCGCTGGCGCTCGCCGCCGGACAGCCCCTGCCCGCGTTCGCCGACGATGGAATCGTAGCCATGGCGCAGGCGCAGGATGAATTCATGCGCATGCGCGGCACGCGCCGCGGCGATCACCTCGGCGCGTGTCGCGCCCGGCTTGCCATACGCAATGTTGTCGGCGATGGTGCCGTGGAACAGGAAAGGTTCCTGCAGCACGAGACCGATGTGCTTGCGGTAGTCCGCGACCGCGAAACGGCGGATGTCGGTGCCGTCGACCAGGATCGCGCCGTCGCTGACATCGTAGAAACGGCAGATCAGGTTCATCAGCGTGCTCTTGCCGGAACCGCTGTGACCGACCAGACCGATCATCTCGCCGGGGCGGATGTCGAAGTTGATGCCTTTCAGGATACGGCGGCTGCCATGGCGGAAGCCAACATCACGCATCGAGATAATGCCCGGCACCGGCTTCACCGGTACCGGGTTGGCCGGCTCGGGCACGCTCGAGCTGTGGTCGAGAATGTCAAAGATGCGTTTCGCGCCAGCCGCCGCCTTTTGCGTATGCGACACGATGCGGCTCATCGAATCCAGGCGACCATAGAAGCGGCCGATGTACGCAATGAAGGCCACCAGCACGCCGACCGTCACGCCGTGATGGATCACCAGCCAGATGCCAAAGGCCCAGACCACCAGCAAGCCGACCTCGGTCAGCATCGTCACCGTCGGCGCGAACAGTCCCCAGGTGCGGTTCAGCTTGTCATTCACCGCCAGGTTGTGCATGTTCGCGTCGCGGAAGCGCTGCGACTCGCGACCCTCCTGCGCGAAGGCTTTCACAACGCGAATGCCGGGGATGGTGTCGGCCAGCACATTGGTGACGTCACCCCAGATACGGTCGATCTTTTCAAAGCCGTACCGCAAGCGGTCGCGCACGCCGTGGATCAGCCACACGATCAGCGGCAACGGCAGCAGCGTGACGATGGTCAGCCACGGATTGATGGTGAACATCACCACGGTCGTCATCAACAGCAGCAGCACGTCGGTGACGAAATCCAGCGCATGCAGCGACAGGAACACGCAGATGCGGTCCGATTCATTGCCGATGCGCGCGATCAGGTCGCCGGTGCGCTTGGCACCGAAGTAATCGAGCGACAAGGTCATCAGATGATCGAAGGTCGCAGTGCGCAGGTGCGCGCCGATGCGCTCGGACACCAGCGCCAGCAGATAGGTGCGCCACCAGCCGAGTCCCCACGCCGCCAGCGCCGCGACCAGCAGGCCGGACAGGTAAATGATCACATCATGGGTATCGATCTCGGCGCCGGTCTGCTGCGGGATCAGGATCTCGTCCATCAGCGGCATCGACAGGTAGGGCGGCACCATCAACGCAGACGTCGATGCGAGTGTCAGGAAGAAGCCGAGCAGCAGCTGCATCTTGTACGGCTTCGCGAAGCGCCACAGCCGGAACAGCACCCAGGTCGACACCGGCTCCAGCAGCTCGCGATGACAGACTGGACATTCTTCACTGTCGTCGGGCAGCGCCGACTGGCAGCTTGGGCAGCGCGCGGCGCCATCATCATCGGCCGGTGCCTGGCCGGCACGCGCGGCCTGCACCTTGTCGAATTGCTGGATGAAGCGGATCGCGCCCACTTCCTGCTCCAGCGTGAAGCGCCAGCGCGCGAGCACCGCTTGCCTGCCATGCAATGCCAGCGTGGCCACGCCGCCATGATCGCTGTGGTGCAGGCTGAGTTCCGGATCCAGCGCCCAGCTGGCCCACCCTGCGCCATCGGAATCGCTTATGATTCGCTCCGTCGTCAGCAAAACGCGGCCTGTCGCGAATGTCAGCGTGGCGTCGAGGTCAGGTTCGAGCGTGGCGAGGACCTGTTCCCCCGAATGCAGAGGCGGCCTCAAGCGCGTGGCCGATGCGCCAGCCGCAGAGGCAGACTCAGCGGCGGCCGAAGGGTGCGACGGGTTCGGGCCGTTCGTGCTGCTCGAGCTGGGCGTGACGCTGGACGACATGTATTTGGAAAGCAGGCCAACAAAACCGCTATCTTACCCTTTTGTCCGGATTCCCTTCCCGATGAGTTCTTCCGACGCCGTCCAGACGATGCCCCCCGGCCCGCTGGAGATCAAGGTGCTGCGCGTGACCTATTTGCGCGGCCCGAACATGTGGACCTATACCCCTGTCATCGAGGCCTGGATCGACCTCGGTGTGCTGGAAGAATGGCCCAGCAACCGCCAGCCCGGCTTCATCGACCGGCTGTTGTCGGTGTTGCCAAGCGTGGCCGCGCACCACTGCAGCCCGGGCGTACCGTATGGCTTCGAGCAGCGGCTGCGCGACGGCACCTGGATGGGCCACATCCTTGAGCACGTGATCATCGAATTGATGGAGATGGCCGGCCTCGAGGCCGGTTTCGGCCAGACCCGCGAGACCACGAAATCCGGCACCTACCGTATGGTGTTCCGCGTGCCCGACGAGACCGTCGGCCGCGTGGCGCTGGACTCGGGACTCGCGCTGCTGCATGCGGTGATCAACAAACAAGACTTTGACATCGAGCCCGAGCTCGCGAAGATCCGCAAGGCGATCGACGAGCACTACCTCGGCCCGAGCACTGCGCACATCGTCGCCAGCGCAAAAAAACGCATGATCCCGCACATCCGCCTGAACCAGGGCAACCTGGTGCAACTGGGCTACGGCGCGCTGCAGAACCGGATCTGGACCGCCGAGACCGACCTCACCAGCGCAATCGCCGAGGGCATCGCCGGCAACAAGGACCTGACCAAGTCGCTGCTGCGCGGCTGCGGCGTGCCGGTGCCCGAGGGCGAAGTGGTGCACAGCGCCGATGCCGCCTGGGAGGCGGCGCAGGAGATCGGCGTGCCGGTGGTGGTCAAGCCGCGCGACGGTAATCGCGGGCGCGGCGTGATGCTGAACCTGCACAGCAAGGAAGACATCTACGCCGCGTATGACGTCGCCCGTGCCGAAGACCCGGATGTGATCGTCGAGCGCTTCATCGAAGGCCCGGAGCATCGGGTGCTGGTGGTCGGCGGCAAGGTGGTCGCGGTCGCGCGCGGCGAGAGCGCCTGGGTGACCGGCGACGGCCGATCGACCGTCGCGCAACTGGTCGATGCGCAGATCAACAGCGACCCGCGCCGCGGCAATGCCGACATCCACCCGCTCGAGACGCTCAACCCGCACACCAACAGCGTGATCCAGGCCAACCTGCAGCGGCAGAAGCTGAGCGCCGAATCCGTGCCCGGCGATGGCCAGCGCGTGCTGATCGCGGCCAATGGCAATCACGCGATCGAATGCACCGACCAGATCCACCCGGAAGTCGCGCACACCTGCACGCTGGCGGCGCGCATCATCGGCCTCGATATCGCCGGCATCGACCTGGTCTGCAAGGACATTTCGCAGCCGCTGGAAGCGCAAGGCGGCGCAGTGGTCGAAGTCAATGCCGGCCCCAGCCTGCTGATGCACCTGAAGCCGGCCGAGGGCCAGCCGCAACCCGTCGGCGATGCGATCGTGTCGGCACTGTTCCCCGAGGGCCAGCGCGGACGCATCCCGATCGTCGGCGTGTCCGGCACCGAGGGCACGACACAGATCGCACGCCTCGTTGCATGGCTGATGCAGCTATCCGGCGCACGCGTCGGCGTCGCCTGCCGCGACGGCCTGTTTGTCGGTCCACGCCGACTGGAAGCGGGCAATGCCGCGCACTGGGAAGCGGGCCAGCGACTGCTGATCAACCGGAACGTCGAAGCGGCCGTGTTCGAGAATGATCCGATGACGCTGCTGACCGAAGGCCTGGCCTATGACCGCTGCTGGGTCGGCATCGTCACCGATACCAAACCGGTGCCGGGCCTCGACGAGCACCTGATGACCGAGCCCGAGCATCGCTACAAGATCATGCGCACCCAGGTCGACGTGGTGGTCGACACCGGGGTCGCCGTACTGAACGCGACCGACGACGTCGCATTGTCGATGGCCGAGCTGTCGGATGGCGACGTGATCCTGTATGCGGCCGATGGCCAGCGCCCGGCGCTACTTGCGCAGCGCGAGGCCGGCAAGCGCGTCACCTACGTCAGCGACAACAAGATCATCCGCGCCAGCGGCAATGACGTGGTCGACGCGATTGACATGGCCCGCGACCTGTCGCCAGCCGCGCATGCGCTGCCGACCGATGTGCTGCTGGCCGCGATCTCGGGCGCATGGGCGCTGGGGCTGGATGCGCAGCTGATCCGCACCGGGCTCGAGACCTACGGCACCGTCGACACCCAGACCCTGGTGATCGCCTGATGCGCAAGCCCAGGCAAAGCAGACAAGCAGGAAAACAGACATGGAATTGATCCAGACCCGCGCGCTGCGCGGACCGAATTTGTGGAGCCGCTACACGGCGCTCGAAATGGAAGTCGTGTGCTCGCCCGACGAGTGCACGATCGACAGCGTCCCCGGCTTCGAAGACAAATTGCGCAGCCTCTGCCCTGGCGTGGCTGACCTGCGCGCGCCCGGCTATCACGGACCACTGACACTCGCGCACGTGCTGGAAGCGACGATGCTCGCGCTGCAGGCGCAGGCGGGTTGCCCGATCAGCTTCAGCCTGACCAATCCGACACCCGTTGAACGCTGCTATCAGGTGGTGGTCGAGTACAGCGAAGAGGTCGTCGGCCGGCTGGCGCTGAAGATGGCGCTGCAGCTGGCGGATTTCGCGCTCGCACAGGCGCGCGGCAGCGCCAGCGCCGACGCGCCGGACGTGGCGGCGATGGTGGCCGAGCTGCGCGAGCTGGACGAGGACGAGCGCCTCGGCCCCTCCACCGGCTCGATCGTCAACGCCGCCGTTGCCCGCGGCATACCGTTCCGCCGGCTGACGCAGGGCAGCCTGGTGCAGCTGGGCTGGGGCCATCGGCAGCGCCGCATCCAGGCCGCCGAAGTCGACTCCACCAGCGCGGTGGCCGAGTCCATCGCGCAGGACAAGAACCTGACCAAGCACCTGCTGCACGCGGCCGGCGTGCCGGTGCCGATGGGCGCGCCGGTGAAGCATGTCGATGATGCATGGGCGGTCGCTCAGAAGATCGGTTTCCCGGTGGTCTGCAAGCCGCAGAATGGCTCGCAGGGCAAGGGCGTGACCGTCAACATCCAGACCCGCGAACAGCTCGAGCATGCGTTCCAGTCCGCGACCGAGGCGGCACGCGGCAAGGGGCCGGTGCTGGTCGAGAAGTTTTTCCCCGGCAGCGACTACCGTCTGCTGGTGGTTGGCAACCGCCTGATCGCGGCTGCGCGCCGCGATCCGCCGCATGTGGTGGGCGATGGCAAGAGCACCGTCAAGCAACTGGTCGATGTGGTGAATGCCGACCCGCGCCGCAGCGATGGCCATGCGACCTCGCTGACCAAGATCCGTTTCGACGATATCGCGATCGCCTGCCTGTCCGACCAGAAACTGACGCCGGATTCGGTGCCCGAGAAAGGTCGCCGCGTCGTGCTGCGCAATAACGCCAACCTGTCGACCGGCGGCAGCGCAACCGATGTCACCGACGATGTACACCCGGAGGTTGCGTCACGCGCGATCGATGCGGCCGCGATGGTCGGCCTGCATGTGTGCGGCGTGGATGTGGTGTGCGAGAGCATCATGCGCCCGCTCGAAGAACAGAATGGCGGCATCGTCGAGGTGAACGCGGCGCCCGGCCTGCGCATGCACCTGACGCCATCGTACGGCAAGGGCCGCAACATCGGCGAAGCGGTGATGCAGCTGATGTTCGAGCAAGGCGATGATGGCCGCATCCCGGTCGTGGCCGTGACCGGCGTCAACGGCAAGACCACCACCACGCGGCTGATCGCGCATGTGCTGGCCAGCCGCGGGCTGTGCGTGGGCATGACCAATACCGATGGCGTGTATGTCGGCGGCCGCCAGACCGACAGCGGCGACTGCAGCGGGCCGAAGAGTGCGCGCAGCGTGCTCGCGCATCCGCATGTGCAGGCGGCGGTGCTGGAAACGGCGCGCGGCGGCATGCTGCGTGAAGGCCTGGGTTTCGACAAGTGCTCGGTGGCGGTCGTGACCAACATCGGCGAAGGCGACCACCTCGGCCTGAACCACATGCACACACCGGAAGATGTCGCGCGCATCAAGCAGATCATCGTGCAGAACGTCGCGCCGAGCGGCCATGCAGTACTCAATGCAGCCGACCCGCTGGTGGCCGGCATGGCGCCGCACTGCCCGGGCAAGGTCGTCTTCTTTGCGCAGAACGCGTACCACCCGGTGCTGGTCACGCACCGCGCACGCGGGCACCGCGTGGTGTTCGTCGAGAACGGTGACATCGTGGTCGCCGAGGGGGCGCATCAGCAGCGGATGCCGCTGGCGAACGTGCCGCTGACCCATGGCGGCCTGCTCGGCTTCCAGGTCGAGAACACGCTGGCTGCCGTCGGCGCGTGCTGGGCGCTGGACCTGCCGTGGCAGGACATCGTCGCCGGCGTCTGTAGCTTCAACAACGACATCAAGGGCGCGCCCGCGCGCTTCAACGTGATGCGCTACCGCGAAGCGACCGTGGTCGCCGACTATGGCCACAATCCGCATGCAATGCGCGCGCTGGTCGCGGCCTTTGATGCACTGCCGTCGATCGACACGACGAAGCGCACCGTCGTTATCAGCGGCGCCGGCGACCGGCGTGACGAAGACTTGCGCGAACTGACGCGCGTGCTCGGCGGCGCGTTCGACAATATCGTGCTGTTCGAGGATGCATGCCAGCGCGGCCGTGCCGACGGCGAAGTGCTGGCGCTACTGCGTGAAGGCTTGCAGGGCGCAAGCCGCGCCAGCCATGTCGAGGAAATACGCGGCGAGTTCATCGCGATCGATCGCGGGCTGGCGATGCTGCAGCCCGGCGACCAGTGCCTGGTGCTGGTCGATCAGGTCGAAGAGGCGCTGGAACACCTGGCGCGGCGAGTCAGCGAAAACTGAGACGCGCGTTTGCGGTCGCCGCGCCGCGCATCGGCGGTGCAGGCGACACGACTGCGCAAAGGACTGGTTACAGGAATTTGACGCGGGCCGCCAGCGCATCGGCGCTGACAATTGCATCCCTGAGTCCCGGGGCGCCGGGTTCTCCGCCGGCGATCACGCCCTTGCCTGCCACCGGCGCAAGATTGTCGACCTTGAAGCGGCCGACCTCCGCGCCATGGCGGATGAAGCAGGACTCATCAAAGAACAGGCGGTCGCCGTTGTCATCGATCTCATCGAAATCGATGCTGTCGTAACCGATCAGCTTTGCGATGCCGGCCTCGCCATCCTCCAGCTGCTGCTCGGTGATGCTGTGGGTGCTCGGATCGATCAGATAAACACGCATGCTCGTCTCCCCGCTCACATGCGCCAGCCGTAGCCGAGGTAGACCACGGGCGTATAGTCACGCTCGACGATCGGGCTGCTCGACTGCGCCGACGACAGCCGGTTCACGGTCGCACCAAAGAACACCGCTCCGGTCCGGTTGAACGCGAACAGGCCGCTGAGTCCCAGGCTGAACGCCGTTCCCGAGCCCGCCGAGTAGGCCGCTCGGCCGGTCGCCACTTCATTGCTGCGCACGCCAAAGTAATAGTCGTTCATCTTCGCATCCTGCCAGGTGGCGCTGACGATACCGTTCAGACGGAATGCGATGTCCTTCACCAGCGGACGGATGAATTGCACCTGCGCGACCTGCCCCTTGCTCTTGCCGCTGACGTCGAAGCCATACTCGACGTTGAGCACGCCGGCATCGGTCTGCCAGCGCAGGGTGGGGCCGGCATCGATCGCGAAATCGCGGTCCGCCATACCCGCGGTCTTTGTGCTGTCAGACGCGGTGTAGCCGAAGCGCGGCTCGGCATACACGCCGATGCGCAGCGACTCATCGGCCGACACGAAGCCCCAGGCACCGGCCTTCAGTCCGCTGATGTACGCCACATCCTTGTACTGGTACTGAACGACCGGCAGCGCGAGGAAGCGCACGCCACTGCTGCCCGGCACCTTGGGCAGCACGCCGCCGCCGATGCCGATGAAGTTCTGCGGTGTCGGTATCGATTGCTGTGCCTGGCGCTCATTGGCGTCCTGCTCATTGGCGTGTGCGCAGCCTATGCCGGCAGAGACAAGGCCGGCGAACAGCGCGGCGGTGCGAAGCTTGGAAGTCATGGGGGTCTCGGAAGCTGGTTGGTTGTTGGTCGTGGTCGGCAGGGCCTGCCTCGGCAGGCTGCCGCGCGACAGCATACCGGAATCCCGGATCAGCCGGCGTCCGCTGGGGGCAGGTCCACGCTGCGCCCGGTGCGCGCCTTGAACACGGCGACGTCGTCGCGGGTATCGAGATCGGTGATAAAGGCCTCGTTCGGCGTCTGCAGCACCCGCACCTGCTCCGGATGCCGGTCGATGAACTTGCGCACTGCGCCTGCCTGTCCTGCGTCGACCAGCTGCTGCACCAGCGTACCGTCGAGCACGACCGGGTTGCCGCGCTGTCCGCCAACCGACGGGTATACGATGCGCTCGCCGTCGGCGCGGTTGCGGAACGCTGCGAGCAGCTCGCCGACTTCGCCGGCACCGACCAGCGGCTGGTCGGCGAGCGCGACGATCACGACAGCGCAGCCACCGGCGAGCGCCGCAAGCCCGAGGCTGACCGACGAACCCTGCCCGCGTTCCGGTGCCGGGTTGCGCACTATCTGCGCGTGCGAAGGCCCGACCAGCGGCTCGATCGCGTCCGCGTAATAACCCGTGACCACCACGATGCGCGACGCACCAGCCTCCCGCATCGCCTGCAGCGAGCGCTGGATCAGCGGCTCGCCGTCGATGCGGATCAGGCACTTCGGCAGACCGCCCATCCGCGCGCCCTCGCCCGCGGCCAGGAGCACCACACCGATTGCCTGCGAATCCTCTTTCAGCCGTTCTGACATCCTCGTTCACCTCGTTGGCCCGCGGCGCGGACAAGCTGCGGCAGGCGTTTGCCGCCGGCGGCAAAGATTTGCCGCCGCCACGGTGTTGATGCGGGATTTTCCGACATTTTGCGCCGTGGTACGCAAATTGCACGATGGCTGCCAACCCAAGGACCCCGCCTGCGCATGGCCACCACAACCACCACGACGACAACGACGACCACGACCACCGCCACCACCGGCGCGGGCGCGATCTCGGGCAATGCCGAGCTGCAGAAGATCAAAAAGGATCTGGCTGCGGCATTGGTCGCTGCCGGTGTCACCGACGCGAAGCCGACGGATGTCTATCCGAAGGGCTTCCCGATTGCGTATGAAAAGAATGGCGCTGTCAGCAGCGCCACCACCTGGTCCGAGGCCTACCGGATGGTCACCAAGCGGGTCGACGACAAGAACCCGGCCACGCCGGGCAATCTGGTCATCGACACGGCGCTGCTGAGCGCGAACCTGAAGGCAACCAAGACGCTGGCGCAACTGGGCGTGAACTCGCTGGTGAAATTCCCGAAGGGCACCTCGGTGACCGGTGCGCTCGATGCGCTGTACAAGCAGACCTCGAACGGCAAGCTGGCATCGGTGCTTGCGCAATCCGGCATCTATGACCTGTCCGCCTTCCCCGAAGGCACTCCGGCGTTCACTGCATTCAAGCTGATCGAAGACCCGAACGAGCCGGGCAAGGTCTCGCGCGACCGCTACGAGGAATACAAGGCCTCGGCCGTCGCGCTGAAATCCATGGGCATCACCACGCTGGTCAATTTCCCGCGCGGCACCACGCTGCTCGAGGCGAAAGACATGCTCGAGCCCAAGGCCGGGCTGATGCTGCAGATGGTCGGCATCGACAAGAGCTTCTTCAAGAAGGCGAACATCTCGTCGCTGGAAGCGATGGCGGTGCTGATGCAACTGCCCGACAGCATCCGCGAGATGAACTCGCTGCCGACCGGCATGAGCTCGCAAGACCTGTCGCAGCAGTCCATCGCGGCAAAGAAACTGGTATCGATGGGCTACGACAGCCTGGCGCCGTTCGCGGCGATGAAGTCGTTCGCGAACGAGGCGCCGAAAGCCACCACCGCTCTCGGCGTCGTGAAGAAGACACCGGCACCGGATGATCTGCCGGGCCCCACCTCGGCCAGCACCGAGCGCGTGTTCACGGCCACGCCCAAGATGGCGAAGCGCAGTTACGGCATGCCGAATCCGGTCAAGAGCTCGGTCTATACCGCGCTGCCGAGCGAAAAAGTCACCCCCAATGCCATACCGCCTTTGCGCGTGGTCACGGCAGCGGAAGTGCTGGCTTTCAACCGCGCGTTCTGGCCACAACGCACCGTCACCACGACGAATTGAGGCCGGTGCTCGCCGGCGAGCGCTCGGGGCGGGTCGAGCTGGTTCCGGCTAAATCCGTTGAGACTCTGGGGTCAAGGCGCGCTTTACACTTTTTTTTATGACAGAAATGTTTCCTATCGCCTAGACTTTCGTCCAAACGGTTTCAGGAGCACACCCATGAAAAAGCTTATCGGATTTGCACTGCTGGCCGGCGCTGGTCTGGCTCATGCCGGCGACGGTGGCGGCGACTACAAGCCCTTCGTGGTGTTCGACACCTCGGTCGAGCAGGATGCGAAGTCATCGCTGGCCAACGACTACATCAATGCCAACATCACCGTCGGCGTCAAGACCGCGAACAAGGTCGAGTACTCGCTGAAGTCGGGCATTTCGCGCAAGGACGCGCACAGCAGCGCGTCGCTGAGTTCGAACATCGAGGGCAAGATCAAGAAGTCGTATGACCTCGGCCTCGGCTTCTACCCGTATGTCGCGCTCCGCCTCGGACAAAAGATCAAGAGCGATGGCACGTCCTTCCCGCACTATGCGCTGGACGCAGGTGCGAAGATCCCCACCGGGGAAAAATGGGCGCTCGACATCGGCCTGCGCCACCGCGATGCGTTCGACTCGTCCAAGAACTACCGCAGCCTCCGCTATCACGCGATGGTGCTGTATGAACTGGATGCGTCGAACACGCTGGGCCTGCGCTACTCGCAAAGCACTGCGGACAACTATGAGGAAGAGCGCAAGGGCGTTCGCCTGCACTGGCAGCACAATTACTGAGCGTCGCTGCCGCCGTACCGAAAGAGGCCCGCATCGCAGGATGCCGGGCCTTTTTTGTTGCCAGAAATGTTGCGATGCAATATAAAATCCCGGTAACGTATCGACGGCACCTGACTGACATCTTCAGTCTTTGCTGACATAATCTGCGCCTAAAGCTGACAAAAACCTGACGGTCAATTGTTAGACTTCGCCGATTAATTTTTTATACAGCAACTCAACGTACCCGAACTCATGTCCGATCACTCTGCCCTGCCCCGGCACCGCTTTCGTCCGCTGCTGATGGCCCTGGCGCTGGCGCTGCCGGCTGCGCTGCCCGTCGACGTCCATGCCCAGGCCAACAGCGGCCGGGCGGTTCCGGCAGAACAGCAGGCAGCCCCGACGGTGGTCAGCATCGACGACCTGATCAACATCGTCTTGCAGCATAACCCGGCGCTGAAAGCCGGCGCACGCGCGGTCGAGGTCGCCACCGCCGCGGTGACTACCGCCGGTGCCTTGCCCAACCCGCGACTGGAGTTCAGCACCGGTCGCAATTCCGCTCCGATCGGCGCCTCGCAGGCCGGGCGTGTGAATGGCATCGGCATCGCGCAGTTCATCGAGAATCCGGCGGTGCGCAGCGCGCGCATCAACAGTGCGCTGTATGCGGAAATGGGCAGCCAGGAGTCGCTGTCGCTGACCCGCAATGAGCTGATCGGCCAGGTCAAGCTGCGCGCCTATGAATACCTGCTGCGCCGCGAAGAGGCGCAAGCTGCCGCTGATGCGCTGGCGCTGCTCGACCAGACACGCGAGCGCATCAAGGTCCGCTACGAAACCGGCGAGACCGGCAAGCTCGACCTGATCCGTGCCGATGCCGAGATCGTCAATGCGCGCCAGCGCGAGGAGACCGCGCGGCTGCAGATCGCGCAGGCTGCGATTTCTTTGAACCGGCTGGCCGCCGGCATGCTGCCGCCGCGCTGGGAACTGGATGCGATGCTCGACGAGGCCGAGGCGCTGCCGTCGCTGGAAGCGCTGAAACTGGAAGCGGTGCGCAAGAACCCCGAGATCCGGTTTCTTGAGGCAGAGTTCGAGCGCAACCAGTCGCGCATCCAGGAAGCCACCGCGAGCCGGCTGCCCGGCGTCGAGCTGAAGCTGTCGCAATTGCGCGAGCCGGACGTGCGACAGGACATGATCGGTGTGTCGGTGCAACTGCCGCTGCTGGACCAGAAGCGCGGCCCGCGTGCCGAGGCCATCGCCGAGCGCGAGCGCACCAGCGCGAGGCTGGAAGGCCGGCGCGCCGAACTGGTACAGCAGCTGGAACTGGCGTGGCGCTCGGTCGAGATTGCGCGCGTACGCGTGCAGGCCCTGTCCGAAGGCGCGATCAAGGCGGCCGAGGCGGCGCTGCGCGTATCGGAGGCCGCGTATCGCTTCGGTGAGCGCGGCATCCTCGAGGTGCTGGATGCACAGCGCGTGCTGCGCTCGGTGCGCCAGGACTTGCTGCTGGCGCGCTTCCAGTACCAGGCCTCACTGATCGAACTCGACACGCTGGCCGGCCGCTACGCCGGCAACGCGCGCTGATCTCACTTCCTCACTTTTCCGTCAACCATGCGCACACTGAACGCGATGAACACAAAAAGACTGGCTGCCGCCTGCCTGATGGGCACGGCTCTGCTGCTGGCAGGCTGCGGCAAGGACAAGCCACAGCCCGACGCAACGAAAGCCGATGCGAAGGCCGTGGCCAAGGGCGATCCGATGGAAGTCGTGCTCGACCCGGCGATGACAAAGCAATTCGCGGTCGAGAACGCCACCATCGCCGACATCGCGATCACGCAGCTGGTGGCCGGCCGCATCGAGGCCAATGAACAGCGCACCATGCGCATCGGTGCGTCCGTCACCGGCCGCGTCGTGCATGTGCTGGCCGAAGTCGGTGACCGCGTGAAGGCCGGTCAGGCACTGGCCATGCTCGCCAGCCCCGAACTGACCAGTGCGCAGCTCGCGTTCCTGCGCGCGCTGTCGGCCACCAAGCTGGCCGAGCGCACGGTCGAGCGTGCGCAGGCGCTGGTGGCCGCCGACGTGATCGGCAACGCCGAACTGCAGCGCCGTGAAGTGGAGCTGAGCGTCGCGCGCGCCGAGCTGCGCGCCGCGCAGGACCAGCTGCGGCTGATCGGACTGACCAAGGTGCATGTCGATCGCCTGCGCGAGTCGGGTGCGATCACCTCCGAGGTCCCGATCACCGCAACGCGCAGCGGCATCGTCATCGAGCGTAAGGTCAGCCAGGGCCAGGTGGCGCAGCCGGGCGACCCGCTGTTCACGGTGGCCGACTTGTCGAATGTGTGGGTGGTCGGCGCACTGCCCGAGCAGGATGCGAACTCGGTGCGGCTGAACCAGCAGGTCGAGGTCCACGTCGCCGCGCTTGGCGCCGAAAAGCTCAAGGGCCGCATCGTGTTCGTCAGCGATACCGTGCAGCCGGACACGCGCACGGTGCCGATCCGCACCGAGGTCGAGAACCCGAAATTCGAGCTCAAGCCGCAGATGCTGGCCACGCTCAAGCTCAACGGCACCTACGTGAAACAGCTGGCCGTGCCGGCTGCGGCGGTGGTGCGCGAGAACGACAAGGACTATGTGTTCGTGAAGACCGGCGAGCATCGCTTCCGCCTGACCGAGGTCCAGCTCGATCCGGCAGCCGGCGAATTGCGTCCGGTGCGCAAGGGCATCGACGAAGGCACGCCGATCGTGGTCGACGGCAGCTTCCATCTGAACAGCCAGCGCAAGCGCGCTGAACTGGAGTAAGCGATGCTGGCCGGACTGATACGGGAGGCGCTCACGCAGCGCCTGGTGATGGTCGTGATCGCGCTGGCGCTGGTCGGCTTCGGCATCCGCGCCACCACCCATCTGTCGGTGGATGCGTTCCCTGACGTGACCAATGTGCAGGTGCAGGTCGCCACCGAAGCGCCGGGCCGTTCGCCCGAGGAAGTCGAGCGCTTCGTGACCGTGCCGCTCGAGATCTCGATGACGGGCCTGCCCGGCCTGACCGAGATGCGCTCGCTGAACCGCAGCGGGCTGTCGATCATCACGCTGGTCTTTACCGACAACACCGACGTCTATTTCGCGCGCCAGCTGGTGATGGAGCGCTTGATGGAGGTACGTTCGCGCCTGCCGGACGACATCACCCCGGTGCTGGGCCCGGTATCGACCGGCCTCGGCGAGGTGTTCCAGTACACGCTGGACCATCCGGACGATGGCAAGCGCAAGCTCTCCGAAGCGGAACTGATGGAACGCCGCTCGATCCAGGACTGGGTGGTGCGCCCGATGCTGCGCTCCATTCCGGGCGTGGCCGAGATCAATTCCTTCGGTGGCTATGAGCGCCAGTACCAGGTGCTGGCCAACCCGGACCGGTTGCGCCACTACCAGCTGTCGATGGCCGACGTGCGCGCCGCGATCGCGCAGAACAATGCGAACTCCGGCGGCGGCATCCTGCCGCAAGGTGCGGAGCAATACCTGATCCGCGGGCTTGGCCTGACGCGCACCGTCGAAGACATTGGCAACATCATTCTTAAGGAAGAGCGCGGAATCCCAGTCTATGTGCGCGACGTCGCCGACGTAAAGATCGGTGCTGCCGTGCGGCAGGGTGCACTGGTGAAGAATGGCGTCACCGAATCGACCGGCGGCATCGTGATGATGCTGCGCGGCGGGAATGCGAAGGAAATCGTCACCCGCATCAAGCAGCGGGTCAACGAGATCAATGCCAAACAGATGCTGCCGGGCGGCGTGCAGATCGTGCCCTTCTATGACCGTACCGAACTGGTCGATGCGTCGCTGTGGATGGTCGGCAAGGTGCTGATGGAGGGCATCCTGCTGGTGGTGATCGTGCTGTTCATCTTCCTCGGCGACCTGCGCTCCAGCCTGGTGGTGATCGCGACCCTGGTGATCACGCCGCTGGTGACCTTCATGATCATGAACAAGATCGGGCTGTCCGCGAACCTGATGTCACTGGGAGGGCTCGCAATCGCGATTGGCCTGATGGTCGACGGCACCGTGGTGGTGGTCGAGAACGTGTTCCACAAGCTCGGCCATGCGAAGCCCGAGGAGCGCATGAAGATCGTGCTCGATGGCACGCTGGAGGTCGCGAAACCGACCATCTACGGCATCTCGATCATCATCCTGGTGTTCCTGCCACTGATGACGCTGACCGGCATGGAAGGCAAGACCTTCTCGCCGCTGGCGCTGACCATCGCGATCGCGCTGGCGGTGTCGCTGGCAGTGTCGCTGCTGCTGTCGCCGGCACTGTGCTCGTACATCCTGAAAGGCGGCGCTGATCACGACACGAAACCGATCGCCTTCATGAAGCGTCATTACCTGGCGCTGCTGAACACGGCGCTGGGCGCCGAGAAAAAGACCGTGGCCGCCGCGATCGGGCTGCTGCTGTTCTCGTTCGCGCTGGTGCCGCTGCTGGGCAAGAGCTTCATACCGATCATGAAGGAAGGCTCGATCACGCCATCGATCATTCGCATGCCGAGCATCTCGCTGGACGAGGCTGTGAAGATCGATATGGAAGTCATGCGGCTGGTCAGCGAGGTGCCGGGCGTGCGCTCGGCCGTGTCCGTGCTCGGCCGTGGCGAATCGCCGGCGGACCCGTCAGGACCGAACGAATCCAACCCCATCGTTTCGATTGATCCGAACAGCGATCGCACTCAGATCGAGATCGAGAACGACATCCGCAACGCACTGTCACACATTCCCGGTGTGCAGATCGTGATGAACCAGCCGATCGCGCAGCGCGTCGACGAGATGCTGACCGGCGTGCGCTCGCAGCTGGCGATCAAGATCTTTGGCGACGACCTGGGCGAGCTCAAGCGGCTGTCGGAACAGGTCGCGCAAATCGTCAAGCAGGTGCCAGGCGCGCGCGACATCCGCGTCGATCGCCTGTCGGGCCAGCAGACGCTGACGATCGATATCGACCGGCGCGCCATTGCACGCTACGGCATCAATGTGGCCGACATCCACCAGATCATCGAGACCGCGATCGGCGGCAGCGAAGTCAGCCAGCTGTACGAGGGTGAGCGACGCTATGCGATCCAGCTGCGTTACCCGGAGAACTTCCGCAACTCGGTGGACGTAATCCGCGAGACCATGCTGCGCACGGCCGACAATGCGATGATTCCGCTCGAGAGCGTGGCCAGCATCAAGCTGCTCGACAGCCCACCCATGGTCAATCGCGAAACCGGCAAGCGCCGCGTCGTGGTCGGCGCCAATGTGGCCGGACGCGACCTCGGCGGCTTTGTCGCCGAGGTGCAGCAGCAGGTCGAGGCCAAGGTCAAACTGCCCGAGGGCTACTACTTCTCGTGGGGCGGCCAGTTCGAGAACATGCAG
>JACCDH010360153.1_pt1 | contig 47531 bp, 39 predicted proteins | sample 7442481 | NCBI WGS metagenome assembly JACCDH01 (sample SAMN15323433, study PRJNA562643) | freshwater metagenome | isolation source: river surface water | place: USA:Blue River Watershed | collected 2017-08-15
ACTTGGATAGACAGCAAGCAGTACATTTTCAGGCTTGACTGCGAGTCGCACCAGTTCTGCTCAGGTTCCTGCAACGCGAATGGCAGATGATCATCTCGCCTTGATTCGCCCGAGTGGCAGCTTTGAGGCACACCGTGACGATCGACACGCTTGATCGAGCCATACGGTAGATGCCCATCGCCGACAAGGAAATCATCCTGATCAATGATAAGTTGCCACGGTCTTGTTGCCGGGGGCCGTGCTGAGCCGTATAGTGAGAAATACGGCTCATGTCGTGAGCCGTATTTCTCACTATACGGCTCATTCATCTATGTACATTTGGCAACTTCCAGGATGGCCAAACTGGCGGTTTGACGGTCATGCGCTTGGCGAGGCGCTGGCCAGCGCCCGGCTGATCCAGGGCAGGCTGTTGGGCAAGGCGCAGGCCATCGGTCTGGACAGCGATGCGATCATTTCGGTGGTCAACGACATCTGGGTTGATGATGCGATTGCCACCGCGGCAATCGAAGGACAGCGGCTGGATCTTGCGCAGGTGCGTTCGTCCGTCATGCGCAAGTTCGATCCGCGCAGCGGCGGCCCAACCTCCCGCCATATCGATGGCTTGGTCGATGTGATGCACGATGCGTTGCATCGCTTTTCCCAGCCGTTGACCAGGGCTCGGCTGTGCCGCTGGCAGTCCGCACTATTCCCGAGCGGTCTGTCGGGCGTTGGTAAGATCGAGGTTGGACGCTACCGCAGCTTTGCCGCTCCGATGCAGATCGTCAGCGGGCGCGAGGGCAAGGAGGTAGTGCATTACCTTGCGCCGCCGTCGGACAGGGTTCCGGCAGAGATGACTCGTTTTCTCAAATGGTTCAACCATCGCGAGCCGATCGACGGCTTGCTGCGCGCAGCCATCGCGCATCTCTGGTTCGAGACCATACATCCCTTCGAGGACGGTAACGGCCGCGTGGGCCGGGCCATCATGGACATGGCGCTGGCACAGGATGCCAAGACAGAATTGCGCTTCGCCAGCATGTCGAGGCAGTTGCTTGAGCAGCGTGCCGCCTACTACGATGCGCTGAATTCGGCGCAGACGGGTTCACTGGACGTGACCGACTGGCTGCACTGGTTCGTCCAACAGTTTGCTCTGTCTTGCAAGAAATCCGAGTCGCATATTGACGCCGCCCTGCAGAGAGCACGCTACTGGTCCGATTGCGCGCGAACCGCATTCAATGAGCGCCAGTACAAGGTCTTGCAAAAGCTCGTGGATGCGGGTGACGGTGGGTTTGCAGGTGGCCTGAGCGCGGAGAAGTACGGAAAGATAACCGGGGTCTCCAAGGCGACTGCGACGCGTGACCTGTCCGACTTGCTTGAAAAAGGGGCGCTGGTATCACGTGGCGAGGGCAGGGCAACCCGTTACTATCCCAACGTGCCCGGCTGGACCCACGGCGCCTGAGCCCTCAGAGCCTCCGTAGTCTTCATAGTTTGTAGTTCTTGGTCGATGGCGTGCCGCTACCGCCACCGCCTTTCTTGCGCGAGCCGCCCTTGGCGACCGCACGCATCCTGACCAGCGACTCGACTGCGCCGTCGAGCAGGAAGCGGTCGACCGAGAACAGGCCGCTCTGCAGCGGGAACGCGAAGCCTATGTACTTGGATGACGAGCGCACCGATTTGTCGATCGCGTCGAAGTTCGTGAAGATGTAGCGCGGCTTCTTGCCCAGCTTGCGGCATACCAGTTCGAGCTGCGCTGAGCCGCCGTCGGCATTGACCAGTACCGGGTAACGCTCGCCTTCCTCGCAATTGGTGCTGGTGGCCAGCAGCCACAGGCAGTCGCCGGATTCGAGGTAGCAGTACTGGCCGAGCACGGCGCTGCTGTCATTCACGGTCGCCGCGAAAAATCCCTCGCCACCCTCGATGGTGCCAACCATCCAGTTGCCGAAGCTCTCGGTATCGGCCGCGCGCACGGGCGCAGTCCCGCCCAGCAGCAGTGACAGCAGCAGTGTCAGGGCAGCGAACGACAAAGCGGGACGAGGCATGGCAGGCAATGGTGTCGGGTTGGGTCTGCAAAATATATCATTGCTTGCCTGCGGGGTATCTTGGCTCGGTACTCCGGTATTCGCCTTCGTATCGTGCCGCCATTCCCGGACCCGAGGCCTCGACGGCTCATCATCTGCCTTGTCGGATTGAAAACACCAGGCCCGGGTCCTGCGCACATGAAGTCAAGCTGCCGTGCTGCGGCGCGCTGTTCCGCTGCCGGATGGTATGGAATAAACTTCATAGCGTTTCAAACAGCCCTCAAAGACCATGATTGCTTTGTCCCGATTCTTCTTCGGTCGCGTCGAATTCCCCGAGGGCGAGGAATTCCGCGAATTCCAGTTCAAGTTTCTCGTCGCCTTGCTGATGTTCGGCGGCGTGACCACCGGTCTGTTTTTGTGGCTGGTCGAGTCCGGCATGTCGCCAACTCTTCCAGAAGCGCACATGCGCTCGATGCGGCTGTATACGGCGACCAGCTTCATCCTGTGGTTCGCACTGCGCGGGCGCAAGCAATGGTTCCTGCCGATCGCCTGGATGTTCGAGATCGCAAGCCTGCTGGAGCTGTTCTCGTCGGTGATCTACGTTGGCAACGACGAGCTGCGCAGCATCTGGCTGTTCACCAATATCCCGGGCGTCTACCTGCTTCTGGGGAGGACCGTGGGTGGCATCATGACCGCATTGATCATCGTCGGTTTCGTTGCGATCAATCCCTACACCGCGATGCCGTATTCACCGAATGCGATTGCGACTGGCGTGATCGCGATGATTTATTTTGCGGTGTTCTTCCATGCATACGCGCGGCAGTCGATCTGGTTCTTCATGCGCATGCGTGACTCGAACCGCAAGTTGCATGAGCTGGCCACGCGGGACACGCTGACCGGCGTGTTCAATGCGCGCGCCTATTACGAGATCTGCGACAGCATGATCAGGGTCGCGCAGCGCAATCATGCGCCGTACGCGGTGCTGTTCGTTGACCTCGATCACTTCAAGTCCATCAATGACAACCATGGCCATGCGGCCGGTGATATCGTCCTCAAGGCCGTGGCTGATTGCCTGACGCGCAGCCTGCGTGCCAGTGATTCGCTGGGCCGTATCGGTGGTGAGGAGTTTTCCATCTTTTTGCCAAACACGGACATCGATGGCGCGGTCCATCTGGCCGAGGGGATAAGGGTCGCGATCGAGAACCTGATGCCATCGATTGGCGACAGGCAGCTGAAAGTCACCGCCAGTATCGGCGTCGCGCGCAACCAGCACAGCGACCAGACGATGAAAGAGATACAGCAGCAGGCCGACCAGGCGATGTACCGCGCGAAGGCCGGCGGTCGCAATCGCGTATCGTCGTTCGATGGACTGGACGCACAACCTGCCTGATCAGGCGAGCAGCTTCAGCCACGCCAAATAGCCGCCCATCGCGACCGCAGCCAACACCATCAAGCCGACGATCGCATGCGCCCAGTCTTTCGGGCTGGGCCAGCCGGCGACCAGGCACTGCACCGCGACCAGCTTCCAGCCGGCGCTCTCCGCCGACAGCAGCGGCCACCCGGTCGAGTGCAGGAACACCCAGCCACCGGCGGGCATCAGCGCCAGTGGCGCCAGCCCGACCGGCACGCTGTTCCACCAGCGCAGCCGCATGAATGACACCGACCCCAGCACCCATCCGCCCTCGAGCCGACGGCGCGGCAGCAGGTTCAGCGCGACCGGACGCGCACCGGTCAGCAGGCCGGCCGTGTAATGCAGCAGCTCATGGGCGACCGTGCCCGGCCAGATCGACAGCATGAAAACCCAGGGCCAGCGGCGCAGCGCGAGCAGCGCAGCGATGGCCAGCAACAGCAGCAGCGCATGGGTGGCGAGGGTGACGTGATCGATCGCGAAGGACATCGTGAGCCTGGGTGGAGTGCCCGCGATTGTAAACGCGGCGAACGCGTGATGCACTGCCATCAAAGGTGGCATCCATCGACAGCGCCTGCAATTGGCATGTTGAATGTCGCACCGCGCATCACACCAGCAGGCTCAACGCACATTCTCATTCAGGCAAGTGTTCGCCATAAGCATGGCCGCAGCCTATACTCGCGTGCATAAATCAAACCAATAAAAACAGGAGACAGGCCATGGCGAGCGCAACGCTCAGTACACGGCATCTCGGCGGCGACTTGTGGGGCGGCCTGGCCGCGATGATGGTGGCCTTGCCCTCGGCGATCGCCTTTGGCGTCACGATACTCGCGCCGCTCGGTCCGCAGTTCGGCGCGCAAGGCGCGATCGCCGGCATCCTCGGCGTCACGCTGCTGGGCCTGATTGCGGCGCTGTTCGGCGGCACGCAAAGATTGATCTCGGCGCCGTGTGCGCCGGCCGCTGCAGTGCTGTCCGCCCTGACCATACAGATGAGCGCCCAGGGCACCGAGCCTGCCCTCGTGCTGCTGACGCTGTTTCTTGTTGCTGCCTGCAGCAGCTTGCTGCAGATCCTGTTCGGCGTGGTGCGCATCGGCCAGCTGATCCGTTACATGCCTTTCCCGGTCGTCAGCGGCTACCTGTCCGGCGTCGGTCTGATCATTGTCAGCAGCCAGCTGCCAAAGCTGCTTGGCGCGCCGAATGAGATGAACTGGCTGCAGGCACTGTCGGCGCCTGCGTCATGGCAGCCGGCCAGCTTGCTGATCGGTGCCGCGACGGCGGTGACGATGCTGATCGCAAGCCGCCGCCCGGGCAAGGTGCCTGCGGTGATCCAGGGACTGGCCGCTGGCATCCTCGTCTACTGGTTGCTGGCCTTGTCGTCGCAACCCTCGTTGGCTCAGCTCGACGGCAATCCGTTCGTGATCGGCCGCTTCGCATCCGGGCCCGAGGGGCTGCTCGATGGTGTGCAGTCCACCTGGCACAGCCTCACGCAAGTCAGCCTGCCGCGCTGGGAACAGGTGCTGGTGCCGGCGGCCACGCTGGCGGTGCTGCTGTCGATCGACACGCTGAAAACCTGTCTCGTGCTGGATGCGATGTCGGGCTCGCGGCATGACTCCAACCGCGAACTGATCGGACAGGGGCTGGGTAACCTGACCGCATCCATCTTTGGTGGCACGCCCGGTGCCGGCACGATGGGGCCGTCGCTGGTGAACAAGGCCAGTGGCGGCATGACCCGGTTGTCCGGCGTGTTTCAGGGTGGCTGGGCGCTGCTGGCTTTCCTGCTGCTGACGCCGCTGATCAGCTGGATACCGATCGCCGCGTTGGCGGGCCTGCTGATCGTGATCGGCGTGCGGATGATCGACTGGCATCTGGTCGAGCTGGCACGCTCGAAAACGACCGTGCTTGATTTTCTTGTGATCGTCGCGGTGGTGGTCGTCGCCAAGACGCTCAGCCTGATCGCCGCGTCCGGACTCGGCATTGCGCTGGCGATCCTGATGTTTATCCGCGAGCAGAGCCACAGCTCGACGATACGTCACATGACGCGTGGCGATGTGACGTTCTCGAAGCGTGTGCGCATGATCGAGGAGCGCGAGGCCCTGAAGCAATTTGGCGCTGCGAACGTGATCTACGAGCTGCAGGGCAGCCTGTTCTTTGGCAATACCGACGCGCTGTTCTCGGCACTCGAGCCCGAGCTTGCGACCGCGCGCCATCTGGTGCTCGACCTGCAGCGCGTGCAGTCGCTGGACATGACCGCTGCCCACATGCTGGAGCGGGTACGCAATCAGCTGGCAGAGCGCGGCGCGACACTGGTGCTGTCGCGGGTACCCGAGACCCTGCCCAGCGGCCGGGACTTGCGGGGTTATCTGGACGAACTGCGCGTCACGCGCGGATCGTCGGCGATTCGGATGTTCGACGACTTCAGCGATGCGCTCGAATGGGTCGAGGACGACACCCTGCGCGAGGCCGGCATCCATGCCGATGACTCTCATCCGCTCGCGCTGGCGGATTTTGAGCTGTTCGCCGGCATGCAGCCGCAGACACTGCAGGCCTTGCAGGGCTGCGTGCAACGCCGCTTTTACGAGACCGGCGAGACTATCTTCATCGCCGGCACGCCGGGGGATTCGCTGATGCTGATCGCGCGTGGCGTGGTGCGCATCGACCTCACACTGGAGCATGGTCAACGCATTCACATGGCGACTTTCGCGCGAGGGCAGTTCTTTGGCGAGATGTCCTTTCTGGACCATCATCCACACTCGGCCGAGGTCGTGGCCGCCGCCGATTGCGAACTGCTGATCCTGCCGCGTCCGGATTTCGATGCGCTGGCTGCACGCGACCCGGCGCTGGCTTCGCAGGTGTTCGCATCGCTGTCGATCGCACTGGCCGAGCGGCTGCGGCATACCAATGACGAGCTGCGCGCAATGCAGGCGGGATGATGCAGCAGATGGATGACCATGATTTCTATGCGCGGCTGGACACCTTCAGCGCACTCGAGGGCCTGACTGATGAGCGTCATTATCGGGATGCGCCTGCAGACTGGGTCATCTTCGTGACCGACGTGCGTGGCTCTACCGCGGCTGTGGCGGCAGGCCGCTACAAGGAGGTCAATACCATCGGTGCCGCGACCATCGTCGCCGCAGCGAATGCCTGCGACGGCCTGGAATTTCCGTTCGTGTTCGGTGGTGATGGCGCAACACTGCTGGTACCGCCATCGGTCCGCACGCAGGTCGGCAATGCGCTGCAGTACCTTGCGCAGAAGTCAGAGCGCGATTTCGGGCTGAAGCTGCGCGTGGGTTGCGTGCCGGTGGCCGAGGTACTGGCGCGCGGCAAGGGCGTGCGCGTGGCCAAGCGCGAGCTGAGTCCCGGTAATTACATCGCGATGTTCGCCGGTGGCGGTCTGAATGAAGCGACGGCGATGATCAAGTCAGCGGATGGTCGCTGGCTGCTGGACGGGCCGGCACAGGAACCGGGCAGCGTGGACGGGCTCGAGTGCCGCTGGTGCGCAGTACCGGCGCGACACGGACGAATAATCAGCCTGATCCTGTGGGTTCCGGGCGAGCATTTGCCGTTGTATCGCGCATTGTTGCAATCGATCCTCGACATTGCGCCGCAGCCGATGCCGATCACGCCGCAGAACCTGCCCACGCGCTGGCCGCCCGAGTTCCTGATGCACGAGTCCAGGCTCAAGCGAGGTGGCTGGCTTGCACAGTGGCTGCATTATGCCGGCGTGCTGCTGCTGACCGGCTTGCTGACGCTGATCGTGAAGCGCACGCAAAACGATCCCGAGTCCGTTGCGGCGCGCTATATCGCCAGCCTGTGCCGCAACAATGACTACCTGAAGGTCGACGATTACCTGCGCATGGTGATCGACGTCAGCGATGCGCAGTGGGCGCGGATCGAGGTCTTGCTGGGCAAATTTCGTGAGACCCATGGGCTGCAGTGGGGGGCGCACTCGGCATCCTCATCGCTGTTCACTTGCATGGTCCGGTCGCAAGACATCCATTTGCATTTCGTCGATGGTAACGATGGTGGCTATACTGCAGCAGCGCGCGACATGGCCGCGAGAGCAGGAAAAACAAAATGACAGGGGACCCGATGGCGCAATGGCATCAGATGGATGCAGTCACGCTGGCACGCAAGCTGGCGCAGCGCGAACTGAATGCCGAGACCTTGCTGGCATCTTGCCTGGAGCGCATCGATGCGCGCGAGCCGGAGGTGCAGGCCTGGTCCTGCATCGATCGTGACGGAGCGCTGCAGCGTGCGCGCGAGCTCGATCGCGGCCCGGTGCAGGGCTTGCTGCATGGATTGCCGATCGGCGTGAAAGACCTGTACGACACGGCTGACATGCCGACGACCTATGGCTCGACGATCTATGCCGGCCATCGTCCGGCCGCTGATGCGTCAACGGTTGCACTGTGCCGCGAGCAGGGCGGCATCATGCTGGGCAAGACCGTCACGACCGAGTTTGCGACCTTCAATCCCGGCAAGACGCGCAACCCGCACCGGCTCACGCATACGCCGGGCGGCTCGTCGAGCGGGTCAGCTGCGGCGGTTGCTGACCTGATGGTGCCGCTGGCCTTTGCTTCGCAGACAGCGGCGTCGGTGATCCGTCCGGCCGCGTATTGCGGCATCGTCGGCTACAAGCCCAGTTATGGCCTGGTCAATCGCGCCGGCGTCAAGCCCTTGTCGGATTCACTCGATACCATGGGCTTCCTCGCGCGCAGCGTCGATGACGTCGCGCTGTTTGCGGCAGCAGCCAGCGGCGACCGTGCGCTGATGCAGCTCGATGTCGGCAGCACGCCGCGCATCGCGATGTGCGCGACCCATGAATGGCCGCATGCCGATGTCGACACGCGGCTCGCGATGCAGCAGGCGGCGAGCCGGCTTTCGCATGCAGGCGTGGTCGTGCGCGATGTGCAGACACCCATGCTGTTCTCGCAGCTGCTGCAGGTACAGAAAGAGATCATGGGCTATGAGCTGGCCCACTCGCTGGCCCATGAGCGGCTGCGGCATGCGGACCAGCTGAGCCCCAAGCTGCAGGCGCTGCTCGAAGAAGGCTTGCGCATTCCGGCCGAGCGGCACTGGGCCAACATCCAGCTGGCTTACTCTGCGCGCGCGAAAGTGTCATCCTCCTTCGGTGACAACGAAGCCTGGCTGGCACCGAGCGCCACCGGCGAGGCGCCGGCCACGCTGGATCAGACCGGCGACCCGGTGTTTGGCAGGGTATGGACGCTGCTCGGATTGCCCTGTGTGCACTTGCCGTTCACGACCGGTCAGAGCGGCATGCCTGTGGGTCTGCAACTGGTGGGCCGCTACGGCGACGACCGCGTGGTGCTGCGGATCGCGCGCTGGCTGATGCAGCGCCTGGTCGCAAATTCATGAGCTCGTCATCGGCGCGCGGTATAGTATCGATGTCGCCGGCAAGCGCGGGCCTGCGGCACAGAACAACAAAATCCGAGACCGCGACCTGCTGATGGAGAAGCCATGAAATCGATGTTCACCGCACTCGTGCTGCTGGGTGCCATTGCGACCAGCCCCGCCTTCGCTGCTACCGAGCAGCAGAACAAGATGGTCACCTGCAACAAGGAAGCGACCGGCAAGAAGGGCGACGAGCGCAAGGCCTTCATGAAGGAATGCCTGAGCAAGAAGCCGGAGGCCGAGGCGCCTGCGGCGAACTCGCAGCAGAACAAGATGGTCACCTGTAACAAGGAAGCGACCGGCAAGAAGGGCGACGAGCGCAAGGCCTTCATGAAGGAATGCCTGAAGGCGAAGTGATTCGCCTGCTGCACTGCACCCTGATCTGCGCGTTGCGCTGCATGTCAAAACGCCCCGGTCATGCCGGGGCTTTTTTACGCCGGTACGGACAGAAGGTGGTGGACTGCCATGGTTTCACGAAGTAAATTAATGGGTCTGCCGAAGGCAGGCGGCTTGCCATATCGGCATCCGTCGTGCTGAGACCCAGGCAACATCGGCTGCATCTGATAAATCAAAAAAATACGGAGTCAACGCATGTCGCAACAAGTCAAGTTCCTGCTTCCCGAAGACCGCATCCCGAAGGCCTGGTACAACATCCAGGCCGACCTGCCGAAGGCGCTGCCGCCAGTGCTGCACCCGGGCACGCTGCAGCCCATTGGTCCGGATGACCTGGCGCCGCTGTTCCCGATGGAGCTGATCCTGCAGGAAGTGTCGACCGAGCGCGAGATCGACATCCCCGAGCCGGTGCGCGAGGTGTACAAGCTGTGGCGCCCGGCGCCGCTGTACCGCGCCTATGGTCTGGAAAAGGCGCTGCAGACGCCGGCCAAGATCTACTACAAGTACGAAGGCGTGAGCCCGGCCGGCAGCCACAAGCCGAACACCGCGATCCCGCAGGCGTTCTACAACAAGCAAGCCGGCGTGAAGCGCCTGACCACCGAGACCGGTGCCGGCCAGTGGGGTACCTCGCTGTCGTTCGCGGGCTCGCTGTTCGACATCGATGTCACCGTGTTCCAGGTGCGCGTGTCCTTTGACCAGAAGCCGTATCGCCGCGCGGTGATGGAAACCTATGGCGCGCGCTGCCTGCCGTCGCCGTCGGACCAGACCAACTATGGCCGTTCGGTGCTGGCCAGTCGTCCCGATCATCCGGGCAGCCTCGGCATCGCAATTTCCGAGGCGGTCGAGATCGCGGCGACCAATGACGACACCAAGTACGCGCTCGGCTCGGTGCTGAACCATGTGCTGATGCACCAGACCATCATCGGCATCGAGTCGATGGAGCAGATGGCGATGGCCGACGCCTATCCGGACGTCGTGGTTGGCTGCACCGGCGGCGGTTCCAATTTCGCCGGCATCGCATTCCCGTACATCGGCGCCGGCCTGCGTGGTGGTGCGAAGCCGCGCATCGTCGCGGTTGAACCGGCCGCCTGCCCGTCGCTCACGCGCGGCAAGTATGCGTATGACTTCGGCGACACCGGCCACATGGCGCCGCTGACCAAGATGCACACACTGGGCTCGTCGTTCACGCCGCCGGGCTTCCATGCGGGTGGCCTGCGCTACCACGGCATGGCACCGCTGGTGTCGCACCTGAAGGAACTGGGCCTGATCGAGGCGACCGCTTATCACCAGACCGAGTGCTTCGCCGCTGGCGTGCTGTTCGCGCGCCATGAAGGCATCGTGCCGGCGCCCGAAGCCAATCACGCCGTCAAGGGTGCGATCGAGGAAGCGCTGCGCTGCAAGCGCGAAGGCAAGAGCGAGACCATCCTGTTCAACCTGTGCGGCCATGGCCACTTCGACATGGCGGCTTACCAGAACTACTTCGCGGGCAACCTGAAGGACGAGCCCTATGACGAGAAGGAGCTCGCAATGGCACTGGCCGGCCTGCCGAGCGTGCCCGAGGCTGCATGATCGGCTGAGCAGCAGTCTGCGCACCTGGTACGCGAAACACCGGGCTTGTGCCCGGTGTTTTGTTTTGAAACATTCGTCAGATAAATGTCAGTTCCCGCTCAGTACCGCGACAGCTTCGCCGCGTAATCTGGGTTCTTGAGCGTGCCGCGAGAACCGGTCGGCCAATGCAGGCTGTCCGGCGGCGCGTACCGAGAACCGATTGAAGCTGATTCCCCATTTTCTGCTGGCTATCCTGGCTGGCACCGTCTCCGCCGCTGTTACGGCCGGTCCTGCGGGCCCTGCGGACCTTTCGCTGTCGCTGTCACAGGCGCAGGCGCTGGCCCTCGAACGTAATCATGACCTGAAGCTGGCCCGCTCCGCGCTCGCCAGCGCCGAGGCCGACGTGCAGTCGGCCGCAGCTCTGCCCAATCCGGTCGTCGGCGTGTCCACGACCGGCATCGGCCAGGGCTCTGGCGCCGGCTCGCTGTGGCGCAAGCAGATCGACACCGTGTTCGGCGTGACCCAGCTGATCGAACGCGGTAACAAGCGCGAGCTGCGCACCGAGAACGCGCAACATCATGCGCGCGCTGCCGGTGCCGACCTGCAGGATGTGCAGCGCCAGTTGCGCGTGCTGGTTGCGCAAGCCTATGCCGACCTGATGGCCGCACGGGACAAGCTGGCCGCGAGCCGCGATGCATCGCACTTGCTGGACACGACGCTGGCTGCCGCGCAGACCCGGCGCGCCGCCGGCGATATCGCCGGCGCCGATGTCGAGCGCGTGAAGGTCGACGCACTGCGTGCGCGCAATGACGTCTCTGCTGCACAGGGTGAACTGGCGCGCGCGCGCCAGTTGCTGGCGATGCTGCTCGGCGAGACTGCGCGCGCCGACATGATCGAGGCTGCGGACAGCTGGCCCGCGCTCGAGGATGCGCAGGCTCCCGATGCTGCGATGCTGGAAAAAATGATCGATGCGCGCGCCGACGTACGGGCTGCGAGGGCACGGCTGGAAGCCGCGCTGTCCGGGACCCGTCTCGCCGATGCGCTACGCACCCGAGACGTGACGGTCGGCGCGCAATATGAACACTATCCTCAGGCGGGAGGTGCGAACGGCAGCGGTGGCAACAGTGTCGGCTTCAGCGTCAGCGTGCCGCTGTTCACGCGCTACTACTACCAGGGGGAGATCGCGTCAGCGCAGGCAGCGCTCGATGCGGCGCAGGTCGCGCTCGAGCGCACCCGCGAGCGCGCGCATGCGGAAGTCGGCGTGGCGCTGGCTGCGCTTGGCAGCGCTGCCGAGCGCGTGCGGCGCAACCGCGATGAATTGCTGGTCGCTGCAGAGAAGGCGGCACGCGCGGCCGAGTACGCGTACCAGAACGGTGCGGTGGGCGTGATGGATGTGCTCGATGCACGCCGCACGTTGCGCGCCACCCGTCTCGATGCGCTGGCAGCGCAAGCCGATTTCAGCAAGGCGCTGGCCGGATGGAAGGCGGCGATCGAGATTGCCGATACCGACAGCCGTCTCGCCGCGAGAGCCGACCAATGATGGTCTGCGCCGGCGCAACACGCACACACTGGCGCGAATACCTTGGCGCAAACACATGACAGCGGGCGCACTGGCGCTCGCTCTACCAGACCCATGAAGAAGCACACCAAACTCCTGATCTCCATCGTCTTCTTGCTGATCGCCGGTGCGACCGTTGTCGTCGTGCAGCGTCACAGTGCGCTGGAAGAAGCTGCCGCCAATAGCCAGCAGAAAGTCACCAGCCACGAGCCAGGCATCGTGCATTTCGATGCGGGCGAGCCGCAGCTGTCGGCGATTCGCATTGAACCGGTCAACGCCGAACCGATGCCGACCGCCGATCCCGTGAATGGCCGGATTGTCTTTGACGAGAATGCAACGGTGCGCATCAGCTCGCCGCTGACGGGGCGCGTGCTTAGGCTGCAGGCCGGCATCGGGGATGTCGTGAAGCGCGGTTCAGCACTGCTCGAGGTCGATGCGCCCGAGCTCGCGAATGCCGAGGCCGACCAGCAAAAGGCGCTCAGCGAAGAAACCCGCAAACGGCTGGCCTATGAACGTGCAAAGCGGCTGCATGACAACGAAGTCATCGCTCGCAAGGAGCTCGAGGCGGCCGAGGCCGATTTTTATCAGGCGCAGGCCGATTCCCGGCGCGCTGCGGCGCGGTTGCGCAACCTGCAGGCCTCGGGCCATGAGAACGGCAAGTTCGTGCTGCGCTCGCCGCTGCCGGGCATCATCGTCGAGCGCAACGCGAACCCGGGCCAGGAAGTGCGGCCGGATCTCGAGCATCCCTTGTTCCTGGTGTCGGACATCAGCCGGCTGTGGGTGCTGGCCGATATTCCGGAAAAGCACCTCGCCCATGTGCACGTCGGGCAGACCGTCGCTGTCGAGTCCGATGCGTATCCGGAAAAACAGTTCCATGCGAAGGTCGAGCGCGTCGGCGTGGCAGTCGATCCGGTCACGCGCCGTGTACAGGTCCGGTGCAGCATGGCGAACCCGGACGGCAAGCTCAAGCCCGAAATGTTCGTGCGTGTGTCCTTCCTCGCAGATGGCGAGCGCAAGGGTATACGCGTGCACAACACAAGCCTGGTCACCGAGGGTATCTATGTCCATGTCTTCGTGGAGAAGCGACCTGGTACCTTCGAGAAGCGACGTGTGCGGCTGGCACTGCGCGGCAATGAGCATTCCTTCGTCGACAGTGGGCTCGCCGAGGGCGAGCGGGTGGTCACCGAGGGCGCATTGCTGTTGAATTCCGAGGCGGCCGCCGATGCTCAGTAAGCTGATTGAATTTGTCCTCAGCCAGCGCGTCTTTGTGCTGCTGATGACGGCGGCATTGTGCGCCTTCGGCTATCGCGCGGTGACCAATCTGCCGATCGAGGCCTTCCCCGACGTGCAGGATGTGCAGGTGCAGATCGTCACCCAGTACCCGGGCCAGGCGCCTGAAGAAGTCGAGCGCAATGTGACGCTGCCGATTGAGCGCGAGATGTCCGGTGTGCCGAAACAGACACAATTGCGCTCGGTGACGATCTCGGGCTTGTCGGTGGTGACACTGACCTTTGGCGACGGCACCGATGATTATTTCGCGCGCCAGCAGGTGCTGGAAAAGCTGCAGAACGTGAACCTGCCGCAGGGCGTACAGCCGCAGCTGGCGCCGCTGACGACCGCGGTCGGTGAGGTCTATCGTTACGTGCTGGAAGCGCCGCCCGAGATGTCGATGTCGGAGCTGCGCGCGATCCAGGATTGGGTGGTCCGCCCCAGTCTGCGCATCGTGCCCAACGTGGCCGATGTCGTGTCCTTTGGCGGCACGATCAAGGAATACCAGGTCAAGGTCGATCCGTATGCGCTCAAGCGCTATGGCGTCGCAATCGACCAGGTGACACAGGCGCTGGCCAATAACTCGGCCAGCGTTGGCGGCGGTTTCGTACGCCGTGGTGACGAAGCGCTGGTGATCCGGGGGGTCGGCATTTTCTCCTCGCTGAGCGATATCGGTCGTGTCGTCGTGAAGGCCAGGGATGGCAAGACCGTGCTGGTGTCCGACATCGGCGAGGTCGTGATCGGCGCGCGCGCCCGCTCTGGTGTGGTCTCGTACAACGACCGCGACAGCGTGGTCGAGGGCATCGTGCAGATGACCCGGGGCGGCAATGCGACCAAGGTGGTCACCGAGCTGAAGGCCAGGATCGAGCAGGTGAACGCGAAGCTGCCGCCGGGCGTGAAGATCAGCGTGATCTACGACCGTACCGAGCTGATCGGGCATACGGTGCAGACCGTCGCCGAGAACCTGCTGGTGGGGGCTGTGCTGGTGATCGCGATCCTGCTGGCCTTCCTGCGCAACCTGCGCGCGGCGCTGATCGTGGCCACCGTGATCCCGCTGTCGCTGCTGTGCGCGTTCATCATGCTGGATGCCCGCAACATCCCGGCCAACCTGATCTCGCTGGGCGCGGTCGACTTCGGCATCATCATCGACGGTGCGGTGGTGCTGGTCGAGGCGCTGATGGTGCGACTGGCGCTGACCAGCTTCGATCCCGGCATGACGCCCGAGGCTGCGCAGGCACTGCGACTGTCGCAATTGCGACGCACGGTGGTCGAGATGGGCCATCCGATCTTGTTCGCGAAAGCGATTATCATCGTCGCGTTTATCCCGATCTTCACCTTCCAGCGCGTCGAGGGCAAGATCTTCGCGCCCGTGGCCTTGACACTTTCTTTTGCAATGCTCGGTGCCGTGGTGCTGACGATGACCCTGGTGCCGACCCTGCTGGCCGTGGCGATGCGCCGCCAGTCGCTGGAAGAGAAACATATTGCGTGGATGGACCAGGCGCAGCGCCGCTATCGTGATGCGCTGTGCTGGGCCGCAGCGCACCGAATGCCGGTGGTCGCGGCATCGGCCGGCGTGCTGGTGGTGTCGCTGGCGCTGTCGCCCTTGCTCGGCAGCGAGTTCGTGCCCAAGCTGGACGAGGGCAATATCTGGCTCACGATCAGCCTGCCGCCATCGACCTCGCTCGATGCGTCGAAGAGAGTCGAGCGCGAGGTGCGCGCCATTCTACGCAGCTACCCCGAGGTCAACAGCGTGATCGCGCATGTCGGACGGCCTGATGACGGCACCGATCCGAAAGGGCCCAACAACATCGAAATCCTCGCCGACCTGAAGCCGCGCGGCAGCTGGCGCTTCGACAGCAAGGAAGCACTGGTGGCCGACATGGGAAAGACAATACGGCGTATCCCGGGCGTGCCGACCAACTTCTCACAGGTGATCCAGGATAACGTCGAAGAGGCGCTGTCCGGCGTGAAGGGCGAGATCGCGATCAAGATCTACGGTCCCGACCTCGAGATCCTGACCGAGAAGGGCGAGCAGATCGCCAGCGTACTGCGCACGATACGCGGTGCGTCGGATGTGCAGGCGATACGCATCAGCGGGCAGAGCGAGCTCGATATCGCGATTGACCGAGAAAAGATTGCGCGCCTCGGCATCAATGTCGCCGATGCGAATATCGCGATCCAGGCCGCACTGGCCGGCATGGCGGTCAATACTTTCTACGAAGGCGACAAACGCTTCGATGTCACGGTGCGCCTGAAGGAATCTTTCCGCAATGCGGTCGATGATGTCGCGCTGGTGCAGGTGTCGCTGCCCGGTGGCGTCGGCACCGTGGGCCTCGGCGAGATCGCGCGTATCGACGTGCGGCAGGGTGCCGCGCGCATCAGCCGCGAGGCCGGCGGGCGCGTCGCGCTGGTCAAATCCAACCTGCTGGGCCGCGACCAGGGCAGCTTCGTTGCCGAGGCACAGAAAAAGGTGAAGGAAAAGGTCACGCTGCCACCGGGCTATTACCTGACCTGGGGCGGCCAGTTCGAGAACCAACAGCGCGCGGTCAAGCGGCTGCAGGTGATTGTGCCAATCACGATGCTGCTGATCTTTTCGCTGTTGTTCTGGGCCTTCAAGTCGGTGCGCAAGGCACTGCTGATCCTGGCCATTGTGCCGTTCGCAATGATCGGCGGCATTGCCGCGCTGGCCCTCGCAGGATTGCATTTTTCGGTGTCTGCGGCGGTCGGCTTCATCGCCGTGGCCGGGATCTCGGTACAGAACGGCGTGATCATGGTCGAGCAGATCGTCGAGCTGCTGCACAAGGAGCGCAGCGTGCTGGCGGCGGCGATCGAAGGTGCGGTGTCGCGCCTGCGTCCGATCCTGATGACGGCGCTGATGGCCGGTCTTGGCCTGCTGCCGGCGGCACTATCGCATGGCATCGGCTCGGAGACTCAGCGGCCGTTTGCGGTCGTGATCGTCGGCGGCATCGTGTCGGCGACGCTCTTCACGCTGTTGCTGCTGCCGCTGGCTTATCCGTTCTTCAACGACAAGGAAGCCGACATCATCCCGCCAACTCCGGCTTGAGCCGATACTGCGCACAGCGCACTGCGCCGGCTCTGGCACAATACACGAGGTAAACGCTTGAACCCGGACCTGGACATGCATGTATTGCTGGTGGAAGACGACCTGGTGCTGGCCGATGGTATCGCGCGCATCCTGCGCGGGCACGGCATGGTGGTCGATGTTGTCAACAATGGCGATGACGCCGACCGTGCCTTTGCATCGCGTGAAGTGTCGGTGGCGGTGCTCGACATCGGACTGCCGGGCATCGACGGCTTCGAGGTGGTGCGCCGTCTGCGCGCGCGCGGCAGCAGCCTGCCAGTGCTGCTCCTGACGGCGCGCGACGATGTGCAAGACCGCGTGCGCGGCCTCGAGATCGGCGCTGACGACTATCTGGTCAAACCCTTCGCGGCGCCCGAGCTGGTCGCGCGCCTGAAGGCGCTGGTAAGGCGCGGCAATCCGCGTCCGGTGGACTTGCAGATGGGCGGTCTGCAGCTTGACCCGTTCGCGCGCCGCGCCACCGTTGACGGGCAGGTGATCGAATTGTCGGCCCGTGAATGGGCGGTGCTGGAGTATCTGCTGCAAAATGTGTCGCGCGTGGTCTCCAAGCAGCAGATCATCGACGCCATCCTTCCCTGGGGTGAGGAAGTCACGCTGAATGCGGTCGAGGTCTACGTCTCCCGCATACGCTCGAAGATCGCATCGGCCGGCATCGCGATCAAGACCATACGGGGTTTCGGCTACATGCTGGAACAGGCGCCGCGCTGAGGCCGCATGGCGACACAAGAAGACACGACCCGATCCCGTCCCATGAGCCTGCGCGCGAAGCTGCTGCGCCTGCTGGTAATCCCGCTGGTCACCGCGAACATTGCCGGAGCGGCCGTTGTCTACTGGCTGGCGTGGATACCGGCGCAGACCGCGCTCGACCAGAGCCTGGCTGATGCCGCCTGGGCGCTGGTGCCGCATGTGCAGGACAGCGGCAGCTCGCTCGAGCTGGAACTGTCACATCAGGCCGAGCAGGTGCTGCGCGTCGACCATTTCGATGAAGTCTATTTCGTCGTCCGCGATGCCAGCGGCAAGACGATTGCCGGCGATCTGGATTTCCCGGCCCTGCAAGTGCCCGACAAGCTCAATGTGTATGTCGCGTACGGTTCGCGCATGCGCGGCGAGGACGTGCGCGCGATCACGCTGCGCACCGTCGTTGCCGGCGAGACCATCCTGATCGGTGTCGCCGAGACCCGCATCAAGCGGCAGCAGATACGTTTGCGCATCCTGTGGTCGCTGCTGGCGCTGGAGTTGTTACTGGTGGTGCTGATTCCGACGCTGATCTGGTTCGGCCTGAACCAGGGGTTTCTGCCGCTGCAGAAAATCCGCGAGGATCTCGACCGCCGCAAGCCGGACGACCTGTCATCGCTGCCGATGCAAGGCGCACCGCAGGAGATCGCACCCTTCATCCGCGCCATCAATGGCTTGCTCGATCGGGCGCAGGACAGCGCACGTGCCAAGCAGGATTTTCTTGCAAATGTCGCGCACCAGTTGCGCACACCACTGGCTGGTTTCAAAGCGCAGCTCGAATGGCTGCAGCAGCGCCAGCGCAATGATGTCGAGGCGTCGTCGTCGATCGAATTGATGATGGCCTCCACCGAGCGCATGGTGCGGCAGGCTAACCAGCTGCTGGCGCTGGCTCGTTCCGAGCCCGGCGACTTCGAACGCCGTCGGTTGGAAAAGCTGTCGCTGGACAAGCTGGTGGCGGAGTCAGTGCAGCAATTCGTCGAAGAGGCGGCGAAGAAGAACATCGATATCGGCTTTGATCTGCAGCCGACCGAGGTTGCCGGCGATGCGTTCCTGTTGCGCGACCTGATCGACAACCTGGTCGACAATGCGATCCGCTATTCGCCGGTGGGCGCTGCGGTGACGGTCAGCTGCTTCCGGGACGAGGATGGGGAGGGCGCCGGCGTGCTGAAGGTCGAGGACAACGGCCCTGGCATCCCGGCCTCGGAAAAGGACAAGGTTTTCAGCCGCTTCTACCGGCTCGACAAGACCCAGCCCGGCAGCGGTCTGGGCCTTGCCATCGTGCGCGATATCGCGATCGACCATGGCGCGGTGATCGATGTCCAACCCGGACCCTCGGGAGTCGGTACCGTGTTCCTGGTGCGTTTTCCGTCGCCTGATGGCGCGCCGTGACGAGGGTAAGCCGGTGGTTTGTACGATAATGCGGGCTGGGAGCTGCTTGCGGCTCCGCCGAAGCTACCGTACCGCCAGGGCCCCGAGTGACATACACCGTCAAGGAAATCTTCTACACATTGCAAGGCGAAGGCGCGCAGGCCGGTCGCCCGGCTGTGTTCTGCCGTTTTGCCGGCTGTAACCTGTGGAGCGGCCGCGAGGAAGACCGCGCGTCGGCCATCTGCCGCTTCTGCGACACCGACTTCATCGGCACCGATGGCGAGAATGGCGGCAAGTTCGCCGATGCCGATTCGCTGGCTGCGCGCATCGCCGCGCAATGGCCGGCGGCGCATCCGCAGAACCGCTACGTGGTCTTTACCGGCGGCGAACCGCTGCTGCAGCTGGACGTCGCGCTGATCGATGCGATGCATGCGCAGGGCTTCGAGATCGCGATCGAGACCAATGGCACGCTGCCCGTGCCCGATGGCGTCGACTGGGTCTGCGTGAGCCCGAAGCAGGGTGCGGCGCTGGTCGTCACGGAGGGTAGCGAGCTGAAAGTCGTGCTGCCGCAGCCGGGCCAGGACCTGGAGCAGCTGGCGGGTCTGGACTTCAGACACCATTTCCTGCAACCGATGGATGGCCCGGACAAGGACAAAAACACGCAGCTGGCGATCGCCGCGTGCAAGGCCGACCCGCGCTGGCGCTTGTCGCTACAAACGCACAAGCTGCTGCAGATACCCTGACCGCCATCCTGTTGAAACACTGAGTCACTGAAACGCTGGACCACTGATGATCACGATTACCCGCAAGCTGGAGTTCGATGCCGGCCATCGCATTCCCGACCACAAGAGCCAGTGCCGCAACCTGCACGGGCATCGCTACACGCTGGAGATCACGCTGGTCGGCAAGGTGATCGAACAGGAAGGCAGCACCGACAACGGCATGATCATGGACTTCTCGGATGTGAAGGCGCTCGCGAAGGAGCACCTGGTCGATGTCTGGGACCATGCCTTCCTCGTCTACGAGAAGGATGGCCCGGTGCGCGATTTCCTCGCATCGCTGCCGAACCACAAGACGGTGGTCATTGACCGCATACCGACGGTCGAGAACCTGGCTCGCACCGCATTTGACATCCTCAAGGCCGCTTACAAGGACCATTACGGCACCGGCCTGCACCTGCACAAGCTGGTGCTGCACGAGACACCGAATTGCTGGGCTGAAGTCACCGGGGACGACGTTTGAGCGAGCCAGGACAAGGTGCGTCGCAGAAGGAGATCGACGAAGCCTTCATGCGGCTGGCGCTGGACGCTGCCGCACGCGCGAAAGACCGCGGCGAAGTACCGGTCGGCGCCATCGTCGTCAAGCAGGGCGAAGTGATCGCCACCGGCTACAACCAGCCCATCGGTCATCATGATCCGACCGCGCACGCAGAGATTGCGGCCTTGCGCGCCGCGGCCGACGTGCTTGGCAATTATCGGCTGCCGGGCTGCACGCTGTATGTGACGCTCGAACCCTGCGCGATGTGCGCCGGCGCGATGATGCATGCGCGGCTGTCACGCGTCGTTTTTGGCGCCCGTGACCCGAAGACCGGCGCCTGCGGCTCGGTGGTCAATCTGTTTGCAGAAGAAAAACTGAACCACCATGCGGAACTGGTGGGTGGGGTACTGGCCGAAGAATGCGGCACAATGCTGTCTGCATTCTTTGCCGAGCGTCGCAGTCTGGCGCGCACGGCAAGGCAGGAAACGACGTGACACTGTCAGGCAGAACCCGCACCAACAACAGCCACAGCACCAACAACAGCCACAAATAGCCACAAGCAGCCCAAAGCAGCCCAAAGCAGCCGAATGAACCCCTCCGTCAAGTCCCGCACCATCGCCATCGTCGCGCCCAGCGGCTATGCGGCCGATCCGCACGCATTCCAGCTTGGGCTGGAGCGCCTGCGCGCGCTCGGTCATACGGTGAAGGACTTGTCGGCGCCAGCGGTCCGGCACCAGCGCTTTGCCGCCACCGAAGGCGAACGCCTGGCGCAACTGCATGCCGCTGCCAATGATCCCGAGGTCGAGATCGTCATCGCGCTGCGCGGCGGCTACGGCTTGTCGCGGCTGCTGCCGGACATTGATTTCAAGTTGCTGGCATCCAGCGGCAAGCGCTGGGTCGGCCACAGTGACTTCACGGCCCTCCAGATGGGCTTGTTGGTTCAGGGGGCAGCCAGTTTCGCCGGCCCGATGATCTGCGATGACTTCAGCCGCGACGAACCGAGCAACTTCACGCATACGCATTTCTGGCAGTGCCTGTCGCAATCGACGATCACGCTGGATGTGGCAGCGTCCGGCAACCCGGCGGTACAGGCCAGCGGCAAGCTGTGGGGCGGCAATCTGGCGATGCTCGCTCACCTGGTCGGCACGCCGTGGATGCCCGAGATCGACGGTGGCATCCTGTTCGTCGAAGATATCAATGAGCATCCGTATCGCGTCGAGCGCATGCTGCTGCAGTTGTGGCATGCAGGCGTGCTGCAGAAGCAGCAGGCGATCCTGCTCGGCGACTTCTCCGGCTACAAGCTGACCGATTACGACAATGGCTATGACTTTGCGGCGATGGCGGCCTGGTTGTCGGATCGATGCGGCCTGCCTGTCCTGCAAGGCCTGCCGTTTGGCCACATCCGCGACAAAGTGACATTGCCGGTGGGCGCTGATTGCCGGCTGAGCTCGGATGCGCAAGGCTTCCGGCTCGAGCTTTCCGGCTATCCGGCTCTCGTCTGAGAACCAAAGGCACCGGCTCCCCGTGCATCTGCCGGCACCCAGGGTCGTATCCTGAGGGAGCAGCGGCTTCCTGGTGGTAAAATCGCGGGCTTCCCGTCCTGCCGCCCCGGCTCCGCTGCCGATTTCCGGTCGGACCCTGTTTTGTCATTGCCCGCCCGGGTATCCAGAGGTCTCTTTTGCTGTCCACCGCCAATATCACGATGCAGTTCGGCGCCAAGCCGTTGTTTGAAAACATTTCGGTCAAGTTCGGCGACGGCAATCGCTACGGCCTGATCGGCGCCAATGGCTGCGGCAAGTCGACCTTCATGAAGATCCTCGGCAGCGACCTCGAACCCTCGTCGGGCAATGTGATGCTGGACGTGAACGAGCGCCTCGGCAAGCTGCGCCAGGACCAGTTCGCGTACGAAGAGATGCGCGTACTTGACGTGGTGATGATGGGCCACACCGAGATGTGGGCCGCGATGACCGAGCGCGACGCGATCTACGCGAACCCGGAGGCGACCGACGAGGATTACATGAAGGCCGCCGACCTCGAGGCGAAATTCGCCGAGTACGACGGTTACACCGCCGAAGCACGTGCCGGTGAGCTGCTGTCCGGCGTCGGCATCCCGATGGAACAGCACAATGGCCCGATGAGCGCGATCGCGCCCGGCTGGAAGTTGCGCGTGCTGCTGGCGCAGGCGCTGTTCTCCAATCCGGACATCCTGCTGCTGGATGAGCCGACCAACAACCTCGACATCAACACCATCCGCTGGCTGGAAGAAGTGCTGAACGAGCGTGACTCGACGATGATCATCATCTCGCACGACCGCCACTTCCTGAACCAGGTCTGCACCCACATGGCGGACATGGACTACGGCACGCTGAAGATCTATCCGGGCAATTACGACGACTACATGCTGGCGTCGGCGCAGGCGCGCGCGCAAGTGGTGGCGGCGAACGCGAAGGCCAAGGAAAAGATCGCCGAACTGCAGGACTTCGTGCGGCGCTTCTCGGCCAACAAGTCCAAGGCCCGTCAGGCGACCTCGCGCGCGAAGCAGATCGACAAGATCAAGGTCGAGGACGTGAAACCCTCATCGCGCCAGAACCCATATGTGCGCTTCGAAGGCGAGAAGAAGCTGCACCGGCTGGCTGTGGAAGTGCAGGGCATCGCCAAGGCCTATGACCGCCAGCTGTTCAAGAATTTCAGCATCGCGGTCGAAGCGGGCGAAAAGATCGCCATCATTGGCGAGAATGGTGCCGGCAAGACCACGTTGCTGCGCTGCATAGGCGGCGACATTTGCGGCCTGACTGCGGATGCCGGTCTGGTGAAGTGGGCCGAAAATGCGAATGTCGGCTACATGCCGCAGGACCCGACCGATGAATTCGCGCAGGACCTGCCGCTGACGGACTGGATGGGCCGCTGGACCCAGGAAGGCGATGATGACCAGGCCGTGCGCTCCATCCTCGGCCGCCTGCTGTTCTCCGGCGACGAGGTGAAGAAGTCGGTGAAAGTCCTGTCTGGCGGCGAGAAGGGCCGCATGATGTACGGCAAGCTGATGCTGGGCCGCCACAACGTGCTGCTGATGGATGAACCGACCAACCACATGGACATGGAATCCATCGAGTCGCTGAACATCGCCTTGGAAAAATACGCAGGCACGCTAATCTTCGTATCGCATGACCGTGAGTTCGTGTCGTCGCTGGCAAGCCGCATACTCGAGATCAAGAATGGCGAGATCATCGATTTCAAAGGGACGTACGACGAGTATCTCGCGAGCCAGGGCCTCGAGTAAGCCGGGCTTGTTTTTCGGTGTGTCGCCTCTACCTGCGGCGCAGGCAGGACAAAGCATAGATCAGGGTGGAACGCTTCATGGAAATCAAGACCGTTGAATTCGAGCGACCGGCCGGTGACGGCGCCAGCTGCGTCGCTTCGGCCTGGGCGCGCGTACCGGAACCGCTGACGCCGGACCAGCGTACCGCGCTGAAAGACAAGATCCGTCGGCTGCTGAAGGAAAAGCAGGCCGTGCTGGTCGCGCACTACTACGTCGATGCCGAGCTGCAGGATCTCGCTGAGGAAACCGGCGGTTGCGTTTCCGATTCGCTGGAGATGGCACGGTTCGGCCGCGACCATCCTGCGAAGACCCTGGTGGTGGCCGGGGTGCGCTTCATGGGCGAGACCGCGAAGATCCTGTCCCCGGAAAAGACCGTGCTGATGCCGGATCTGGATGCGACCTGTTCGCTCGACCTCGGCTGCCCGGTCGATGAATTCTCTGCCTTCTGCGATGCGCATCCGGACCGCACCGTGGTGGTGTATGCCAACACCAGCGCCGCCGTGAAGGCGCGTGCCGACTGGATGGTGACCTCGTCCATCGGACTCGACATCGTGAAATACCTGCACGAACAGGGCAGGAAGATCATCTGGGCGCCGGACCGGCATCTGGGCAGCTATATCCAGAAGCAGACCGGTGCCGACATGCTGCTGTGGCAGGGCTCTTGCCTGGTGCATGATGAGTTCAAGGGCATCGAGCTCGACCTGCTGCGCAAGGAGCATCCGCATGCGAAGGTGCTGGTGCACCCGGAGTCGCCGGCCTCGGTGGTCGAACAGGCCGACGTGGTCGGCTCGACCTCGCAGCTGATCGCCGCAGCAACGCTGCTCGATGCGAAGGAGTTCATCGTCGCGACCGACAACGGCATCCTGCACAAGATGCGGATGGCCGCACCCGGTAAAGTCTTCATCGAAGCACCGACCGCCGGCAACAGCGCGACCTGCAAGAGCTGCGCGCATTGCCCGTGGATGGCGATGAACGGGCTGCAGAACCTCGCCGATGTGCTGGAGAGCGGCCGCAACGAGATCCATGTCGATCCTGCTATTGGCAGCAAGGCCGTCACCTGCATCAGCCGCATGCTCGACTTTGCCGCGGCAAAGAAAGCCAATGTGCGCCCGTCATCCGACCTCGCGGCTGAGCAGAAGCTGTTTGCCGGCATCGGCCCGGCCTGAAATCAAGCGATGAGCACCCTGAAGAATTCTTTTGCGCCTTTCGATTCGGCGCTGGCTGCCGCTTTCGAGGCCAACATCAACGCCGCGCTGACCGAAGATATTGGCAGCGGCGACTGGACCGCAATGCTGCTGCCGGCATCGGCGCAGGTGAATGCACGCGTGGTGGTGCGTGAAGATGCGGTGCTGTGCGGTGCGCCCTGGTTTGAGGGCGCGATGATGCAGGTCGATCCGAAGATCCGCATCGAATGGCTGTTCGCCGAAGGCGATTGGATGCCCGCGAATGCTGAGGTGTGCCGTATCAACGGTCCCGCGCGTTCGCTGATGACGGCCGAACGCCCGGCGCTGAACTTCCTGCAATTGCTGTCCGGCGTTGCGACCGCGACCCGTGACTATGTGAAGATCATCGACGGCACGAAGGCTGCGGTTCTCGACACCCGCAAGACCCTGCCCGGACTGCGCCTTGCGCAGAAATACGCGGTGCGCGTCGGCGGCGGCAAGAACCAGCGCCTTGCACTGTATGACGGCATTCTGATCAAGGAAAATCACATCGCAGCCGCCGGCAGCATACGTGCGGCACTGGAAGCGGCGCATGCCTTGCATGCGGGCGTGTCGATACAGATCGAGGTCGAGAGCCTCGATGAACTGCAGCAGGCTCTGGATGCCGGCGCGGTCTCCGTGCTGCTGGATAACTTCAGTACGCAGATGATGCGCGACGCGGTCGCATTGACTGCAGGCAGGGCGGTGCTGGAGGCCTCGGGTGGCGTCAATCGCGACAGCGTGCGCGCGATTGCCGAGACTGGCGTCGACCGGATCTCCATCGGCAGCTTGACCAAAGATGTGAAGGCAACCGACTATTCTCTTCGCGTTATTGACTAGTCAGAGCCGCACCAGACCGCTCTGACAGATCAGCGCCGTGCCAGCATCTTTCTGGCCGGTGCCAGTACCGTCGGCAGTGCCTTCGGCAAGGTGTCCGGATAATCCAGACTGTAATGCAGCCCGCGGCTTTCGCGGCGCTGCAGTGCGCTGCTGACGATCAGTGACGCGACCTCGACCAGATTACGCAATTCCAGCAAGTCGCGCGTGATGCGGAAGTTGCTGTAGTACTCGTTGATTTCTTCCTTCAGCAGCGCGATCCGGTGCTGCGCGCGTTCCAGTCGCTTTGTCGTGCGCACGATGCCGACAAAATTCCACATGAAGCGGCGCAGCTCGTCCCAGTTCTGCGTGATTACCACTTCTTCGTCGGCATCCGTCACGCGGCTTTCGTCCCAGGCAGGCAGCTTCGGTGTCTTCGGTTTGGGCTGGTTCTCGATATCCAATGCGGCCGCTCGGCCCAGCACCACACACTCGAGCAGTGAATTCGACGCGAGCCGGTTGGCGCCATGCAGTCCGGTGTAGGCCGTCTCGCCGACCGCGTACAGGCCCTCGACATCGGTGCGACCTTTCAGGTCGGTGACGATGCCGCCGCAGGTGTAATGCGTGGCGGGCACGATGGGTATCGGCTGCTTCGTGATGTCGATGCCCAGTTCCAGGCAGCGCGCGTAGATGGTCGGGAAATGCGACTTCAGGAATTCGGGGCTCTGGTGGCTGATGTCGAGGTCAACATAATCGAGGCCGCGTTTCTTCATCTCGAAGTCGATCGCGCGCGCGACGATGTCGCGCGGCGCGAGCTCGGCGCGCTCGTCATGAGCGGGCATGAAGCGCTGGCCGGCAGCTGCACCGGCGGTGGCGGGCAGCTTCAGCAAGCCGCCTTCGCCGCGTACCGCTTCGGTGATCAGGAAGGACTTCGCATACGGGTGATACAGGCAGGTCGGATGGAACTGGATGAATTCCATGTTCGACACGCGGCAGCCGGCACGCCAGGCCATGGCGATGCCGTCGCCGGTCGCCGTGTCGGGATTGGTGGTGTACAGGTAGACCTTGCCCGCGCCGCCGGTGGCCAGCACCGTCTGGTCGGCGGCAATGGTGAGCACGGTGCCGCTGTCGACGTCCTGCACATACAGCCCATGGCAATGCGGCGCGCCATTTTTGATGCCGAGCTTGTCGGTGGTGATCAGATCGATCGCGATGTGATGCTCTAGCAGCGTGATGTTCGGGTGGCGACGTACCTTTTCTTCGAGCGTCAGTTGCACCGCATGCCCGGTGGCATCGGCCGCGTGAATGATGCGGCGCTGGCTGTGGCCGCCTTCGCGGGTCAGGTGGAAACCGAGCTCGGCCTGCTCGTCGCGGGTGAAGGGCACACCCTGAGCGATCAGCCATTCGATCGCTTCGCGTCCTTGTGACACGATGGTTCGGGTCGCGGTCTCGTCACACAGGCCGGCGCCCGCCACGAGGGTATCGGCGACATGCTGGTCGTGGCTGTCATGCGAGTCGAGCACGGCGGCGATGCCGCCCTGGGCCCAGTCGCTGGCGCCGTCGCGCAGCGCGCGCTTGGAAATGACGACCACTTTGCGGGAATCTGCGAGGTGCAGCGCTACGGAAAGGCCGGCCAGTCCGCTGCCGACGATAGCAACATCAACATTCATCATGGGCACGACTATAGTCTATTTGACAGGAGTCCGTGATCGGCGATGGTCTGAATCGGGTGCACGCGGGCATGTTTCAGCCCCGATTCGAAGGCTGAAAGGCAGATTTTCCTGCGATTGGCGCGGCTTCCGAGCGCCGGGTCAGAAGTCACTGATGCCTGCCTCATTCCGCCGAGCAGCGGTTAGATCTGGCGCAAATAGTTGGTTAGTTTGACAGGTGGGCTTGAAATCTGCCGTATAATCTGCCCCACGTTGAGATTCAGGTAGCAGTGGTGCAGTATCAGTCTGTCATTCCTCACTTGGTTGAGACGGTCATCCGGCGGTGTTCCCGCCTTAACCAGGATACGCAATTACGCTTATCCAACGAAAGGAATTGTCATGGCATCTGGTACTGTCAAATGGTTTAACGACGCAAAAGGCTTTGGTTTCATCACTCCCGATGGCGGCGGTGCTGATCTGTTCGCTCACTTCTCGGCTATCCAGTCGAACGGCTTCAAGTCGCTGGCCGAAGGTCAGAAGGTTGAGTTCGACGTGGTCAGCGGCCCGAAAGGCCTGCAGGCTTCGAACATCAAGCCGGTCTAAGCGTTACGCTTCTGCCTCGTTGCCTCTGGCAACCGCTTGAAAGAAAGATCCCCGGCATGCCGGGGATTTTTTTCGTCCGCAATGCTGGCCTGTCGTCCGCAACCCTCGCAAGCCGCCGGGGCCGTGCTACTTATCTGCGTTTCTTCTTCCAATAGTCCGGCTCGGCAAACGCCCTCCGCAGGAAATCCACGAACGTGCGGATTCGCAGCGGCAGGTGCTGCCGCTGCGCAAAGACCGCATAGATATCGTTGCCCTGCGACGCATATTCATCCAGCACCGTTTCCAGTTGGCCGGATTCGAGCTCGCTGCCCACCTCCCACATCGAGCGCCAGGCCAGGCCCTTGCCGGCCAATGACCAGTCGTGCAGCACGGCGCCGTCATTGCAGCCCATGGTGCCGTGTACCTTCATCGTCACGTTGCGTCCGTTGAGCCGGAAGGTCCAGCCGCGCTGGCTGCCGGCGCTGGAAAATGCCAGGCAGTTGTGCCGCGACAGCTCGTCCGGCGTCTTGGGCCGGCCATGCTTGCGGAAATACTCAGGCGCGCCGACCACCACGCGGCGATTGTCTGCCAGCTTCACGCCGACCAGACTGGAGTCGGACAAGTCGGCGATGCGGATCGCGACGTCGATGCCTTCGCCGATCAGGTCGACCACGCGATCGTTCAGGTTCAGCGTCAGCGTCACATCACGATGCTCGGCAAGGAAGGACGGAATCAGCGGCGCCACATGCTGGCGGCCGAAGCCGGCCGGCGCGGATACGATCAGGTGGCCGCTCGGGCGCGCGCTGCGCTCCGACACTTCGGCTTCGGCATTCTCGAGGTCATGCAGGATGCGCTGGCAGTTTTCGAGGAAGGCCACGCCTTCATTGGTCAGCGCGATCTTGCGCGTGGTTCGTTGCAGCAGCTTCACGCCCAGCCGCGCCTCCAGCGCGTCGAGGCGGCGGCCGATGACGGCGGGCGCAATGCCCTCGGCACGTGCGGCGGCTGACAGGCTGCCGCGCGCGGCGACGTCAACGAAGGTGGAAATCTGCTTGAATTGATCCATGGGCGCTGCGTATCTTTGACTGAAACGCAATAATACCCCGGATGAGACCATTTTTTAACGCTATTTATGGTAAGGCGGTGACTGATTAGGCACTTCTAAAGTTATAAAAGCCATACATTATTGCGGACTCCGCCGGTCTTGATGCCTCCGGGCGCTGAAGGGTCTGCAGTTCATCCGCAACGTGGAATCGGTGTGACATTGACGCGGAATCGGCAGGGAATCGATGCGGCATCGATGCACGATCCATCCGACATCAAAGCGACCTGATGTACGCGCGCAGGCCGGCCAGCAGCATCTCGATCGCGATGGCCGTCAGGATCAGCCCCATGAGCCGCTCGAAGGCCGTCATCACCGCATCGCCGAGTGCGCGCTGCAGGCGTTCGGCTGACAGCAGCACGGCCAGCCAGACGACGGCTACCAAAGAAATCACCGCCACATACAGCCATGGCGCCATCGCCTGCTGCGACGAGAACAGCAGCACCGTCACCAGCGCCGATGGTCCGGCCAGCGCCGGTATCGCCAGCGGCACGATCAGCGGCTCGGTACTTTGTCCTTCCCGATGACCGAAAATGCCCTCCGGCGAAGGGAACACCATGCGCAGCGCAATCAGGAACAGGATCACGCCGCCGCCGATGCGCAGCGAGATCTCGGTCAGCTGAAGTGCGGCGAGGAAGGGGCGGCCAATGAACATGAAGGCCAGCAGCAGCGCAAACGCGATCAGGCATTCGCGCACGATCACGCGGCCGCGGCGTTCCGGAGCGACTTGCCGCAGCGTGCTGACGAACAGCGGTACGTTGCCGAACGGGTCGGTGACCAGCAACAGCAGGATGAAGGACTGGAAGAAGCTCTGCGTCATCGACCTCTCCTTCCGGCGGACCTTGCCACCGTTTCGGTTAGGATGCCACGAAATGCCGTCCGGGACAGCGCGCCGACGACGCGCCGGCATACCTGTAGCGCACCATATAAAAATATCAGGAGCACCATGGGCAATTCTGCACGCGAGTCAACCGGCCAGTCCGCCGAAAACGCAAAATCAGGCAATTTTCGTCGCCGCTTCCTGCTCGGTGGACTGGGCGTTGCCGGCGCACTGGTCGTCGGCTGGGGCGTGCTGCCGCCGCGCCAGCGCATGGACGCGGAGCCGCCCGATGATCTCGCAGGCCGTGTGCCACTGAATGGCTGGGTGCAGGTCGCGCGTGACAACCGCATCAGCGTGATGCTGGCCAAGAGCGAAATGGGGCAGGGCGTGATGACGTCGTTGGCGATGCTGGTGGCCGAAGAACTGGACGTGCCGCTGGCCATGGTCGAGATGCGGCAGGCACCGATGCGCAAGATCTATGGCGACATCACGATGGCTGGCGACGGACTGCCTTTCCATCCGGATGACCACGGCTGGCTGAAGCAGGGCGCGCAATGGCTGACAGCGAAAGCGATGCGCGAAGTTGGCCTGATCGTGACCGGCGGCTCGAGCAGCGTGAAGGACAGCTGGCTGCCGATGCGCGAAGCGGGCGCCGCCGCCCGCGCGCGTCTTGTTGCGGCCGCCGCGCGCAACTGGCGCGTGGCGCCGGCCGAGTGCCAGACTGGCGGCGGTCGCGTGTCGCATCCGTCCGGCCTGTCGGCCAGCTACGGCGAGCTGGCCGAGGCGGCGGTGCGTATCGGCGCGGTCGATTTCCGTATCAAGGATCGCAAGTCTTTCAAGCTGATCGGCCGTCCCACCGAGCGTGTCGACGCGGCGTCCAAGGTCAATGGCCGTGCCATGTACGGGCTGGATGTGAAGCTGCCCGGCATGGTGTATGCCGGGGTCGCGATGTGTCCCGTGTTCGGCGGTACGCTGGCCTCGGTGCAGTCCGATGCTGTGCTCGCGATGCGCGGCGTGAAGAAAGTCATCACGCTGCGTGCCGATCGTTCCGGCGCGCCGGACGCGGTGGCGGTGGTCGCCGACAGCCGCTGGCATGCGATGCAGGCGCTGAAGAAGCTGGAGCTGGCCTGGGAGCCGGGCGACCATGCGAAGCTCGACAGCGACGCGGTCATGCAATCGCTGGCCGACGCGCTCGATTCCGACGAGGGCTTTGCGTACCACCGCAGCGGCGACGTGCTATCGCTGAAAGGCGCGCAGAGCGTGCGTGCCGAGTACCGCGCTCCCTTCCTCGCGCATGCGGCGATGGAGCCGGTCAACTGCACCGCGCAGTTCACCGACGGGCGCGTGAAGCTATGGCTGCCGACGCAGGTGCCGAGCGTGGCCGTGGGTACCGCCGCACGCATCGCTGGCGTGAGCACGGAGCAGGTCGATTTGCACGTGACGCTGCTGGGCGGTGGTTTCGGTCGCCGGCTGGAATCGGACATGGTGGCACAGGCCGTGCAACTGGCCAGTGAGCTCGATGGTGCGCCGGTGCAGCTGTTGTGGCGCCGCGAGGACGACATGCAGCATGACTTCTACCGGCCGGCCGCCGTCGCACGCTTGTCCGGTGTGCTGGATGGAGAGGGCAGGCTGCTTGGCTTGCGCAGCCATTCCGCGTCCGGCTCCCCGATTCAATCATTGACGCAGCGCGCCTTCGGCCTGCCGAAGGCCGGCCCCGACAAGACCACCTGCGAAGGGCTGTACGACCATCCGTATGAAGTGCCGCACCAGCTGGCAGCCCATGTGATCGTCGATACGCCGGTGCCGCTGGGACCATGGCGCTCGGTTGGCCATTCGCACAATGCCTTTTTCAAGGAGAGCTTCATCGACGAACTGGCGCATGCAAGCGGACAAGAGCCGGCCGCGTTCCGGCGCGCGCTGCTCGACAGGCACCCACGGCATCGCGCGGTACTGGATGCAGCCTTGCGTCTGGCGGGTGCGCCTGAGGAAGGCCGTGCGCAAGGCATCGCCTTGCACCAGAGCTTCGGCAGCATCGTCGCGCAAGTGGCCGAAGTCTCGGTCGATGGCCGGAGCATCCAGGTGCACAAGGTCAGTTGCGCAGTGGATTGCGGCATCGCCGTGAATCCGCAAGGGATACGACAGCAGATGGAGTCGGCGATCGCGCTGGGCTTGTCAGCAGCACTGAATGATCAGATCACGCTGCGCGACGGCCGCGTGCAGCAGTCGAACTTCCATGACTATCGCACGCTGCGGTTGGCCGAGATGCCGGCGGTCGAGGTCGTCATCCTGCAAGGCGGTGAACATCCGGAAGGCGTGGGTGAGCCGGGCACGCCACCGATCGCGCCGGCGGTCGCCAACGCGGTGTTCACATTGACAGGACAGCGACTGCGCAGCCTGCCGCTGACCCTGACATGAAGCATTCGCCGAGCCGCAGCGTCAGGAGCTGATCTCATCCAGCCGCGCCAGCAGGTTGCAGTCGCGCTGCCATTGCTGGCGTTCTGCCGAGCCTGCGGCCTCGCGCCGCAGATCATCGTCACTGCGCTCCATCTGCGCCTCGAGCAGCCGCGCCACTTGCCGCGGCTCGGGCATCATCGTGCCGTAGAACGCAACGATGTCCTGATGCTGGATCAGGATGGTCGGGAAGTTTTCCACATCAAGATCACCGACCAGATCGGCCTGGTCTTCGATATCGATCCACACGAACAGCGCTTGCGGGTGATCGGCGGCCAGCGCCTCGAAGCCCGCGCGGTATTGCTTGCACACGTCGCACCAGCCTGCGCACAGACAGGCCACTACCCAGCGACCGGACGACAGCGCCGATGCGAGTTGCGGAAAATTGTCGGGGACAAGAAAGAGTGCGGACATGCACCGAATTTTACCCCAGTGCAGCACCGCAGCTGCCGGCGGCCGGCAGCGCAGGCACGGTAAAATGGCAACCATGTCTGCATCCTCCTCCCCGCCTGCGCCGACCATCCTTGCGATCGAGACGTCCACCGAACTGGCATCGGTAGCGTTGCTGCATCGTGGTCACGCAGCATCGCGCTGCTCATCGGGAGCGCAGACGCATTCGATGAGCGTGCCGTCCATGGTGCAAGCCTTGCTTGCTGATGCAGGACTGACGCTCGCGCAATGCGATGCGCTGGCGTATGGCATGGGACCGGGCTCCTTCACCGGCGTGCGTACCGCATGCGGTCTGGTGCAAGGCCTGGCCTATGGTGCCGGCCTGCGCGTGGCGCCGGTAGTCACGCTGATGGCGATGGCCGAGAGCGTGCGACAAAGCGGCGCCGGCAATGATGTGCTGGCCGTGCTCGATGCGCGCATGGGCGAGGTGTATTGGGCACAGTATCGGTATGACGGACACTGGCAATGTATTTCAGCGCCGACGCTGTCGGCAGCATCGTCGGTGGTGGCCAACGGCATGCCGGTGGTGTGCGGCAATGGTCTGTCGGCCTGTCCGGACAGCTTTGCGCCACTCGGCGAGCTGCAACGCCTGCCCGCCATCCTGCCGCAGGCAGAGGCGATCGCGCTGCTGGCCGCAAACATGGTGCGCGATAACACGCTGGTCGAACCGCGCGACGCGCAGCCGCTCTATCTGCGCAACAAGGTGGCGCTGACCACGGCCGAGCGCATGGCAGCGGTCACGACCCCTGCGGCCGCGATGCCTGTGGCCACGACGACGGCGGCAGCCGGCAGCGCAGGAGCCGGTTCGTGAGTTCGGTGCTGCGTCCTGCTGCGTCGGCATCGCACGCGGCATCCAGGCCGGAATCCGAGGCATCGCTGCAGTTTTCCGCGATGCGTGTTGCCGATGTCGATGTCGTGACACGCATCGAGCAGGAGGCGTATCCGTTCCCTTGGACGCGCGGCAATTTCCTCGATTCACTCGACAGCGGCTATGACGCATGGGTCGCGCGTGAACCCGTGGTCAGCGGCGGCCGCATTGCCGGCTATTTCCTGTTGATGCCGGTGGTCGATGAAATGCACCTGCTGAACATTACCGTGCGTCCCGACTTGCAAGGGCAGGGCCTCGGTAGTCGGCTGATGGACAAGGTTCGCGATCGGGCCAGCGCAGCCGCGATGACATCCATCCTGCTCGAAGTGCGTCCGTCCAACCAGCATGCGCTGGCGGTCTATCATCACTTTGGTTTCGTGCAGATCGGCGTGCGCAAGCATTACTATCCGGCGGCTGCCGGCAGCCGTGAAGATGCGATCGTGATGCGCCTGCCCATCGTTGCCACGGCGGCCACGGCGGCCACGCGCAACGGAGACGGACAATGACGAACGCCGAACGCCTGCGCAAGCTTGAGCAGATGGGGCTGGGACCGGTCTGGGTACGTCGCGGCGCCGCTGCCGTAGCTGCAGCCGACCCGGTGTCTGAGGCCGCTCTTCTGGCTCATCGCGCCGAGGATGCGGTACTGCCTGCGCCCTCCGGTCCGTCGCATGTCCGTATGCCGTCTGCCTCGGATGCGGATATCGCCCACATGGATTGGGACGCGCTGGAAGCCGCGATACGCTCGTGCACGCGCTGCGGACTGTGCGAGGGCCGCAAGCTCGCGGTGCCCGGGGTTGGTGATCGCAAGGCGCGCTGGCTGTTCGTGGGCGAAGGGCCGGGCCGGACCGAGGATCAACAGGGCGAGCCTTTCGTTGGCCCTGCCGGCAAGCTGCTCGACAACATGCTGCGCGCGCTGGGGCTGGCGCGCGGTGAGGCGACCTACATCGCGAATGTCGTCAAATGCCGCCCGGTCGGCCCCGGTGGCCGTGACCGACCGCCCACTGCCGACGAGAGCGCCGCCTGCCGGCCTTACCTCGAGCGGCAGATCGCGCTGCTGCAGCCCGATATTATCGTCGCGCTCGGCAAGGTATCGGCACTCGCATTGCTCGGGCTGCCGGAGGACAGTTCGCTCTCCAGCGTACGCGGCAAGCCGGCCAGCTATGCGGGCCGCCCGCTGCTGCCGACCTTCCATCCGGCCTACCTGCTGCGCAAGCCGGCCGACAAGGCGCTGGCCTGGCGCGACCTGTGCACCGCACGGCGCATCGTCGACGGGCAGTGAAGACTGCTGCAACGACAGTGCCGACGGTGCCGATGGCGCCGCTACAGCAAGCTTTTCATCAACGCTGGCCGACGCTGCACAATCCGCATGTGCGGGCGCTGGCCTGGCTGCTGACAGCGCCCGACTTGTTCGACCATGATGCGCCACGCTGGCAGGGGCGCATCGCACGCCTGCCTCCCGATGTGGCCGAGCGCGAGCGCGACTGGTTGCTCGCGCTCGATGCGCAGCCCGAAGCACTGGAAGCCTTCCTGAATGTGCACCGGTTCACGCGCCTGGGTCGCTATGCGGAGAACCTGCTGGAACGGTATTTCCGCCATCGCGGCGTGCTGCACGCGCATGGCCTGCAGGTGCGGACGCCGCGCGCCGAGGGTGGCGAAGACACCGTCGGCGAATTCGATTTTCTGCTCGATCTGGAGGATGGCCTCACGCACTGGGAGCTGGCGACCAAGTTCTACTTGCTGTGCTCGGATGATCCGGTAGTGAAAGATGTGCAGCAGGCCGATTACTTCGTTGGCCCGAACCTCGCTGATACGCTGGGCCGCAAGATGCGCAAGATCCTCGACCGGCAGCTGGCATTGGGCAGGCATCCGGCATCGGCGTCGTTACTGCCGCGCCCCTTGGTTGCCGCGCAGGCGCTGGTCAAGGGCTGGCTGTTCTATCGGCGCAGCGACACGGCACCGGACCGCGAGACCGGCATCGCGGTTGCGCATTGCCGTGGCTGGTGGTGTGTGCTCTCCGAGTTGCCCGCGCATGTGGGCGAGCATGTCGGATTGCTGTCGCGGCTGGAGTGGCTGGCGCCGGTGCGGCTGCCGGCTGAGCGCGTGCTGTCGCCGCAGCAAGCCTGCGCGCAGCTCGCGCAGGCGTTCGCGGACAATGGCATGCCGGTGATGGCCGTGTCATTGCAGCCGGAAGGTGATGCGTGGGTGGAAGCCGATCGCGGCTTTGTGGTGCCCGAGCAGTGGCAGCTCGAGGCGCTGCGCCGGGTGCGTTGAGAGCCTGTCTCGTTAGGGCGATGGCAAGGCGTGCCGACGCAGACAGTACGACTCGTACGGCAAGGAGGCGCAACGCGGCCAGCGGCTTAACGAGACGGGCTCTAAGTGCCGACGTGCTTCTGCTCGCCGATAAGATGCAGGGAATCGTATTCCCGCTGATTGGCCGCATGTTTCTTCATCACCAGCCACATGATGATGGACACGAACAGTCCGAACAGCACGATCACGACATGGATCGACAAGTCCAGTTTCACCAGCAGCGCGTACAGGCCCAGCATCAGCAGGATGGACAGGTTCTCGCTGAAGTTCTGCACCGCGATCGAATGGCCGGCACTCATCAGCACATGCCCGCGGTGCTGCAGCAGCGCATTCATCGGCACCACGAAATAGCCTGACAGGGCGCCAATCAGCACCAGCAGCGGATACGCGACGCTGGTGCTGTTCACCAGCGTCATCACGCAGACGATCAAGCCCATCGCGAAGCCCACTGGCATCACGCCCAGCGATTGTTTCAGCGGTACGAGGCGCGCGGCAGCCATTGCGCCAAACGCGACGCCGAACGCGACCACGCCCTGCAGGATGGCGCCGCGTGACAGCGGCATGCCGAGCGCGCTCTCGGCCCACTTGAGCACGATGAATTGCAGCGTCGCACCGGCGCCCCAGAACAGCGAGGTCACGGCCAGCGAGATCTGTCCCAGGCGATCGCGCCACAGCGCCACCAGGCAATGCGAGAAATCCACCACCAGCCGCCACGGCGTATGTTCCTGACGCGGGTAGTGCGCGCCGGTGCGCGGGATTTTCAGGTTGAACAGCGTGGCAAGGATGTACATCACCATCACGATGGCCAGCGCCACTTCCAGCGACAGCCCCATCTGGAAGGGATTGAAGGGCAAGAGCTCGGTCAGCATCGCCGCGAACTTTGCGCTGACCAGCGCGCCACCGAGCACGGTGCCGAGGATGATGGACAGCACGGTCAGGCCCTCGATCCAGCCATTCGCCATCACGAGTTTTTCAGCCGGCAGCAGTTCGGTCAGGATGCCGTACTTGGCCGGCGAATAGGCCGCGGCGCCGAAGCCGACCACGGCATATGCGAGCAAAGGGTGGACGCTGAAGAACATCAGCATGCAGCCGGCGATCTTGACCAGGTTGGTGATGAACATCACCCGGCCTTTGGGGAAAGCATCGGCAAATGCGCCGACGAACGGCGCCAGCACAACATAAGAGGTGACGAAGAACAGCTTCAGCATCGGCGTCATCCATGCCGGCGACTGCATCGCCGTCAATGCGGAGATGGCGACGATCAGCAGGGCATTGTCGGCGAGCGAAGAAAAAAACTGCGCCGCCATGATGGTATAGAAGCCGCGATTCATTCGAGGAATTCTGTGCTGGAAGGGCTGCGGGTTGGGATGCAGCGTGGGCTTTACAGGCGGCTTGCTTTATACCACGAAAAGCGGATCACCTCCGCCCGAGGTCGCCGTGCCCGGCTGAAGCATGTGGGTCGCTTACCGTGCATGTCGTTCATGTTCGACCTTCGTTTGAACACGAGAAAGCGCGGTGGCTCCGGTTAAAATAGCGTCACAACACAGAACGCAGCCTGCCTGATGCCCAGACCCCTCATTGCCATCACCGACATCGCCGCGATGCAGTCCAACCTGTCCGTCGCGAAGGCCGCGATGCCGGGCGCGCGGGTATGGGCCGTCGTGAAGGCCGATGGTTATGGCCACGGACTGGCATGGGCGATGGAGGGCTTTGCCGAGGCCGATGGCCTGTCGCTGGTCGAACTTGATCGCGCGATACGCCTGCGCGAGCTCGGCTGGACCAAGCCACTGCTGATGACCGAAGGCATGTTCTCGGTCGCTGATATTGCCGACATGCAGGCGCATGCGCTGCAGCCCGTGATCCATACACAAGAGCAAATCGCGATGCTGGCATCGGCGCCGGCCGGTTCGGCGCTCGATGTGCACCTGAAGATCAATACCGGCATGAACCGCCTCGGTTTCGAGCCGGCGAGAGTGCGCGAGGTCCATGCCGCGCTCAAGGCGCTGCCGGTGGTGCGCAGCATTGCGCTGATGACGCATTTCGCGAATGCGGAAAACACCTCGGCGACGCTGAGCGCCGCGGTGCAGACGGAACGCTTCCGTGCGTGTACCGAAGGCTTGCAGGGAGCGGTCAGCCTGTCGAATTCGGCGGCGCTGCTGCTGCAGGGGCAGATCCGCTGCGACTGGGTTCGCCCGGGCATCATGCTGTACGGCGCATCGCCCGGTGTGGGCACGGCCGCGTCTTTCGGGCTGCATCCGGCGATGACGCTGAAGGCGGAGCTGATCTCGGTGCAGGAGCTGCATCCCGGCGACAGCGTGGGCTATGGCAGCGCTTTCACGGCCGACAAGACGATGCGCATCGGCACCGTCTGCTGTGGTTATGCCGATGGTTACCCGCGCCATGCGCCGACCGGTACGCCGGTACTGGTCGATGGCGTTCGCACCCGCACCCTGGGCCGGGTATCGATGGACATGTTGTGTGTCGACCTTGACCCGGTGCCGTCGGCACGCGTGGGCAGCAGCGTGATCCTGTGGGGCGAGGGCCTCGCGATCGATGAAGTGGCCGCTGCGGCCGACACCATTTCCTATGAACTGATGTGCGCGATCACGCCGCGCGTGCGCCGGGAAGTACGCCGGGAAGCACGCAGGGAAGTGCACCGGCCGCTGGCGGCGAACTGAGCGCAGGCAAGGCCATGGCCAAGGCAAAGACCAACTACACCTGCACCGAATGCGGTGGCATGTCCAACAAATGGGCCGGGCAGTGTCCGTCCTGCGGCAAATGGAACACGCTGGTCGAGACCGTGATCGAGACAGTCAGCAACCGTTACTCGGCCCAGCCGCAGGGACTGGTGCAGGGCGCGCCGGTGATGAAGCTGGCCGACATCGAGGCGGCCGAAGTGCCGCGCTTTGGCACCGGCATCGATGAGTTTGACCGCGTGCTCGGCGGCGGACTGGTGGCCGGCGGCGTGGTGCTGATCGGTGGCGACCCGGGCATCGGCAAGTCGACGCTGCTGCTGCAGGCGCTCGCCAATCTGTCACGCATCAAGAAGGTGCTGTATGTGAGTGGAGAGGAATCCGGCGCACAGGTGGCGTTGCGCGCGCGCCGTCTGGCTGTCGATGCGGCCGACCTGCAGCTGCAGGCCGAGATACAGCTGGAAAAAATCCTCAACACGCTCGCCGAGCAGAAGCCGCAGGTGGCGGTGATCGACTCGATCCAGACCCTGTACTCGGATGCGCTGACCTCGGCGCCGGGTTCAGTCGCGCAGGTGCGTGAATGCGCAGCGCAACTGACGCGCGTGGCCAAGCAATCCGGCATCACCATCATTCTGGTCGGCCATGTGACCAAAGAGGGCGCGCTGGCCGGGCCGCGCGTGCTCGAGCACATCGTCGACACCGTGCTCTACTTCGAGGGCGATACCCATTCCAGCTTCCGGCTGGTGCGCGCGTTCAAGAACCGCTTCGGCGCAGTCAATGAACTGGGCGTGTTCGCGATGACGGACAAGGGGCTCAAGGGTGTGTCGAATCCATCGGCGCTGTTCCTGTCGCAGCATGAGAACCAGGTGCCCGGTTCCTGCGTGATGGTCACGCAGGAAGGTACGCGTCCCTTGCTGGTCGAGATACAGGCACTGGTCGATGCATCGCATGTGCCGACCGCACGGCGCTTGTCGGTGGGACTGGAGCAGAACCGGCTCGCGATGCTGCTCGCAGTGCTGCACCGTCATGCGGGCGTCGCCGCTTATGATCAGGATGTGTTCATCAATGCGGTCGGCGGCGTGAAAATCACCGAGCCGGCAGCCGACCTGCCGGTACTGCTGGCGATACAGTCATCGATGCGCAGCAAGCCGCTGCCGCAGGGCATGGTCGCGTTTGGTGAAGTCGGTCTGGCCGGCGAGATCCGCCCGGCGCCACGCGGTCAGGAAAGGCTACGCGAAGCGGCGAAGCTCGGTTTCTCGGTGGCGCTGGTGCCGAAGTCCAATTTGCCGAAGCAGAAAATCGAGGGCTTGCAGGTGATCGGCGTCGAGCGTATCGACGAGGCGATGAGCAAGGTACGCGAGCTGCAGTAAGCCTGAACCTCAAGTATCCCGCTTCAGGATCAATCCCGCCGCGCGCAAGCCACTGCGCACCGCCCCTTCGATCGTCGCCGGATAATCCCCCATCGTGTAATCGCCCGCCAGCCATAGCCCGCGCTGTGCGGTCGCGTTATCGGGCCGCTGCAGGTCCGGTACACACGCAAAGGTCGCGCGCTTCTCGGTGACGGCCTTGCGCCACAGGGGCGTCGCCAGTTCAGGCATCTGCAACGACTGCGCGAGCTGCGCACAGACCTGGTCCAGCAGCGCGTCATGTCCTTCTGCGATCGCTGCATCCGACGCGCTGACGACGACGGCCAGCAAGCCCGCCTGCGTCACATCCAGCTGCCCGCGATCGAAGACGAACTGTCCCCAATGCTGCAGCGCCGCGTTGTCTTCCAGTGCGAGGAAGGGATGTGACAGCGTGACACCGGCGTCGTATTGCAGGTAACAGGTCGTGATCGGCTCGTAGTCGTAGGATGGAACGTCGACAAGGTCCTGCAGCAAGGCCTGCGCATGCGATGGCGACGTGGCCACCACGATGGCGTCATGCACTGCATCGACCCCTTCGCCCCCTTCGCCCCCTTCGCCCTGTAATCGCCAGCGACCGTTGTCCTTGCTGATCTGGCGCACATGCGCGCCCAGCGTCACCGTACCGCCATGCTTCTCCACATAAGCGAGGGCCACGTCGGGAAACAGTGCCGACAAGTCGACCCGCGGCAGCAGCATGTCCGACGCCTGCCGCTTCGCAGCCAGGCTGTCGCGCAGCACGTTCAGGAATACCTTGGCCGATGCACGTTCGGGCGGCGTGTTCAGCGCGGCAATGCACAGCGGCCGCCACAGCAGGCGCGTGAGCCGCTCGGTCTGCGCGAAACGATTCAGCAGTTCATCGACGGTGCAATCCACATTCAGCTGCCAGCCCATCCAGCGCGCGGCACTGGCAAAGCGCGCCATGGCCAGCTTGTCCGCAGCTGCGAGCCCGCGTGCGCGCAGCACGCCGACGGCCATGTGCAGCGGTGCGGGCAGGCGCGGCGCGACCAGCTGCATGCCATCACCGTGCTCGGGATAGCGCATCTGCAGCGGCAGTCGTAACAGCAACGACGCCGGTTCCAGCCCGACGTGGTGCATCAGATGCAGCGTGTCACGATAGGCGCCGAGCAGGATGTGCTGGCCGTTGTCGACGGCATGTCCGTGCATGTCGATGCGGCGCGCACGGCCACCAGCGATGCGCGCGGCTTCATACACGTGGACCTCGCAGCCCCGGCGCGCGAGCTCGACTGCCGCCGCGCAACCGGCCCAGCCGGCGCCGAGCACAGCGATGCTGCGGCGGGCGCTGGAGGCGTTCATGCGCTCAGCACCAGGCTGCTCAACCACGCACCCAGGTCTTCCACGCCAGCCACAGCTTGCGCAGCGGCGTCAGCGAGATGCGGTGCTGCAGCACATGGAAGCCGTCGCGCTCGATTTCATCGAGCACGGCACGATAGATCGCCGCCATGATCAGGCCGGCGCGCTGTGCGCGGCGATCGGCAGCGGGCAGCAGCGCCATCGCTTCGTCATAGAGGGCCTGCGCGCGCCGGGTCTGGAAGCGCATCAGCGCCTCGAAGCGTTCGCTGTGCTCGCCTTTCAGGATCTCGGCGGCGGTCACGCCATGCTGCTGCAGTTCCGAGATCGGCAGGTAGATGCGGCCCCGGCGCGCGTCTTCACCGACGTCGCGGATGATGTTGGTCAGCTGGAAGGCCAGTCCGAGCTTCTCTGCATACTGCAGCGTGTTCGGCTGTGTGTAGCCGAAGATACCGGCCGACATGATGCCGACCACACTGGCCACATGCCAGCAGTAACGCTGTAGCGCGGTGTAATCGAGATAGCGCGTCTGCGTGAGGTCCATCTCCATGCCGTCGATCACGGCCAGCAGGTGCTCGCCGCGGATGTCGAAGGGCTGCAAATGCGGCAGCAGCGCCTGCGTGACCGGATGGGTCGGGCTGCCGGCAAGCATGTTCGCGACCTCCCGCCGCCACCAGGCCAGCGAGGTTTGCGCAACTTGCGCATCGCTGGTCTCGTCGACCACGTCATCGACTTCACGGCAGAACGCATACAGCGCAGTGATCGCCGCGCGACGCGGCGGTGGCAGGAACAGGAAGCTGTAATAGAAGCTGGAGCCGCTCTGGGCTGCCTTTTGCTGGCAGTACTGGTCTGGGGTCATGGGGGCGAATGCTAGCCGACAAAGCGCAGGGAGCGCCAGCCCAGCCGCAGCCAGTCGGTCTTGCGCAGTGTCGGACGATGGCGGAACACGTCATGACCCGCGGCCTCGATCTTCTCGAGGATGTGCAGGCCACCGAGCACGATGAAGCGTAGCTCCCATCCGAGCCTGCCGGGCACGCGGCGCGCCAGCGGCGCACCGGACAGCATCAGCGCGCGCGCACGATCGATCTCGAACTGCATCAGTGCCCGCCAGCGCGCGTCGACCAGGCCCTGCGCAATCTGCTGTTCGCTGACGCCGAAGCGCTGCAGGTCTTCCTGCGGCAGATAGACGCGCGCCTTTTGCCAGTCGATCGCCACATCCTGCAGGAAGTTGATCAACTGCAGCGCGCTGCAGATCGCGTCGCTCATCGCCAGCAGGGCGGGGTCGCGTTCGCCGTGCAGCGCGAGCATGATGCGGCCGACCGGGTCGGCCGAGCGGCGGCAGTAGTCTTTCAGCTCGAACCAGCTTGCATAGCGGGTCTTGGCAACATCCTGACGGAACGCGGACAGCAGGTCGCGCAGCGGGCGCGTGTCCAGCGCCTGGTGGCGGTCGATGACGGCCGCCAGCTCGCTGAACAGTGCCGACGCTGAGGGCTGGCCGGCATCGATGCGGTCCAGTTCAGCTTCATACGCATCAAGCGCGGCGAGTCGCTCAGCCGGCTGCGCCGCGCCTTCGTCGGCGATGTCATCGGCGCTGCGGGCAAACGCATAGATCACGCGCACGGCGGCGCGCATGCGCGCGGGCAGCAAAGGCGACGCTACCGGGAAGTTCTCGTAGTGGGATGAAAAGTCGGGTGACAAATTTATTTGCGCTTTGGCTATAATTCCTGACCGCTGAGTCAGTAAGATTTTGAACCTGCCTCGACATCACCCATAGCAAATTGATATTGTAATTCGCGCCACGCCCGAGGCAGGCCGAATGGTAAAGGAAAAACATGACTCATCGCGTGTCTGATCGCGTGCTCTCGCACTCCGGTTTCCATTCCGTGCCACGCGTCTCTGCAGCGCTGCTCGCCGTGCTGACCGCAACGCTGGTCTTGTCCGCCTGCTCCGAGAAAGTCGAGAAGAAGGAAGACATACGCCCGGTGCGCGCGGTCACGGTCTCGCCGGCCGGCACGCAGGCCGTGGTCGAGCTGTCGGGCGAGGTGGTGCCGCGCTATGAGTCGCGGATAGGCTTCCGGGTCGGCGGCAAGATCATCGCGCGCAAGGTCGATGTCGGCAGCGTGGTCAAGCGCGGCCAGCTGCTGATGCAACTGGATGCCACCGACCTGCAGCTGGGGCAGGCACAGGCGAAGGCCGCCGTCGCCGCTGCGGACAGCAGCCTGTCGCTGGCGAAGGCGGATCTGGAGCGTTATCGCGAGCTGCGCCAGAAAAATTTCGTCAGCCAGGCGGTGCTCGATGCAAAAGAAGCTGCGTACAAATCGGCACTCGCCGGCCACGAGCAAGCCAGCGCCGGGCTGAAGGTGCAGGCCAACCAGAGCAGCTATGCGAGCCTGGTGGCCGACGCCGACGGCGTCGTGACCGGCATCGATGCGGAAGTCGGGCAAGTCGTCAGCGCGGGCACCCCGGTGGTGCGCATTGCGCGCACCGGCGAGACCGAGGTGCGTGTCAGCATTCCGGAAGACCAGGTCGACGTGCTGCGCAAGGCAGCCGACGTGACCGTGCGCACCTGGGCGCATCCGGGCGAAGCCATTGCAGGCCGTGTGCGCGAGATCGCGCCGGTGGCGGATCCGGCGACGCGTACATTCACCGCAAAAGTCGCGTTGCCGAAGGCCGGCAATGACATCCGCCTGGGCATGACGGCCACCGTCGCGTTTGCGACGGCCTCTGCGCCGGGCATACGGCTGCCGCTGACGGCGCTGTTCCACAACAAGGAAGCGACATCGGTGTGGGTGGTCGACAAGGGCGCGGTGCGACTGGTGCCGGTGCAGGTCGCCGGTGCCAGCGGCAATGAGGTGCTGATCGCAGCCGGCCTCGATCACGGTCAGACCGTGGTGACTGCCGGCGTCAACATGCTGCGTGAAGGCCAGAAGGTCAGCGTGCTGGGGCAGGAGCTGGCCGCGCTGAGGGCGGCACCGGCAGTGAATGCTGCGAACGCTACGAACGATGCAGCAGCAAGCAAGCCTGCTGCAGCCGCTGACGGGGCTGGCAAATAATGAAGCACCGCCTGAACCTGTCACGCTGGGCGCTCGAGCACATTCCGTTTATCCGCTATTTGATGGTGGTGCTGCTGTTCGGCGGCATCATGAGCTATTCCAAGCTCGGCCAGGATGAAGACCCGCCGTTCACCTTCCGCGCGATGGTCGTGCGCGCGTACTGGCCGGGGGCGAGCTCGGTGCAGATGGCCGAGCAGGTCACCGACAAGATCGAGAAAACGCTGCAAGAGGTGCCTTATGCGGACAAGATCCGCAGCTACTCGAAGCCGGGCGAGACCCTGATCATTCTCGAATTGCGTGAATCCGCGCCGCCGAAGGATGTCAGCAACAGCTGGTACCAGGTGCGCAAGAAGGTCGGCGACATGCGCGGCACGCTGCCGTCCGGCGTGGTCGGGCCTTTCTTCAATGATGAGTTTGGCGACACCTTCGGCTCCATCTTTGCATTGTCGGCCGATGGCTTCACGATGGCCGAGGTCAAGGAATATGCGGACTTCGTGCGCCAGCAATTGCTGGGCGTGAAGTCGGTGGCCAAGGTCGAGCTGTACGGCGTGCAGGATGAAAAGATCTTCATCGAGTTCTCGTCGAAGAAATTCGCGCAGCTCGGCATTCCATTCGAGCAGGTGGTCCAGCAGATCAATGCGCAGAATGCAGTCGAAGGCAGCGGTGTGCTGGTGACGCCGAGCGATAACCTGCAAGTGCGCGTGTCCGGCCAGACGAAGACGGTGAAAGAGCTGGAAAACCTGCCTCTGCGCGCAGATGGCAACAGCTTCCGGCTCGGCGATTTCGCAAAGGTCACGCGCGCCTACCAGGACCCGCCGCGCGACAAGATGCGCTACAACGGCAAGGAAGTGATCGGCTTGGGCGTCGCGATGGAGAAGGGCGGCGACATCATCGTGCTCGGCCGCCTGCTCGAAGAAAAAGCGGCGGCGATCCAGGCCAAGCTGCCGGTCGGTATCAAGCTCGAGCGGGTCGCGGACCAGCCGCGCGCAGTCGCGCAATCGGTGAATGAATTCCTGAAGGTGCTGGCCGAGGCGGTGTTCATCGTGCTGGCGGTCAGCTTTCTGTCACTCGGCTTGCACACCAAGCCCTTTCGCATCGATGCCCGTCCGGGTCTGGTGGTGGGGCTGACGATACCGCTGGTGCTTGCGGCAACCTTCCTGACGATGCGCATCTTCGGGATTGACCTGCACAAGATCTCGCTCGGCGCGCTGATCATTGCGCTTGGCCTGCTGGTGGATGACGCGATCATTGCGGTCGAGATGATGGTGCGCAAGATGGAGGAGGGGCTGTCGCGCTTCGATGCGGCGACCTATGCCTATACGTCAACGGCGATGCCGATGCTCACCGGTACGCTGATCACGGCGGCCGGTTTCCTGCCGATCGGCTTTGCGAAATCGGTCGCCGGCGAATACACGTTCTCGATGTTCTCGGTGAATGTGATCGCGCTGCTGATCTCATGGGTGGTGGCGGTGATGTTCACGCCCTATATCGGCTACCTGCTGCTGCGCGTGAAGCCGGCGACAAATGCCGACGGCCACCATGAACTGTTCGACACGCCGTTCTACACCAGGCTGCGGCGCACCGTGAACTGGTGCGTCGAGTACCGCAAGACCACGATCGTGCTGACCCTGGCCGGCTTCTTCCTGGGCGTGTTTGGTTTCAAGTTCATCGAGCAGCAATTCTTCCCCGATTCGTCGCGTCCCGAGCTGATGGTCGAGATGTGGCTGCCGGAGGGCTCGTCGTACCAGGCGACCGAGGCGCAGGCGAAGAAGTTCGAGCAGTTCATCATGCAGCAGCCGGGCCTGGAGAGTGTGACGACCTATGTCGGCACCGGCAGCCCGCGTTTCTACCTGCCGCTGGATCAGATCTTCCCGCAGTCGAACGTCGCTCAGCTGGTGGTGCTGCCGATTGATGCGAAGGCGCGCAATGCGCTACGGCTGAAGATCATCGAGGCCTTCAAGACCGACTTCCCCGAAGTGCGCGGCCGCGTGAAGCTGCTGCCGAACGGGCCGCCGGTGCCGTATCCGGTGCAGTTCAAGGTGACAGGCAGCGATATCGACAAGGTGCGCACGATCGCCGACGAGGTGAAGGCCATCATGCGCAAGAACCCGAATGCGCTCGGTGTCAACGACAACTGGAATGAGTCGGTGAAGGTGCTGCGCATTGACCTCGACCAGGACAAGCTGCGCGCACTCGGCATCAGCTCGCAGAGCGTGATGCGGGCGGCGAACACCATCCTGACCGGCACCACGATCGGCCAGTTCCGCGACCGCGACAAGCTGATCGATATCGTGATGCGCCAGCCGGTGGAGGAGAGGGCGACCATCAGCGCGCTGAACAACGCCAGTATTCCGGCCGGTGCCGGCCGCGCGGTGCCGCTGTCGCAACTGGCGACGCCGCGTTTCGTCTGGGAGCCGGGCGTCGCCTGGCGCGAGGGGCGTGACTGGGCGATCACGGTGCAGTCCGATGTGGTCGATGGCATACAGGGGCCAACGGTGTCGATGCAGATCGATCCGGAACTGAATGCCTTGCGGGAAAAGCTGCCGCCTGGCTACCAGGTGAAACTGGCCGGCGCGATCGCTGACAGCGGCAAGGCGCAGGATGCGATCGCGGCCAATGTACCGCTGGTGATCTTCATCGTGTTCACGCTGCTGATGCTGCAATTGCACAGCTTCTCGCGCTCGGTGCTGGTGTTCCTGACCGGTCCGCTGGGCGTGGCCGGCGCGGCGCTGGCGCTGCTGATCCTGCAACGGCCCTTTGGCTTCGTCGCGCAGCTGGGCGTGATCGCGCTGTTCGGCATGATCATTCGTAATTCGGTGATCCTGGTCGACCAGATCGAACAGGACATCGCCGCCGGCACGCCCGCCTGGGATGCGATCGTGGGCTCGGCAGTGCGCCGTTTCCGCCCCATCGTGCTGACCGCCGCGACGGCGGTGCTGGCGATGATTCCGCTGTCGCGCTCGGTGTTCTGGGGCCCGATGGCGGTCGCGATCATGGGCGGCCTGGTGGTGGCGACGCTGCTGACGATGTTGTTCCTGCCGGCGCTGTACGCCGCATGGTTCCGCGTCAAGAAGCCCTAGAGCGTGCCTCGTCAGGCCCCTGGCCGCGTTGCGCCTCCTCGCCGTACAGGTCGTACTGTCTTCGTCGGCGCGCCTTGCCAGCGACCTGACGAGACACGCTCCAAATACAATTTTGAGGGCGGCAGGGGTGTTTTTCAGCTAAAATCGCGGGCTGAAGTCAAAAGCCACGAGTACGGCGACGCAGGGCGACCGCTTTGACACCGGGGTCGCCCTTTGCATTTCTTGTAATGGATGCCTGCCGCGGATTGCGCCGGTGGCGTGTCGCGAGGATGGCGAAATTGGTAGACGCACCAGGTTTAGGTCCTGACGCCAGCAATGGTGTGGGGGTTCGAGTCCCCCTCCTCGCACCAACCGAATGATGATTAACTTTTTGGACGATTCACATG
>JACCDH010847378.1_pt1 | contig 47527 bp, 41 predicted proteins | sample 7442481 | NCBI WGS metagenome assembly JACCDH01 (sample SAMN15323433, study PRJNA562643) | freshwater metagenome | isolation source: river surface water | place: USA:Blue River Watershed | collected 2017-08-15
CACCATATTGCACATTCTTCATAGGTAAATACTCCTCACCCCACACCCACATGATGCCAATAAAGATCGCAATGGCTAATACCACATTCACGAAAACACCTCCCACCATGATGATGAGTCTTTGCCAAGCTGGTTTGCTTCTGAATTCCCATGGCTCAGCAGGCTTTTTCAACTGCTCTTTGTCCATGCTCTCATCAATCATACCGGCAATCTTCACATAACCACCAAAGGGGATCCAACCCAGGCCATATTCTGTTTCACCTTTTTTCTTCTTCCAAAGGCTAAACCAAGGATCGAAGAAAAGGTAGAATTTTTCTACACGACATTTAAACCACTTAGCAGGTAGATAGTGGCCTAGCTCGTGTAACACTACCAGAATAGAAAAAGATAAAATAAATTGTGCCGTTTTAATACCAATACTGGCCCAGTCAATAGCTAATAACATCATCATTACTGATCAATTACATATGAATAAGTGAAGCCGCGAAACTTCTGGCTTCGCCATCGCTGTCGAAATACTCTTCCAACGTTGGCTTTTCTATAAAAGGAATTTTCTGCATGGTTTGTTCAACCACTTCTGTCATATCCAAAAAACCGATACGGTTCCGCAGAAATGCATAGACGGCAATTTCATTCGCCGCATTCAATACGCAAGGCATATTACCACCTCTATTCAAGGCATCCATGGCTAATGCCAAGTTTCGAAAGGTCTTGATATCAGGTTCTTCGAATGTGAGTGTGTTAGGTTTCCTAAAATCGTATCGAGGAAAATTATTAGCGATACGCTCAGGGAAAGCCATGGCGTATTGAATGGGCAGCTTCATATCGGGCAAACCCATTTGTGCCTTGATGCTACCATCTTCAAACTGCACCATGCTGTGAATGATGCTTTGCGGATGAATCATCACCTGAATCTGCTCTGGTTCTAAATTGAATAACCACTTGGCTTCAATCATCTCCAGACCTTTATTCATTAGCGTAGCTGAATCAATGGTAATCTTGGCGCCCATACTCCAGTTTGGATGCTGCAAAGCGTGATCACGCTTTACATTCACCAAGAAATTGGGTTTTCTGCCTAAGAATGGACCACCGCTTGCTGTGAGAATCACTTTCTCAATCTTGTTTCTTCCCTCACCTACCAGACATTGAAAAATGGCAGAGTGCTCACTATCCACAGGAATCACCGGCACTTTATTCTTCAGGGCGGTTTCCATCACGATATCGCCTGCAACTACCAATGTTTCTTTATTCGCTAAGCCGATGGCCTTACCTTTTTGTACAGCCTGCATGGTTGGTTTCAAGCCTGCATAACCAACAATGGCAGCCAGCATCATATCATAATCATCCATAGCGGCGGCTTCTTCCAATGCTTTTTCTCCGGCCAATACTTTGGTATTGGTAGCAGCGAGTGCATCTTTCACGCCTTGGTATTTTTTCTCATCTCCTATCACCACCACCAGCGGCTTGAATTGAAGCGCCTGTTTAATGAGTAATTCATCATTACTCTGTGCAGTTAATATCGTTGCAGAGAAAAGATCGGGATTGGCGGCAATCACATCCAATGCTTGTGTGCCGATAGAACCTGTTGAGCCAAATATGGCAATACGTTTATGCGTCATTAGGGTTACGCTTATTTCTTTTACGAAGTGTGTAAAGATACAGGATGCATCTGCACTATTGTATAAATGACTGGAGTGCTTCGGCAATGTTTCTGTCGTTGCTCAGGCGAGGTACTTTGTTCTGTCCGCCCAGCTTACCTATACTCTTCATGTAATCAATAAATCCGTTCTTTTTTATGGGTGAGATATGAAGCATATCCAGAATATTCCCTGTTATCAGGTCATCATAATAGACATTTTTCTCGCGTAGCGCCTGATCCAGCTCTTTGCGGAATACTTCCATATCAGCCGGCATGTGTTCAAACTCGATCAACCATTCATGGTAACTCTGCCCTTTGTTCTGCGAAATCTTAGGCGCTACTGTAAATTCAGTAACCGTTGCACCTGTGGCCGCGCAGGCCTTCAGCATGGCTGCTTCCACTTCCTCACCAATAACGTGTTCACCAAATGCAGAGATAAAATGTTTGATACGGCCACTTACCACCAAACGATAAGGCTTGGTGCTCACGAACTTAACTGTATCGCCGATATTATAGGCCCAGAGTCCGGCATTGCTACTGATGATCAGGGCATAGTTCACCCCAACTTCTACATCTTTCAATTGCAGACGCGTTGGATTTTCATTGAATATCTCACCTGCAGGTACAAATTCAAAGAAGATACCTGAATGGGTATTAAGCAACAAACCGGGTTCTGTCTGACTATCCTGAAAGGCAAAAAAGCCTTCACTAGCAGGAAAGAGTTCAATCACATCAGGCTTTCTACCTATACTCTCGAATAGTTTGGCTTTATATGGTTCGAAGTTTACGCCACCTTGCACCATCACATTGAAGTTGGGGAACAATTCACCAACCTTTTTGCCTGTCTTTTCTTGCAATCGATCGAAATACATCTGCATCCAAGGTGGAATACCGCTGATTAGGGTCATATTCTTGCCGGAGGTTTCAGCAACAATCTTATCCAGCTTAGCTTCCCAATCTTCAATACAATTGGTTTCATAACTCGGCAACTGGTTGGCACGCAGATAGGCTGGCACGTGATGATTCACAATACCACTGAGTCTACCGGTAGGAATACCGCCTACTCTTTCCAGTTCTGGTGAACCGCTCAGGAAAATCATCCGCCCACTGGCGAAATCATAATTCCCGGTTTGAGCCATATAGCATAAGAGGGCGTTTCTGGCTGTATTGATATGATTGCCAATAGAATCCTTGGTAATGGGGATGTATTTTACCCCACTGGTGGTACCACTTGTCTTGGCGAAATAAATAGGCTTACCACGCCACAGTATATTATGGCGGCCTTCTTTCACCATTTCTATATATGGTTTGAACTGCTCGTAGTCGCGAATAGGTACATTTTTCACGAAATCAGCATATGAACTGATACCTGAAAATTGGTGATCTTTCCCAAAAGTGGTTGATTTCCCGACTTTTATAAGCTGTTTGAAGATGGATTCCTGGTCTTCTACCGCGGTATCCATCCCCTTTTTGATCTTATTATATATATATCCCGCAAACGGCCTTGCCAGCAGGGATTTCAGGTTCATCATGTTCAGCGCCGTTTAAAGTGGGACAAATGTAAAGGGTTAAGCTGTTGAAAAACAGCCAAAAAAAATCAATTTTGCGCTGAAACCGGACAAGCGGCAAAAGCCGCAGGAATTGTTGAAAAATAGTTGCTGAATTCATTTGGATTTAGCTACCTTTGCCGTCCTAATTTTTGGAATCGTATGTTAGCAGTTGTAAAAATCGCAGGTCAGCAATTTAAGGTACAGGAAGGTCAAAACCTGTATGTTCCTCACCTGCAGGGCAAAACCGGTGACAAAGTAGCATTCAGCGAAGTGCTGCTGGTAGATAATAACGGTACCGTTTCTGTGGGCAGTGCTGCTAAGGCAACTGTTACTGCAGAGATCGTTAACGATCTGGTACAGGGTGACAAAGTGATCGCCTTTAAGATGAAAAGAAGAAAGGGCTTCCGCAAGAAGCGTGGTCACAGAACCCATTATACTCAAATCAAGATTCAAAGCATTGCCTAATTGCTCTGCTAGTATTAAACATTAAATCTTTTGCGTCATGGCACACAAAAAAGGTGAAGGTAGTGTAAAGAACGGTCGCGACTCTCAAAGCAAGCGTCTCGGCGTTAAGATATATGGTGGTCAGCCTGCAGCAGCGGGTAACGTACTCGTTCGTCAGCGTGGTACTCAGTACCATCCTGGTAAGAACGTAGGCGTTGGTAGAGATTTTACGCTGTTCGCATTAGCAGACGGTGTTGTTGAATTCCGCAAGGGTCGCAACGACAAAACAACCGTTTCTGTTCAGCCTGTAGAAGCCACAGCATAAAATTTTTTTTTGCGGATTGAAAAATGTTTTTATTTTTAATGCGTATTTACTAACCATTAAATCTAAAAAACATGGCAACAGCAAAAAAAGCTGCTAAGAAGGCTGCTCCTAAAAAAGCTGCTAAGAAAGCCGCTCCTAAGAAAGCTGCTAAGAAGGCCGCTCCTAAGAAAGCTGCTAAGAAGGCTGCTCCTAAGAAAGCTGCTAAGAAGGCTGCTCCTAAAAAAGCTGCTAAGAAAGCTGCTCCTAAGAAGGCTGCTAAGAAAGCTGCTAAGAAGTAATTCTTCTCAACGGCCGAATAATTTGAAGTCCTGGATAATATCCGGGACTTTTTCTTTTACGACCTCTCTCTCACTTTTCATCGATCGGTTACATTTGCGCTATGGATAATTACGCGATTGCCGATCAGTTTTCACTTCTGTCCAAACTCATGGACATCCATGGAGACAATTCCTTCCGAGCCAAATCATACGCTTCAGCAGCATATACCATAGAGAAATTACCAGCTCCGCTTAGTAGCCTGCCACCTGCACAGATTGCATCGATCAAGGGTATTGGCGATGCTACAGCAAACAAGATTCTGGAAATCTTACAGACAGGCCGTATGCAAAGCTTAGAAGCTTACCTGGCTAAAACACCTGCCGGTATTCTGGAAATGATGCAGATCAAAGGGCTTGGGCCGAAGAAGATTGCCACCATTTGGAAAGAGATGGAACTGGAATCTTTGGGCGAACTGCTCTATGCCTGCAATGAAAATAGGCTGATGCTGTACAAAGGCTTTGGCGAAAAGACCCAGCAGAACATCAAAGAAGCGATCGAATTCTACATGGGTACTCAGGGTAGCTATCTTTATCAGCAGGTAGAAGCCTATGCCAATGGCATGACGGAACAGCTGCGTAAACAATTCAACACAGCGCAGTTTGCATTAACAGGAGCTTTCCGTAGACAACTGGAAGTGATTGATCAAATCGACTGGCTGACCACTATCCCACTTACCGCTATTGAAGCTTTTTATACGGGCATCGAATATACAGTGATAGCAAGTAGTACAAAGCAGTTGATTCTAAAAGGACCAGAAAATATTCGACTCGCTTTTTATCATAGCGCAGCAGATGATTGGACAAAACAACTATTCACAACCACTGCAGCACAAGATTTTCTGAATCACTGGAATACAATTTTTCCAACTTGGGCAGACAACAACTATGTTGATGAATCGGCCATTTTTGATGCAGTATCGATCGGTTATATCGAACCAGCCTTGAGAGAAACTGCAGCGATTATTGATCGTGCAAAAGCGGGCAATCTTCCTAAGCTCATTCAAACAACTGATATTCGCGGTATTGTACACAGTCATAGTAAATGGAGCGATGGCGTACACAGTATCAAAGAAATGGCTGATGCAGCGATAGCCGCAGGACTGGAGTACTTAGTGATCAGCGACCACAGTAAAACAGCAGCTTATGCCAACGGTCTGCAAATAGAACGCGTATTAGCTCAACACGAAGAAATTGATCATCTAAACAAACAATACGCTGATTTTCGCATTTTCAAAAGTATTGAGAGTGATATTCTAGGTGATGGTAGTCTGGACTACCCTAGTGAAATATTAGCAAAGTTTGATTTGGTCATTGCTTCTGTACATAGCAATCTGAAAATGGCTGAAGAAAAAGCCATGCAACGTTTATTGGCTGCAATTGAAAATCCATACACCAATATACTCGGCCACATGACAGGACGCCTGCTCTTGAGTAGAAATGGCTATCCGCTAGACCATCACAAAATCATTGATGCCTGTGCAGCGAATCAGGTAGTTATTGAATTGAACGCACACCCAAGAAGACTAGATATCGACTGGCGCTGGATTGATTATGCTTTATCTAAGAATGTATTGATCTCCATTGACCCTGATGCCCATGCGATTGAAGGCTATGCTGATTGTAAATATGGGGTACTGGTTGCACAGAAAGCCGGACTTAGCAAGCAGCAAAACCTGAGTAGCTTTGACCTAAATACATTCACTGCTTTTATTGAGCAGCAAAATAAAAAGCGTCCCTAAGCTTGGGCAATGGGTAATTGTAATTGAAACACAGAACCAGTATCATCTGAGTGTCTCAACAAAATAGTTCCTCCAGCTTGTTCAGCAATACCGCGACAAATAGCTAGGCCTAAACCTGTACCAGATGTTTTAGTGGTAAAGTTTGGCGTAAAGATTCTTTGACGCAGCGATTCTGGTATACCACCGCAATTATCAGCGATGATGATAAGTACCCAACCTCCTTCGCGTTGAATAGTAATATCAATCTTGACGGCATCCTGTTGCTCACCTGCTTCAACAACGTTTTGTAGAAGGTTTGTCAGTAAACGATTTAACTGGAGCTTATCAATCATCACCTGCAAGCCTACTTCACTTGCATGCAAGTTGATTTGTAACTTTTGGTTGGTGCGATACAATTGCAAAGTTGCTTCGATAACAGTATCTACAGTTACCAATTCAGGGTTTGAATTACCAATATTGGCAAACTGAGAGAAATCACCGGCAATTCTTGACAACTGATCTATCTGATCCACCAAAGTCTGTGTTACACGGTTGCTCAATTCCTGCACATTAGGGGCGTTACTATCGATAGACTGCTTCAGGTATTGAATACTCAGTTTCATGGGCGTTAGGGGGTTCTTAATCTCGTGTGCGACCTGTCTAGCCATTTCACGCCATGCGCCTTCACGCTCATTTCTAGCCAATGCCTTTGCACTTTCTTCCAATTTGCTTAGCATTCTATTGTATTCATTCACCAATAAACCAATTTCATCCTGTCTATTCCATGGAATGGCTTCATTGTCTTTACCTAAAGCGATAGCCCGCATCTTATTGGCGATAAACTGGAAGGAAGCAGTAATACGATTGGTTAAGAAAAAAGCCAGAGAGCCAGCAATAAGAAATATAAAAGCATTCAAATTGATTAATGTGGCAAGGAAACCGGATATCTCTTGATTCAACTCAGCCTGTGAATTGAAATAAGGAATATTCAAATATGCATAGGGCTTACCAGTTGCATCATTCACAGGTACATAAATACTTAAATATCTAAAATCGCCTACCTGCTCTTCTTGCACAAATCGAATCTGCTTCATATGATGCAACTGCAGATAGGCTTTGGGGTCCATCTTTTCATTCAGCAAGTGCTTATTATATACATAAGGCTGTGTAGATACTTTTAAACTACCGGTGGTATCAAAAAAATTAACCTCTACATTATGGATATCAGATATTTCTGCGATTGTCTTCTCCAAAGCCACATTGAACCCCTGATCGTTCAAAGTAATCACATCATCAAATTGTAGTTCCGCCTCTACCTTATTACCTATTTCATTCGACATCACCTGAATGGCTCTGGACAAACGGTCTTGATTACCTTGGTTAAAGCGAATGATGAAAAATGAAATCGTTACAATACCTATAATGATAAAAGAAAAGATGCTAAGGAAAATAATCGTTGTATGTACCTGCGTACGTATGGTAAGTTGATTAATTAATTCTCTTGGCTTGATGGATAATTTTTTTTGCAATAAAAAACTACCTGCTCGGAAGAGAAACATAATCAATAAGAAGGAACAAAAGATATAGGCAATCAAGGTAAAAAACTCAATCAGCCAATCGCGTTTCTTTACGATAACTACTTGTTTCTGATTACCCGCATTGTACCATAGCTCATTATAGTTTCCATTAACTACTTCCTTGTATTCATAATAAGCAGATGGCTGGGTTGATATCTCTGAGGGAAAAGCATAATCACCAAAATGGTTCAAGAGCCTGCCATTACTGTAAACGGCATAAGCATCGCTGGTATTTAAGTCAGCTGCCAGATTCTGCGCCTGTGTAAACAACTCAGGATATAATGCTTCACTTTTGTATCGCTTGGGGTTAACCAATACAAACAAATAGCCCTGCTCCGCCTGCCCTTGTAAGGCTGGAATTGTTTGGGCATAGATAAAATGCTGCCGATTGTCTTTTGTAAAAACATATAGATCATCTATGTCTGTTTTCCTTGCCTGATTGATGAGCATACTTTTCAGCTCGCCATAGGAAGTAGAATCATCATTGAACAAAGGCCTGTATAATGAGTCATAGACATAAATTCTGGAATCGTACTTATTCAAATAGCCGGAGAAATTCTCTGCGATTAAACTATCTTTTAAATAACGACTAGAATATTCTGTGGTAAATCTGTAAAACTGCTCACTCAGAAATTTGGCATCAAAATTTGCAGCAGCTAAACTTAGCAGATGTTCTCCTGATGGATCTGATTGAATGGACAAACGATATGCATTCTGCTTGCGCTGCGCAAACTCTACTTCCCTATTTTGATACATCACTATACCTGCAACAGAGGCTGCAAAGATCAATACACGCAGGATAAAGTTGGGTGATTTTGGTAAAGTTGTATACAAGTCTTGGCGATACGCATAAAACATACCAATATATCCTATCACCCAAAGTGTAATCAGCATATCAATAATCAGCTGCTGACGGAAAAGACTAATCCATAATAAGCCTGTAATGGCAATAACTAAACTGGCTTTAGGAAAAGCCGTATCGGTTTCAATTGCAGGTCGCATTAATATTTTGGAGAGTCGGGAGAAAGCCAGCACCAAAAAGCAAAGAATTAAAAAACCAATGAGGGTATATCGATCAAGGCTAAAGAAATTGTCTACATCGAATGAAATTTTGGAGTCAATCACTAAACTATTGATCACTCTTGTAATGCTGAATGCGGCAAGCGTGAGCAATACCAAACTAGCAATAGGAAAAATTGTACGATACCTGCCGAATTGCCAATCCTTATTGAAAAATCCGGTTCGATAGAATCCGATTATCCAATACATCAGAATGGCATTGATCAGCAAATCGCCCAAAGATGGATGAATAATACTTGATGCATAAATAGAGGGATCAAAAAGAGGCACCCTGTTAAGGCTAAAGAATATATTGTTTCTGGGATAGAGCAGCCACCTAAACAACAAAGCAGCAATGGCTAATACTAGGAAGCCTCTTTGAAAGCTCACCTCCTTCACAATATCAGAAGCAACTAGATTAATGCTAATGAGTAATAAGACCAATGCCAGCGTACGCAATAGTAGCGTTACATTATCGTAAGGCACAACCGCCTGCCTTTCTTTCTGCTGCACGAAGTAGGTTGTGCCGCCATCCTTACTTTTCACTGGCAAACCTGTGCCTGATAAAGACACATCAAACAACCCTTCTAAGTCAGGTAATCCATCAAAGCCGGCTCTTAAGTATTTATTTTCTATAAAATAATCCCAGCGTACCGGTAGTACACCGATAATCACCAGATTCTTCTGATCAATTTTGCGTTGTTCGCGCCTAATAACAAAGCTCCCATTCTGGTGTGTGGTGAAGAAAAGGCCATTACGATGCGCAATCTCATCGTAATTAATGTAAAAGCGACTAATGTTCCAGAAAACCAAGCGGGCTCCTGTACCTTGCTGTGACAACTCGTAGACAAAAAAGCCATAAGACTGCTTCAGCAATGCCTGCTTGGCAGCAACATCAGAAGTCTTATTGACAAGGCTTTTGAGTGCTTGCTCGTTGCGGAGTTGCTGCTCCATAAAGGTCTCAAACGCATGCAACCTTTTCTGGAGCTTATCCTGAACCCTATTTTCAGCGGTATTATAGTTCCAATAGTTAACAGCAAGAAAAGAGATGGTATACAACCATGCCGCTGCAATTAGCAGATAAGCATGTTGATACAATGATTTGCGGATAACTGTTATCAAACGATCTCTTTTTTAACCTCATTCCAGATGGCATCCATTTCAGCAAGCGACATTTCAGCCAATGACTGACCATGCTGCTTTGCTTGTTGTTCCATCTTTCGGAATCTTGCCATGAATTTTTGATTGGTACGCTCCAACGCACCTTCGGCATCTACCTGCAAAAACCGTGCATAATTGATCAAACTGAATAAAACATCCCCAAATTCTGCCTCAATACGTGCGGCATCGCCTTTCTCTACTTCATCCTTCAACTCCTGCATTTCTTCTGTCACTTTTAGCCAAACATCCTCTTTCTTCTCCCACTCAAACCCCACCTGCTTGGCTTTTTCCTGAATCCTGGTTGCTTTAACCATAGCGGGAAGTGAAACGGGCACACCACTCAGCACTGAATCCTTACCCTCTTTCATCTTGATTTTTTCCCAATTACGCTTCACATCTTCCTCGTCTTTCACCTTAACGTCTCCATAAATATGTGGATGACGAACGATGAGTTTCTGCGCAATACCCTCTAGCACTTCCTGTAGCGTAAACTGTTCCTGCTCCTTACCTATTCTCGAATAAAACAGGACGTGCAACATCAAATCGCCTAATTCCTCACGTATGTGCTGCCAGTTTCCTGCAGTAATGGCATCGGCCAATTCGTAGGTTTCTTCGATAGTCATCGGCCTTAAGGTATGGATGGTTTGCTTCTTATCCCATGGACATTGCTCACGCAGTTCATCCATTATCTTAACCAATTTCAGAAAAGCTTGCTCTACAGACATAGTATTAAATTGATAGCAGTGAATTCACCACCATAGAAACAAATAAAAGTGTAAAAATAATCAGGAGACCAATGTTCAATATTGCGTATTTGACAATAGTCTTTCTTCTTGACTGTCCATAAAAATTACGCATTGATTTATATAAATAGAAGAAGATAGCCAATACTTGCGCAAAGAACAACCAGTTCAATATCTTCCAACCAGACCACTCTTGAAATGATCCTATTGTCAGTAAAACAAGCAAATTCACATACTGTGCAATATATAGGTGCAAGGTGAATATAAGGTGATCTACAAAGTACAATTGTCTATTTCTTAAATAAAGAACGAATAGAATAAATGCAAAGAAAGGTAAGCTCACCATCATCATAGCAGGCAGGGAATGAATACTTTTATCCGTAACTTTTTCCCACATTTCCAAACGACGCCCTTCATACTTCTCTTTCATAGCAGCTGCTCTTCTTTGTACATATCTACGGAAAAAACCATCCCGCTTATTCTCTGGCAAACTGTTTTGTATGGAATCGTATTCTGCAACACTTGACGCAATATCATTACTCAGACCAATTCTTTGCTGATGCGGCCTCAAACTGTCTTCTCTGGCATCGCCCTTTTTTTTGATGGAATCCCCTACCGTCTCAACAAATCCCGCATCTTTCAAATCAATCAAAAATGAATCCGCATCAGCGATGATTTTCTTTAGCGAATCAATTTTTACCGGGTTTTTCTCAGCAGCCAATGCCAGCTTTGCTGTTTGCAATACCATTTCTTTTCTACGTCCTTCTTCAAATTCTTCATTCAATCCTTTGGTGAAAAAATTGAAGATGATCAGGAAGAAAATAGCCGAGGTAAAAATGTACATCCTGATGGGATTCAGGTAAGCCAATCTTCTACCGCGCATATATTCTTTGGTCAGAAAGCCCGGCCTAAACAGAAGGTATTTTACGGATTCAAAAAACTTGCCGTCAAAATGAAAAAGATCAAAAACAAAATGCTGTATCAAAGCCCAGAATGACTCATGCGGTTCGCTATTCTCTTGCCCACAGACATGACAATAGCGGCCCTGCACCTGAGCCCCACAATTCAGACAGTCTTTTTCCTTTCTTTCCTTAAGATGTGACACCTGTGAATATTTTTCTAAAAATAACGAACAATCCGCTTGTGGCAGGGCTTGTTATGAACAGGCTGCATTTTGTTGAGAATTATGCCCTTACTTTGGAAGAAACAGGCCATTATGCGTTTGTATTTAGGGATATGCTTGCTTTTAGCCGCTATGAGTACTCAAGCACAGTATTATTATAATGATATCCTGGCAACAGCACAGGCAGGAAAACGTTTCACCACACTCAGGAAAAATCAGGTTATCAAGATTACTGCCAAAAGTCTGGATGGGAATAATGAGCCTACCGAGGGATTTTTGCTGGAAGAAGAACTTGCTGAAGATGGCAGAACCCTAATTACCAAGACTGCTACCACTGATGGCAGGGCTACTTTAACCAAGACCACTTTTTTCAATAACAAGATCAGACGCAACGAAACAGCCTATCCCGGCATGGAGGTAAGAACAGATTACCAATACGATGAGAAAAACAGACTCATCCGTATTAATTCCAGTACAAATGATACATCGCTTAACAAGGGCGCAGCAGAATCACATATCTGGATCTATGATGCAGCAGGATTACCAGCACAAATGCTGAATATCAGAAACGGTGCAGATACGACTACGATAGACATTATTAAAGATTCTAGCGGACAAGTAGTGGAGGAAAGATGGAAGCGCAAGAAAAGGGTGATTGAAACCTATTACTATTATTACGACAATAAGAATCAGTTAACCGATATCGTTCGTTTCGACCAACGTTCTAGTAAACTTTTACCTGATCTGCTGTTTGATTTTGACGATAAAGGTCAGCTAGCAACACTAACGCAAAGAATGGGTAATGGTCCTAGTTATTTGGTTTGGAAATATCAGTACCTAGCCAACGGACTAAAAGAAAAAGAGTTCTGCTTTGATAAACAGAAACAACTCGTTGCTACTATTATTTATACTTATAAAATAGAAAAGTAATCAGCGATAAAGCACCTGCTTCCAACCTTCTTCTCCAGCAGGAATAATTGTTCTGTTCAAAGATGCTGCTTCTACAGGATCATTGATATCAATACCCGGAAGCGCATTTAAGACTGTGCTGAATTTTATAGGATGCGCTGTGGCGAGTACTATAGCTTTTGCATTCTGTTTTGCTTGCTGGTATTGCTTTGCAGCCGCAATACCTACAGCCGTATGCGGATCTGCCAAATATTGATATTGCGCATACACTTGCATAATTGTTTCGCGCGTAATATCATCCGAAAATGCTGTAGCGCTGAGTAGTTGAGACAAAGCATCCGTCTTTCCAGCGAGTAATGTTTGTATCCGAATAAAATTACTTGGATCACTTACATCCATCGCATTAGAAATGGTAGGCACTGTTGGCTTTACTTGATACACACCTCGCTGCAGGAATCTTGGTATAGTATCATTACTATTACATGCAGCAATAAAATGCTGAACAGGCAAGCCTCTTTGTTGCGCGAGTATACCTGCTGCAATATTGCCGAAATTACCACTCGGCACACTGATAACCGGCGCATCTTGATAGCGCCATTGCTGCATTCCTAAAAAATAATAGAGCTGCTGTGGTAACCAACGAGCAATATTGATGGAATTAGCAGAAGTCATCATCCGCTCCTGCTGCAATTGCTGATCAGTAAAAGCGGCTTTCACCATTTGCTGACAATCATCGAAGGTGCCTGCTACCGCATAAGCACGCACATTAGAAGCAGTAGTCAATAGCTGTTGCTCTTGAAAAGGACTCACTTTCCCGTTGGGATAAAAAATGACTACTTCAACACCCGGCACACCTGAGAATCCATGTGCTACAGCGCCACCGGTATCGCCTGAAGTAGCAACAAGCACAGTAATCGGCTTATCGCTATTGCGACGAAAATGACTGAGACAACGACTCATAAATCTTGCACCAACATCTTTGAATGCTAATGTTGGGCCATGAAACAGCTCTAATACAAAAAGCTCATCACTTAACTGTTTCAACAGAATAGGGAAATCAATAGTCGCTTGTACGATTTCACGTAATAGCTTTTCTGGTATTGCTTCGCCAACAAATGGCTGCATTACATCATACGCTATTTCAACAGCATCTTTCTCGTAAAATCCAGACCACCAAGTTGCGTCCAGTGCAGGTATAGCTTCGGGAAAATACAAAGCCCTTCCCGGTGCTTGTCCGTTCATAACTGCTTGCTCAAAACTCACCACATGTGATGGGTCTGCTATGCTGTAATACTTCATAATGATTCTATTGACTCTATGCGAACACCCTGCTTAGCAATTTTAGTAACATACACATTTGCAGCCACATCCATGTCTGCATAGGTTTTCTGCATAATATCGGCTACCCTATCTGCGCAAGGGGCTGTCTCACTCAACATAAACACAGAAGGGCCTGAGCCGGAAATGCCACCACCCAAAGCGCCAGCTGCTAGACAATTTTGTTTTAATTGATCAAAACCGGGAATAAGGATACTTCTAACCGGCTCGATTAATACATCTTCAAGAGATCGGCCAATCAATGCATGATCTTTTTGAAGAATACCTGCAACCAATCCGGCGATATTACCCCATTGACGAATGGCTTGCTTAAGTTGTACTTCTTTGCGCAGAATCTGACGTGCATCAGCTGTTTTTACTTCAATCTGTGGATGCACAACTGTTACATATAAATCAGGCGCAGGCAATGAAACAATATCTAAAGGAAAGATGGATCTGATTAAAGTGATGCCACCATAAATGCAAGGCGCAATATTGTCTGCATGTTTTACTCCTGTTGCCAGCTTCTCCCCAAACATGGCGAAGCGAACCAAATCTTCATTGCTAAATGGTTGCGCTAACAAAGCGTTTGCCGCAACAACTGCTCCAGCTGCACTAGCGGCACTAGAACCCAAACCACTACCCGGCTTAATGGATTTGTGAATCAATAAATCAAAGCCTGTTTCTGCAGGTAGTTCTTCCATCATAGCCAATAAAGCCACACCAGCAACATTATTTTCAGGAACAGTAGGTAAATCATACGCATCTGTATGAATGATTCTTAAACCCGGCTGATGAGAGGTTCTACATTCCATCATATCACTTGGTGCGTCAATGGCCATACCCAATACATCAAAACCACACACAAGGTTGGCAATAGTAGCAGGTGGATATACACGTACTGCTTTCATCTTATACACTCGCTCTTAAGATATCAGCGAATACACCCGAAGCTGTTACGTCTGCTCCAGCACCAGCTCCTTTAACCACAAGCGGTTGATCAGGATAACGATCTGTATAAAATAAGACCACATTATCCTTACCATAGAGGTGATACAAGTTATGGGCAGGATCAATTTGCTGCAGGCCAACTTTGGCCTTACCATCTATAAACGTGGCTACAAATTTCAGCTTGGTATTTTTTGCTGCGGCTGCAGTGTACAATGCACTAAAATGTGCTTCATGCTGACGCATACAGACATAGAAATCTGCCACACTACCTTGCATACAAGCCTCCGGCAAGAAACGCTCATTATCAATTTGCTCCATTTCTATTGTATAACCTGCTTCGCGGGCGAGGATAAGTATTTTGCGCATCACATCAGTACCACCCAAATCCAATCGAGGGTCAGGCTCTGTGTATCCCTCCTCTTGCGCTTGCTGCACCACATCTGCGAAAGGTCTACTTGCATCATAATGATTAAACACAAAATTCAGCGTGCCACTTAACACCGCATCAATACGTCTTACCCTATCACCACTTCTGATCAAATCATTCAGCGTTCCGATAATTGGCAAACCTGCACCCACATTGGTTTCAAACAGAAACTGCGTATTGTAAGCCCTTGCCAAATCTTTCAAATAAGCATAATGCTGATAATTTGATGCAGCTGCAATCTTATTACATGCTACAACTGAAATGCTTTTCGATAGTAACTGATCGTATACCCCTGCCACTTGATCATTAGCCGTTACATCCACAAATACACTATTACGAAGATTTTTTTCTCGAATAGCTGATACAAAGCTCTGCAGATCCATTGCTGGAGCCTCTGCCAATTGTGCTTTCCAGTCCTGCAGATCAATTCCCTCTTCCTGTATCAGCATATGTCTGCTATTGGCAATGCCTACTACACGAATTTGTAAGCGCATCTGTTGCATGAGGTAAGCATATTGCTGCAGTAATTGATCCAACAACTTACTACCTACATTCCCCGTTCCAATAACAAAGACATTCAACTGTTTGTACACGGTTTCAAAAAACGCTTCATGTAATACGTTTACTGCTTTCGGCACATCTTGTTGCGCAACGACTGCTGAAATGTTTCGCTCAGATGAGCCTTGTGCAATGGCTCTTACATTAATACCATTTCTGCCCAAAGCACCAAACATCCGTCCACTAATACCAGGATGGCTTTTCATGTGATCGCCTACTAAAGCTACTACGGCTAAATCCTTCTCAACCACCAGCGGATTCAATTTACCTGCTGCGATTTCATCGCTGAATACAGTATCTACTATTTCTTTAGCTTGATCTGTTAGTGCAGTTTGAATACCTACACAAATAGAATGCTCAGAAGAGCCTTGGGTAATAAGCATCACATTGATTTGTGCATTGGCCAATGCTTCAAATAATTTCTTGGAAAAACCTGGAATACCTACCATGCCACTGCCTTCCAAGCTTAGCAAAGCCATATGACTGATGCTCGAAATACCGCAGACAAATTTTTCCTCCGCACCTTCTTCAGTAATGCAAGTGCCAGCATCCTCAGGCGCAAAAGTATTTTTGATCCATACTGGTATGTTTTTTTCTAATAAGGGTTGTAAGGTAGGCGGATAAATCACTTTTGCACCAAAATGACTCAGCTCCATTGCTTCCTGATAAGAAATTTGTGGAATCACTTTTGCCGAATGCACCAAGCGCGGATCGGCTGTCATCATACCGCTTACATCTGTCCAAATTTCTACAACAGGGGCGTGCACGGCAGCACCTAGGATAGCAGCGGTATAATCAGAACCACCTCTACCTAAAGTTGTTGTATTACCCTGTACATCTGCTGCAATAAATCCCGGCACAACAACCACATCATGGCTTTCCGCAGTAAAATAGCTGGCGACTTGATTGTTCGTTGTCGTAAAATCAACTTGGGCTCTTGTAAATTGTTGATTCGTTTGAATCAATTCTCTTGCATCCTTCCAAGCACAGGATAGCTGTCCCGACTGCAAAGCAGCAGCCAATATTTTTGAAGAGAGTAATTCGCCGAAGCTTACAACACGGTCTTGTGTTCTTGAGGAAAGTTCTCCCAGTAAATAAATGCCATTGCAAATATCTTCTAATTCATTGCAAACAGTTTTTACATAGCTCAACAAACTACTCTGTTGTGTAACAGGCAATAATTGCTTCACTGTTTCCAAATGCCTTTGCTCAATCAGCAATAAGCGCTCTTTATAAGCGATATCACCTTTCGATGCCGTTTTTGCTGCGTGCAATAAATCATCTGTAATGCCCCCTAATGCAGAAACTACTACAATCTGTTTGTCTGTAGTAGCAGCATGCTGAATAATCGCAACAACACGTGATAAGTTTTGCGCATTGGCAACAGAACTGCCACCAAACTTGACAACTTTCCTCATAATTTTCCCATTTTACTTCAATACCATGATCTATGGCAAGCAATCCTTATCAAACTAGGTAGGCAAATAACTTATCCTGTTTGTTGATTTCTGTAAAGTCGACCTGCTGAGCCTGCATCCTCGTTAACAATGCAGGATAATCTTCTTTTCGTCCTAACTCAATACCAACGAGCGCAGGCCCCGTTTCCTTATTATGTTTTTGCATGTATTCAAAACGAGTGATATCATCTCCCGGTCCAAGTACATTATTCACAAAGTCTTTTAGTGCACCCGGTCTTTGCGCAAAGCTGATCAGGAAATAGTGCTTCAAGCCTTCATACTGTAATGAACGCTCTTTAATTTCCTGCATCCGATCAATATCATTATTACTACCACTGACCACGCAAACAACCGTCTTACCGGTAATCTTATCTGCATATTGCTCTAGCGCAGTAATCGATAAAGCACCGGCAGGCTCTACTACAATGGCATCTTCATTATAGAGATTCAGAATAGTAGAACAAACTGCTCCTTCTTGTACGAGCAACATATCATCCAACACTTCTTTGCAATATTGAAAAGTAAGCTCCCCTACTCTTTTTACGGCTGCGCCATCTACAAATCGATCTATTTGATCCAGTGTTACAGGAGCGCCATACTCCAGTGCAGTCTTCATTGATGGCGCACCAGCAGGCTCTACACCAATTATTTTTGTACTTGGTGCAAATGTTGCACAGTAAGTACCCATCCCAGCGGCTAATCCACCTCCACCAACTGGCACAAACAAATAATCGAACCGTGGCAATTCCTCCAACACTTCTGCAGCAACAGTTGCCTGCCCTTCAATAATTGCCGGATGATCGAATGGCGGCACAAAGACCATATCATTCGCTGATGCGTAGGCTCTTGCAGCAGTAGCACAGTCATCGAATGTATCACCGCTAAGCACAATCTCTACGCAGCCATCACCAAACATGGTTGTCTGCTTGATTTTCTGTTTGGGCGTTATCACTGGCATGAAAATAACACCTCTAATCCCCAACGCCTTGCAGGAATAAGCAAATCCTTGTGCATGATTGCCAGCACTTGCACATACTGCTCCCCTGTGCATATGCTCGGCGCTTAAAGTACACATCAGGTTGTACGCACCTCTTAATTTGTAAGAACGAACCACTTGCAGATCTTCTCTTTTGAGATAGACTTGTGCACGATATTTCTTACTCAAAGTGCTGGAATAGGTCAAAGGTGTTTTACGCACGACACCTTGCATCCGCGCTCTGGCAGCTGAAAAATCTAATCCTGGTTGCACAGATGCTTCCATATTATTTGGATTGCTGATTTTCCGGACGTAAGCTTCTCACTGTTTTCCCTGCTTGCCACATTTCACTATTACGCAATTCTGATAATTCAACTTCCAATTTTTCTCTATAGTCTGGTTGACTATTTGAATCGATTGAACGTTGCGACTCTTTACCTGCGGCAACGCTATCATAGAGTTCATTGAAGACAGGCAAAGTAGCATCTTTGAACTTTTTCCACCAATCTAGAGCACCACGCTGAGCAGTAGTAGAACAGTTGGCATACATCCAATCCATACCATTCTCGGCCACCAATGGCATCAATGATTGCGTTAACTCTTCTACTGTTTCATTGAATGCTTCAGAAGGTGAGTGACCACGCTCGCGCAATACCTGATACTGCGCAGCAAAAATGCCTTGAATGGCGCCCATCAAAGTACCGCGCTCACCTGTTAAATCACTGTATACTTCTTTACGAAAATCTGTTTCAAACAAATAGCCGCTGCCGATGGCAATACCCAAGGCAATGACACGATCAAATGCCTTACCAGTTGCATCCTGATAGATAGCATAACTACTATTCAAACCTCTGCCCTGTAAAAACATTCTGCGCAGAGAAGTACCAGAACCCTTTGGTGCAACCAGAAATACATCTACATCTTTTGGCGGTACAATACCTGTTTGCTCATTGAACGTAACACCAAAGCCATGTGAGAAATACAAAGCCTTGCCAGCAGTAAGGTGTTTCTGCACAGTAGGCCATAATTGAATCTGTGCTGCATCACTTAACAGATAGCAGATAATGGTACCACGCTGTAGTGCTTCTTCAATATCAAACAAAGTTTCATCGGGCACAAAACCGTCACGAACAGCCTTATCCCAACTTGCAGAGTTTTTACGCTGACCAACAATGACGTTGATACCGTTTTCTTTTTGGTTCAATGCCTGACCTGGGCCTTGTACACCGTAACCAATCACTGCTACGATTTCATCTTTTAAGACTTCCTGTGCTTTTGCTAAAGGAAATTCTTCTCTTGTTACGACTCTTTCTTGTACTCCGCCAAAATTCAATGTTGCCATATGGTTGTTTTAATGAGTGATTTAATTAATGAGTGAATGATAGAATGATAGAATGATTGAATGATGAATTGATTTAGCTAGTATTCGAGTGTTAAGGGATCTGTTGCAGGATGAATAGCCTCAAACTCACGCAACTTTTCATGAAAACCCCTACTTGCCTTGATAATCGCTACACGCGCTGAACGAACGAATTCAATCAGCCCGTAAGGCTCTAATACTTCAATCAGCTTATCGGTCTCTTCTCTATGACCTGTAGTCTCAAATACAGTATAGTCTTTACGAATTACAACTGCTCTTGCGCCAAACTCTCTGAGTAAACGTTCTACTTTTACCTTCTCAGCAATTTCATCTGTAGATACTTTATACAGCGCCAGCTCCTGCCATACGATCTCATCAGGTGTATTATAATATGCTTTCAATACTTCTACCTGCTTTTCGATTTGACGAACAAGTTTCTTTACATTGACTTCAGTTTCAAAAATGACAATCGTGAAACGGTGAATACCATCCACTTCTGATGGAGAAGTATTCAGGCTTTCAATGTTGATCTTGCGTCTACTGAAAATGATGGCGATTCTGCTTAGCAGACCAACATGATTCTCAGTATATACCGTAATTGTATACTCTTGCTTTTCCATACGTTTATTTTAACCTGATTTCAGCTACACCACAACCCTGAGGTACCATTGGAAATACATTGTTTTCCTTTCCAACCATAACTTCTAATAAGTATGCATTCTGATGTGTAAGCATGGTTTCTAATGCAGCACGAAGTAATGCTCGCTCAGTTACTTTTTGTCCTTCGATATAATAACCCTTTGCCACCTGCACATAATCAGGTGATTCGATATTGACAAAGGAGTATCGCTTATCATGGAAGAGTTGTTGCCACTGACGCACCATACCTAAAAACTGGTTATTGAGAATGAGTATTTTCACCGGCACATTGCTCTGCATGATGGTACCTAATTCCTGAATCGTCATTTGCACACCACCATCGCCAATCACTGCAATCACTTCTCTTTCAGGCGCACCAAGCTTGGCACCAATCGCCGCAGGCAGGGCAAAACCCATAGTACCCAAACCGCCGGAAGTAATATTACTTTTAGAATGCTGGTATTTGGCGTAACGACAGGCTACCATTTGGTGCTGACCCACATCTGTTACGATGATGGCTTCCCCACTAGTGATTTCATTGACTGTTCTAATTACTTCACCCATAGTCAACTGACCAGACTCTGGAAACAGTTCTTGTTCAATAACTACTTCATGTTCTTTCAATGAGAGCTCATGAAACTTTGCCAGCCAATCGCTATGGTCTTGTTTTTGTAAGCGCTCTGTTAATAATGGCAGGGTTTCTTTACAATCACCCCAAACAGGCACTGTAGTTGGCACCATTTTATCGATCTCAGCAGGATCAATATCCAAGTGTATAATCTTGGCTTGCTTAGCATACCTATCTAGTCTACCTGTAACACGATCATCAAAGCGCATACCTACTGCAATCAACACATCACATTCATTGGTTAAGACATTGGGTGCATAATTACCATGCATACCCAACATACCCACACCAAGAGGATGATCTGTTGGTAAGGCGCTCATACCCATGATGGTCCAAGCAGTCGGAAAACCACCTTTTTCAATAAAGGCTTTGAATTCCGCTTCTGCTTTACCGAGTATCACCCCCTGACCGAAAATCACGAAAGGCTTTTTTGCTGAATTGATGAGCTCAGCAGCAGCTTCAATATATTCTAGACGAACATGTGGCTTAGGACGATAGCTTCTAATGTGCTGACACTTGGTATATCCTTGCCAGTCAAAAGTTTTGAGCTGGGCATCTTTGGTGATATCTACCAAAACAGGACCGGGTCTTCCGCTGGAAGCGATATAAAATGCTTTCGCCATGACTGCTGGAATTTCTTCCGGATTAGTTACCTGATAATTCCACTTCGTCACAGGCGCAGTAATATTGATGACATCTGTTTCCTGAAAAGCATCAGTACCGAGTAGATGTGAGTATACCTGTCCAGTAATACAGACAACAGGCGTACTGTCAATCATGGCATCAGCCAAACCTGTCACAAGGTTGGTAGCACCGGGTCCGCTAGTAGCAAAGACCACGCCTGTTTTCCCTGAAGCACGTGCGAAGCCTTGTGCCGCGTGAATGGCACCCTGTTCATGTCTGACGAGAATATGTGTTAACTGCTCGTTGTAATCATACAATGCATCATAAATCGGCATGATGGCGCCACCGGGATAACCGAAAATGGTTTGCACATTTTCTGCAATCAGCGACTCTAATAAAGCCACTGAACCACTCACCGTAGCCTGTACCAATTTTTCTTGTTCAAATATTGCTTCCATAAAAGCTGATTGATGATTTATTGATCAGTGATACAACCTTCTGCTGCGCTAGCAACAGTTTTGGCATATTTATATAAGAGTCCCTTGCTTGCTTTCAATGCTGGTTGTTTCCAAGCAGCTCTGCGTGATTGAATGACAGCATCATCAACCTTAAGCGTAATCGTATTCTGCACTGCATCCAATTCTATCACATCATCATCTTGTACTAATGCTAGTACACCACCATCATATGCTTCCGGTGTAATATGCCCTACCACAAAACCATGTGTGCCACCGCTAAAGCGACCATCTGTAATCAAGGCAACTGATTTGCCCAACCCTGCGCCAATGATCGCTGAAGTAGGCTTCAGCATTTCCGGCATACCGGGACCACCTTTAGGACCAACATATCGGATCACTACTACATCACCAGCTTTAACTCTACCGCTAGAAATACCGTCTATCAACGCATGCTCTCCATCAAACACACGTGCTGGACCGACAAAGCGCTCTCCTTCCTTGCCACTGATTTTTGCAACACTGCCACCTTCAGCAAGATTGCCATAGAGTATCTGCAAATGACCTGTTGCTTTGATCGGTGTTTCCAATGGCTTCACAATCTGCTGCCGTTGGAAATCCAAAGAAGGCAGTTCAGTTAAATTTTCAGCCAGTGTTTTACCAGTCACTGTTAAACATTCACCATTCAATAAGCCTCTTTCAAATAAATATTTCATTACAGCTGGTAAGCCACCATGCTGATGCAGGTCTTGCATCAAATACTTACCGCTTGGCTTAAAATCTGCTAATACAGGCACTCTATCACTAATTGCTTGCACATCATCTTGCGTTAAGCGAATACCTACGCTATGTGCCATCGCAATCAGGTGCAATACTGCATTGGTAGAACCACCCAATACCATGATCACAGTGATGGCATTATCAAAAGCTGCTCTGGTCATGATATCACTAGGCTTGATATCTTTTTCCAAGAGATGACGAATGGCTTTGCCTGCTGCCAAACATTCAGCCTTCTTCTCATCACTCAAAGCAGGATTTGAAGAAGAATAAGGCAAACTCATACCCAATGCTTCGATAGCTGCAGCCATTGTATTAGCAGTATACATACCGCCACAAGCACCTGCTCCGGGACAAGCATGTTGTACAATACCTTTAAAATCAGCTTCTGTAAGTTGGCCAGCGATTTTTTGCCCCAATGCTTCAAAAGCAGAGACAATATTTAGTTCTTGTCCATTATAATGACCTGGCGCAATGGTACCTCCATAGACCATAATGGCAGGACGGTTCAATCTACCCATGGCGATGATTGAGCCAGGCATATTCTTATCACAACCGGGTAAGGCAATTAACCCGTCATAATATTGCGCACCACAAACGGCTTCTATAGAGTCTGCAATTACATCGCGACTGATGAGTGAATAACGCATACCATCAGTGCCGTTACTAATGCCATCGCTAACACCAATAGTATTGAAGATAAGTCCCACTAAATCATTACTCCATACGCCTTGCTTTACCAACTTAGCCAAATCATTCAAGTGCATATTGCAGGTATTACCATCATAACCCATACTCACAACACCAACCTGTGCTTTTGCTAAATCTTGCTCTGTTAAGCCAATACCATACAACATGGCCTGCGCTGCAGGTTGTGTAGGATCTTGTGTAATGGTTTTACTGTATTTATTCAATTCCTGACTCATGCTTGTACTGTATTTGACTGCTTTTCTAAAACCAACTCTTTATATGCTTTTTGTAGTTGAAAGCCGAGAGATTGATGCCATGGTGTAGGAAAAGCATAATCATCTATTGATTTCCATCCAATCACTTCAGCTGCTGTACCACAGAAGAAAGCACTATCTGCTTGCTTCAATGCTTCTAGTTTACAATCAGTTTCTACCACAGGAATACCTAAATCGTTGGCAAGCTCAATAATGGTAGCTCTTGTGATGCCTGGCAGTATATTACCCAATGCAGGTGTAAATAATTGTCCATCCTTTTCAAAGAAAACATTGGCGCCTGGTCCTTCTGCTACAAAACCATTTGCATCTAACAGTAACGCTTCATCATAGCCATGATCTTTTGCTTCCTGACATGCCATAATCGAATTCACGTAGTGACCAGATACTTTTGCATGTACTTTGAAAGCTTTGGGGTTGGGTCTTTGAAATGAAGAAGTCATCACACGCAACAATTGCTCGCCCAGATAAGCACCCCACTCCCATGCTGCAATCATCAGATGCGATGCTTTGGCTTTCTGCAGACTCATATTGGGCGGACAAAACAGCAAAGGCCGCAGGTAGGCATTCTTAAATCCGTTTCGTGATAAAACCTCGTAAGAAATACTGATCAACTCTTCAACTGTATATGCTAGGGGAATGCCTACTGCATCAGCACTATCCTTCAAACGCTGGTAATGTGCATCAGCTTTGAATATAGCCACTTCGCCAGATTCAGTTTCATACGCGCGGATACCTTCAAAAATTGCATAACCATAATGCATAGACTGGCTATACAGGTCTGTCTTGGCATCTGCTGCCTTTACAAACTGTCCATCAAAAAACAATACTGTCTGCTCGCCGTAATACATATCATTCATTTTAGTCAAAACAAAAAACCCGCCTCTGAGAGGCGGGTTTGCTATGTTTCAAGTATGTTACTTTTTACAAGACTAGGCCACCTCCATGGAGCACAGGAATAATAATGACAGCAATAATCACTACTGAAATAATTGTTGTAATCGTATGTGTCCTGTTGTTCATCATGTTTGTGACGAGTGAAACAAATATAACCACCTCAAGGGCAAAAACAAAGAACTAATTTTATTAAGCTTAGATAATCGTTGATTTCCTAAGCTCAATATTGTGCTGATTAATATCCTCAGCAGCTTGATTCTCAATTCTATCACACACCATTTCTCCAATGGTAGAAGTGAAATAAAAATTCATCGAATCAATATCTTTTGTAACAAAACGATGCTCTAGTGTCCAGTTGCAAGCTTCACGCACCGCAGCAGCTTCTACGGTTAAACCAAAATAATCGAGCATCATTGCCGCAGAAAGAATTGAACCAAGCGGATTGGCAATATCCTTACCCGCTGCCTGCGGATAAGAACCATGAATAGGTTCAAACAACGCATTATTTACTCCAACAGAAGCAGAAGGCAATAAACCCAGCGAGCCAGTCAAAACACTTGCTTCGTCGCTGATGATATCGCCAAACATATTCTCCGTAAGGATTACATCAAACTGCGCAGGGTTTAGGATCAGTTGCATGGCTGCATTATCTACGAATAGATAATCAACCGTCACTTCAGGATATGCTGAAGCCATTTGCTGCACTACCCTTCTCCACAAACGCGAAGTCTCCAGCACATTCGCTTTATCTACAAGGGTAAGTTTCTTTCTTCGCTGCATAGCATGTTCAAAAGCCAACTTAGCAATACGTTCAATCTCATGTACTTGGTATACACAATCATCACTCGCCTGCAGACCATCTTCACTCAAGACCTTATTACCGAAATAAATGCCACCTGTTAACTCTCTGTAGATTACAAAATCTACACCCTGCAACTGCTTTACTTTCAGTGGCGAAAGATGATGCAGTGAAGTGTAAGTTGTTACCGGACGAATATTGGCATACAACTGTAATACTTTACGTAGTTTCAATAAACCTTGCTCAGGACGAACCTTGGCGTTAGGATCATTATCATACTTAGGATGACCAATTGCGCCAAACAAAACGGCATCAGCTTCTAAACAACTGGCGATAGTAGACTCCGGCAAAGGATTACCTGTTGTATCAATAGCCGAAGCACCCATCAATTGATAATCGTATTCAAATACATGACCGTATTCTTTCGCAATGGTATCCAGCACACGCACAGCCTGAGCCGTTACTTCCGGACCGATGCCATCTCCATGTATCACTGTTATCTTCTTTTCCATCAGGCAGCAAAGTGTTTTTGTCTGTTTTCTTCAAAACTGTTGATCGCATCGCGCATACTCAGGAGATAATCAATATCATCGTATCCGTTCAGCAGACATATCTTTTTATAAGGACTAATATCAAAACCGCTATTCACTTTTCCATCAGCAGTTTTAATGGATTGTGCAGGTAAGTCAATTATAATTTCCATTGTAGGATCATGCAACACCGCCTGCATCAAAGTGGTTAACACTTCCTCTGTCACCTGTATAGGTAATAAGAAATTGTTCAATGCATTGTTGCGAAAAATATCGGCGAAAAAACTGCTTACTACTACATCGAATCCATAATCTTTGATAGCCCATGCTGCGTGCTCACGGCTACTACCACAGCCAAAATTTTTTCCAGCCAATAGAATTTTGCCGCTGAACTTGGCATCATTCAATACAAAATCTTTGTTAGGTTGATTTTCATCGTCGTTACTATAGCGCCAATCACGAAACAAATTTTTACCAAAGCCTTCTCTGCTGGTTGCTTTTAAAAAGCGTGCAGGAATAATTTGATCTGTATCAATGTGCTCTATTGGTAAGGGTACTGCAGTGGATGATATGACTTGTATTCTTGTACGCATCTTAATTCAATAATTCTCTTACATCTGTTACTACGCCTGTTAATGCTGCTGCAGCTGCTGTGAGCGGACTAGCCAACATAGTTCTTGCATTAGGCCCTTGACGACCTTCAAAATTTCTATTAGATGTAGCAATACAATATTTACCTGCCGGTATCTTGTCTTCATTCATACCCAAGCATGCAGAACAGCCTGCTTGTCTCAATTGAAAACCTGCTGCTCCCAACACTTGATCTAGTCCCTCAGCTTTGGCTTGTGCTGCTACCTGCTGCGAACCAGGCACGATCCATACTTCTACATCTTTTGCTTTTTGCTTACCTTTTACCAAAGCGGCAACAGCACGTAAATCTTCAATCCTTGCATTGGTGCAACTACCAATGAAGACATAATCAATTTTCTGTCCCTGTATTGGTTGGCCTTCCTGCAAACCCATATACTGCAAGGCTTTCTTGTAAGATTGCTTCTCTTGTTCTGTGAATGCTTCTGACTGAGGAATCATTTGCTTTACACCAATGCCCATACCGGGATTCGTCCCATAAGTAATCATGGGTTCAATGCTTGCGGCATCAATCTGTAATTCAAGATCAAAGCTGGCGTCTGCATCACTATAGAGTTCAGACCACTGCGCAACTGCTTCATCAAAATTTGCAGGCGCATATGGTTTGTTGCGTAAGTAATCGAAAGTAGTTTGATCAGGTGCAATCAATCCGCCCCTAGCGCCCATCTCAATACTCATATTACAAATGGTCATTCTGCCTTCCATGCTCAAACTGCGAATGGTACTACCTGCATATTCTACAAAGTAGCCTGTTGCGCCGCTGGCAGAAATCTTGGCAATGATGTGCAGGATGATATCTTTTGCTGTAACACCCTTTTGTAAATCGCCTTCTACATTGATGCGCATAAGTTTCGGCCTACTCTGCATCAAGCATTGTGTAGCCAGCACCATTTCTACTTCGCTTGTACCAATACCAAAAGCAATGGTACCAAATGCGCCATGCGTAGAAGTATGACTATCGCCACAAACAATGGTCATACCCGGCTGTGTAATACCCAACTCTGGACCAATAACATGCACAATGCCCTGATAAGGATGACCCAAACCATACAACTCAACACCAAACTCAGCACAGTTCTCTACCAGCGCAGCTACCTGCTGACGCGACATCGCTTCTTTGATAGGCAAGTGCTGATTGAGTGTAGGTACATTATGATCCGCAGTAGCAACTACCTGTCGGGGGCGAAACACAGGTAGTTTTCTTTGACGTAAACCGTCAAAGGCCTGCGGACTGGTTACTTCATGGATGAAATGTTTGTCTATATACAGTACAGCTGGACCGCCGCTAATCTGCTTAACGACGTGCTTTTCCCAAATCTTATCGAATAATGTTTTTGCCATAGAATTATGCTACTGCTGTCACCTCCTGATAATGCATCGCCAATGATTGCAAATCTTCGTCTGTTACTTCTTTCTGCTGATCTGCGATATGCAGGAACTGCTCGTACAAAGTGTCTATATCATTTCTATTAAACTGATAGCCCAATTTCTGGAAGCGATACGCCAACGCAGATCTACCGCTGCGCGCAGTCAGAACAATCTTGGAACTATCTGCACCCACTTCTTCCGGACTAATGATTTCATAGGTTTCTGCGCTTTTTAAGAACCCATCCTGATGAATGCCTGATGAATGCGCAAATGCATTGGCACCCACAATGGCTTTATTCGGTTGCACCGGCATGCGCATGGTATCAGAAACGCTTCTGCTAACAGGGTTCAACTTAACTGGTTGTACACCTGTGTAATAACCCATTTGCTTATGCTGCCGCAGCACCATCACTACTTCTTCCAATGAGGTATTACCTGCGCGTTCACCAATACCATTGATGGTACATTCTACTTGTCGCGCCCCATTCATCACACCCGCAACAGCATTTGCGGTTGCCAAGCCCAGATCGTTATGGCAATGACAAGAAAGAATCGCTTTATCAATATTGGGCACATGGTTCATGAGATAAGCAATCTTCTCACCATATTGATGCGGTAAACAATAGCCTGTTGTATCAGGGATATTTACAACTGTAGCGCCAGCAGCAATCACCGCTTCTACTACGCTGGCGAGATAAGCATTCTCAGTTCTTCCGGCATCTTCTGCATAAAACTCTACATCATCTGTATAGTTTCTTGCCCAACGCACACATTGCACTGCTCTTGCCAGAATATCTGCTTGTGTTGAATTGAACTTACCCTTGATGTGAAAATCAGAAGTACCGATACCTGTATGAATACGTGGACGTTTGGCATAACGCAATGCAGCCGCAGCTGCTTCAATATCTTTTTCTACTGCTCTACTTAAAGCACATACTGTTGCATGCTGTACGTGGGTAGCAATTTCTCTTACAGATTCAAAATCACCCGGCGAGGAAATAGGGAAACCAGCTTCAATTACATCAACACCCAAATCTTCCAATACCAATGCCAGTTCCAGCTTCTCTCTTGTATTAAGCTTACAACCTGGCACCTGCTCTCCATCGCGGAGGGTGGTATCAAAAATGAAAATTCGACTATCCTGCATAAGAAATAATTGGCGATAAAAAAGCAGACAGCTTAAATTTGAATTGCCTGCCAAATGAGCTAAGCTGCCTGCTTAGAACCGAAAATATCTTTCTCTAAGGGCCGTATCAAACCAAAACAAAGCGTTTATTACGTTGTGCAACCTGAAAGAGAAAGGCCGAAATGCAATACCAGTAAGGATTTTAACTATATTGAATTACGATGCCCAACAGACCAACAGACCAGTTATTCCAGCTGATAAAATCGCTCGACAAGGCGGAAAAACGCAATTTCAAGCTATATACCAAGCGAAATGCAGCAAGTGCCGACCTAAAAGTGGTTCAACTGTTTGATGCATTGGACAAACTGGATGAGTATGATGAGGCCAAGCTGTTGAAGCTTAGCAAGTCGATCAAGAAGCAACAGCTCTCCAATATCAAAGCACATTTATATAAGCAAATCCTGAATAGTCTGAGATTATTGAAAGATGCGGGCAATATTGACATACAGCTGCACGAGCAAATGGATCATGCACGTATCCTCTTTAACAAGGGGCTCTATATGCAGAGTCTGAAAGTGTTGGAGAAAATCAAAGAGAGTAGCAAAGCACATCATCAGGTGACATTTTGGCTACAGGCACTCATATTTGAAAAGAAGATTGAATCATTATACATCACCAGAAGTTTCAAGAACAGAGCCGAGCTATTAAGTAAGGAAGTAGAAGAGCTGGACGACCGCCTAGTGATGATTGGCAAGCTATCGAACTTGGCCTTGCAATTGTATGGCTGGTATATCAATCATGGCCATGCAAGAAATAAGCAGGAAGAGCAATCACTCAAAACATTCTTCACGCAGCAATTGCCCAAGCATGCAGATCAGCAGAAAGATTTCTATGAGCGCATGTATTTATACCAAGCTTATTGTTGGTATGCATTCATTCTGCAAGACTTACTACAATACTATAAATATTGCCAACGCTGGGTTGATTTGTTTGAGGAAGAACCGGTGATGAAATCTATTGAGACGCTTTACTACCTGAAGGGTATGCACAACCTGCTCAATGCACATTTCATGTTGCGCAATCACCAGAAGCATGCTGCTGAGTTAAGTAAATTGCAGAAGTTCTATGCATCGACTGTCTGCCAGCAACAAGAGAACAATCAGGTACAGGCATTTGTGCATTTGTTTACAGCGCGCATCAACCAGCATTTCATGGAAGGCAGTTTCAGCAAGGGTGTTGTCCAAATAGCACCATTGGAAGCTGAACTGGAGCAATATGCTAATAGGTTGGATTTGCATCGTGTATTGGTATTTTATTATAAAATCGCCTGTTTACATTTTGGTGCGGGGGATAATGCAAGGGCCATCAGCTATCTGCAAAAAATCATTCATTGGAAAACAGATCTCCGCTCCGATCTGCAGTGCTATGCGCGATTACTGCATTTGATTGCACACTATGAATTGGGCAACTACGATATTCTAGAACACCTGATCAAATCGGTCTATCGCTTCATGGCCAAGATGGAAAGTTTAACTGTGGTAGAGGAAGCCATTTTCCAATTCCTGCGCAGCAGCTTCGCTTCTACTCCGGTAAAGATTGTTCCACAGTTTGCCAAACTGCATCAAAAGCTAAGCAAACTTCAAGGCAGTGCTCTGGAAACAAGATCATTCATGTATCTGGATATACTTTCCTGGTTAGAAAGCAAAATGCAGGGCAAGCCTGTGCAAGACATCATTCGTCAGAAATTTCTGCAACAACAAAAAGGGAAATAAAAAACCCCCTGCAGTATGCAGAGGGTTTGTGCCCCAGGCGGGACTTGAACCCGCACTCGCTTTTCGGCGAACAGGATTTTAAGTCCTGCGTGTCTACCAATTCCACCACCAGGGCAGACCCGGTATTTGCGACCCCAAATATCAGGAATCGTTGCTACCGAAAAAAAATCCCGACGTGGGTCGGGACATTCAGAGCGGAAGACCGGGCTCGAACCGGCCACCCCAACCTTGGCAAGGTTGTGCTCTACCAAATGAGCTACTTCCGCTTGTTTGTTAAGAACTAAATTGGGAGTGCAAAAATAGACAACCAGCGTTCTCAACAAAATTTTTATGCAAGTTTTTTTACTTGTATTTAGGTTCGTACTTGCTACTCTCCTGTACTTCTACCTTAGGCGTACCCTTATAACGCTGATTGTACAGGCGATAGCAACCACCCAGCACAAAAGCCATAATGCAGAACACCTGCAGATAAAATAAAAATCTGGAGGAGTTTACCCAGTTGTGGGTGAAATCTTTGCTCTTAATCTCGTTGATTTCGTTTGACATGGTTTTGGAATTGCGTTGCAAAAATAAGGGGGCAGCCGTAATTAGCGCAAAGGTTTCTGCACAATTTCATGAAAGTATCGCTTCCCTTTCACAAAATGCTGCCAAACCACCGATACACGGGCCACTCCAGCAAGTTGATGCATGGGCTTTGTGCCATTGGTATAACGAATTTTACCCATACACACCCTAGCTATAAATGCCAAATGCGCCCTGAAAATGGCTGCAAAAAAATATACATCGCCTTGTAATAAACCCTTCCAGGCAGAAATGGCATCTAAACCCAAGCGAACAGGTATTTTCCAGAGCATTTCGCCAAATGATAGGTTTTTCATCAACATCACCAGATTGTTGCGGAAATTCAGGAATACTTTTCGTCCGCCTCTAGGCAAAGTGCCACCACCTACATGGTAAACGACTGCTGCGGGACAAGCTTTCAGCTGATAACCTGCCAATTGAAGGCGCCAACAGAGATCAATTTCCTCCTGATGCGCAAAAAAGCTTTCATCCAAACCGCCTACTTGATGATAAGCCCCTGCCCTAATACACAATGCTGCACCGGAAGCCCAGAAAATAGGCTCATTGCTTTGATACTGACCTTGGTCAATTTCACAGACATCAAATACCCTTCCGCGCGAGAATGGATAACCCAATGGATCCAGCCATCCACCAGCCGCGCCAGCATATTCAAAAGCGGCTTTATCGTGATAAGCCAATAGTTTGGGCTGACAAGCAGCTAATTGTTGATCAGCTTCTAATAAGTCTATCATCGGCGCGAGCCAATCCTTATCTACTTCTACATCTGAATTCAGTAAAACATAATAATCTGTATCCAACTCTTTCAATACACGATTATACCCACCTGCAAAGCCCTCATTGCTATGGTATCGGCGCAGATCTAACTGGGGATACTTGGCGTGTAAAAAAGCCACAGAATCATCGGTGGATGCATTATCTGCCACCACCAAATGCATATTGTGGTAATTGGTTGCCAGCACAGAAGGCAGAAATCTTTCCAGATGCTGCTTACCATTATAGTTTAGAATCACAACCGCTACGGAGGGTGCTGACATGGGCACGAAAATAAGGCATCAATGCTGTACACCCCAATCTACCAGATAACGTACTTCTTTAGGTACGGTGCGCACACGTTCTTCTCTGGGTGATGTTTTATGACCAAGACGCACAATGATCATTTGCTTGGCAGGTATCACAATGATAAATTGACCTAGAATACCACGTGCATAAAACACACCGGGATGCAAAGGATCTATCCACCACTGATAGCCATAATAATCGCAGGCTTTACCATCATCATCCTTGATACCACAAGCTTTGATTGAATTGGCGAAATAACTGCTATCAATTACAGGCACACCATTGATCTTACCACTATCCAACATCAATTTGCCGATACGAGCAAAATCACGTGCATTGGAATTAAAACAACAATACGCTTTCACAGCACCACCGGGATGATCATTGCTCCATAAAGCAGGATGCTCAGCACCTAATGGCTGCCACAATTTTTCAGCAGCATATGCTGCCAATGATTTACTTGTTGCTTTTTCTATGATCAAGCCCAACAACTGTGTATCACCTGATTTATATCGATGCAAAGTACCAGGCTCATGGGTCATCTTTACATTGGTGGCGGTTTTACGCACATCAGTGCCATAATAGAGTTCTGCAGTAACTGATAAAGGATTTCCATAAGATTCATCAAAATCAGTTCCACTACTCATCGTCAGCACATCTACAATACGCACACTCGCTTTCTTACCCTCATTGAATTCAGGTACATATTTTCCTACAGGATCATTGACGGAACCAATTAGTCCATCCTTGATAGCTGCGCCAATCAATAAACTGGTCACACTCTTGGCCATAGAAAAAGAACCCGACAAAGAACTATCGCTATAACCATCCCAATATTTTTCCAAAACCACGCTATCATTCTTGATCACCAATAACGCAACTGTTTGAATCTGCTCCAGCAATTGATTCAATGAATCGGGATAATCTTTGATGACAGTTCCTTCAGCCCAAGGTTTTGCTGTAGCAGCAGCAACCGTATCGTTGCTGAATTTTTGATAATCATCAATCGCCGCGAAATTGTAAATGATGGCTTTGAACAAATAGGTCTTACCAGATGCAACGGCATACACGGCAATCATCAACATCAGGGCTAGCACTACCTGAAAAATTCTGAGCAATACTGTTTTCATAGCTTTTCGTTAGAGTGTGAGCAACATGCCAAAATCGTCTTGCACGTCTTGGCCTAAGATAAACTTTCTTTCTTCAACTACCTGAAATCCCTGCGATTGATAGAAGGCAATTCCTTGGGTATTTTGCTGCCATACACACAATGAAATGCCTTTATAGCCTTCACGTCTGGCCCAATCGATACCTTTTTGCAACAATGCTTTGCCCCAACCCTTCCCTTTTGCAGCTTCGTCCAAATAAATTCTTTTTAATTCTACTGCACCTTCAAAAGGAGTCTCTAGTTCAGAAGGTCCCATCATTAAATAGCCCATTAATCCGGTGTCTGTATCTATCACAAAACAGGGATACCCTGCACTCAATTCTTGTGCAACTTGATCTGTATGAAAATGCGTATCCAAATAGGACTGCATGTCTTCCGGCGTGTTGGCATAGGCATAAGTAGCTTCAAACGTATTACGCATCAATTGCACCAAAGCCGTAAGGTCTTCAGTTTCCGCCAGTCTGATCAAAGGGTTCATGATTCAAAGTTGCTGAAAAAAACTATCTTGCAGGCGAAAGAAACATGATGCAATTTTTAGGACTCAATCTGGATTTTCTTGATCACCCCGCATACTAAGCTGATCTGCCGGTAAACATACCGGCCAATATTGCATACCCGATTCTTTCATTTTCACTATTTATTTATGACTACGCATACGCTGTCTGAAAAGACGGCTTACTATCTCGATTTAGAAGCACAATATGGTGCACACAATTATCATCCCCTGCCAGTAGTACTGGAAAAAGGCGAAGGTGTTTTTCTGTGGGATGTAGAGGGCAAACGCTATTACGATTTCTTAAGCGGCTATTCCGCCGTAAACCAAGGGCATTGCCATCCGCGCATTATTGCAGCGTTAACACAGCAAGCACAAAAGCTCACCCTTACTTCGCGTGCATTCTACAACAATATGCTCGGCGAGTACGAACAATACATCACTCAATATTTTGGGTACGATAAAGTATTGCCCATGAACACAGGCGTAGAAGGTGGCGAAACAGCTGTTAAGCTAGCCAGACGTTGGGCTTATACGCAAAAAGGTGTTGCCGAGAACAAAGCACGCATCGTGTTTGCGCGCAATAATTTCTGGGGACGCACCCTTGCAGCAATTTCTTCTTCAACTGATCCAAGTAGCTATTCAAAGTTTGGTCCTTTCATGCCGGGCTTCGACTTAGTGAATTACAATGATTTGGCAGATCTGGAAAAAGTTTTACAAAATCCGGATGTGGCTGCTTTCATGGTAGAGCCTATTCAAGGTGAAGCAGGTGTGGTGGTACCTGATGAAGGTTATCTTCAGGGCGTTCGCGCGTTGTGCGATCAATACAATGTATTGTTTATTGCAGATGAAATACAAACCGGTTTGGCAAGAACAGGTAAAATGCTGGCTTGCGATCATGAAGCTGTTCGTCCGGATATTTTGATCTTAGGTAAAGCATTGAGCGGTGGCACCTTACCAGTATCTGCAGTATTAGCTGATGATGTGGTAATGATGAATATCAAACCAGGTGAGCATGGCAGTACTTACGGTGGTAATCCCCTCGCCTGCGCTGTTGCCACAACTGCACTGCAAGTATTGAAAGACGAACGCATGGCAGAAAATGCAGAGAATATGGGTGTGTTGCTGCGCGATTTGCTGAGTAAGATTGATAGCCCTTACATCAAAACTGTTCGCGGTAAAGGTTTGCTCAATGCCATTGTGATTGATCATCCCAATAAGGATGCTGCATGGGATCTTTGTTTGAATTTGAAAGAGGAAGGCTTATTGGCTAAACCCACACATGGCGATAAGATTCGCTTTGCGCCACCATTACTGATTAATGCGGCACAGATACAGGAATGTGTGCAGATTATTGCACATTGTGTACACAAACTCTAATCATAAAACCCATACCACGCGTATGGGTTTTAACTTTATACAAACAACCCTTATGACAGATATACACTTGCACCACGAGGAGCACCTGCAGAGTTCTGACCTGCTCACAGATATTGTGATTGGTATGAGTGATGGTCTTACTGTACCCTTTGCATTGGCGGCAGGCTTAAGCGGCGCAGTAGATTCTACATCCGTTATTGTGATTGCCGGTGTGGCAGAAATTGCTGCAGGATCTATTGCCATGGGCTTGGGTGGTTATCTCGCAGGTAAAACAGAACAAGATCATTACAATAGTGAATTGAAAAAAGAATATTGGGAGATTGATCACAAGCGCGAAGTAGAAATTGAAGAAGTACGTAAGGTATTTGCTGAGTGGGGACTCAGCGCTGAAGTACAAGAGAAAGCCACTACTGAAATCATCAAAGACAGAGACCGCTGGGTAGATTTTATGATGCGTTATGAACTGGGTTTAGAAAAACCCAATCCCAAACGTGCACGCAATAGCGCATTCAATATTGGCTTTAGTTATGTACTAGGCGGATTGGTACCCTTATGCCCCTACTTCTTTATCAGCGATAGCATTGAAGCGTTGCAACTATCAGTAGTAATTACACTAATCTGTCTTTTCATCTTCGGCTATTTCAAAAGCAAGATTACAGGCGTGAGTCCGCTTTCTGGTGGATTGAAAGTAATGATGATTGGTGCTATGGCCGCAGGTGCAGCATTTGGTATTGCCCGACTAATTGAATCTTTTTAATCAGTAGTCTTTTTAGCAGGCAATTCCATCTTGGGTAAAAAACCCATGATCATCATGATGAAAGAAAGGGCTACAACTAGATAGATACCTAATTTCTTTTCTGGGCACTCGCCTGCCAAACAGGTGGTGAGCAACAGATAGTTCCTGATAGACCAAGAGAAATTGAAAATGCCGATGAACACATTCACGCGCTTAGCCCAGATTTTAGGAATGATAAAGAACAGCAACATAATGCCGCCAAAAATCATGTGCAGTAAACCCGGCTTACCAAAGCGGGTACCTTCTGCAAAAAATCCTGTAATGGTGAGTTCTCTACTGGCGATATAAGTCCAAGGCATGAAGCAAACTGCTACCAATGCCAGGAAAGCCAGTATTCCGATAGTTTGTGAGTGTTTCATTGCAAACGATAATCCCCGCAATGCTGCGGGGATTGTTGAGGTCCCGAGCGGATTCGAACCGCTGTAGAAGCTTTTGCAGAGCTCTGCCTAGCCACTCGGCCACAGGACCATTTCCTTATTCAGGGCTGCGAAAATACAGCTTGCCGGCATATTATGCAAGCAAAACCCGAAATTTGCGGTCTGAACCCATGATTATGAACAGAATAGCAGAGAGTGAACTGATTATTAACGCCCGTGGAGCCGTTTACCACCTAGATGTAAGACCTGAAGAACTGGCCAATACCATCATTACTGTAGGTGATCCAGACCGTGTGGCTGCCGTGAGTAAGCATTTCGACCGTATTGAAGGTAAATTCCAGCATAGAGAGTTCATCACCCATACCGGCTATATCGGACAAAAACGCATTTCTGTTGTATCAACCGGTATAGGTCCAGATAATATAGATATTGTCTTGAATGAATTAGATGCTTTGGCCAATATTGATTTTGCTACACGCACGATCAAACCACAATTAAACTCCCTCACCATTATTCGTATCGGTACATCCGGCTCATTGCAAGCAGATATTCCGGTAGATGCTTTTGTTGCCGGCACACATGGTCTTGGAGTAGATAATCTCTTGCACTTCTATACACACAGCAATAACGAAGAAGAAACACAATTGCTACATCAGTTTGTGGTACAAACCGGCCTTACCGGCACACAACCTTATATCGCAGCAGCAGGTGTAAGTGTATTGAAACATTTTGTAGAAGGCTTTCATCATGGCATCACGGTTACCTGCCCGGGTTTCTACGGACCACAAGGACGTGTATTGCGTTTGGGTTTAACCAATCCGCAATTGGTAGACAGGCTGACTGATTTCCGCTTTGGCAATCACCGTATTTCAAATTTTGAAATGGAGACCAGTGCTATTTATGGCTTGGGTAAATTACTCGGCCATCAGTGCTTAAGCTTGAATGCTATTGTAGCCAATCGTGTACAAAAAGCTTTCAGCAAAGACGGTGGCGCTGCTGTTGAAGCACTGATTCAAAAAGCATTGGGCATCATCGCAAATATTCCAGAATAATATGCTGATTCGTTTCTCCAAATACCAAGGAACAGGCAATGATTTTGTGATCATTGATAACAGATTCAATACTGTAGCACTAAGCACTGAACAAATTCATCATCTCTGTGATCGTCGATTTGGTATAGGCGCAGACGGACTCATGTTGTTGCAAGAAAAGCCCGGCTATGATTTTGAGATGAAGTACTACAATGCTGATGGTAAAGAAGGCAGCATGTGTGGTAATGGCGGCCGTTGTATGGTGCAATTTGCGCATGATAAAGGCATCCATCGTTCTGATTACTTTTTCATTGCTGTAGATGGCCCACACGAAGCCAAAATTGCGCTGAATGGTTGGGTGCACTTAAAAATGAAAGATGTCAATGCAATAGAAGCCAACAATGGCGACACTGTTTTGGACACTGGCTCTCCGCATTATATTCGGCCAACAGAAAACCTTCGGACACTGAATGTTTTTGAAGAAGGTAGAAAGATTCGTTACAACGACAGATTCGCTGAGAAAGGTATCAACGTCAACTTTATTGAGCCAAAGGATAACGGCATTTTCGTGCGTACTTATGAACGTGGCGTAGAAGATGAAACCTATAGCTGCGGTACCGGCGTTACTGCTGCAGCTTTAACTGTAGCAAAACAAATTGGATACAATCGAATAGACATCACTACACTCGGCGGCAAACTGGCTGTCGAATATACCAAAGCCAGCGAGCAATCCTTTCATTCCATCTGGTTATGCGGTCCGGCTACATTTGTGTTTGAAGGACAAATCGAGATTTAACACAGGCTTCCTGCAAGAAAAACCGGCATTTGCAGGGCATGGCCTAAATTCGCCGACAGCCAAACTAAACCATGATACAGTACTTCAAAAATATCGACAGCCAAACCATCGAGATCGATAAGCCCGAAGTGGGTGCATGGGTAAATTTGGTGCCTCCTTTCAAAGATGAAGAGTTTACAGAATTGAGTGAGGGATTGGAAATTCCAGTGGAGTTTCTGCGCGACTCACTAGATATAGACGAGCGTCCCCGCTATGAATTGGAAGACAATGTAAAGTTCATTGTTATCAAAACCCCAACCGAGAACAACTCGTTTAACGATAGCGACGCATTCTATATCACCATCCCTATCTGTATCATCCTTACACACAACCAAATTGTAACGGTAAACTCCTTCGATAATGGTGCCATCAAAAAATTCCTGAACTCTTTCCAAAAACGCCATCCTGACAAACGCAACATGATGGTGCTGAAGATTTTTGAGAAAGTGGTACAGAATTTCATGGAATACCTGAAAGAGATCAATAATCGCCGCAATCAATACGAAACCTCTTTATACGAAAGCAATAACAATGAAGACTTACTCAACTTGATGCGTATTCAAAAGAGTTTGGTCTATTTTGTTACCGCCCTCCGCAGCAATGAAATGCTGATGATGAAACTGGAGCGCACCAATTTCCTAGGTTTAACCGAAGAAGAAAGAGAGTTTCTGCAGGATTTGATTGTGGATACCAGTCAGGCTTTGGAAATGGCCAACGTGTATACGAACATCCTCACCAGTTCCATGGATGCTTTCGCCAGCATTATCAGCAATAACCTGAACAATGTGATGAAGCGTCTGACTTCCATCACCATCATTCTTTCCTTGCCCATCTTGGTCACTAGTATCTATGGCATGAACGTGGACATCCCCTATCAACACTCTAATCATGCATTTTACATACCAGTGATTCTCTCCTTGCTGATTTCTTTCGTCATCAGTTGGTATTTCATGAAAAAGAAATGGTTCTAAGATGCCACTCTTCAATGTACGTGTATATGGCATTTTGTTAGATGAACAAAAAAGGGTGCTGGTGAGCGATGAGTTTATCCGCGGTAATTATATCACCAAATTTCCCGGAGGCGGATTAGAATTTGGAGAAGGCACACGCGATTGTTTGAAAAGAGAATTCATGGAAGAAACTGGTCTCGATGTACGTGTAGGCGAACATTTGTACACAACTGATTTTTTTCAGATATCTGCCTTTAACAACAAAGACCAAATCATCTCCATTTATTATTTTGTACATCCCACAGCACAGATACAGTTAAGCACAAAGGATAAAGCTTTTGATTTTGATCCGGAACAAATAGCCGACCCCAACGGTTCATCTGAAGTGTTTCGCTGGATTCCATGGGAACAATTGGATGCAGCAGCACTCACCTTGCCCATCGACAAAGTAGTGGCGCAATTACTCAAAGACAAATATTAACCTGCCGTAGGAATATTATCGAAGCCATCCTCAGTCTGGCTATCCTTCATCGCAGAGCGACGCATTTTTTCTGCCAGATCATATCCCAAATAATTTTCGATCCAAGCATGTACCAAATAAATAACTGGCGTTAATGCAATGGCCATGGCGAATTTGTAGATATAGTTGCCGGTTCCAATAGAAAAGACTTGTTGTAGCGACATCGGCAAGCCGTTGCCGGGATTCACTCTTGGACCAACATAAAATGCAATAAACAAGACGATGTAACTATCTATCAATTGTGAAACCAATGTAGACCCGGTAGCTCTCAGCCAAATCCAACGTTCACCGGTCATTTTTTTGATGCGATGAAAGACAAGCACATCTGCAATCTGTCCGATCAAAAAAGCCGTCAAAGAACCGAAGATGATCCATAACCCCTGACCGAATATGGCTGCAAATGCATTGTTCATATCGGGAATACCCACACCTGCCCTGCTGCTCTGCCACCAATCTGCAGGAGCCAGTTGAATGGCCCCATACAACATCACAAAACCATATGTAATGAGTGATGCAGCCAAATAGCTGAGAAAGCGAACTCCCTTATGACCATAGTATTCATTGATAATATCTGTCATGATGAATACAACAGGCCAAAGCAATACGCCCGTTGTCAGGTTGAATGAAAAAGGTAATCCGAAGATGGTCCAGTTAACAGGATCAGCACCAAAGCTGCGCTCAAGGGAAAATATTTTGACCCCCATGAATTCAGCAACAATCGCATTGGCGATAAAAAAGCCCCCAAGTATCAGGAATAATCTGCTGGATTTACTTTTCAGGATTTGATGAATCATGTCAGTTGTTGATTAAGAGTATATATGCCTGCAACAAAAGGAATAGTCCGTTTATCAGAAATAGCCATCGTCCGTGTGCCGGTGCTTTAACTGTAACAAACAATGCCGACCACCAAAGGTTGACAGCCAGATTGAGTATGGGTGCCACAAACCAGCCCAGTATAATGATATAGTTATTCAGCTGTTCATTCCCCACAAAATCATAAGTACGCTGAATGGCCACACAGACCAGAAATAATAAATTACAAATCAGTGCCAAACGTGTGGCAAATAATAGCGGTTTCATACGTCTTGATTCATTCAAAATAGCATTAATTTGCTGATATCATTGCGTAATTATGAAGAATTTCAACTGGAAGGCCATTTTGCCCCATGCGATAGCTGTTGCCGTATTTATTCTCGTTGCAGTTATTTTCTGTAAACCAGCCCTTGAAGGAAAGGTATTGAACCAAAGTGATGTGATGCACTGGAAGGGCATGGTGCAGGATATGGAAAATTACAAGACCAAGCATGGTCATTATCCTTTATGGAATAACAACCTCTTTGGTGGTATGCCGGGTTATCAGATCACCTTAGACCCTGCAAACCCCATTACCCCACTCCACTTGCATTTACTGTTCACGGCATTTCTGCCCAAGCCTTTGAATATGTTCTTCCTGCTCTGTATTGGCTTTTATTTCCTGAGCCAAGTTGTGGGCGTAAGACCTTGGCTAGGCATATTGGGCGGCTTAGCTTACGCATATGCTACTTATAGTCCCATCATCGTTGCTGTTGGTCACGACACCAAAATGCTAGCCATGGGTTATATGCCTGCATTGATTGGTGGACTTTGGTTACTCTTTCATAAAAAATATTGGTGGGGTACGGCACTCACAGCCATCTTCACTTGCATGCTCGTAGGCATGAACCACCTGCAGATTACTTATTACACTTTACTGATTGCATTGGCCATGGGTATTGGCTTTGCTATTCAGTGGATCAAGGCAAAAGATTATCAGCATTTCATCAAAGCAGCTGCATTGGCAATTGTTGCTGGGGCATTGGGTGCAGCTACGCATATGGTTACACTGGCAACCACCAGCGACTATTCCAAAGCCACTATGCGTAATGGTACGCTGAATCTGGATACAGCTACTAACAGCACGAAGAAGTCCGCAGGTCTGCCAATTGATTATGCATATGCTTGGAGCTATGGCCCTGCTGAAACCTACACCCTGCTGATTCCCGGTATTTATGGTGGTGGTAGTTCTGATCCTTATCCTCAGCCATCCAAGATGGTGGAGAAGATGACAGAACTGGGTGCACCAGAAAATCAGGTGATGGGCTTCTTGCGCTATTTCCCGATGTATTGGGGACCGCAAGAGCTGGGCACATCTGGTCCGGTTTATGTTGGCGCAGTGATTTGCTTCCTCTTCATTTTTGCCATGGTATATTTGAGAACACCTAATAAATGGTGGATACTCGGTATTTCAGCATTTGCCATTTTGCTTAGCTGGGGTAAAAATTTCATGGGCTTTAATGAGTTCATTTTCCACTACCTGCCTTTGTACAACAAATTCAGAGCACCAACCATGTCGCTAGTAATTCCTCAATTACTATTTGCTTTTGCAGCGGTGATGGGTGTGGAACAACTCTTACAAGAAAAATCAAAAGAAGCAGCTTTTAAACAATGGAAGCTGGCTGGTTATATCACCATTGGTATTGTTTTAGTGGCGCTCGCTTTCTATTTCAACTTTGATTATGCTCGTGCTAACGATAAAGACATCTTGCAGCAAATCACTGGTAACAATGAAGAACTGACTAAGTCTTTATTGAGTGCATTGAAAGCCGACAGACAGTCTTTGTTTACTTCGGATCTGATTCGCAGCATTGTATTGATTGTATTGGCAGCAGGTTTACTCTGGGCCTATATCAAAGACAAACTAAAGGCAAATGTGTTGGTATTCTCTTTACTGGCGCTGACTGCTTTCGATATTTTCCAAGTGGGTAAGCGTTACTTGAATGAAAATAATTTCCAAGAAGAGCAGGAATTGAGTGATGCTTATTTTAAACCAAGTCCGATTGATGAAGCCATCAAAAAAGACACTGGTTATTATCGCGTGCTCAATCTTACGATGGATGTATTCAATGATGCGATTACATCATACCATCACCGCTCTGTTGGTGGCTACCACCCAGCCAAGCTGAGTATCACAGAAGATCTGTTGAACTTCCAGCTGCGCAATAAACAGCCAATGAATAAGCGTGTGTTGGATATGCTGAATACCAAGTATGTGATTGTACAAGATCAACAAACAGGACAGCCCAGCTATCAAATTAATCCAGATGCATTGGGCGCTTGTTGGTTGGTGAAATATGTACAAGCTGTTGACGGTCCTGTGAAAGTGATGAAGGGCTTAGATAATTTCAATCCGAAAGACACCGCCATTGTTGATGCCACAACAGCTGGTAAGATTACACAGCCTATGTGGGATTCTACTGCCAGCATTCAATTGGTATCGCACGACAATGATTTGATGGAATATGCATCCAATGCGCAGACACCACAGTTTGCCGTATTCAGTGAAATCTATTACAACAGAGGTTGGAAGGCCTACATTGATGATAAAGAAGCAGACATCATTCAAACCAACTATGTATTGCGCGGCTTAGCCATTCCTGCCGGTCAGCACCGCATCCGTTTTGAATTTAAGCCTGCGTCTTATTACAATAGCCAGAAAGCAGCGATGGGTGCTTCAGCTATTACTTGGCTAGTGTTACTAGGCGCTGTAGCACAATTCTTTGTACGCAGAAAACAAGCAGCTTAATGCAAGCGGTATCCATACTCGGCATCATTTCATATAAAGTCTGGCCCGCACAAATGGGCGGACAAAAATGTGCTGCCGGGTTTTATGAATACCTCTCTAAACAGTGTGAAGTAACTGTGTTGGTATCCAGAGAGAACCAGCAAAAAGATATTCCCTTAAAACATGCAGAAAGTTTCTTGTTCAATCACTGGTGGGGACCGCTAAATATCATCTGGCTACCCTCCATGTTGCTATTGATCAAGAAAAGAAAGATTACCCATATCATCATTGAACACTCTTACCTCGGCTGGTTGGGTTGGCTACTCAGCAAATTGAGTGGCAAGCCTTTGATTGTTCGCTCACATAATATTGAATCGCAGCGTTTGCGCGACAGAGCAGAAGTTTGGTGGGGATTATATGCATGGTACGAAAGATGGGTATTGAGGCATGTAGCACATAATTTCTTTGTGACGGAAGAAGATATGCAATGGGCCATCGCCAAATGGAAAATCAAGGCTGATAAAGCCAGTATTGCCAGCTTTGGTGTAACACAACAACAGCCACCATCCGGCGATGAAAAACACGGCTGTAGAAAGTTCTTGGAAACAGCACACGACATTGCACCGGAAGAAAAAGTATTCCTGTTCAATGGCACATTAGATTATCTGCCTAATGTGGATGCAATACGAATCATCATTTCAGAATTGGTACCAAGGCTCAATAAATACCTCAACTTCCGTTACTGCATCCTCATTTGTGGTAACAAACTGAGTGAACCTTGGCAGCGTGTTTTAGAAGAGTATGAAAATGTGATTTATGCAGGGTTTGTAGATGATATAGATATCTATTACGAAGGTGCAGATTGCTTTATTGTGCCCTCTTCTTTGGGTACGGGCATTAAAACAAAGTTGATTGAAGCTTTGGCGAACAATCAGATGATTATCTCTACGCACAATGGTATTAAGGGGTTGAAAACCGAGCACTACCTGCACAAGCTGATTGCAGTACCTGATTACGATTGGGATGCTTTTGCCGAAGCCATGGTTAATTTGCCAGAGAAATCTTTACTCAAAACACCGGAAGCTTTTTTTGAGACTTTCCATTGGGAGCGCATCACCCAACAAGCGTTGGCGCAATTACAAAAAATATGAGTGATCAAGCACCCATATCATTTGTCATCATCACCTATAACAGACCTGCAGATATGCTGGCACTGTGCCAGAATATTGTTACCCTGCAAAGCGCTCAAACATTATTGCGAGAAATCATCATCGTCAATAACCAATCAACGGTTGACTATAGCTCGGTAGAAGCTTTTATCCAATCGAAACCCGACTTCCCTTTTCGCTATATCATCGCTCCTGAAAACTTAGGTGTTGCCAGAGGTAGAAACTATGCGCTTCAATTTAGCACTGCCCCTTATATCATCATGTTGGATGATGATGCAGAAATGGGTAACACCGATTGCTTGATTCGATTGCTGGAAGTATTTGAGCAAACCAGTGAGCGCCCTACAGCAATTGTGTCTTTCAAAGTTTTGTATCACGCCACTGGCGCGATGCAACAAAATGCGCTACCCCATAAGGATTATAACAATTACAAAGACAAATCATTCTTTGAAACGTATTTCTATGCAGGCGGTGCTCATGCTATCAAGCGAAGCGTACTAGAAGAAACTGGTAATTACCCCGAAGACTTCTTCTATGGCATGGAAGAATATGATTTGAGTTATCGCATTCTCGACAAAGGCTACCGCATTGTGTATAGTGATCAAATCATCATGTTGCACAAAGAATCGCCGCAAGGCAGAACCCCAACATGGCAAAAGCTACAGATGATGTGGGTGAATAAATCCAAAGTTGCTTGGCGCTATCTACCGGCAGTATATTTCTATACTACAGCGTTTCTCTGGAGCCTACAGTATTTAAAGGTTAGCAAATTTTATTTACCAGGTTTTATACAAGGCTGGCGAAAAATAGCGGCCATTCCAGCCAATGAGCCTAGGCAAACCATTAGTGCCGTTGCATTATATTACTTACAGCAGTTAAAATCAAAATTAATTTATTAGTAAGCTTATTGTAATCGCCAAGTGTTCATCCTTGTGAAATAAGCTTTCACCTGTTCAATAATGTACATTTTTTCAGGTGTCACAAGTTCATAAAACAGAGGCAAACGCAGTAAACAATCCGTATAGTGGTCTGAAAATGGTAATTCACGCCCATCGTGTTTATCCTGATAGAAAGGGCTTTTGTGCAGACTCAGGTAATGGAACACTGCACCGATTTTTTTCTCCTTCAAAAAATCCATCAATCCGCTTCTCTCTTCCAGAGAGCGACAGACAATGTAAAACATGTGTGCGTTGTTGGTGGAGTATGCAGGCACTTTAGGCCGCTGAATAAAGCCTTTGGCCTCCAAGTCAGCAAACAACTCATAATAAGTATCCCATATCTGCTTTCTGCGTGTTTGAATGGTATCCAGCATTTCTAATTGCGCATAGAGATATGCTGCAATGATATCAGAAGGCAGAAAAGAAGAACCCACATCCACCCAACCGTATTTATCTACTTCACCACGGAAGAACTGAGAACGGTTGGTACCTTTTTCGCGAATGATTTCTGCACGCTTAAAGAAACGTTCATCATTAATTGCCAGCATACCACCCTCGCCGGCAATAATATTTTTGGTTTCATGAAAAGAGAAAGCTGCTAAATGACCAATGGAGCCTAATGCTTTGCCTTTATAAAAGCTATCAATGGCTTGTGCAGCATCTTCCACCACAAATAGCCCATGCTTATCAGCGATCGCCATAATGGCATCCATATCGCAGGCATGGCCGGCATAATGCACCGGCACGATGGCTTTGGTTTTCGGTGTAATCAGTGCTTCAATCTTGGACACATCCATATTCGGATGATCTGGCAGGCTGTCTGCAAATACAATCTTTGCACCACGTAACACAAAAGCATTGGGAGTAGATACAAAAGTGTAGGAAGGCACAATCACTTCATCGCCGGGCTGTATGTCCAACAGAATGGCCGCCATCTCCAAAGCATCGGTACAGGAAGTGGTGAGCAATACTTTTCCAAAACCATACTTCTGCTCGAAATAAGCATGACATTTTTTGGTGAATACACCATCGCCGGAGATCTTTCCGCTGGCAACTGCCTGACGGATATACTCCAATTCTTTTCCACCGAGATAAGGCTTATTAAAAGGGATCATGATTGGCCACTAAATGCTTTCAGGTATTGCTTTGCTTCTGTACCTGTGCAAAAAATTAGATCAAGTATGCTCACCGCGTGTTCAAATGGCGGGTATGGCTGTGGATACTCTGCATACCCATCGTAACGCATCCATTCTACTTTCATATCTACGGCTTCAAACAGCGGCACATCCAGATAATCTTTCGCAGCAGGGCCTGAAAGATACGTATCCGCGCCCACTTTCTGACAGAGATCCACCAAACTTTGGGTCTTGCCTTCTGTTAAATCGAAGTCGGTTGAACGGTAAATTTTTGTAGTGCCACCTAATATTTGCTGGATGGTTTCTATAAAAGCCTGATTGATTTTAGAGAGATTGGTCTCTTCACTGTTCAGGTAAAGAGGCTCAATCAAATCTTTATAGAGCTTGAAGCCTGCTGTTTTACCGTAAAAATTACTCAGTGTTGCCCAATGTTTTCTTCGCCAGTCCTGATTTAATACATGGGTTTCTTCAATCTTCTGATTCAGATCATGCTGGCGCACGGGAATTGTTAACCAATTGGCACCTTGAGGGGTTTTTATCCGGTTACGATTTCTCCAATCATTCTTGGTGTATTGCACATGATCATAGATGATGAATACATCAGCCAGATTCATTAAATCGAAGTAACCTTTCCAAGGAATATAATTGGATTGTAAAATCGCAGCTGTCATCTATAA
>JACCDH010968420.1_pt1 | contig 47483 bp, 38 predicted proteins | sample 7442481 | NCBI WGS metagenome assembly JACCDH01 (sample SAMN15323433, study PRJNA562643) | freshwater metagenome | isolation source: river surface water | place: USA:Blue River Watershed | collected 2017-08-15
CGAGCACGAAAGTCGAATTGGTATTAACTCACGCAAGGAAAGCTGGACATCCGCTCCAGTGCGTGATGGAGGAAGCATGATCGCTCAGGAACTGGAAGTAAGTTTGCATATGGCCTTCGTCGAGGCGCGACAGGCCAGGCATGAATTCATCACTGTCGAGCACTTGCTGCTGGCATTGCTGGACAACCCATCGGCCGCCGAGGTGATGCGCGCCTGCGCGGTCAACATTGACGACCTGCGCAAGACCCTGACCAACTTCATCAACGACAACACGCCGACCGTTCCGGGCACCAGCGAGGTGGATACCCAGCCCACGCTCGGGTTCCAGCGCGTGATCCAGCGCGCGATCATGCATGTGCAGTCGGCGTCGAATGGCAAGAAGGAAGTGACCGGCGCCAACGTGCTGGTGGCGATCTTCGGCGAAAAGGATTCGCACGCGGTCTATTATCTGCACCAGCAGGGCGTGACCCGTCTCGACGTGGTGAACTTCATCTCTCACGGCGTTCGCAAGGATCAGCAGGCCGAGCCGCAGAAGGCATCCGACAGTGCTGACGAGGCACCTGCCGAGGGCCCACAGAAGGAAAGCGCGCTCGACCAGTTCACGGTGAACCTGAACAAACTTGCCGCTGAAGGCAAGATCGATCCGCTGATCGGCCGCGAAGCCGAAGTCGAACGTGTGATCCAGACCCTGTGCCGTCGTCGCAAGAACAACCCACTACTGGTCGGCGAGGCTGGCGTCGGCAAGACCGCGATCGCTGAAGGCCTGGCGTGGCGCGTAACCCAGGGCGACGTGCCCGAGATCCTGCAGAACGCTGTCGTGTATTCGCTCGATATGGGTGCGCTGCTGGCCGGCACCAAGTACCGTGGTGATTTCGAGCAGCGCCTGAAGGCGGTGCTCAAGCAGATGAAGGCGAACCCGAACGGCATCCTGTTCATCGACGAGATCCACACCATCATTGGTGCCGGTTCCGCGTCGGGCGGCACGCTGGATGCATCGAACCTGCTGAAGCCGGCGCTGTCGTCGGGCCAGCTGAAGTGCATCGGCGCGACCACCTTCAATGAATTCCGTGGCGTGTTCGAAAAAGACCATGCGCTGTCGCGTCGCTTCCAGAAGATTGACGTCAACGAGCCGACCGTCGAGCAGACCGTGCAGATCCTGCGCGGCCTGAAGTCGCGCTTCGAAGAACATCATGGCGTGAAGTACTCGGCGCTGGCGCTGACCACCGCTGCCGAACTGGCTGCGCGCTTCATCAATGATCGTCACCTGCCCGACAAGGCGATCGACGTGATCGACGAAGCTGGCGCCGCGCAACGTATCCTGCCAAAGTCCAAGCAGAAGAAAACCATCGGCAAGCCCGAGATCGAGGACATCATCTCCAAGATCGCGCGCATTCCGCCGCAATCGGTCAATCAGGATGATCGCAGCAAGCTGCAGACCATCGACCGCGACCTTAAGAATGTGGTGTTCGGTCAGGATCCGGCGATCGAAGCACTGGCATCCGCGATCAAGATGGCACGCGCCGGCCTCGGCAAGACCGACAAGCCGATCGGTTCCTTCCTGTTCTCGGGCCCGACCGGTGTCGGCAAGACCGAGGTCGCGAAGCAACTGGCCTTCATCCTCGGCATTGAACTGATCCGTTTCGACATGTCCGAGTACATGGAGCGCCATGCGGTGTCGCGCCTGATCGGCGCACCGCCCGGCTATGTCGGTTTCGACCAGGGCGGCCTGCTGACCGAGGCGATCACGAAAAAGCCGCACGCGGTGCTGCTGCTCGACGAAATCGAAAAGGCGCACCCGGATGTGTTCAACATCCTGCTGCAGGTGATGGACCATGGCACGCTGACCGACAACAACGGCCGCAAGGCTGATTTCCGTAACGTGATCATCATCATGACCACGAACGCGGGCGCTGAAAGCCTGCAGAAGCGTTCGATCGGCTTCACCGACAGCAAGCAGGCCGGTGACGAGATGGCGGACATCAAGCGCATGTTCACGCCGGAATTCCGCAACCGTCTCGATTCGATCATCAGCTTCCGCGCGCTGGACGAAGAAATCATCCTGCGCGTGGTCGACAAGTTCCTGATGCAACTGGAAGAGCAGCTGCACGAGAAGAAGGTCGAGGCTACCTTCAGCGAGACGCTGCGCAAGTTCCTCGCGAAGAAGGGCTTCGATCCGCTGATGGGCGCCCGTCCGATGTCGCGCCTGATCCAGGACATGATCCGCAAGGCGCTGGCCGACGAGCTGTTGTTCGGCAAGCTGGTCACCGGCGGTCGCGTGAATGTCGACATGGACGAGGCGGAGCAGATCAAGCTCGAATTCACCGAGAACGATACGCCACCGGCCGCGCCGCCGCAGGAAGCCGCCGAGGTCGAGTAAGCTTCACGGCAGGTCAATGCTGTGCAAAACCCCGCCTGCACAGGCGGGGTTTTTTATTGGGGCCAGCGGGACTGACGGCCGCGCGCCAGCGCCTGTATCGGAGCGAAGGTCAGGGCACCAGGATTTTTTTCGCTGCCTGCTTCTGGCGAATTTCAGTCAGTGTCGTGCGCATCAGTGCCGCACGTTCGTCGGTCCACGGGTGCAGTGCGGTATACCCATTGGCGACACTGACGGGGTAGGCCTGTGCCAATTTCTGCAGTGCGCGCAGCGCCGCATCCGGTGCATAGCCGGCGCGTGCCAGCAGGTAGAGCGCGATACGGTCGGCCTCCTGATCGAGCTTGTCATCGAAGGCGCGCAATCCCGCGCTGCCGGCAAAGGGCTTCAGGTCGGGCGACAGTGGCAACAGCGCATCAATGATCCCGCCCATCGTCGCAGCCAGCTTCATCGTAGCCGCGTGCTTTTGAATGTTGTGGGCGATTTCCCGTGCGAGCACGGCCGCCAGTTCATCATCGGACATGAGAAAGTCGAGCATCCCCTGCGTCAGCATGATACGGCGGCCGTCGCCATAGGCATTCACATGCGGCGCATGGCCGATGTCGATCGCGAACGCGCAGGCTTGCGTCAACGGTACTTGCAGCGTCAATGGCTTGCCGTTGCGCAGCAGGCCAACCTGGATGTCGGATGCATTCTTCAGCAACGGCCCGACGATGCGCGCGGCCTCATTTTCTGCCTGGGCGCCGCGCGGCAGCGGCTGCTCTTGCAGGGATTGCAGCACATCGCCGCGGCGTAGTCCGGCACGCAGCGCGCCGCTGCCATCGAGGACGTGCATCACTTGCAGGCCGTCATCCAGCTTCAGCATGCTTTCTGCGGCACGCGTCAGTTCAGGCGGGTAGGAGTATTTGTTCTTCGCGGTGAAGCCCAGGATGGGGCGGGACGACGCCTTGCACAGTGGCGCATTCTTCGTGATCAGTGGCGCCGCGACCCGGTAGACACGGTCCTGATTGGCCAGCAGCGCAGACAGCCGCGGATCAGCGGCTTCGCGTGGCAAGTCGGCCGGTGCAGTGGTGGTGCCGGTCCGCGATCCCGGTGCGGTCGGCGTGTTCGATGTGTTCGAAGTGTTCGATATGTTCGGAGTGCTGCAGGCCGCCAGCCATGCCAGTGTGACTGCGGCGATGCCTGTCCTGACCTGCATGCTGTCCTCCCCGGGCGCTTCTCTGGTACGCGTGGCGCTTGCTTACTGCTTGCCGGTGCTGCCGAAGCCACCTTCGCCGCGTTCGCTGCTGTCGAATTCCTCGACCACATTGAATCCTACCTGCAGTACGGGCACGATGACCAGTTGCGCAAGGCGCTCCATCGGGTTCAGCACAAAGGCTGTGCTGCCCCGGTTCCAGGTGGATACCATCAACTGGCCTTGGTAATCGGAATCGATCAGGCCGACCAGATTGCCGAGTACGATCCCATGCTTGTGGCCCATGCCGCTGCGCGGCAGGATCATCGCCGCGTAACCGGGGTCAGCGATATGGATGGCCAGGCCGGTCGGTATCAGGTGAGTCGACCCGGGTTCGAGAGTGATTGGCTCGGCGATGCAGGCCCGCAGGTCGAGGCCGGCGCTACCCGGCGTCGCATAAGCGGGCATTTGCTCGCGCATGCGTTCATCAAGGATCTTGACGGCGACGTTCTTCATGACGGTAGTTCCGTTCAGTGGTTTGACAGTGGTTTGAAAGTAATCATGCCCGACCAAGTGGCTCGCCCCGGCACGGCATCGGCCACGCATTGCGTCCGTGCCGCTGCCGTGCAAGGCGGACGCTACAGCCTGCGTGCGATTTCTGCGACCAGTACCGCGGCGAGCGCATCCTTGCTTGCGCGCGGGAGGTGGTGGTGGCCGACCTCGTCGAACAGCACCAACTCGTTGTCGTCCTTGCCAAAGGTCTGGTGGCCGATGTTTCCGATCAGCAGAGGAATGTCCTTTTTCTTGCGCTTGGCTGCACCATGCTCCAGCAGGTTTTCCGATTCAGCCGCAAAGCCAACGCAATAAGGCCGCGCCGGCAATGCCGCGACCGTGGCAAGGATGTCCGGGTTTTGCTCGAAGCTCAGCTGCGGCAGTTCGCCGTCCTGCTTTTTCAGCTTCTGTTCGCTTGCATTCGCGACGCGCCAGTCCGCGACGGCAGCCACCGCAATGAACACCTGCTGGCCGGCGATGTCGCGCATCACCGCGTCATGCATGTCACGCGCCGTGGTCACCGGCAGCACGCGCACGCCGAGCGGCTTGGCGAGCGCGGTCGGGCCGGACACCAGCGTGACCTCGGCACCGGCAGCGCGCGTGGCACGCGCGAGCGCATAGCCCATCTTGCCGGATGACAGATTCGTGATGCCGCGTACCGGGTCGATAGGCTCAAATGTCGGGCCAGCGGTGATCAGCACGCGCTTGCCCTGTAACAGCTTGGGCTGAAAGAATGCGAGGATCTCTTCGAGCAGATCTTCCGGCTCCATCATGCGGCCCAGGCCGGTCTCGCCACATGCTTGTTCGCCAGCGACCGGGCCCAGCAGCGTCACGCCATCGGCGCGCAGCTGCTCGGCGTTGCGTTGCGTGGCCGGGTTTTCCCACATCTCGACATTCATCGCCGGCGCCACCAGCAGCGGCACCGTGGCCGGGCGCGCGAGGCACAGCGTCGACAGCAAGTCGTCAGCCGCGCCATGTACCAGCTTGCGCATGAAGTCCGCCGAGCAGGGCGCGATCACGATCGCATCCGCGTTGCGGGTCAGGTCGATATGCGCCATGTTGTTGGAGATGCGTGCATCCCACTGGTCGGTGTAGACCGGCTTGCCCGACAGCGCCTGCATCGTGACCGGTGTGATGAAGTGCCGTGCGGCCTCGGTCATTACGACCTGCACACTGGCGCCGGCCTTGGTCAGGCCGCGCAGCAGCTCGGCGGCCTTGTAGCAGGCGATACCGCCGGAGAGTCCCAGTACCAGGTGCTTGCCCGTCAGGTTCATCGGTTCACTCGCCGCAGTTCATCCAGCACGAATAATGCCGCACCGATCGTGATGGCGCTATCGGCCACATTGAAGGCCGGCCAGTGCCAGTGCAGCACATGGAAGTCGAGGAAGTCGATCACATGGCCGTATGCGAGGCGGTCGATCAGGTTGCCCACCGCGCCGCCGAGGATCAATGACAGCGACCAGCAGAACAGACGCTGATTAGCGTTCCGGTTGAGCATCCACACGATGAAGACGGACACCCCGGCGGCCAGTGCGCTGAAAAAATAGCGCTGCCAGCCGGACTGGTCGGACAGGAAGCTGAACGCGGCGCCCTTGTTGTAGACCATCACCAGGTTCAGGTAATGGTTCACGTACTCCACCTGCCCATAGGACAGCAGCCGCGTCATCGTGATCTTGGTCACCTGGTCGAGCAGCACCACCACCAGCGCCACGCCCAGCCACAGCATCAGGCCGGCATTCTTTTTTGACATTGCGGCGCCTCAGGCGACGCGGCGGGTTTCGCCGCGGCCGAACAGGTTGGATACGCAGCGCGCGCACAGGCCGGCATGGGCCGCATCGGAACCGACATCGGCGCGGTAGTGCCAGCAGCGCTCACACTTGCGGTACTTCGACGGGCTGACCACGACCTTCTCTGCATCGGCAGAGTTCGCAGCCACCACATTCGCGGCCGATGTGATCAGCACGAACTTCAGATCGTCGCCGAGGCCTTGCAGCAATGCGAGCTTGTCGCCATGCGCATGGATCTCGACTTCCGCCTGCAGCGACGAACCGATCGCGCCCGACACGCGCACCTCTTCCAGCTCCTTCAGCACATTGGCGCGCACTTCGCGCAGCGCCGCATACTTCGCCAGCAGCGCATCGCCATCGGCAATCGCCGGCAGCGCATAAAAGGTCTGCGTGAAGATGGTCTCGCCACTGGCCTCGTATGTATCCTTGTCGGCGAACACAGCCCATGCTTCTTCGACCGTAAATGACAGGATCGGCGCCATCAGGCGCAACAGTGCTTGCGTGATATGCCAGATCGCCGTCTGCGCGGAACGGCGCGCTTCAGACGCCACGCCGCTGGTGTACAGCCGGTCTTTCAGGATATCGAGGTAGAAGCCGCCCAGGTCTTCCGAGCAGTACATCTGCAGTTTCGCGACCACCGGGTGAAATTCATAGTCATTGAAGTGCGTGCGGATCTCGGCCTGAAGTTCGTTCATGCGCGCGATCGCATAGCGGTCGATTTCCATCAGCTGATCGATCGCGACTGCGTCCTTCGCCGGATCGAAGTCCGAGGTGTTCGCGAGCAGGAAGCGCAGCGTGTTGCGGATGCGGCGATAGCTCTCGACCACGCGCTTCAAGATCTCGTCAGAGATCGACAGCTCGCCCGAGTAATCGGTAGCGGCGACCCACAAGCGCAGGATGTCTGCACCCATCGTGTCCGACACCTTTTGCGGCGCGACGACGTTGCCCTTGGACTTCGACATCTTCTTGCCTTCGCCATCGACCACGAAGCCGTGCGTGAGCAACGCCTTGTACGGCGCGCGGCCATTGATCATTGCCGAGGTCAGCAGCGATGAATGGAACCAGCCGCGGTGCTGGTCCGAGCCTTCGAGGTAGAGGTCGGCCGGGAAGTGCGATTCGGCCGCATGCGAGCCGCGCAGCACGGTCTGGTGCGTGACGCCGGAATCGAACCAGACATCGAGCGTGTCCTTGTTCTTCACGTAATTCGCTGCATCAGCGCCGAGCAGGTCGGCCGGCTCCAGCGTGTGCCAGGCGGCGATGCCTTCCTTCTCGACCAGCTGCGCGACTTTCTCCAGCAGAACCGGGGTGTCCGGATGCAGCTCGCCGGTTTCCTTGTGCACGAAGAAGGCCATCGGCACGCCCCACTGGCGCTGGCGCGACAGCGTCCAGTCCGGACGGTTTGCGATCATGCCCTGCAGGCGGGCCTTGCCCCAGCTCGGGAAGAAGCGGGTTGCGTCGACGCCGGCCAGCGCGGTCTCGCGCAGCGACGGTCCGCCGTCTTTGGGCTTGCGGTCCATGCTCGCAAACCACTGTGACGTGGCGCGATAGATGATCGGCGTCTTGTGACGCCAGCAATGCATGTAGCTGTGGTCGAACATCACCAGCTTGAACAGCGAGCCCGCAGCGTCGAGCGCGGCGCAGATCGGCTTCGACGCTTCCCAGATCGTCATGCCGCCAAACAGCGGCAGTGTCGATGCGTAATGGCCGTCGCCCATCACCGGGTTCAGGATGTCATCGTCGGCCATGCCATGCGCCTTGCACGATGCATAGTCTTCCACGCCATACGCAGGCGCGGAGTGCACGATGCCGGTGCCCGAGTCATCGGTCACGTACTCACCCAGATAGACAGGTGACAGGCGGTCATAGCCTGCATCCTGCGATGCCAGCGGATGATGGAACTTGATCTCCGACAGCACCTCGCCCTGGCAGGTGGCGATCACCTTGCCCTCGAGCCCATAGCGCTGCAGGCAGGATTCGACCAGCTTCTCGGCCAGCAGCAGCAAAATCGTTTCGCCATGGCGCTCGGTCTGCACCAGCGCATAGCTGAACTCGGGGTGCATGTTCAGCGCCTGGTTGGATGGAATGGTCCACGGGGTGGTGGTCCAGATCACCACATAGCCCTTGTCGGCCGGCAGCTTCGGCAAGCCGAAGGCTTTCGCCAGCTTCTCTGGCTCGGCGAACGCAAAGCCGACGTCGATCGCCGGGTCGCGCTTGTCCTGATACTCGACCTCCGCCTCGGCCAGCGCCGAGCCGCAGTCGAAGCACCAGTTCACCGGCTTCAGGCCGCGGTACACATAGCCCTTGTCGAGAATGGTGCCGAGCGCGCGGATCTCATCGGCCTCGTTGCGGTAGTTCATCGTCAGGTAGGGCTTGTCCCAGTCGCCCAGCACGCCCAGACGGATGAAGTCTTTCTTCTGGCGCGCGACCTGCTCGTTTGCATACGAGCGCGACTTTTCCAGCACCTCGGCGGTCGGCAGATGCTTGCCATACTGCTTCTCGATCTGGATCTCGATCGGCATGCCGTGGCAATCCCAGCCCGGCACGTATTGCGCGTCATACCCATCGAGCTGGCGCGTCTTCACGATCATGTCCTTCAGGATCTTGTTCACCGCATGGCCGATGTGGATATCGCCGTTCGCATACGGCGGGCCGTCATGCAGGATGAACTTCGGGCGCCCGGCCGACGCTTTGCGGATGCGCTGGTACAGCTGCTTCTGCTGCCATTGCGCGACCCACTGCGGCTCGCGCTTGGCGAGATCGCCGCGCATCGGAAAAGCGGTCTCGGTCATGTTGACCGGGTATTTGCTTTCGGGTTTTTTGCTGTTGTCGGACATGGAATCGATCAGGAGTGAACTTCGGTATTCGGGGTCGTCTCGGTGCCGCGCTGCGCGAAGAAGTCACGCGCGGCCTTCGCATCGGCGGCAATCGCGCGCGTCAGCGTGTCGAGGTCATCGTATTTCTCTTCGTTGCGCAGCTTCTTCAGGAATTCAACGCGCACCCGCTTGCCGTAGCAGTCGGCAGCAAAGTCAAAGATGTGCACCTCGAGCAGCACGCGGCCATTGTCTTCGACGGTCGGACGCACGCCGAGGCTGGCCACCGCCGGCAGCGGATGGTCGGCCAGACCGTGCACCTGCACCACGAAGATACCGGTCGCGGCGGGCCGCTTGTGGGCGATTTTCAGGTTCAGCGTCGGGAACCCGATGGTGCGGCCCAGCTTGCGGCCATGCTGCACATGGCCCGAGATCGCATACGGATGACCAAGCAATTCCTGCGCATGCGCGAAGTCGCCGGCCTCAAGCGCCGCGCGCACCTCGGAGGACGAGATGCGCTTCTCGCCATGCGTGACGGTCGGCAGGCTGACGACCTCGAAGCCATGGCGCTGGCCGGCTTCGGCCAGCTGCGCGAAGTCACCGGCACGCTTCGCACCGAAGCGGAAGTCATCACCGACGATCAGCCACTTCACGTGCAGACCGTCGACCAGCACATCGCGGATGAAGGCTTCCGGCGACAGCGACGCAAAGCGCGCGTTGAAGTGCTCGACGATCACACGGTCGACGCCCGCTGCTTCGAGTGCGGTCAGCTTGTCACGCAGGTTCGCGATGCGGCGTGGCGCGCGGCTGTCGTCACCGGCCAGGTGTGCAAAGAATTCCCGCGGATGCGGCTCGAAGGTCATCACCGCGGTCTCCACGCCGAGGCGCGACGCGGCCTCGGACACGCGCGCGAGCAGCGCGCGATGGCCAAGGTGCACGCCATCGAAATTGCCGATCGTGAGCGCGCACGGACGGCGCGATTCGGCATTGGGGAGTCCGCGGAAAACCTTCATCGGTATCGGCTTGGTGTTGGGTCGGCAGTCGCTCGGCAGTGGATTGGACCAGTAAAGCGGGCCAGTCGCGCGGGCATTGGCCGCTTCATTGCGAGAAAACCCTTGATTATAAAGGCTTTCGGGCTGTTTACCGGGCGGAATTGGCGGCTGCCAGCGGGTCTTGCCGGAACCAGGCGACCAGCAGGCGGTGGATCTCCGGATAGTCTTCGGCCAATCGCGCCGGCGCAACGAAGAAGGCTTCCGATGCCACCGCAAAGAATTCGGCCGGATCACGCGCCGCATACGGGTCCAGCGGCAGCTCGGCTGCCAGTGCCTCATACAGCTCGGCGTGGTCCTCACGCTCGGGGTCGAAGTCGGACGGCAGGCTGTCCTCGAGCAGGTCGACCCGCTCGCAAAAGTCCTCGTACGCAGCACTGAAGGCATCAGGCCAGTTGGCCAGCTCGGACCGCTGATGCAGGCCGTCGATGAAGGGCGGGAAGCCATTCGCGGAACCACGGCCCATGTCGATCTTGTGGGCGAATTCATGGATCACGAGGTTGTAAGGCATGCCGGGCTCGGTCGGCTGCATCAGGTCTTGCCATGACAATACGACCGCGCCGCCCTGATCCACCGCTTCACCGGCCAGTTCCTCATCCCACTCATGCATCACGCCAGCCTCGTCCAGATGCTGCTGGCGCACGCTGAAGGCATCCGGGTGCACAAGAATGGCCGACATATCGTCATACAGCGACAGATCAAGCTTCAGCACCAGCACACAGGCTTGCGCGGCGATCAGTACCGCCGTCGCGTCATCCACCTCAAAGTCACCCACGCCGGCCAACGGCTTTTTTTGCAGAAGTTCTTCGCACAGTGACTTGAGCCGCCGGCGGTCATGGTCATTCAGGTAGTCGAGGAAAGGCAGGCGCCGCAGCGTATCGGTCCACAAGCCATCAGGAATGGTGGCGCGCGCAGGGCGCCAGGACGACGGCAGCAAAGAATCGGGCAGCCATTCCTGAAGCCGGGCCAGCCAGCCTTCGCTCACAGCGCTCCCCACAGGGCTTGCAGCGCGGCGATCGCAGCCAGTCCTGCGGTCTCGGTGCGCAGCACGCGCGGCCCCATCGACAGGCAGATCGCGCCATGGCGCAGTGCGGCCTGTTCCTCATCGTCGGTCAGCCCGCCCTCGGGGCCGATCACCAGCGTGACAGCCTGCGGCGGGTGATGCCGGGCCCAGTCGGCCAGGGACTCGGTCGCGCGCGGCGACAGCAGCAGGCGTTTGTGCATGTCCTGCTGGCTGATCCACGCGTTGAAAGGCATCACCGGCGCCAGAACCGGCAGCCGGTTGCGCCCGGACTGCTCGGCGGCCGCCACGACCACACCCTGCCAGTGCGCGGCCTTCTTCGCCGCGCGTTCCGCATCGACGCGTACCACCGAGCGCTGCGCGATCAGTGGCTGTATCGCGGTCGCGCCGAGCTCGACGGCCTTCTCGACAATCCAGTCCATCTTGGCGCCTTCGGGCAGCGCCTGCGCGAGCGCGATCGCATGGCCGGGTTCGGCCTCGCGCGGAGAAAAGGCTTTCAGTTCTGCGTCGGCGCGGCGCCGCTCGACCGCAGTCAACACCGCGCTGTACTCGCCGCCCAGTCCGTTGAACAGCGTGATGAGGTCGCCGTCGCGCAGGCGCAGCACCTGCACATGATGCGCGACGGCCTCGGGCAGCGCGATGCGCTGTCCGATCTCGAGCGGCTGATTGCAATAAAAGCGGGGCATGGTGGGGGGAGCTGCGGGCTGGGTTTTGATGTCAATTTCCCTATACTCGGCCATTGTAAGCGCGCAGGTACTGTCTGGTAAAATCTTGGGCTTTTCCTCGTTGGCGTTTGCTGCCGGCAGGTCCCCCGAAAACCCATTCAAGGCTGGCAAGATGACGACCACCACCGAACCCCGCAAAATGGCCAATGCGATACGCGCGCTGGCAATGGACGCCGTGCAGAAGGCCAACTCCGGGCACCCGGGCATGCCGATGGGCATGGCGGAGATCGCGGTCGCGCTGTGGGGCAAGCACCTGCGCCATAATCCGGCCGATCCGAAATGGTCCGACCGCGACCGCTTCGTGGTGTCGAACGGTCATGGCTCGATGCTGCTGTACGCGCTGCTGCACCTGACAGGCTATGACCTGTCCATGGACGAGCTGAAGAACTTCCGCCAGATGCACTCGAAGACCCCGGGCCATCCGGAAGTCGACATCACGCCCGGCGTCGAGACCACCACCGGACCACTGGGCCAGGGCATTGCGAATGCGGTGGGCCTTGCGCTGTCCGAATGGCTGCTCGCATCGCAGTTCAACAAACCGGGCCACGACATCGTCGACCATTACACCTATGTGTTCCTTGGCGACGGCTGCCTGATGGAAGGCATCAGCCATGAGGTGTGCTCGCTGGCGGGCACGCTGGGCCTGAACAAGCTGATCGTGATGTATGACGACAATGGCATCTCGATCGACGGCAAGGTCGATGGCTGGTTCAAGGACAACACGCCCCAGCGCTTCACTGCCTATGGCTGGAACGTGATCCCGAATGTCGATGGTCACGACGTTGCTGCCGTCGATGCTGCGATCACTGCGGCAAAGAAGTCGGACAAGCCGACCCTGATCTGCTGCAAGACCGTGATCGGCAAGGGCGCACCCAACATGCAGGGCAGCGACAAGGTGCACGGCGCAGCGTTGGGCGATGCCGAGATTGCCGCCACCCGTGCCGCGATCGGCTGGGATGCCGCACCGTTCGAGATCCCGGCCGATGTGTATGCCGCCTGGGATGCCAAGGCGCAGGGTGCCGAGCTGCAGTCCTCATGGCAGAAGAGGTTCGCCGCATACCAGGCTGCATTCCCGGCCGAGGCTGCCGAGTTCGAGCGCCGCATGAAGGGTGACTTGCCGGCCAACTTCGACGCGGCGGTCGAGAAGATGATCGCCGCCTGCATCGACAAGAAAGAAACCATCGCAACCCGCAAGGCGAGCCAGAACGCGATCCAGGCACTGGCGCCGGTGCTGCCGGAATTCCTCGGTGGTTCGGCTGATCTGACCGGCTCAAACCTGACCAACTGGAAGGAATGCGTTGCCGTGCGCTCGGGCCAGCCGGGCAACCACATCAACTATGGTGTGCGCGAATTCGGCATGTCCGCGATCATGAACGGTATCGCACTGCACGGCGGCTTCATTCCGTTTGGCGCGACCTTCCTGACCTTCTCCGATTACAGCCGCAATGCGCTGCGCATGGCGGCGCTGATGAAGCAGCGCTCGCTGTTCGTGTTCACGCACGACTCGATCGGTCTCGGCGAAGACGGCCCGACCCACCAGTCCGTCGAGCACATCTCCAGCATGCGCCTGATCCCCAACCTCGATAACTGGCGTCCGTGCGATACCGTCGAGTCGGCCGTGGCCTGGGCCGAGGCCGTCAAGCGCCGCCATGGCCCGAGCACGCTGATCTTCTCGCGCCAGAACCTGCCGTTTGTCGAGCGCGACGCGGCACGGGTTGCCGACATCAAGCGCGGTGGCTATGTGCTGCGCGATGCAGAGGGCGCGAAGGCGGTGCTGATCGCGACCGGTTCCGAAGTCGAGCTGGCGCTGAAGTCCGCCGATGCACTGGCAGCAGACGGCATCGCCGTGCGCGTCGTGTCGATGCCCAGCACCGATGTGTTCGACCGCCAGGATGCCGCATACAAGGCCGCTGTGCTCGGCAAGGGCTTGCCGCGCGTCGCGGTCGAAGCTGGTGTCACGGATTTCTGGTTCAAGTACGTCGGTCTGGAAGGTGCCGTGATCGGCATCGATACCTTTGGCGAATCCGCACCGGCCGGCGTCCTGTTCAAGCATTTCGGCTTCACGACTGACAAAGTCGTGGCCGCCGTCAAATCCGTGCTGCACTGAGCTGACACGATCGCTCACGCTCCACAAGATTTGCATCAAACAATTAACGACAGCTATTCCATCAGGAGATATTCATGACCATCAAAGTTGCCATCAATGGCTACGGCCGTATCGGCCGCAACGTCTTGCGTGCTCACTACGAAGGCGGCAAGAAGCACGACATCCAGATCGTCGCGATCAATGACCTCGGCAACCCGGAGTCGAATGCGCACCTGACCCAGTACGACACCGCGCACGGCAAATTCCCGGGCACCGTGTCGGTCGAGGGTGACCACATGATCGTCAACGGCGACAAGATCCGCGTGTTCGCGCAGCGCGACCCGGCGCAGATCCCGTGGGGCGAACTGGGCGTCGACGTCGTGCTCGAGTGCACCGGCTTCTTCACCAGCAAGGAAAAGGCCTCGGCGCACCTGAAGGGCGGCGCGAAGAAAGTCGTGATCTCCGCCCCGGGCGGCAAGGATGTCGATGCGACCGTCGTCTACGGCGTGAACCAGTCGGTGCTGAAGGCCGCTGACACCGTGATCTCGAATGCTTCGTGCACCACCAACTGCCTCGCACCGCTGGTCAAGCCGCTGAATGACAAGATCGGCGTGCTGAACGGCCTGATGACCACCGTTCATGCGTACACCAATGACCAGGTGCTGACCGACGTGATGCACGAAGACCTGCGCCGCGCCCGTTCGGCGACGATGTCGATGATCCCGACCAAGACCGGCGCCGCAGCTGCCGTCGGCCTGGTGCTGCCCGAACTGAACGGCAAGCTCGATGGCTATGCAATCCGCGTCCCGACCATCAACGTCTCTGTCGTTGATTTGTCCTTCATCGCCGCGCGTGACACCACGGTTGATGAAGTCAACGCGATCATGAAGGAAGCCGCCGACGGCGCGCTGAAAGGTATCCTGACCTACAACACCGCACCGCTGGTGTCGATCGACTACAACCACAACCCGGCATCGTCGAACTTCGATGCGACGCTGACCAAGGTGTCCGGTCGCCTCGTCAAGGTATCGTCCTGGTATGACAATGAATGGGGCTTTAGTAATCGTATGCTGGACACGACGGTCGCCCTCATGACCGCGAAGTAAGCAGCACTGCTGCCCCATTCATTGCGCCACAATGAGTGGGTCGCCGCGCAGCGGCGAAAAAAAGAGACCGCGTGAGCGGTCTCTTTTTGCTTCAGCGCCCTGACTCGGTCACATCTATTTCTGCGCCGACCTGACGAATACCGCATCGCCGATCTTGTTGAACGCGGCCTCATATACCTTCGGGTCCATGATCGGCTTGTCCTGATTCGCCTGCCTGCCGTACTCCATCAGCGTCTTGTCACGCTGCACGAAATTCAGCCGCACTTTTGTTGCCTTCGGACCGATTTCCTCGACGAAGGCCGTTACAGCAGTACGGCCTTCAGAGCGCATGCTGCTCAGCGCTTCGAGCAGAGCAGCCATGCCTTGCGCACCCTTGGTCGGGGACTCTGCAGCGATGAAGCCCGTCTCCATGCTGGCCGAACTGACGATGTAGCCCAGATCCTGAAATACCGACATCGTCGAGTTGAAGGCCGTCTTCTTGTCCGTATCGAACTGGCGCGATTGGAAGGATTGAATTTCCAGCGACGTCTTTTGAGGGGGCGGGTTATCCACCGCGCAGCCACCCAGTAATAAGCTTGCGGTCAGCACAAGGATGGGATGTTTTTTCATGGAGTTTCCCTCAGAACGAAGACGAACGAGACGAGAAGTCAACGACGGTCTTGACGCCATTGATTTCCTTGAACTTGATGATCAGGGTGATGGTTCGGCTCGACTGTTCGAAGCCAGATGTATTGCTGCTGCCCGAGAGCAGGATGATCGTTGCACTGAAGCCGCTGCTGCTGGCATTCGATACCGTTGCATGACGCTGGTAAGTCCAGATCTCCTCGCCATCGGCGCTTTGGGTTACCAGATTCGGTGAGCCGAAGGTCTCGACGACTTCTTTTTGCGTGGTCTGGTTTTTTTTCAGGGTCAAACTGACCTGACCGGCGGTCAGGTTGCTGTTGGCCATGCTGTTGTTGGGAGGTGCGCTCGCGCACGCAGCGAGCAGGGCGGCGCATGCAACGGCGACAAGGAAAGGAATTTTCATGAGGACGCTCGATCGGTTGGTCGACCGGCGCTTGGGGCGTCGGCCGTATTATTGAAATTGCAACTTCAATGATACGGCCGATGCCTGCCCTGAAAGTCAGCGTGTTGCTAGATGGCCACGAAATGACGCAACACGGGTCGGTTATGCCCTCGTAACCGGTGACGCGTCAGCGCCAAAAATCCCTGCCCAGAGACCGATGACGGCGTCCCGCAGTTCTTGTACCTCGGAAATTTCCACACGAGCCCGGTCGTCGCCTCTCAGACGAATCCGGTGTTGCAAGCGGCGGAAACTCCGATAGGCATCCGCCACTTGCCCGGCCAGCGTGCCATCAATCAGTCCGATCTGCCCGGCCAACTTCAGCAGCGCGATATTCCCGATGTCGCCGGTCAGCGCGACGTGATCGCTCGCATGTGCCAGCACCAGGTACTGCACGACGAACTCGATGTCGATCATGCCGCCCGGGTCATGCTTGAGGTCGAACATGCCTGAGCGGTTCGGATGCGCATCATGCATGCGCTTGCGCATGGTCAGCACTTCCTGCTTCAGCATGTCATGGTCGCGCGGCTGGCGCAGCAGCGCGATGCGCAATTGCTCGAAGCGCTGCCCGATCTGTTCATCGCCAGCGCAGAAGCGCGCACGCGTCAGTGCCTGATGCTCCCAGACCCAGGCCGAGCTGCGCTGGTATTTCTCGAATGATGCAAACGACGACACCAGCAGGCCGCTGGCGCCGTCCGGACGCAGCGCGATATCGATGTCGAACAGGATGCCGGCCGGCGTGTGGCTGGTCATCCAGGTGATGAAGCGCTGCGCAAGCTTGGCGTACAGCGCCGGCGCGTCCTGATCTTCGTCGTCATACAGGAAGATCACGTCGAGATCGGATGCATAGCCGAGCTCCTTGCCGCCGAGCTTGCCATAAGCAATCACCGAAAAAGCCGGCTGCTCGCGATGCCGGCTCGGCAGCGTCTGCCAGACTGCCGACAACGTCGCACCGACCAGCACATCGGCCAATGCCGACAAATGGTCGGCAAGTCTTTCGACGGTCAGGATGCCGCCCAGGTCTTGCGCCAGCAAGCGGAACAACTGCGCATGGTGCAGTTCGCGCAGCACGTCCATCTGCCGTTCCGTGTCGCCGGCGAATGCGGCCAGCCTTTGCTGGCAGTCATCGCCGAACGCTTTCCAGTCCGGCTCGGCATTCATGCTGCGATCGTCGAGCAGCTCATCCATCAATACCGGGTGCCGGATCAGATAACGTGCGGCCCAGTCGCTGGCGGCCATCATCCGGATCACGCGTGCCAGTGCCTGCGGAAATTCAGTCAGCAGCGACAGGTAGGCCGAGCGGCGCGCAATCGCCTCGAAAAAATCGACGACGCGGTTCAGTGTCTGCGTGCACGAGCCTTCCTGTCGTGCGATTTCCTGCAGCGCATGCCGCATCAGCGTATGCAATTGCAGCTTGCGTTCCGGTGGCATCGCCTGTATCCGGCTCGATCGCCAGCTGGTGAGCAGGCGAGTTGCCGCGGCGGCCGCATCGTCATACCCGAGCGACTCGAGATAGCCGACCAGTGTCGCTTCATCGACTTCTTCCAGCACCGGTACCTGCGCTGATGACGCATCGCTGCTGACGGGAGCGACCTTGTCCTCGAAGATGGTATCGAATTGCGCGGCGACCCACGCGCAGCATTCCGTGATCGCCAGCTTCAGCGCATCGGCATCAGCAAACCCGGCCATCGCCGCGATACGTTGCTGGTCTTCGTCGGCCGACGGCAGCACATGGCTCTGCGCGTCATCGAGGTACTGGATGCGGTGCTCGATATTGCGCAGGAACGCATACGCATCGAGCAGGCGTTCGACCGTTTCCGGCGCCATCAGCTTCTTCGCGGCGATGGTATTCAACGTGTTGCGGGTCGAGCGATCGCGCAGCGACGGGTCGCGGCCGCCGCGGATCAGCTGGAACACCTGCGTAATGAACTCGACCTCACGAATGCCGCCACGCCCCAGCTTCACGTTCCAGGCCCGGCCCGGATGTCGCGTCTCCTGCCGCACGACCTCGGCGCGTATCTGCGCATGCATGCCCCGCAATGCATTGATTGCACCGTAGTCCAGATAGCGGCGGTACACGAAGGGCTGCACCAGCTTGTCCAGATAAGCAATGTCTTCTGCGTCGCCCGTCATCGCCCGTGCCTTTACCCACGCATAGCGCTCCCATTCGCGTCCCTGCACCAGCAGGTATTCTTCCAGCATCGCGAAGCTCGCCGCAAGCGGGCCGGACGCGCCATTCGGGCGCAACGCCATGTCGACACGGAAGCAGTAGCCGTCCTCGGTGATCTCGGCCAGTTGCGCGATCAGCCGCTTGCCCAGGCGCACGAAGAATTCATGGTTCGACAAGGGGCGCTGGTCATCGCGCTCCGTGCGCGTTTCGCCGCCTTCCGGATACAGAAAGATCAGGTCGATGTCTGAAGACACATTCAGCTCGTACCCACCCAGCTTGCCCATGCCGACCACGATCATCTGCTGCGGCCGCCCGGACTCCTCGCCGATCGGCACGCCATGCAGATCGCACAGTGCCGCATGCTGGTCGGCGAGCGCCTTTTGCACCGCGAAGTCCGCAAAATGCGAGATCGCAGCCAGCACTTCGGCCAGATCCGCGGGTCCGCCGACGTCGCGCTCGACAATGGCCGCAAACAACAGCCCGCGCAGGCGGCGCAGCGCCGCGCCCACCGGCAGGCCGGACGCCATCAGCTTGCTTAACAACTGGTCAAGATCGAGCCCGGCGAGCGATAATCCGGACAGCTGTGCCAGTGCAGCCTCACGCTCAGGATCGGCGGCCAGCCAGCGGCTGACGAAACGAGATTGTCGTGCACCGGTCAATGAAAGGTTTGTGCTCATGAAGGGGCGTCCGTGTCCGGGGCAGTGTTCCGGGCTTGCGGCTATGATAACGAAATTGCTGAGACCGAAATCTGCGCAGGCAGCACCGAGCTGGACAGTCACTGCGCCGATCCGTACCCATTGCGGCTGATGTCCAACCATCCCAACCTCACCGATCATCCTGTCAGGACGCGCGTCGCGCGAGGATGGCACGCATTGCTGGCTGCGTATGCGACAGCCAATCGCGTCACGCATCATGCGCTCGGTTGGCTGATGGCGGCGGTGGTGGTCAGCTATTTTGCATTTTGCGCCGTCTTCCTCGGTTTGCGTTACGTCGTCCTGCCCAATATCGACAGCTACAAGGCCGGCGTCGAACGGATGGCCAGCCATTTCATCGAGCGGCCGGTATCGATACAGGCGATCGAGGCCAGTTGGAACGGCCTGAATCCGCGCCTGAAGCTTGCCAACCTGGTGATCCACGACCAGGAAGGCGCGCGAGCGCTGGTGCTGCCGCAAGTGAATGCCACCATTTCCTGGCTGTCCGTGCTGGGTCAGCTGCGACTGCAGTCGCTAGAGGTGATCAAGCCCGACCTCGAAATCGAGCGCGACGAGAGCGGACATCTGTTTGTCGCCGGCCTGCCGATCGACACCCGCAAGTCCGATGACGGCCACGGCCTCGACTGGTTGCTCGCACAACACGAGATCGTGGTGCGCGAAGGCTGGGTGCGCTGGCGCGACCAGCAGCGCAAGGCACCGGACCTGGTGCTGACCAACATCAGCTTCGTGTTGAAGAACCAGTGGCGCACGCATCGTGCAGCGTTCAAGGCGACGCCGCCGGAAGCGATGGCCGCGCCGCTCGATGTGCGCGTCGAATTCACGCGCCCGCCTTTCTCGGGCCGCGCGTCGGATTATCGGCAGTGGTCGGGTGAACTGTATGTTGACTGGCGCAGCGCCAGCGTCGATGCATGGAAACCCTATGTCGATCTGCCATGGGAACTCGCGGGCGGCAATGGCGCAGTGCGCGCGTGGCTTTCATTCAACCGGATGAACGTGGCCAATTTCACCGCCGACCTGTCATTGACGAATTTGTCGGCACGCCTGGCCGTAGGGCTGGAGCCCTTGAAGTTGAAAGAAGTCAGTGGTCGTGTGTCGGCCGGCGAGTCGCAGCATGACCTGAAGGAACGCCTGTTCTCGTTTGGCGCGCATGGCCATGCGCTGACCCTGACTGATTTTTCGCTACGCACCGAGCAAGGCCTGGCCCTGCCGCGCACGACCGCCAGCCACCGCTACACGGCCGGGACGTCCGGTCGTCCCGAGCAGCATGAGCTGAAGATTGGCGAGCTTGACCTCGAGCCGGTGGCGGCACTGGCGATCCATCTGCCCTTGTCGGCAGAAGAGCGCAAGATGTTCGAGGATTTCGCGCCACGCGGCGAGCTGCATGATTTTTCCGCCAATTGGCAGGGCGCGGCGCCGGGCGAGGGCAATTACCAGTTCAGCGGACGGTTCTCGCGGCTGTCGGTCAAGCCGCAACTGGCGCGCGCAGGCAATGCAAACACGCCGGCACGCTCGGCGGTGCCGGGCTTCGATGGTCTGTCAGGCGATATCGATGCGAATCAGGATGGTGGTCGCGTGCGCGTCAAGGGCGAGCGTGCGACCTTGTACGTCACGGACTACCTGGTCAGTCCGACCTTGTTCTTCGATGAACTCGCACTGGATGGCAGCTGGTCATTGCGCAACCGTGAGCAATTGGCGATCAAGATCGGCAGCCTGGATTTCCTGCAGGGCGGCCTGCGCGGCCGGGTCGAGGGCAGCCACCAGATCCCGTTGCCGTTATCGAAGGGCAAGCTCGGCGAGATCGACCTGAAGGCGCAATTCCCGACGGTTGAACTGACTCGCATCGCCGGCTTCCTGCCACCGTCGGCAGGTCCCGAGACGCGCGACTGGCTGGCCAACGGCTTGCTCGAAGGCCGCGCCAGCGATGTATCGCTGGTCGTCAAGGGCGACCTCGACAAATTCCCCTTCGTCACCCGCAAGGGCGACAAACAGGAAGGCGTGTTCCGCATCTCAGGCAAAGTCTCGCAGGCGAAACTGCTGCCGGCACCGGGCATGCTGGCTGCCGACCGCCGCACCCCCTTGTGGCCGCGCATCGATGACATCGATGGTCAGGTGACGCTTGATCGCAGTCGATTGCATGTCCATGCCGACAGCGCGCGCACTGCCGGCGTTCCGTTGTCGGCGGTCGATGTCGTGATCCCCGATTTCATGGCCAATAATCCGGTGCTGGATGTCACCGGCGTGGCCAGCGGGTCACTGCAGACCATGCTGGCCTATGTGAGTTCCACCCCGATCATTGAATGGATCGATGGCCTGACCGACGAGACGCGGACGACAGGCAATGGGCGTGTCGGATTGAAGCTTCAGATCCCGCTCGGTGACGGCCAGCCGGTGGTGAATGGCACGCTGAGGTTTGCCGGCAATGAGGTGCAGTTGTGGCGAGCGCTGCCGGCCATGCAGCAGGTCAATGGCGAGCTGGGCTTCAACGACAAGGGCATCCAGCTCAATAACGTACAGGGCAACCTGCTCGGCGGGCCGCTGGTGCTTTCAGGCGGTGTGCAGCGCGACGGCAGCACGCTGGTCCGGCTTGATGGTGCTGTCACCGCTGATGGCGTCGCGCGCTACCTGAGCGCGCCGAGTGCAAAGAAGCTGATGCGCAAGGTCGTCGGTACCACGCGCTACACCGGCGTAGTACGCGTGCGCAATCAACGTCCCGAGATCACGATCGAGTCCTCGCTGGCCGGCATGGGCATCGACCTGCCGTCACCACTGCAGAAGGCCAGTGCCGACACGATGCCGCTGAAGGTCACGCTGATGCCGGTCGGCCTGTATGACCAGCAGAACCTGAACGAAGAAATCCGCGTGAGCCTCGGTCGTGCCGTGACGGCGCGCTACCTGCGGCAGCGGCCGGCCGCCGCGCATGCGGCGCCCTGGAAGCTGGTGCGCGGTGGCATCGGCGTCAATGCGCCGCCGCCCATGCTCGACAGTGGGGTGTCCCTGTCGGTCAGCATGGCCGCATTGAACCTGGATGCATGGCGCACGCTGGCCAACAGCCTGAACGAGGGCGGTGGCAGTACCGATGCAGGCACGGGTGCTGACTTCGGTGGTTATCTGTCGCCCGATACCATCAACCTGCGCGCAACCCAGTTGAACTTCGCCGACCGCGTGATCGAGAATGCATTGATCGGTGCCACGCGCACCAAAGCTGGCTGGCAGTTCAATGTGCAATCGGATGAAGTGATCGGCCATGCAACCTGGGAAGACCCGCAGTCCGAGCGTGGTGCCGGCAAGCTGACGGCGCGGCTGTCAGTGCTGCGCATCGAGCAGAATGCCGCGACGCAAGTGACCGACATCCTGTCGGGCAGGAAGTCCTTCAATGAACTGCCCGGCCTCGATGTGACCGCCGACAGTTTCGAGCTGCGCGGCATCAAGATGGGCCGGCTTGAACTGGCAGCGACCAATGCGGGTCTGGCCACCGGTCCGGGCCGCGAGTGGCGCATCAGCAAACTGGCGATCGCGAATCCGGATGCGGTGATGCGCGCGACCGGTCGCTGGGTGGCCGGTGTCGTTGAGGGCCAGACCTTCCTGAACTACGAGCTCGACATCATCGATGCCGGCAAGCTGCTGGACCGACTCGGCTTCGAGCGCACGCTGAAAGGCGGCAAGGGACGGATGGAGGGCGAGGTCAGCTGGCGCGGCGCCCCATCTTCGTTCGATTTCCCCACACTGGGCGGCAACCTGAGCCTGAAACTGGCCAGTGGACAGTTCCTGAAGGCCGACCCCGGCGTCGCCAAATTGCTGGGCGTGCTGAGCCTGCAGGCACTGCCGCGCCGCCTCACGCTGGACTTTCGCGACATCTTCACCGATGGCTTCCAGTTCGATTCAATCGCCAGCACCGCGACCATCACGCGCGGCATCCTGAAGACCGATACCTTCAAGATGCGCGGCGTGAACGCGGTGGTGCTGATGGACGGTACCGTGGATCTGAACGAAGAGACGCAGAACCTGAGCGTGGTCGTGATCCCCGAGCTGAACACGGGCGGCGCGTCCGTGGTGTATGGTCTCGCAGTAAACCCGGTGATCGGCCTTGGTTCCTTCCTTGCGCAATTCTTCCTGAAGAGTCCTTTGTCACAGGCGCTGTCGCAGGAATACCAGATCACCGGCCCTTGGAAAGACCCGGTGATCAAGAAGGCGGCGTCGAAGCGCAAGTTCGCGATCGACGCCGACAAGGACAGCAAAGCAGAGACAGCGCAATGAGCGAACAGCACAAGCACGGCGCCACGACAACCGGCGCGGCCAGCAGTTTTCGTGTCGCGGCAGTGCAAACAGTATCGACGCCTGAGCCGGCCGAGAACATGCAGGCCGTCGCGCGGCTGGTGCGTGATGCGGCCGAGGCCGGCGCGCAGCTGGTCGTGTTGCCCGAATACTGGGCCATCCTCGGCCAGCGAGACACGGACAAGGTCGCGCATGCGGAAGCGCCGGGTGAGGGGCCGCTGCAGGCATTCATGGCCGCACTGGCGCAAGAGCATCGCCTGTGGCTGTTGGGTGGCACGATACCGCTGCAGTCCGGTGTCGACGGCAAGGTACGCAACACGCTGCTGGCTTATGCGCCCGATGGCTCGCCGGCGGCGCGCTATGACAAGATCCACCTGTTCGGTTTCACGCGCGGCGAGGAATCCTTCGATGAATCGCGCACCATCCTGCCCGGCCACGACGTCGCCGTGCTGCACACACCGTTTGCGCGCATCGGCCTGTCGATCTGTTACGACCTGCGTTTCCCGGAGCTGTATCGCGCGATGGGGCAGTGCGACCTGATCGTCGTGCCATCGGCCTTCACCTACACCACCGGCCGCGCGCACTGGGAAGTACTGCTGCGCGCGCGGGCGATCGAGAACCAGTGCTATGCGCTGGCAGCCGCGCAGGGCGGACGGCATGTCAATGGCCGCCGTACCTGGGGCCACAGCCTGCTGGTCGACCCGTGGGGCGAGGTCAAGGCCTGCCAGCCCGAAGGCGAGGGCATCGTCGTCGGCGACATCGATCGCTCGCTGATCGATGGCGTGCGCGCCAGCTTGCCGGCGCTGAAACACCGCAAGCTGTAAGGGCATACCGAGCAGCCAGCAGCAGGCCCGGGGGCGATCCAGTAAAATCGTGGCTCGTGCCCTGTTCCGGGCGCACTGCCGCAGAGAGCCCGCCCATGAAACTGATCGAACCCAATATCGCCATCCAGACCGCCGCCAGCCAGGTGCTGCTGACCCCGCACGGGCTGGACGAAAGCCATTTGCTGAAGGCGCTGGGCTCGATCTTCACGCACAAGGTCGATTACGCCGACCTGTACTTCCAGTTCACCAAGAGCGAGAGCTGGAGCCTCGAAGAAGGCATCGTGAAGACCGGCAGTTTCTCGATCGACCAGGGCGTCGGCGTGCGTGCCGTGTCCGGCGACAAGACCGCTTTCTCGTATTCCGACGATATCTCCGAGCGCGCATTGCTGGAAGCGGCGGCAGCCACGCGCACCATCGCGCGCCAGGGTGCGGGCCGCAGCAAGGTTGCGCAGGGCGTGCAGCGCGGCAGCGCCCGAGCACTGTACCGCCCGCATGATCCGCTGCAGTCACTCGATGCGACCGCCAAGGTGCAGCTGCTGGAAAAGATCGAGCGCATCGCGCGCGCGAAAGATCCGCGCATCGTGCAGGTCATGGCTGGCCTGTCCGGCGAACATGACGTGGTGCTGGTGGTGCGCAGCGACGGCGTGATCGCCGCCGACATCCGTCCGCTGGTGCGCCTGTCATTGACCGTGATCGCCGAGCAGAACGGCCGGCGCGAAGTCGGCACCGCCGGCGGTGGTGGCCGCTACGAGTTCAGCTATTTCACCGATGAGCTGATCGAAAAATATGCGAGCGACGCCGTGAATGCCGCGCTGGTGAACCTCGAGTCGCGCCCGGCCCCGGCTGGCCCGATGACCGTGGTGCTGGGCCCGGGCTGGCCCGGCGTGCTGCTGCACGAGGCAATCGGCCATGGCCTCGAAGGTGACTTCAATCGCAAGGGCTCGAGCGCATTCTCGGGCCGTATCGGCGAGCGCGTCGCAGCGAAGGGCGTGACCGTGGTCGACGATGGCACGCTCGCCGATCGCCGCGGCTCGTTGAATGTGGATGATGAAGGCAATCCGACCCAGTGCACCACGCTGATTGAGGACGGCATCCTGAAAGGCTATATCCAGGACACGCTGAATGCGCGGCTGATGAAGATGCCGCCGACCGGCAACGGACGTCGCGAGTCATACGCGCACCTGCCGATGCCGCGCATGACCAATACCTACATGCTGGCCGGCGACAAGGACCCGGAAGAGATCATCCGCTCGGTGAAGAATGGCCTGTATGCAGTGAACTTCGGCGGTGGCCAGGTCGACATCACCAATGGCAAGTTCGTGTTCTCGGCCAGCGAAGCGTGGATGATCGAGGATGGCAAGCTGGCCTACCCGGTCAAGGGCGCGACGCTGATCGGCAACGGCCCGGACGTGCTGAACCGCGTGTCCATGATCGGCAATGACATGAAACTCGACCCGGGTGTCGGCGTCTGCGGCAAGGACGGGCAGAGCGTGCCGGTCGGCGTCGGCCAGCCGACGCTGCGGATCGAGGAGCTGACGGTCGGTGGTACGGGTTGATTCGGTCGCATTGCTTGCCGAATTGCTATTGTGCCTTGCAAAATCGCGTGATTTGTAGCACCATCGATATTCGTTAAACCTGAAACGTTGGAAAAAGCAATGTCCGTCCGTGCTTTCTACTTTCACTTTTACTTTAGCTACCCCAGCCCCCGGGCGGTGGAGAAGCGGTAAGTTCACGTAGACACAGGACCTAGACCGAATCTTGAAAACCGCCAGGAATGGCGGTTTTTGTTTTTTCAGCGTACCGAATACCAAGACCTGCACCATCGAATCCGACCCGCATATTCCTGGAGAAGCCATGCCCCGTACCGACGACCTGAGGATTAGAGAATTGAAGGAACTGACGCCGCCGTCGCACCTGATCCGGGAATTCCCCAGCTCGGACAAGATCGCGAACGTGACCGCCGATGCGCGCAATGCGCTGCATCGGATACTGCATGGCCAGGATGACCGGCTGATGGTCGTCATCGGCCCGTGCTCCATCCACGACATCAAGGCCGGCATGGAATACGCACGCCGCCTGGTCGAGCAGCGCGAGCGCTTCAAGGATGACCTCGAGATCGTGATGCGCGTCTATTTCGAAAAGCCGCGTACCACCGTCGGCTGGAAAGGCCTGATCAACGACCCCTTCCTCGATGGCAGCTTCCGCATCAATGACGGCCTGCGCATTGCGCGCGAGCTGCTGGTGAACATCAACGAGCTGGGCCTGCCGGCCGGTACCGAGTTCCTCGACGTGATCAGCCCGCAGTACATCGCTGACCTGATCAGCTGGGGCGCGATCGGCGCGCGCACCACCGAATCGCAAGTGCATCGTGAACTCGCATCCGGCCTGTCATGCCCGGTCGGCTTCAAGAACGGCACCGATGGCAACATCAAGATCGCGGCTGATGCGATCAAGGCTGCATCGCAGCCGCACCACTTCCTGTCCGTGACCAAGGCCGGCCACTCGGCGATCGTGTCAACCGCCGGTAACGAGGATTGCCACATCATCCTGCGCGGCGGCAAAGCGCCGAACTACGACGCTGCCAGCGTCGAAGAAGCCGCCAAGGCGCTGGCCGCGAATGGCCTGTCGCAGAAGCTGATGATCGATGCATCGCATGCGAACAGCTCGAAGAAGCCGGAGAACCAGGTGCCGGTGTGCGCTGACATCGGTGCTCAGGTCGCGGCCGGTGACGACCGCATCATCGGCGTGATGGTCGAGTCGCATCTGGTCGCAGGTCGCCAGGACCTGGTGCCGGGCAAGGAGCTGACCTATGGCCAGTCGATCACCGATGGCTGCATCGATTGGGACAGCAGCCTGCAAGTGCTCGAGAACCTTGCCGCGTCGGTGCGGCAGCGCCGTCTGGCCAAGAGCGAATAATCACTCTCTGCTGAAACAACAAAGCCACGCATGCGTGGCTTTGTTTTTAGAGGCTCGCGCTCATAGGCGCTCGCCGTTCGCCCGGCGCGAAGCAGTGCTTCGCGAAACACCGGGCTCACTCACGGAAATTGTTGAATTCCAGCGGCAGGTCGGTCACTTCCTTTTTCAGCAGCGCGATCGTGGTCTGCAGATCGTCGCGCTTCGCGCCTTGTACGCGCAGCGTGTCACCCTGGATGCTGGCTTGCACCTTGATCTTGCTGTCCTTGATGATGCGCTGGATCTTTTTTGCCGCGTCGGACTCGATGCCGTTCTTCACCTTGATCACTTGCTTGACCTTGTCGCCGCCGATCTTTTCGATCTTGCCGAGGTCGAGGAAGCGCACGTCCACATTGCGCTTGGTCATTTTGGTGGTCAGCACATCGCGCACCTGGCCAAGCTGAAATTCGCTGTCCGCGTACGCGGTCAGCTCGCGATCCTTCTGCTCGACGCGCGCATCGCTGCCCTTGAAGTCGAAGCGGGTCGTGATTTCCTTGTTCGCCTGATCGACCGCATTCTTCACTTCGACCTGGTTGGCTTCCGACACGACGTCGAACGATGGCATGGCTACCTCCTGAATTGATGGGATGGCGCGAATTTTAGCCGAATCATTTTGACAAGGTGCTGCCGTCCATCGAGGCTGGCATCCCGGTCGGCGCCGGTATAATCGCTCGCCTATGTCAGCCACCCCTCGCCCGATGCCGGACCTGCGCTACGACTACCCGCTGCGCGAGCTCAATACTTTCGGCATTGCCGCCAATGCGAAGGCCTATCTGCCGGTACGCTCGGTGGCCGATTTGCAGGCGGTGCGTGAGGATTCTGCGCTGATGGCGCTGCCGCGTCTGGTGCTGGGTGGTGGCAGCAATCTGCTGCTGACCCGGGACTTCGAAGGGCTGGTACTGCACATGACCGGCACCGGCATCCAGATCGACGGTGAGGATGAACACTTCCGTTACGTGACCGCGCAGGCTGGCGAGAACTGGCATGCATTCGTGCAGTGGACGCTCGCGAATGGCTGCCCGGGCCTGGAGAACCTGTCGCTGATACCCGGCACGGTCGGCGCCTCGCCCATACAGAACATCGGCGCGTACGGCAGCGAACTGGATGACTTTGTCGACTCGGTGACAGCCTTCGATTTTTCGGTAGGCGAGACCTTCACGCTCGCGGCCGCCGCCTGCCGCTTTGCTTACCGCGACAGCGTGTTCAAGCATGAACTGAAAGACAGCGCAGTGATCTGCAGCGTGCGCTTCCGTTTGCCGAGACACTGGCAGCCGAATCTGCGCTATGCCGAACTGGCAGCTGAAATCGCTGCGCAAGGCATCGCGCAGCCGACGCCGCGGCAGGTCAGTGATGCCGTGATCGCGATCCGCCGTCGTAAATTGCCTGACCCGGCGCAAATCGGCAATGCGGGCAGCTTCTTCAAGAACCCGGTGGTCAGTGCAGCGAAGCGCAATGAACTGCTGGCGCAGCATCCGGCGCTGGTCAGTTATCCGCAGCCCGATGGCAGCTACAAGCTCGCTGCGGGCTGGCTGATCGATCAGTGCGGATGGAAAGGCCAGTCGTTGGGGGCAGCCGGCGTGCATGACCGGCAGGCGCTGGTGCTGGTCAATCGGGGTGGGGCGACGGGTGCTGATATGCTGAAGCTGTCGTGCCAGATCATCGAGGATGTCAGGCGGCGATTTGACGTGGTGCTGGAGCCGGAGCCGGTGATAGTCTGAGTCCGGTTCAGGACAGCAGCTGTGCAGCCTCGCCTTTTTCTGAAAGCAGCTTGACTGCCTTCCTGTCGAACGATACGAAGGTTTCCCCGCCCAGCCATGTGCCCTCGTAGGCCATGACGCCATCGGCGAAATCGCCGCCTGCTTCAAGCTGGGCGAGTCCGGCCTCGGCAGCTGGCCGGTTCATCACCACGTTTCCGGTGTCGACCAAGGCGCGGAGGGTGGCAGCAATCGCCTCGTCGCCAAACCCGTAGGCGCGACGCAGCACCCAAACCAACTCGCACAGACAAGAAAGCGGAACGGCGATCAGGGACGCTTGCCTGATGACTTTGTCGGCGGCGCTGGCTTGCTTCGCATCATCGCGCACGATCGCCCGGACAAGTACATTCGTATCGACCGTAATCTTCACTTGTCGCCTGCCCAACCGGCTGCAGACGCTTTGTTCATCTCCTCGATGGTGACAACTTTGCTGGTCTTGCCGGCCAGGAGGCCGATAAATCCATCGACGGTTCCTGCTGGCCGTGATGCTCTTAACCGAAGCTCGCCATTCGGCAGCTTCTCGATGTCGATTCTTCCCCCGGGCTCAATACCCAGATGCTGCAGCAAGTCCCGCTTGAACGTGACCTGTCCTTTTGCCGTGACTGTCAGCGCTGCCATGGTGATACTCCCGGGCTGTTTGCTGGCAGAGTAATTAAAATTCTCCTTACCGTCAATCGCCTCGACGCGGCTGTGACTGGCTTTGGTGATCGCGCGCAAAGCGAGCAAGCCTGTTGTGCGATCCTCGGGATTGTCCAGCGCCGCCACCGCAACTTTCCGGCACGCGATGGCCTGTTCGCGGTCTGCAAGCAGCGCTTCAACTTCCGATGCGTGGTGGGACACCGCCGCGCTGTATTTTTTCATCGTATCTCTCCGTCAAATGCTGCGGAGGCTAACGATCAGTCTGGGAGGGGGGCAGCGACATGCGCAAGCTGCATGAACTGCTGCAACTTGCGCAAGGAGATGAGGTGGATATTTCGATGATCAGCCGAAGTGGCAGACGTAATCCAGCAGTTCGATGGTCTCGATATCGAAGTGCGAATCACCCGGCACGCTGAAGCTCTGGCCGGCTTCATACGTTTTCCATTCGGTTTCGCCCTTGATGCGTACGCGGCATTTGCCGCCGTTGATCTCCATGATCTCCGGTGCGCCGGTGTTGAACACCAGCGAGGACGGGAAGATCACGCCGACTGATTTCTTCGTGCCGTCTGCGAGCAGCACGGTGTGCGACACGCATTTGCCATCGAAGAACACGTTGGCTTTCTTGACGACGGAGACATTGTCGAATTGATTGCTCATTGCTTGTTTTCCTGTTGGTTTTGTCGGTTGTCGCGAGCAGTGCTTACTGGCCGCGCTTGATGCGCGCGTTGGCTGCGATGCGCATGCGCAGTGCGTTCAGCTTGATGAAGCCACCGGCATCGGCCTGGTTGTACGCGCCGCCGTCTTCGTCAAAGGTCGCAATGGTCTGGTCGAACAGCGAGTCGGTCTTCGAGTCACGCGATACGACGATCACATTGCCCTTGTACAGCTTCACGCGCACCCAGCCATTCACGCTCTGTTGCGTGTGATCGATCAGGGTCTGCAGCGCGACGCGCTCCGGTGCCCACCAGTAGCCGTTGTAGATCAGCGATGCATAACGCGGCATCAGGTCATCTTTCAGGTGCGCGACTTCGCGATCCAGCGTGATCGATTCGATCGCACGGTGCGCGCGCAGCATGATGGTGCCGCCCGGGGTTTCGTAGCAGCCGCGCGACTTCATGCCGACATAGCGGTTCTCGACCAGGTCGAGACGGCCGATACCGTGCTTGCCGCCGATGCGGTTCAGCTCGGCCAGCACGGTCGCCGGTGACATCGCCTTGCCATTGAGTGCCACGATGTCGCCGTTCTTGAATTCGATATCAAGGTATTCGGCCTGGTCCGGTGCCGCTTCCGGGCTCACGGTCCAGCGCCACATCGACTCTTCGGCTTCGGCGCTCGGGTTTTCGAGGTGACGACCCTCGTAGCTGATGTGCAGCAGGTTTGCATCCATCGAGTACGGTGCACCGCCGTTCTTGTGCTTCATGTCGATCTCGATGCCGGCGTCTTCTGCATACTTGAGCAGCTTTTCGCGCGATAGCAGATCCCATTCGCGCCACGGCGCGATGATCTTCACGCCCGGCATCAGCGCATACGCGCCCAGCTCGAAACGCACCTGGTCATTGCCCTTGCCGGTTGCGCCATGCGAGATCGCATCGGCACCCGTTTCCTTCGCGATTTCGATCAGGCGCTTGGCGATCAGCGGGCGTGCGATCGACGTGCCCAGCAGGTACTCGCCTTCGTACACGGTATTGGCACGGAACATCGGGAACACGAAGTCACGCACGAATTCTTCGCGCACGTCATCGATGAAGATGTTCTCCGGCTTGATGCCGAACTTGATTGCCTTCGTGCGTGCCGGCTCCAGTTCTTCGCCCTGGCCGAGATCGGCGGTGAAGGTGACGATCTCGCAGTGGTAATGGTCTTGCAGCCACTTCAGGATGACGGAGGTGTCGAGGCCGCCCGAATAGGCCAGCACGACTTTCTTGATGTCGCTCATGAGTTTTTCTTCCTTGATTCCAGAAACAATATTCTTGCGGATGCTTGTGGGGCGCGTTCAGACCTTGCCCAGCACCAGGTACTCGAGCAGTGCCTTCTGCACGTGTAGACGGTTTTCGGCTTCATCCCACACTACCGACTGCGGGCCGTCGATCACGTCGGCCGACACTTCCTCGCCGCGATGCGCGGGCAGGCAGTGCATGAACAGCGCATCCTTGTGCGCGCGCTGCATCTTGGCCGCGTCGACAATCCAGCCATCGAAGGCTTTCAGTCGTGCTGCGTTTTCCTGCTCATAGCCCATGCTGGTCCACACATCGGTGGTCACCAGATCGGCGCCCTCGCAGGCATCGGCCGGGTTCCTGAACACCGTGTAGCGCTGGTTGCCCGGCGTGACGAGGGAGGGATCAATGTCATAGCCGGCCGGCGTCGACACATTCACATGGAAGCCGAACACTTCGGCCGCCTGCAGCCACGAGTACAGCATGTTGTTCGCGTCGCCGACCCAGGCCACGGTACGGCCCGCGATCGAGCCGCGGTGCTCGATGTAGGTGAACACGTCGGCAAACACCTGGCACGGGTGGTGTTCGTTGGTCAGGCCATTGATCACCGGCACGCGTGAATTCGCAGCGAAGCGCTCGATGATCTCCTGCCCGAAGGTACGGATCATGATGATGTCGCACATGCGGGACATCACCTGCGCCGCGTCTTCGACTGGTTCGCCACGGCCAAGCTGGCTGTCGCGGGTGTTCAGGTAAATTGCCGCGCCACCAAGCTGGTGCATGCCGGCCTCGAACGACAGGCGGGTACGCGTCGAATTCTTTTCGAACACCATCACCAGCGTGCGGTCCAGCAGCGGATGGTAGGGCTCGTAGTTCTTGAACTTGCGTTTGATGACGCTGGTGCGCTCGATCAGATACGCATATTCGTCGAGCGACAGGTCGGCAAACTGCAGATAGTGTTTGATTGCCATAAATGAAATCGGCGGCTAGCCTGCGGCAGCCGCCGAAATTTTTAACCCATTGGATTATAAGGGCTTATGCATTCTGTGGGCAGGATTTGCCCTGCGCTTAGTACAGCTTTTGTGATGATTCGTGCAGCAACTGCAAGTAGAGCGCATGGCGTGGGCTCGCAATTTTCCTTGTGGCCACACCTTCCAGTATGGCGCAACCCGGCTCGGCCACATGATGGCAGTTGGTGAAGCGGCACTGCCCGAGTGCCTCGGCGAATTCCGGAAACGCGCGTTCCAGCATGCCTTCGCTCAGGTGGTAGAGCCCGAATTCCTGGAAGCCCGGTGAATCGATGATGGTCGTCTGCGCATCCAGCGCATACAGACGCGTGAAGGTGGTGGTGTGCTTGCCGCTGTCGAGTCGCTTCGAGATCTCCTGCACCGCGAGCTCGGCTTCAGGAACGAGCAAATTCACGAGCGATGACTTGCCCATGCCCGATTGCCCGATCAGGATGGTCGATTGTCCGGCCAGCAGCGGCTTAAGTGTGGCCAGCGTTTGTGCCGGCTGGCCCTTCGCGCTGACCTCATGCACCGGATAGCCGATGTCGGCATAGAGCTGCATGCGGCGGCGCGCGGCATCGAGTCCTGCGCTCAGGTCGACCTTGTTCAGCAGCAGGTGGGCGCTGATGCCCGCCGCATTGGCTGCGACCAGCGCGCGCGACACGAGGTCATCGGTAAAGCCGGGCTCGGTCGCGACCACGATGAACAGTTGCGTGACATTCGCGGCCAGCAGCTTGGACTTGTACTGGTCGGAGCGGTAGAGCAGCGATGCGCGCGGCAGGATTTCCTCGATCACGCCCTGATTTTCCGACGTGAGCTTCATGCGCACGCGGTCGCCGGTAGCGACATCGCTCTTCTTGCCGCGCGTGACACATTGGTACAGCTTGCCGTCGGCTTGCGCCAGGTAATGGCGGCCATGGGCGGCGATGATCAGGCCTTGCAGTTCAGCCATCAGGCAGGCGATCCGCCGAAATGTTCGTCGTAAACCTGATCGATTTTCGCGGCGCAGATGAAGTCATTTGCCGACAGCCCGCCCTTGCCGCCATTCACCGAGTGGGTGTCGTACCGGACGGCACAGCGGTTGTAGCCGACCACCAGCTCCGGGTGATGGTCTTCGCGATGGATCACGCCGGCGATCGCATTCACGAAGGCCAGCGTCTGATGGTAATCCTTGAATCGAAAGCTTCGCACCAGCTTGCCATCCTCAACGGCCCAGTCCGCCAGCACTGCCAATGCTTCAGCAATCTCGGTTGCCGTCGCCGCGTCGGAGAGGTTACGGCAGGATTGCGACAGCAGGTTGGCGCGTGTCGTCATCTCAGGCCGACAGCAGCTTTTGCACGCGCACCGAGGCCGGCGGGTGCGAATCATAGAAGGCCGAGTGCAGGGGATCCGGCGTCAGCGTCGATGCATTGTCTTCGTACAGCTTGACCAGCGCCGCGATCAGGTCTTGCGCGTTGCTGTGCTTCGCGGCGAACGCGTCGGCCTCGAACTCATTGCTGCGCGACATGATCGACAGCAGCGGCGAGAACAGGAAGGTGAACACCGGCAGCGCGAACATGAACAGGATCAGCGCCATCGCATCATTGGCACCATCCATTAGCGGCGTCACGCCAAGGCCGGTGTAGAACCAGGCCTGGTTCTTCAGCCAGCCAAGCAGCGCGAGGAAGCCGAGCGACAGTACGAACATCATCACGATGCGCTTGATCACATGGTTGAGCTTGAAGTGGCCCAATTCATGCGCAAGCACCGCCTCGATCTCGTTCGGCTGCAGCCGCGACAGCAGCGTGTCGAAGAACACGATGCGCTTGGCCGAACCAAAGCCAGAGAAGTAAGCGTTGCCGTGCGCGCTGCGGCGCGAGCCATCCATCACGAACAGACCCTTGCTCGCAAAGCCGACACGCTGCATCAGTCCTTCGATGCGCGTGCGCAGCGACTCATCCTCCAGCGGCGAGAACTTGTTAAACAGCGGTGCGATCAGGTTCTGGTAAAAGCCCAGCATGAAGATCTGGAAGCCGCACCAGATCAGCCATGCATAGAGCCACCACAGCGAGCCTGCCTTTTCCATCAGCACCAGCGTCACCCACAGCAGCGGCAGGCCGATCGCCGCGCCGACCAGTGTGTGCTTGACCAGGTCGGTGAAGAACAGCCCCGGTGTCATCTTGTTGAAGCCGAATTTTTCTTCCAGCGTGAACTGCTTGTAATAGTCGATCGGCAGATCGATCACACTCGAGATCACGGTGACGGCCGCCACCAGCGCCAGCTGGTAAACCATGCCATTGCCGGCGATCGCGACCAGATGCGCCGACAGCCATTGCAGGCCGCCGAGCAGCGTGAAGCCAAGCACCGCGACCGCGTTCACGGTCAGCAGCACGATTTTGAGCTTGCTCTTGGCGATCGTGTAGTCGGCCGCTTTCTGGTGCGCGGCCAGCGGGATTTTTTGCGCGAACTGTGCGGGTACCGTATCGCGGTGCAGTGCGACGTGACGGATATGGCGTGAAGTGAGCCACAGCTTGACCGCCAGCGTAGCCAGCAGGAAGGCAGCGAACAACAGGGAGAAGCTTTGTGAGTCCATCGTATGCGTATGAGAAAATGTAGCCATCGCGCGCTGCGGTTCCGCGCAACATCGCGGACTGCCTCGCTGTTCCGTCCCGAGGGCGCAAGGCCGGACTGGCCGTGCCGGGTTGGCGCAAGCCAGCGCATCCGGGGGCCGCGCCAACATGGAAAAGGATTATGTCACAAGCAAACGAAGCCCATTCGGCGCCAACCACGCGCCCCAACGAGTTCAACCTGGTCTGGATCGACATGGAAATGACCGGCCTTGACCCTGATAACGACAAGGTCATCGAGGTCGCAGCCATCGTCACCGACGCCGAGCTCAATGTGCTGGCCGAGGGCCCGGTATTTGCCATACATCAGTCGGATGCGGTGCTGGACGGCATGGATGCATGGAACAAGGGCACGCACGGCCGCTCGGGCCTGATCGACCGGGTAAAGGCATCGACCGTCACTGAAGCGCAGGCGTCGCAAGCCATGATCGAATTCCTGAAGCAGTACGTACCGGCCGGAAAATCACCGATGTGCGGCAACTCGATCTGCCAGGACCGCCGCTTCATGGCGCGCCACATGCCGGAGCTGGAAGCCTTCTTCCACTACCGTAACCTTGACGTTTCGACGCTGAAGGAGCTGTGCCGCCGCTGGAAGCCGGAACTGATCGCCGGCTTCAAGAAGCACCAGCTGCATACCGCACTGGCCGACATTCGTGAATCGGTCGAAGAGCTGAAGTACTACCGCGAGCACTTCATCAAGGCGTAAAGACCAAGCCCTAGTCCAAGCCCGGGGCTCAGCGCGCCGCTGCCTTCCAGAAGCGCTGTATCTGCGGTACCGAGGCCTCGACCTCGATCGCCAGCTTGTGGCACTTGGCCGGATCATCGACCAGTGCCACTTCCTCGTCATCGATTTCTTCCGCGCCCAGCAGCTGTATCGCGCGCAGCAGGCTGGATTGCGGTGAATCGATCAACGACGCCCAGGCCTCCGGTCGCAGGTTCACGCCTTCGAGGAAGCCCCAGCACCAGGCCTCGCCATCGAGCACGCTCTTGCCCTTGTACGGGTATTCGCTGAACAGCGGCTCGAAATCCTTCGGTGCGACCTCGAAGGTCACGATGATTTCTTCCAGCATCCGCGTGATCAGCGAGCGCACACGCTCGGACTGCTGCGCATTCTTGAATTGCGGCGCATCTTCGTCGTCCGGGCCCCAGACACGCGGCAGCCATTCGTCGACCGGCATTTGTTCCGGGCCGATCGCGATCGCGGTCAGGTAGCCGTGCAGCGCATCCATCGCCATCGTCTCGTCCCCGCAATGCTCGGACATCAGAAAACGGTCGAGCTCGTCGAATTCCTTCTCGCTCAGCAAAGCTTCGTGCGCCATGGTGCGTTCAATCCGGTGAGGTAAACAATAAAGCCGGAGTTTACCCCCGTCACCGTCTAAAATCTTGCCGATGAATGCTTCTCCCATGCACTCCTTCGCCGGGCTCGAGCCCGATACCGTGCTCGACGCGCTCGATGCGCTCGGCCTGCACAGTGACGGCCGCCTGCTGGCGCTGAACAGCTATGAGAACCGCGTCTACCAGGTCGGCATGGAAGACGGCCCGCCGCTGGTGGTCAAGTTCTACCGGCCGCAGCGATGGAGCGACGCGGCCATTCTCGAAGAGCATGGGTTCGTGCGCGAGCTCAAAGAGGCCGAAATTCCGGTCGTGCCCGCGCAAGAGATTGCCGGTCGCACGCTGCACCTGCACGAAGGCTATCGCTTCGCGGTCTTTCCGAGGCAGGGTGGACGCACGCCCGAGCTCGACGCCCCCGGGACGCTGGAATGGATAGGGCGGCTGATGGGCCGCATCCACACCGTTGGCGCGGCACGGCCATTCACGCAGCGCCCGGCCATCGATCCCGACAGCTTCGGCGAGATGCCGCGGCTGTGGCTGATCTCGCATGCATTCGTGCCGACCGAGCTGCGCGCCAGCTGGGAGAGTGTCAGCGCGCTGGCGCTGGCTGGCGTGCGCCGCTGCTACGAGCGTGCCGGTGACGTACGCCTGCTGCGCCTGCATGGCGACTGCCACCCCGGCAACCTGCTGTGGACCGATGACGGACCGCATTTCGTCGACTTCGATGACAGCCGCAGCGGTCCGGCGATACAGGACCTGTGGATGCTGCTCTCCGGCGACCGTGCCGACATGCAGCGGCAGCTGGCCGAGCTGCTGGCCGGCTATGAAGACTTCTGCGACTTCGACCCGCGCGAGCTCTACCTGCTGGAAGCACTGCGCACGCTGCGGCTGCTGCATTACTCGGCCTGGCTGGCGATGCGCTGGGATGATCCGGCCTTCCCGCTGGCCTTCCCATGGTTTAACACCGTACGCTACTGGCAGGACCGCATCCTCGAGCTGCGCGAGCAGGTCGCGCTGATGGACGAGCCACCGCTGTGGCCGGTTTGACTGTGTTGTTTGACTGACCCGTTTGACCTCGGTCAATTTTTTTCCGGGGTCCGTTTGCTAGAGTCGGCCGCATCTTCCAATGCATCTTCCAATGCTTCTTCCAACAGAGGGGACGGCCATGTTCAAGAAAATCCTGGTTCCGACCGACGGCTCGGTTCTATCGGACAAGGCGGTGCAGGCGGCGCTGGACTTTGCCGCCGCTACCGGCGCGTCGGCGGTTGGCCTGTCGGTCGCGCAGCTGTATCCGTTCATGCTGATGCCGGAGGCCGGCGCGATGGTCGATTTGTCCACCTATGAGGAAATCCAGGACAAGAGCGCGCAGCAGGCGATGGACAAGTTCCGGCAGATGGCCAGCGATACGAAGGTCGCCTGCGAGGTACTGGCCACGCGCGGCATCCACCCCTACGAGGAAATCATCAAGGTCGCCACCGAGCGCGGCTGCGACCTGATCTGGATGGCCTCGCATGGTCGCAAGGGCCTCGACAAGCTGCTGCTCGGCAGCGAGACCCAGCGCGTGCTGTCGCACGCGTCGATACCGGTGCTGGTCTGGCGCTGATGACGCCCGATGGTTCGCTGCCCGCGCTCAGTGCGCCGTCAGCACCGGCACCGTCATCGATGCCAGGACCGTGCGGGTGACGCCGCCCAGCACCAGTTCGCGCAAGCGCGCATGGCCATAGGCGCCCATCACCAGCAAGTCGCCACCGAGGTCGGCTGCGGCTGACAACAGCGCATTGCCGGTATCGATATCGGCGCGGTGCGCATGCACATTCGCCTTCACGCCATGCCGCGCGAGGAACAGCGCAAGGTCCGCGCCCGGCTGCTCGCCGTGCGTATCTTTGTCCTGCTCAGGGTTGAACACCACAATGTCGACAGCGTCGGCCGCGGCCAGCAAAGGCAGCGCGCCCGAGATCGCACGGCTTGCCGCCATGCCGCCATCCCAGCCAATCACGACCTTTCGGAAGCCGCCACTGAAGCTGCCCGAATACGGCACCACCAGCACCGGACGGCCGCTGTGCAGGATCACATACTCCGGAAAGTCCGACATCAGGCCCGGTACAGTCTCCGAAGGATCGAATTGTCCGATCACGGTCAGGTCGGCATATCGTGCTTGCAGCGCAATGCCGCCTGCCGCGTCGTCATCCACCATGCGCCCCTCGACCTGGTCAACACCGGCGCCTGTGGCCAGTGCGTCGAACCGGGCCAGTCCCTCGTTTGCATGGCGCCGCAGGTGGTCGAGATGATGGGAAAACGTCGGATCCTTCGGGTTGAATGCGCCGCTGTCGAACACATAGCGCGAAATGCCCGTCATCGCCGTGCCCACCAGATGAGCGGCATGCGCGCGCGCAATGTCGGCGGCGATGGCGATGCGCACCGGCGCGCGGCGCGACGAATCGACATGCACCAGAACAGTCTTGTAACTCATGACGCTCCTTTCAGCGGAAATCTTTTGATGCGACTGGCTCCAAGCGTAAGGCCTGCGGAGCCGATCCGTCCATGCCCGGTGACGCGGGCTGCCAATGATGTTTCGGTAGAATTTGACTCAGGTCAAGTCCGGCCGTCTGACGGCGCCAGCCCATGAGCATACGCAATCTCGAGTATCTGTTCTCGCCCAAGTCGGTGGTGCTGATCGGCGCCAGCGACCGTCCGCACAGTGTCGGTTCGACCGTGCTCGCGAACCTGATCGCGAGCCGTCGCGGCGATACGCGGCCGCACAGCGTGATGGCAATCAACCCGCGCCATACCGAACTGCTCGGCATGCCTGTGTACCCGGATGTCGCAAGCCTGCCGGTGGTGCCGGACCTCGCGGTGATCGCGACGCCGCCTGCCAGCGTGCCCGGCTTGATCCGGCAGCTGGCGCAGAAAGGCACGCGCGCCGGCATCGTGCTGACAGCCGGCATGGACGGTGACCATGGCGACGGCCGCTCGCACCGCGCAGCAATGCTGGAAGCATCGCGCGACGCCGTGTTTCGCATCCTCGGCCCGAACTGCGTCGGCCTGATCGCGCCGCATGCGAAGCTCAATGCCAGTTTTGCGCATACATCGGCGTTGCCGGGCAAGATCGCTTTCGTGTCGCAGTCCGGCGCGCTGGTCACCGCCGTGCTTGACTGGGCACGCTCGCGCGGCATCGGCTTCTCGCATTTCATCTCGCTCGGCGACGCCACCGATGTCGATTTTGGCGACACGCTCGACTACCTCGCGACCGATGCCAATACCAGCGCCATCCTGCTCTACATCGAAGACGTGCGCAGCGCACGCAAGTTCATGTCGGCCGCGCGTGCCGCCGGCCGCAACAAGCCTGTGCTGGTGCTGAAGGCCGGCCGCGTGCCCGAGGGCGCGAAGGCTGCCGCGTCGCATACCGGCGCACTGGCCGGGCTGGACGCGGTGTACGATGCGGCGATCCGTCGCGCCGGCATGCTGCGCGTGCTGACGACCGACGCGCTGTTCGATGCGGTCGAGACACTGTCGCGCGTGCAGCCGATGGTCAGCGAAGCGCTGATCATCCTCACCAATGGCGGCGGTCCGGGCGTGATGGCCACCGATGCGCTGATGCTGTCCGGCGGAAGGCTGGCAGTGCTGAACCCGGACACCATTGCGGCGCTGAACCGTGTGCTGCCGGCCAGCTGGTCGCATGGAAATCCGATCGACATCATCGGCGATGCGCCGGTCGAACGTTACCGGCAGGCGCTGCAGATCCTGCTCGACAAGCAGCCCGACAATCCCATCCTGTTCATTCATTCGCCGACCGCGATCGTGCCCAGCGCCGACATCGCGCGCGCGATCGCACCGATGATGCAGCAGTCGCATCATCACATCGTCAGCTGCTGGCTCGGCAGCTCGGCGGTCGCGAATGCGCGGCAGATTTTTTCCGATGCCGGCCTCGCGCATTTCGGCACGCCTGAAGAGGCGGTGCAGGCCTTCATGCAGGCGGTGGAATACCGGCGCAACCAGCAATTGCTGGTGCAGGTGCCGGCCGCCGGCACCCAGCATGATCCGATCGACCTGCAGGCGGCGCGCGCCGTGATCGACAAGGCAATCGGCGAGGGTCGCTTCACGCTGACCGAGCCCGAGGCCAAGGCCTTGCTCGATGCCTGCCACATTCCCATCGTCGATACGCGCACTGCGAGCACGCCGGCGCAGGCAAGGATGGTCGCAGACCAGATCGGCTACCCGGTCGCGGTCAAGATCCTGTCACCCGACGTCACGCACAAGACCGAGGTCGGCGGCGTCGCGCTCGACCTCGCCGATGGCGCGGCGGTCGAGGCCGCAGCGGACGCGATGCAGCAGCGGCTGCTGCGGCTGCGCCCGGGCGCACGGCTGCAGGGATTCACGGTGCAGGCGATGGCGCGCCGGCCCGATGCGCATGAGCTGATTGTCGGCATCACCAGCGACCACATCTTCGGTCCGGTCATCTTGCTCGGGCAAGGTGGTATCGCGGTCGAAGTGCTGCACGACCATGCAATTGCGCTGCCTCCACTGAACCAGGTGCTCGCACGCGACACGATTAACCGCACCCGCGTGGCTGCGCTGCTGAAGGGCTATCGCAATCGCCCGGCGGCCGACATCAATGAAGTGTGCCGCGTGATGATCCAGGTCGCACATCTGGCTGCGGAGTTGCCCGAAGTTGCCGAGCTCGACATCAATCCTTTGCTGGCCGATGACCATGGCGTGATGGCGCTCGATGCGCGTGTGATGCTGAGGCCGCAGGCGCTGCGGCACCGTCACGACCGACTGGCGATCCGGCCTTATCCGCAAGAGCTGGAGGAGCGCATCCCCTGGATGCAGGATGAACTGCTGCTGCGACCGATACGCCCCGAAGACAGTGAAGAGCATGTGCGCTTCGTGCAGGCGCTGGACCCGGTCGATGTGCGCATGCGCTTTTTCATCCACATGCGCGAGCTGCAGCCATCGCAGCTGGCGCGGCTGACGCAGATCGACTATGACCGCGAAATGGCCTTCATCGCGGTACGCCAGCGCGATGACGGCAGCGACGAGACGCTGGGCGTGGTGCGCGGCGTGGCCGATCCGGATAACCACGCGGCCGAGTTCGCAATCTGCATCCGTTCCGATCTCAAGGGCATGGGCCTCGGACACATCCTGATGTCGAAGCTGATTGCGTATTTCCGTCAGCGCGGCACGCACTGGATCATCGGCGAGGCGCTGACCGAGAATCATGCGATACAAGACCTCACGCGCGAGCTCGGCTTCGAGGTGCGCGGCAATGTCGGCGATGGCACGGTCGAAATGAAGCTTGACTTGTCGAGATGACACGCAGGGCCTCCGGTCATTTTTGACCTGAGTCAAGGAAAATGCCTAGCTGCATCCGTAGACTCCGAGTCGCCTGATAAGCCCTGAACTTGTACCTTGCACCTTCGCACGGCATTCACGGCGAGGAGCGAGTCTGATCATGGTTTCAACAGTGACAATCCACCCTGTGCAGCATGTCGAATTCGACGGCAGCCTGATCCGCAGCCTGTCGCAATCCGGCCCGCGCTACACGTCCTATCCAACCGCCGACCGCTTCAGCGACGGCTTCGGTTACAAGGATTATCTGCAGGCGGTCAGTCATGCGCAGTCGCGCGGCGGCCGTCATCCGCTATCGCTGTACGTGCACATCCCTTTCTGTGACACCGTCTGCTACTACTGTGGCTGCAACAAGATCGTCACGAAGAACCGTGACAAGGCCGCAACCTACCTCGGCTACCTGAAGCGCGAGATCGCGATGCAGGGCAAGCTGTTCGCCGGTTTCAATCACGTCGAGCAATTGCACTTTGGCGGCGGCACCCCGACCTATCTGTCGGATGCACAGATGGATGAACTGATGCAGGTGATACGCCGCTGGTTCCTGCTGGCCGATGATGAAAAGGGCGAGTATTCGATCGAAGTCGATCCGCGCAGCGTGACCGCCGAGCGTATCCACAGCCTGCGCAAGCAGGGCTTCAACCGCATTAGCCTCGGCGTACAGGATTTCGACGATGCCGTGCAAAAGGCCGTCAACCGCATACAGCCTGAGGCAGCGACGCTGGCCGTGATCGAGGCCGCGCGCGATGCCGGTTTCCGTTCCGTCAGTATCGACCTGATCTATGGCCTGCCAAAGCAGACCGTGATGTCGATCAACCAGACACTCGACAAGGTCATCGCAGCCAATCCGGACCGGATCGCGGTCTACCATTATGCGCACCTGCCGCATCTGTTCAAGCCGCAGCGCAGGATCCATGAAGACGAACTGCCGAGTTCGGATGCCAAGCTCGACATGCTCGCGCTGTGCATCCGCAAGCTCAACGATGCCGGCTATGCCTACATCGGCATGGATCATTTCGCGAAGCCGGATGACGAGCTCGCGATCGCGCAGCGCCAGGGCCGGCTGCATCGCAATTTCCAGGGCTATTCGACCCATGCGGAGGCGGACCTGGTGGCGGTGGGCGTCTCGGCCATCGGCTCAGTCGGCATGTGCTATGCGCAGAATACAAAGACACTCGACGAATACTACGATCGCCTCGACAGCGGTGAGTTGCCGGTGGTACGTGGCTGTACCTTGTCGCTCGACGATGTGCTGCGTCGCTTCATCATCCAGATGTTGATGTGTAATTTCGAGTTGTCGATCAAGTCGCTCGAACAAGCGTATCCGATCGCCTTCAAGGCCTACTTCACGCGCGAGCTGGAAGAGCTGCGGGAACTGGCCGAGCTTGGGCTGGTCACGATCGACGATGACTGGATCACGGTCACGTTGAAGGGCCGGCTACTGATCCGTAATATCTGCATGGTCTTCGATCGCCACCTGCACGACGCGCGGCAGTTACAATCGCAGACAGGCGTTGCCCAGCAACGCTATTCGCGTACTGTCTGAAACCGTACTGTCAGAACCGTAATCCTTGGATTCCATCGCGCTCCTGCCGATCTTCCTGGTCGGCCTGCTGGGCGGCGTGCATTGCGTAGGCATGTGTGGCGGCATCGTCAGCGCGTTTTCCATCGCGACGCCCGGCCGCCGTTCATTTCCTGTCGCGGTCACCGCTGCCATCGCAGACTCGCCGGCCCGACCGGCCACCTTCGCGGCTGCCGCTGCTGACAGCGGCTCGCGCGTGCTCGCCTTCAACGCGGGACGCATCGCCAGCTATGCAATCGCTGGCGCACTGGCCGGCCTGCTGGGCAGCGTGCCGGCACTGATCAACCTGTCAGTGCTGCAGACCGCAGCGTACTGGCTTGCGAATGCGATGCTGATCGCGCTGGGCCTGACGCTGATGAATGCCTGGCATGGTCTGACGCGTATCGAGACGGCAGGGCAGCTGATCTGGCGCCGTGTGCAGCCGGCCATGCGTCATTTTCTGCCGGTCCGTCATGCATGGCAGGCGCTCGCGCTTGGCGGCCTGTGGGGCTGGGTGCCCTGTGGCATGGTCTACAGCGTGTTGATGACAGCACTGCTGACGGGGTCTGCCGCGCAGGGAGCGCTGGTGATGCTGGCATTCGGACTCGGCACCTTGCCGCTGCTGTTCGCCATCGGCATCGCCGGCACCTCGATGCAAGCCTTCCTGCAGCGTCCGCGCGTGCGCATCGCTGCCGGCGCGCTGGTACTGGCCTTCGGCGCCCTGGGTCTGGTACGCGTGGGTGCCGGCCTGTCCTATGGCTGGCTCGACAGCGTGTGCATCACGCCCGGGCATGTGCGATGACGACCGACCTCAAGGACAAGATCCTCCCCGGTGTTGCGACCACGTCTGCCGGAACCGCATCGCATGCGGCAGCAAGCGATGCCGCTTGTTTTCATTGCGGCTTGCCGGTCCCGGCGGGCAGCCACTGGTCCGTCGTCATCGATCATCTGCCGCGTGCGATGTGCTGTCCCGGTTGCGAGGCCGTTGCGCAATCCATTGTCGACAACGGGCTCGACGACTACTACCGCAGCCGTCAGCAATTGCCTGATGGTGCTGCCGATGGCCAGGCACTGGTGCCCGATGCGCTGAAGCTCTATGACGCGCCGGAACTGGCCGCCCAATTCACGAATGAACAGGGCGGTGCCGAGGCTGTATTGTCGGTCGAGGGCATACGTTGCGCCGCCTGTGTGTGGCTGATCGAGAAGCGTCTGTCACAAGTGCCGGGACTTCAGTCGGCCAGCCTGAACGTGGCCACCGAAAAACTGCAGGTGCGCTGGGATGCCGAACGATGCAAGCCAAGTGACATCCTGCACGCAGTGCGCGAGGTCGGCTATGTTGCGTATCCGTATGACCCGATACAGCATGGCGAACTGCTGCGCAAGAATGCGCGCACCCTGTTCAAGCGGCTGTTTGTCGCCGGTCTGTCGATGATGCAGGTGATGATGTACGCGGTGCCGGCTTATGTGGCCGAGGCGGGCGCGATCGAACCCGACACGGAAGCGCTGATGCGCTGGGCCAGCCTCGCACTGACGGCGCCGGCCGTGTTCTATTCGGCGCTGCCGTTCTTTCAGGGCGCGTGGTCGGACCTGAAGGCACGTGCGCCGGGCATGGATGTGCCAGTGGCGCTCGGTATTGCGGCCGCTTTCATCGGCAGCGTGTGGGCTACCGTGACCGGGCAGGGCGATGTGTATTTCGACTCGGTCACCATGTTCATCTTCCTGCTGCTTGGCAGCCGTTACCTCGAACTGGTTGCGCGTCGACGTGCCGCTGGTTCACTGGAGACGATGCAGCATGCATTGCCCGATGCTGCTTGGCGGGTATCCGGTTGGCCGGCATCACGCGAGCTGCAGCAAGTGGCGGCGGCGCAGTTGCACACCGGCGACGTGATCTTGGCCAAGCCCGGCGAGACCATACCGGCAGACTGCGTGCTGATCGATGGCGAGACCACGGTCGACCTGTCGCTGCTGACCGGCGAGAGCAAGCCACAGCCCCGCCGCATTGGCGAATCCGTTGCCGGTGGCGCGGTCAATGTCAGTCAGCCGGTATTCCTGCGCGTCGAGAAGCTCGCGCGCGACAGCACGCTGGCGGCACTGGTACGGCTGGTGGAACGCGCAGCACAGGGCAAGCCGAAAATTGCGCAATGGGCTGATCGTGTCGCGGCCTGGTTCGTCGCGGCGCTGCTGGTACTGGCGATGGCCGTGTTCGCATTCTGGACCTGGCATGACGCGGCACGCGCGTGGCCGATTGCGATTGCGGTATTGGTCGTTTCCTGCCCATGCGCGTTGTCGCTGGCCACGCCCTCGGCACTGGCCGCCGCCACCGAGCGGCTGCTGCGGCAGCGCGTGCTGGTGATACAGCCGCATGTGCTCGAGACCCTGCACCGGGCGACGCATGTGGTGTTTGACAAGACAGGCACGCTGACCGAGGGCCGGCCATCGCTGCAACGTACGGTGTGCGTCGGCAGCGTTGATGAAGCGACAGCCTTGCGCATCGCCGCTACCCTTGAAGCCGGCAGCGCACATCCGATTGCGCAGGCTTTCGTCGCTGCGCAAAGGGCGATGCATGGGACATGGCCCCAGGCGACGGCGATGGAATCGGTTGCCGGGCGAGGCCTGGCGGCAGACATCAACGGACAGCGCTGGTGGATGGGGAGTGCGGCCTGGGTCGCGCAGGGCACGGGCTGCGACATCACATCCGCCCCCGTGTCCCGTGCATCAGACATCACCGAGATCTTCCTTGGCACGGCCGGCAACTGGGTCGCGCGTTTCGAGCTGGCCGATGCGATCAAGCCTGATGCAAAGGCGGCGATCCGCTGGTTCCGTGAGCGCGGCTGCAAGACCGTGCTGCTGTCCGGCGATGCGCCTGCGATCGCCGCCGATGTCGCCCGCACTTTGCAGATGGATGACGCATACGGCGACATGCTGCCCGCGCAAAAAATGACTTTCGTGCAGCAGCTGCAGCAGCAGGGCGCGGTGGTCGCGATGGTCGGCGACGGCATCAATGATGCGGCCGTGCTGAAGGTGGCCGACGTGTCGTTCGCGATGGGATCGGGCGCTGCACTGGCGCAGTCCCACGCGGATGCCGTGCTGCTGCATGCCAGCCTGTCATCGCTGCTGGATGCGTCACGCGCGGCAAGTGACTGCATGCGCGTGATCCGCCAGAATCTTGCGTGGGCAACGGTCTACAATCTGGTCGCGATACCGGCTGCTGCGTTTGGCCTGCTGACACCATGGATGGCTGGCGTCGGCATGTCGGCCAGCTCGGCGCTGGTGGTGCTCAATGCGCTGCGGCTGCAGCGCTCATCTCGATAGACCTTTAGCCAGGCCACGCATGGAATCCCTTTACCTGCTGATACCGCTGTCCGTGATCGTGGTCTTCATCGCGCTGTGGATCTTCTTCCGCGCGATGGACAGCGGCCAGTTCGACGACCTCGAAGGCCCGGCCATGCGCATCCTGCAAGACGACGATCGCGTCCACTCAGAGACCAGCCCGTCCAAAGACGATACCAAGATATAAGTTTCTGCACAGGTCATTCGCCTTCCGGCCATTTTTGACTCATATCAAGGAAATTTGCCCATTCGAAACGTACCCTGCGGCATCTTCGTCGTAAACCTTGGGGAGTTTCTGTGGACACAGCACTGAACTACAACTACCGGGTGGTCAAGCAGTTCGCGATCATGACCGTGGTGTGGGGCGTGGTGGGCATGCTGGTCGGCGTCCTGATCGCCGCGCAGCTGGCCTGGCCCGCGCTGAATTTCGATCTTCCGTGGCTGACCTACAGCCGCCTGCGTCCGCTGCACACGAACGCTGTCATCTTTGCGTTCGGTGGCTCAGCACTGTTCGCGACCTCGTACTACGTGGTGCAACGCACCTGCCAGACCCGGCTGTTTTCGGACGCGCTGGCCGCGTTCACTTTCTGGGGCTGGCAGCTTGTCATCGTGGCCGCGGCGATCTCGCTGCCGCTCGGCTACACGTCGGGCAAGGAATACGCAGAACTCGAATGGCCGATCGATATCCTGATCGCGCTGGTCTGGGTGTCGTATGCGGTGGTGTTCTTTGGCACCCTGGTCAAGCGCAAGACCTCGCACATCTATGTCGCAAACTGGTTCTATGGCGCTTTCATCCTGACCGTCGCGATCCTGCACATCGTCAACTCGGCCGCGATGCCTGCCTCGCTTGGCAAGTCCTACTCCGCGTATACCGGCGTGCAGGATGCGATGATCCAGTGGTGGTATGGCCATAACGCGGTCGGCTTCTTCCTGACCGCCGGCTTCCTCGGCATGATGTACTACTTCATCCCGAAGCAGGCCGAGCGTCCGGTCTATTCATACCGCCTGTCCATCGTCCACTTCTGGGCGCTGATCTTCACCTACATGTGGGCCGGCCCGCACCACCTGCACTACACGGCGCTGCCGGACTGGGCGCAGTCGATCGGCATGGTGTTCTCGCTGATTCTGCTGGCACCGAGCTGGGGCGGCATGATCAACGGCATTATGACCTTGTCGGGCGCATGGCACAAACTGCGCAATGACCCGATCCTGAAGTTCCTGATTGTCTCGTTGTCGTTCTATGGCATGTCGACCTTCGAGGGCCCGATGATGTCGATCAAGACCGTCAATGCGCTGTCGCAC
>JACCDH011650611.1_pt1 | contig 47447 bp, 41 predicted proteins | sample 7442481 | NCBI WGS metagenome assembly JACCDH01 (sample SAMN15323433, study PRJNA562643) | freshwater metagenome | isolation source: river surface water | place: USA:Blue River Watershed | collected 2017-08-15
AAACTTTGAATTTACTGGTTTACCCACGACGATCTCCCCGCCTGAATGAATCTAGTCGGGCAGGCGCGATATCGAGAGAATAATTCATCAAAGATGAATTATTTCTCGGGCTCCGATTTGGGCTAGCGATGTAGGTTAAATTAAAAAAATCTGCGTTTTAACTACTGCGAGTTTGAGAGAGAGAGAGAGAGAATGAGAATAAGTGTGAGTGCAATATTGGAGATTACGCACCCCGCTTCAGCTCCACCTTCACGCAATCACTCACATGCGTCTCACCAGTCACCAGTCCGCCGAAGTTTTTGTTTTCATGGTGCACGTATTGTCGCAATTCGTTATTGGCGACTTCGCTCAGGATGCCGAGTTGCTCGATCAACGATTGGGCAATGTTATACTGCGGACCCATTTTGCCGTCGTCTACTTTGATGCAGATGCCGTAGTTGAGTTCTCTGATACCGATAGAATACACGCCATCTGCGCCGGTTTTGCCAATCAACTTGCCTTCTGATAGTCGCATCAAATCGGTGCAATACCTTTTCTTGCCGGCTATCATACTTGGGTATTTTACGATGGCGTCTACCATGGTTTTGCAAGCTTTTTGAACAGCTGCATCAAACTGGGCAGGATGCACCAAGTTCTTGTAGGCAACAGCCTGGTTGTATACCGGAAATGAGAAGATGGGCGCAGAACAACCATCAATACCTTGCTTGATTTGCGATTTAGGATAATGGTGGAAGTCGGCGATGACATCCAATATCTCCTGGTGCAGCGCGTGCTTGGGATCGATATAATCGTTGGTCGACCAGTTCTTATAGACACAGTAAGCTAAAAAGCCAGCGTGCTTGCCACTGCAGTTGTTGTGAATGCGCAGTGGAGGAAGATCGTTCTTAATTAAGGCATTGGCGTCTTCTTTGAGCGTCGGCATTTGCGGTCCGCATAGCAGATGCGATTCATCCAAACCAATTTTAGCGAGAATACCACGAACAGTTTCTACATGTTCTTGTTCACCGTTATGCGAACCACAGAACAGAGCAATTTCTTTTTCGTTGAAGCCAAAATGTTCGACTGCTCCTGAGGTCAGTAAAGGAATTTGCTGAAAGAACTTGAGGGCAGAGCGCGGGTAGCACATCTGTTGGGTATCACCCTGACTGTACAGAATTTTATTGTCCTGATCGACAATGCAGATGACACCTCTATGGAAACTTTCGAGAACTTCGCCCCTGTTTACTTCAACTAAAATCGGATTGCTCATGTAAATTTAAGATTCTTTATGGTTGGCCAGGAGGTACATGCAAGCCATGCGGATGGCCACACCATTTTCCACCTGATCGAGAATAATACTATAGTCGCTGTCAGCCACTTCGCTGGTAATTTCTACACCGCGGTTAATCGGTCCGGGATGCATAATGGTAATATCCTTTCCGATACTATCCAGCATGTTAAGCGTTAAGCCGTATTGCATACTGTATTCGCGCAGAGAAGGGAAATATTTGATATCCTGACGCTCCAATTGTATGCGCAGCATATTGGCCACATCGCACCATTCGAGGGCTTTTCTGAGGTTATGCTCCACCTTCACACCGAGTTGTTCGATGTGACGAGGAATCAAGGTACTCGGTCCGCAAACCATCACCTCTGCTCCCAGCTTTTGCAGGCAGTAGATGTTAGATAGGGCAACGCGACTGTGTAGAATATCGCCTACAATGGCCACTTTCTTACCTGTAACATCACCCAGCGCTTCGCGAATGGAATAAGCATCCAAGAGCGCCTGAGTAGGATGTTCGTGCGTACCATCGCCAGCATTGAGGATGGTGGCATCGATGTGACGGGCCAGGAATACCGGTGCTCCTGGACTGGGGTGACGCATCACCACCATATCCACTTTCATGCTCAGGATATTTTTGACCGTATCGATTAAGGTTTCGCCTTTAGAAACAGAAGACGAAGAAGACGCGAAATTGATCACATCGGCGCTGAGACGTTTCTGAGCCAGTTCGAAGGAAATTCTGGTTCTGGTAGAATTTTCGAAGAACAGATTGGCAACTGTGATGTCTCTGAGCGTCGGAACTTTTTTAATGGGGCGGTTGATAATGGTTTTGAAATTATCCGCGTTTTCAAAGATGAGGCGAATATCATCCTCTTTGAGATCTTTGATACCCAGCAAATGTTTTACTGATAATTGTGTCATGCGTTAATCAACCAAACTTTATAATTATTGTCTTCCCAATCTACTTTAACTTTTTGAAAATGGCCACGGGTGTCCACCACTTTACCGACATAATCCGGCGCAATGGGATTCTCGCGGTTATATTTTCTATCGATCAACACACAGAGTTCTACTTTGGCTGGTCGACCGAAACCCATGAGGGCATCCATGGCACTGCGAATGCTTCTGCCGGTATACAGGACATCGTCTATGAGGATGATGTTCATGTTCTCGGTGCTGAAGGGAATGTGCATCGGACTGGCGTGCAGTTGTTTATCGGCAGTTCTGTAATCGTCTCTGAAGAAAGTAAAATCTAACTCGCCGTACTTGATTTTAGCGTTGATGATGTTTTCGATTTTATGGCGAATGATTCTGGCCGGATAAATACCACGCGGTTGCAGACCAATGATGGCGGTATTTTGAAAATTATCGTGATTTTCCACGAGCTCGTACGCCAGACGGTTGAGCGTGGCATCGAGTTTCTTGTGATCGTAGAGCAGTTTATCTTCCATTATTTTTCTGATAATTCCAGGATCACATCAAATTCGACATTGGTGAGTTTCATCACGCTTAGGCGACCCTGTCGCACCAAACCAATATTGGCCAGACGTTTATCGGCTTTGATTTGTTCGAGCGTGACAGGATGTTTTAATTGTTTGAAAGGCGCCACATCCACCACTACCCAATTGGTATCGTCGGTGGTAGGATCCTGATAAAATTCTTTAACAACTTTAACAATGCCAACAACTTCTTTGCCTTCGTTGCTGTGGTAAAAAAGGCATAAGTCGCCTTTTTTCATTTCTTTTAAATTGTTGCGGGCCTGGTAATTGCGAACACCATCCCAGAAGGTTTTTTTGTCCTTCTGCATCTGTTCCCATGAATACTTGACAGGTTCCGACTTTAAAAGCCAATGATTCATAGAGGCAAACTAACATAAAAAAAATGTATCCATCAACACAATCTCAAAAAGGATATTAACGAGTTGTTAGTAGTGGCGAATTCTGTATTCACCACACATCTGCTATCTTTGCCAACCATGTCATTACAGTCGCAACTCGATCATTACTACGATTTATACAACCGTAAGGACTTCATCGAGCACGACCCTATCTTACTGCCCCATCGTTTTACAAAGAAAGAAGACATAGAAATCATTGGATTCTTTGTCGCTTTGATCGCCTGGGGGCAGCGTATCTCCATCATTCGCAGTGGCGAAAAACTGATACAATTGTTTCACGAAGCCCCACATGATTTTATTCTCCATCATACCGATAAAGATTTAAAAGCTTGTCAATCCTTTGTTCACCGCACTTTCAACGGTGATGATCTCTTATCATTGATAGCGTATCTGCAAACACTTTATCAGAGCGGCGAGGGACTGGAAAATGCTTTCAGCAAACATTTAAAGCGCACAAATACAACCGTAGAAGCGGCATTGATAGGCTTCAGACGCGACTTTGAAAACAGCGATGTGGCATTACCCCGCACCTTGAAACATATTGCCACACCAGAGAAAGGCAGTGCCTGCAAGCGACTGAACATGTACCTGCGATGGATGGTGCGAAAAGACAACAAGGGTGTGGATTTTGGCATCTGGAAAAACATCAAAGCCTCGCAATTGGTTTGTCCTTTGGATGTGCATGTGATCAGGCAGGCCAGCGAACTGGGACTGATCAACAGCAGCAAAGGCGATTGGAAAACGGCCCTGGAGCTGACCGACAAGCTGCGTCAGTTTGACCCCAAAGACCCCGTCAAATATGATTTCGCTTTATTTGGCAAAGGCGTTAGTGAAGGTCTTTAAAAAAGTGTTGATTTAACAGACAATCAATTTGTAAATATCAAACTGATAGTGCTTTAAACACCAACAAAATGGTGCATCGACGGGCATTGTCCTGAATTTTATGCAGGTTTCAGAAATTCATGTACATGGTGTTGTTTTTTTTAGTAATTTTGACCTTTAAATCGTGCGTTACATGAATTTGAGTTTTGAACAACTGACGGAACAATTACTGAACAGATATGAGTGTGTGATATTGCCAGACTTCGGTGGTTTTATTGTTCGCGACAGTCCGTGTAATTTTAACGCTTCTAAAGACAGAATCAAACCTGCTACCAAGCACATATTTTTCAATCCGCATCTAACGGCCAATGATGGTTTGTTGTACAACGAAATTCAGACTGCCAAAGCTTGCACTTACACTGAGGCCGTTGAATGGTATCAGTCTGTAGTAGCAGAATACAAGCAGGTGATTGAAGATGCCGGTTCGCGTAAGTTCGGCGAATTGGGTACTTTTTTCAAAGGCAAAGAGAACAGTTTTTGGTTCTCACCTGATCCAGATATTAACTTATCATTAGACAGTTTTGGTTTGATGCCGGTTGATATTCGCAAAGTAGCTCAGGCAGAAGAAGTATCTACTACTATTGTTAAAACTTTAAAACCTGAACCGGCAGAAGCTTTGGCTGATAACAAACCAATTGCCAGCACCGAGCCATTCAGAATGAATTATAAAGCCTGGATTGCTGCAGCAACTGTAGCTTTACTGGTGCATTTCACCTATTTAAAACTGGAAACCACAGATGTAACTACCAATGAAGCCTCTGTATTACCAACCATTACTGCTCCGGTGATTGAAGATGCCGAGCCTGTTATCGATACCACAGTTGCATACACCGATACTACTGTCAATAACGTAGAAGCTGTTATTTCTGAAACTGTAGAGCCTCAGGTTATTGAACCAACACCAGAGCCTGTTGTAACTAAAGAAGAAAAAGCAGCAAGCGTTCCGGAGCCGGTGATACAAGCTCCAGTAGAGGAACCTGTGGCAGCAGAGCCGATGTATGAGCGCGTGGCCAGATACAAAATGGAAAGCAATGCCATCGCCCACCAAAAAGATTTGGAGAAGAAAGGCAAGAGCTGCAAAATTGAACGCAATGGCGATGTTTATGAATTGTTTGTACAACAATAAAATCCATATCCCATCGTTAAAATACAATAAGAACCTACCTATTAATTACCATAACTGTTTCTATTAACCTATGCAGAATCAAGAACAAGAAACCGAACGTAAGTACAGGCTGATATCCGGCACCAGTACTGCAGTTTTCTTTATATTGTTATCGCTCTTACTCTGGTTCATCAAATTTAGCAAACCAGAAAAAGACGAGATACCTGAAGAATTGAGTGTTGCCGTGGCGCTCGAAGATGGTGCTTCTGGCGGCGGTGGTGGCTCTGAAGGCGGTCCCTCAGACGAGGTACCTGTAGATGTGTCTTCACCTAGTGTGCCTCAAATGTCTTTGCCTAGTCAGTCTACCGAACAAACCAGTGATGCTACGGCAGTTCCTGTTAGAAAAACCAGTCCTACTCCTAATACAGTTCCCGAAATCAGCGAAGAACAGCGCATGCTGAACGAAATGATTGCCAAAAAGAGGGGTCAAACCAAACCTACGGGTGGTGGCAATGGTCCCGACTTCGGTGATGGTGGTTCTGGTCCCGGAACTGGCGGCGGTAATGGTCCTGGCAATGGTCCCGGTAACGGTCCCGGCTCTGGTCCTGGTCCCGGCGGTAAAGGCTACGGTTTGGAAGGTTTCGGCACACGTGGATTGAATGGCTACAGAAAGGCGCCAGACAATTGCAACCGTCCTGGTACTATCAAATTAAGCATCACTGTAAGAGGAGATGGCGCTATTGTTGATATGGATCCTGTAGCAGGTTACGATATTGACAACTGTTTGATTGAACGTGCGAAAGCTTGTTTGAGAAATGCCAAATTTGATCCTTCATCTGACAGTAAATTAGTAACCGGTGTTATCACCATTAAGTTTACGCAACAATAAAAGTGACCTTTCAGGAAACGGTAGATTTTCTCTACAGCAAACTCCCCTATTTTACCCGTGATGGCAAAGCGGCCATTAAAAAAGACCTAGGCAATACTTTGGCCTTGTGCGAAGTGTTGGGCAATCCTCAAAACAGTTTTACCTGCATCCATATCGCGGGCACCAATGGCAAAGGCAGTGTCAGCAATATGTTGTCGGCCGTGTTTCAGAACCATGGTTTTAAAACCGGCTTGTATACCTCACCACATTTAAAAGATTTCAGAGAACGCATCCGCATCAACGGCGAGATGGTGTCTGAGCAATTTGTGATCGATTTCACTGAGCGCATTAAACCGCATATTGAAACCATACAACCTTCATTCTTCGAAATTACCGTGGCCATGTGCTTTCAGTATTTCGCCGAACAGAAGGTCGATTATGCCATTATAGAAACAGGCTTGGGTGGACGATTAGACAGTACCAATATTATACATCCTATATTATCGGTGATTACCAATATAGGCATGGATCATGCGGATATGCTGGGAGACACTTTGGATAAAATAGCTTTTGAAAAAGCCGGTATTATCAAACCAGGTATTCCGGTAGTGATTGGCGAAAGTCACCCGCTGACCGATCCGGTTTTTAAACAGAAAGCCGCAGAAACACAGTCTGAGATTTACTTTGCCGATACCAATGTCAACTATTACAACACCGAAATAGACACCGATTTATTGGGGCATTATCAGCAGAAGAATGCCGTTACGGTGATGCAGGCTGTGGATGTTTTAAAAAGTCAGGGTATTGCACTCGACTATTACAAAGTGGCCACAGCATTGATGAATGTGCGCGGACTCACGCAGTTTAGAGGTCGCTGGGAGATCTTGGGTAAATCACCAAAGATCATTGCCGATACCGGACACAATGCGCATGGATTGAGTTTGGTGATGACACAGTTAAAGCAAGAAAAATACGAGCAATTGCACATGGTATTTGGCATGGTACGCGATAAAGACAGAAGTGAAGTATTGGATTTACTGCCGAAAGACGCCATCTACTACTTTACCAAAGCGGCTTTACCTCGATCATTACCACCTGAAGAATTGCAAGCCGAGTGTGCGGCCTACGGTTTAAAAGGCAGCTGTTATAGCGATGTGGCCACAGCACTTGCAGCCGCAAAACAGGCAGCCAGAGCAACTGATTTGATATTTATTGGAGGCAGTACCTTTGTTGTAGCAGAAGCGATATGAATACCGAGAAGCGATTGATTATATACACCGACGGCGCTGCTTTGGGCAATCCGGGCAAAGGCGGCTATGGTGTGGTGATGCTATGGGGCAATGCCAGAAAAGAGATGGCAGAAGGCTTTGAGCATACCACCAACAACCGCATGGAATTGTTGGCGGTGATTGTCGCTTTAGAAACCATAAAGAAACCCGATATCAGGATCCATATTTATACCGACAGTAAATACGTTTGCGATGCCATAGAAAAAAAATGGGTTTTTGGCTGGCAACGTGCTGGCTGGAAGAATAAGAAGAACGTCGATTTGTGGCAGCGCTTCTTACATGTATACAAAGAACACGATGTACAATTTCATTGGGTAAAAGGACATGCCGGCATTAAAGAAAACGAAGTCTGCGACAAACTGGCTACCGGCATGGCCCAAAATGGTCCCTGGAAAAAAGACCATGGCTATATGGAGATCGTTAAAAACGGTTTGCTATAACTGATCAAGGGCAGACAATATCTTTACATAAAATTAAGCAACATTTAATACCTTTGCCCTTATGTCGAGAGAGCAATGGCTGCTGGCGATAACGCTGCCGGTATACATCATTTTTATTGTTTCCGAAATTTACATTGGCAGGAAAAAGCAATTAAACAATTACAGTTTTAAAGACAGTTTGATCAGTATTTGGTTGGGCCTGGTGGGAGCGGCCTTAGATTACACCCTGAGGTTTGTTACTTTAGGCGTATTAGACTGGTGCAATGCCCATGCTATTTATCAACCCGATTTGCTGAGCTATTATCCGGTAGCTGCTTGGTTGTTGGTATTTTTGGCTCAGGATTTTTGTTTTTACTGGTTGCACCGATCAGAGCATTACAGCAGAGTGTTGTGGGCGGTTCACAGCAACCACCACAGCAGTGAGAAATACAATTTCACAGTGGCATTGAGGTCGTCGACCTTACAACCCTTGTACAGATTTTTATTTTACATACCCGTAGCCTTTTTAGGCTTCGACGGCTTGACGATCATGTTTATGTATGCCGTCAACCAGTTTTACCAATTTTTCCTGCATACCGAAGTGATAGGTTTTATGCCGAAGTGGTATGAAGCCATCTTTGTAACCCCATCGCATCACAGAGTGCACCATGCCAGCAATGTTGCTTATCTGGACAAGAACATGGGTCAGGTTTTAATTATATGGGACAAGCTGTTTGGCACATTTGAAAAAGAAACAGAAGCGCCGAAGTATGGATTAACCACCAATTTGGGCACCTTTCATCCTTTGAAAGTGATATTCAATGAATGGCAGAAGATCATCAAAGACCTGGGCAAACCCGGTCCACTGAGTCAGAAATTCAAGTATTTGTTCAAAGCTCCGGGTTGGAGTCATGATGGCAGCAGCAAGACCAGCGAAGAGTTGAGAAAAGCCATGAGAGAGAAATAAAAAAAGCCCCGACGGACATCGGGGCTTTTGTATTGATAGAGAATAATTTTATTGTTCTTTTTGTAAAGCGAGCACCACTTTAGCGCCTTGTTTATTGGCGATGCTCACCATTTCCATGACCCTTTCATACTGAACAGTTTTATCGGCGTGGATACTCACAGGCGCGGTATTGTCTTTAGCCAATTGAGCGGCAAGGACAGCGGGCACCTGTTCGTAGGTGAGACCGCGCACATCGTTAACAGCGTATTCGCCCTCGGCGTTGAGTTGCATTCTGATTGGTTTTACCGGCAAGTGTTGATCATCGACACCTTTAGGCAAAACAATTTTCAGGATAGGCTCTGGGGACACCGTTGAAGTCAGAATGAAAAAAATCAGCAACATGAAGATAATGTCTGTCATAGCAGACAAACTAAATTCAGTTGAAACTCTACTTTTTCTTCTAATAGCCATAATCGTATAGTTTAGAGATTAAGCTGGTTGTTGCAGAATATCGATGAATTCGAGTTTATGGGCTTCCATTTTGTTAGCCACACGGTCGATTTTCAGCATGAGTAAGTGGTAGCTGGCGAAAGCGAAGATACCGAGGAGCAGACCCGCGGCACTGGATACCATTTTAACATAGAGACCACCAGAGATGATATCGATTTGGATGCTGTTAGCCAAAGAGATTTTATAGAACATTTGGATCACCCCGAAGATGGTCCCCAAGAAACCGAACATTGGCGCCAAACCAGCGATGGTAGACAAGAAGCCAAGGTTTTTCTCGAGTTTATATACTTCCATAACACCCACATTTTCGACAGCAGATTCGATATCGTGAATTGGTTTACCGATACGTGACACACCCTTCTCAATCATTTTAGCGATTGGCGAATCGGTACGTTTGCAGAGCGTATCAGCACCCATGATGTTATCGTTGAGCACCATGTCTTTGATGTTCATCATAAAGGTAGGGTCTATTTTAGACGCCTTCTGAATGGTTAACCATCTTTCGATAGCCAGATAAATAGAGGCAACAAACATGATACCGATTGGAATCATGACTACCCCACCCTTTGCGGCCAGTTGCCACAGGTTGTCTGGCATTGCAGAATCGGCGGCATTGGCGGTGCCTGCTGCGGCTGCTGTATCATTGACAGCTTGTAAAAAAATAGATAATAACATTTTTATTGAGCGATTTTAATATCTTATGATGCAAAAATAGGTGTTAAAGGATGGAAACTGATGCGCATCACCAAGGCAGTATCCACAAAGCATCTGAACAACTTAAAGGATGTGAAGTTCTGATGAGAAAATTGTTATGGCGAATTTGACAAAATACTGTCAAGCATCCAGAGACCCTTTTATTTTGTAGGTCTTCGTGGCACTTGAGGCGATTTAACCAAAACGAAATGAGGGCGTAACCAACGCGATGTTACTCTGTCAATTTTACTGTACACCAATAGAATTAATGCAACTGAAACAGGCCAAAAAATGATGGCAGGGATGAAACTTGAAAACATATTAGTAAATTAACGATAGAGACTTGAATTTATTTTGAGCGACTAGTAAGTTTTGCGTACTTTTGCGGCCAATCATGTGGAATGCCATTTCAACCTTTTGTATAAGGAACAGATTTCTGCTTTTAGTGTTGCTGGGCTTGATGACCGTAGTGTTTGGATACTACGCCACCAAGGTGAAGATGACCTATGACAATGCAAAGATTATCCCTCAAGACGATCCGGATTATTTGGATTATGTCAAATTTAAAGATAAGTTTGGTGAAGATGGCAATGTTTTGGTCATCGGTGTGCAAAGCGAAAAATTGTTTGAACTCAACTTTTTCAACGATTGGTATAAACTGAGTGACGACATCGAAAAGACCGAAGGTGTAGAGAAAGTTATCTCTATCTCTAAAGCCTACCACCTGGTTAGAAACGATTCGATCAGACGTTTGGAGTTCAAGCCTGTGGTAACCTCTAAAGTGGGTACTCAGGTAGAACTGGATTCTATCAAAGATCTGATTAATTCACTAAAATTCTATCAGGGCATTCTTTATAATCCCGATAGCAATGTTACTTTAATTGCAGTTACCCTCAAGAAAAAAGAACTCGATAGCAAAGCCAGAATTCCATTGGTAAAAAGCATTGAAGCCAGAGCCAGAGCTTTTGGTAAACAATACGGTTGCAACATCCACATATCGGGACTGCCTTATGTGAGAACCATTATGAGCTCGAAAGTGGCCGACGAGATTCAGATCTTCACCTATCTGTCGATGCTGATCACCATTATCTTCATTTTTATTTTCTTTAGATTCATCAGTGCAGTGATATTGTCACTGGTGGTGGTGATCATTGGTGTGGTAGCCACGCTTGGCTGTCTGGCCATGCTGGATTACAAGATTACCTTACTAACCGGTATTTTGCCGCCATTGATGGTCATTATCGGCATTCAGAACTGTATTTATTTACTAAACGTTTACCATCAGGAATATACCAAGCACCGCAACAAGATGAAGGCCATTACCCGTTTGATCTCTAAAAACGGATTGCCATTGTTCTTAACCAACGTTACCACTGCAGTTGGTTTTATGGTGTTCAGTTTCTCCGGCAGTGCCATGTTGGATCAGTTCTCAGTTGTGTCAGGCATCATCATCATGTTGGTGTATGTGGTATCGCTGGTGTTCATTCCAATTGTATACAGTTATTTGCCACCACCAAAACCGCAACATACCAAACACCTCGACAGCAAGCGTCTGAACAAGGTGATGGAGATTTGCAATTATTGGGTGTATAACAGAAGACGTTTGATATATGGCATCACAGCGGTATTGCTAATCGTATCTTTGTATGGATCCACAAAAGTGCAGAACTTAGGATATGTGGTAGACGATTTGCCAGCTGACGATCCGGTAAAAGTGGATTTGGATTTCTTTGAGCGCACCTTAAAAGGCACCCTGCCATTTGAGATCGTGATAGACACCAAAGCCGATGGCGGTGTTAAAGACTATGCCACACTTCAGAAATTGAATCGCCTGGAGAAAGAGTTGTACAAGTTCCCTGAATTCTCTAAACCATTGTCTATCGCCGATGTGTTGAAATTTGCCAACCAGGGCATGAACGATGGCGATGAGTCTTACTTCATTGTTCCGAATGTGGTAGACATTTCTAATATTGTAGATTATCTGCCGCAGCAAGATTATAAGAAGAGCATTGTAAAATCGATGGTAGACAGCAACTACCGACTGGCGCGTATCAGCGTGCAAATGGCGGATATCGGTTCTCAGAAGATGAAAGACCTGACCCACAGAGTGCAGAACAAACTGGATTCTATTTTCCCTAAAGACCAATACAGCGTTAAGATTACAGGCACCAGTGCCATCTTCTTAAAAGGCAACGATTACCTCATCGAGAATCTGATACAAAGTATGGTATCGGCCCTGATCATCATTTCTGTGATGATGGCATTCTTGTTCCTTAGCTGGAGAATGGTATTGATTTCGTTGATACCGAATATTATTCCATTGATCATGACATTTGGCATCATGGGTTTCTTTGGCATCCGCTTAAAGCCATCTACCATCATCATCTTCAGTATTGCATATGGCATTGTGGTGGATTTCACCATCCATTATCTGGCCAAATACAGACACTCTTTAAAGAAACACAACTGGGATATGAGCAAAGCAATTCCTGAGAGTTTGATGGAAGCGGGTCCGAGTATTATTTACACCGCCATTGCGTTATTTGCAGGTTTTATCATCTTTGCAGCCTCTAACTTTGGTGGCACTGTAGTGTTGGGTGTACTGACCTCCATTGCTTTGATCTTTGGTATGTTTATGAACTTAATTTTGCTGCCAAGTATCTTATTGTCTCTGGAGAAGAGCATCAATGCCAAAGAGGAATTGGGTGCTACATTGATAGAAATAGATCCGGAAGACGAGGAAGATTAATTGTCCATTTGATCATTTACACTCAGGTCGATTCAAGTAACTCAATCGACAACAGAGTAAAAGGCAACTGCAGATCACGCAAGCAAAGGCTTATCAATTAGTATAACAACAAAAAAGGGCATTGTTATCAATGCCCTTTTTTCGTATATAAGGTTTTGATGATTATTCTTTGTCTTCGTTACCAGGGTGGAGTTTACTGTGTTTACGACTGTAGAGGAAGTAAACCAGTATACCCAGGACACCCCAGATGATGAAGGCATACCAGGTACCGATACGCACTTGCGACATCAGGGCCAGATTGGCGATGACACCTAAAGAGGCTACTACAGGCAAATAAGGTGTTTTATAAGGACGATCGAGATTAGGTTCTCTCACTCTGAGGATCCATACAGCGATACAGACCATAGAGAAGGCTAAGAGCGTACCCATGCTGCACATTTCGGATACTTTATCAATTGGCGTTAAAGCGGCCACGATGGCAATGATAACACCAATAAAGACAGTTGATCTGAAAGGCGTTTTGAATTTAGGGTGTAACTGACCAAAGAGTTTTCTTGGCAATAAACCATCTTTGGACATACCCAGGAAGATACGCGTCTGACCTAACATCATTACCATCATAACAGAAGTTAAACCCGCCACAGCGGCAATGGTAATGAGGTATACGGCCCAAGGCTGACCGATGGAAGCGAATGCCGAAGCCACCGGTGCTTTTGTATCCAGCACATCATAGCGTTGCATACCGGTTAGAACCAAAGAGACCAGGATATACAACAAGGTACAAATCATCAAAGACATCACGATGGCAAAAGGCACATCCTTTTTTGGGTTAATGGCCTCTCCTGCTTGAGTTGACACCGCATCGAAACCGATGTAGGCAAAGAACACAATGGAAGCAGCGGTACCGATACCACCCCAACCGAAGTGACCAACACCTTTAGCATCGACGATGCGTTCTGGAATAAAAGGAAACCAGTTATTGGTATCGATGTAGAAAGCACCCATGATGATGACGAACAGCACTACAGCCACTTTAATGATCACGATAAGGTTATTGGTTTTAGCAGCTTCTTTGATACCTTTTACCAAGATATAAGTAACAATGATGGTGATGAGTACAGCAGGCAGGTTAAAGGCAAAGCTAAAACCAAACAATTGCGGCAACTCAATACTGGAGTAATGGGCTTGCAGGTCGGCCAGGGTATGATCTTTAACAGATTTAGACACATCTTCCAGTGTTTTCCAATGAGCAAAGTAGGTTTCTTCAATACCCATTTTAAGCGCTTGCGCTTTGAGGGTAATAAAGTCGGCAGAGCTTGCCATCAAATTTGAAATCTTGGTCATAACCTCGGCATTGTGGAGCTTTTCTGAGGCTGTCACCGGGTCGTTGGCCATCCACAGCGGTAAACGAATTCCGAAGAGACCTAAGAGTTTTTCGAAGTAACCCGACCAGGATACTGCAACTGTCGTAGCACCCATCATGTATTCGAGCACCAGGTTCCATCCGATGAACCAGGCGAACAACTCACCTACTGTACCGTAAGAGTATGCGTAAGCAGAGCCTTCTACCGGGAGGATAGATGAGAATTCGGCATAACATAAAGCAGCGAAAGTACAGGCGATACCGGCTAGAATGAAAGAGATCGCCAAAGCTGGTCCCGCATAATCGTGTGCAGCAATACCGGTTAAAGTAAAGATACCACCGCCGATGATGGCGCCGATACCCAGGGAGGTCAATCCCCATTTGGTTAATACTCTGTTGAGTTCACTTTTTTTTGCATCTGCATGGAATGCATCGATTGGTTTCCTTCTCCAAACTGACATTTGTAAATATATTTATCTTTCAAAAATATAGAATTTGCATAAAGCCACCTAATCTGAAATTGAAATAAATCGGCGCTTTAGGAAAATTTATCTCAAAAAAAAAGGCCCTGCTGATGCAGAGCCTTTTCTTAAATATGCTTATTGTTTATTTAATAACGGATTTATCGTTTTTAAACAAGTCGAGTACGATTGGAGAAGCGATGAAGATGGTTGAGTAACTACCCATTACCACACCGATTAACAAGGCTAAAGAGAAACCTTTCAGAGCCGCACCACCGAATAATAAGAGAACGAGTACTACCACGAATACCGTTACGGAAGTCATGATGGTTCTTGATAAAGTTTGGTTGATAGCGATGTTGATCAGTTTACCTTTATCATGTTCGGATCTGTACTCATTGAAGTTTTCTCTGATACGGTCGAAGATTACCACTGTATCGTTGATAGAGTAACCAATGATGGTTAAGATAGCACCTATAAAGTTCTGGTCGATTTCTAAAGCAAATGGTACGATACCATCTAACAGAGCGAAGATGGCGAATACCATCAGAACGTCGTGGATCAATGCGATGATTGCACCCACAGAGAAACCGAAGTTTTTGAATCGGATGAAGATGTAAATGAATATGGCAACGATTGAGAAAATTACTACCCACATAGATTTGGTTCTGATGTTTTGGGCAATGGTTGGTCCCACTTCCGAACTACTCAAGATACTTTTCTTAGTCGCTTTATATGGCTCCAGAGCTTTGATCACATCGTCTTCGATGCTATCGGCACTCATGTTAGCTTCGTTGATTCTGTATGTAGTAACGATTTTATAACGACCGTCAGTACCAATGGTTTTCACCTCGTTGCTACTTCCAGCTAAGTTTTTATCTAAGGTAGCTTTGATGGCCTCGGCAGTGATGCCTTTGTCCAACTGCATTTGGTAACCGTAACCACCTTTGAAATCGATACCGGTACTCAAACCACCTTTGCTGATCAATACACCGAAACCGATGATGATAATAGAGGCAGATAATAAGTAGTAACGTTTACGTTTGGTGATGAAATCGAACTTAGCATTGATGAGTAAGTTCTCAGAGAATTTATTTGAGAAAGACACTGATTTACCTTTGTTCAATCTTCTTTCGATCAGCAATCTGGTGATGAAGATAGAGGTAAACAAAGACGTGATGATACCGATGATCAGAGTGATGGCGAAACCGTAAACCGGACCAGCACCAACGAAGGTCATGATAATGGCCGCGATCAAAGTCGTTAAGTTACCATCGATGATAGAAGACAAAGCCGCAGTGAAACCCTGCTTAACAGAAGTTTTAAGCACCATGCCTTTTCTGAGTTCTTCTTTGATACGTTCGTAGATCAGTACGTTTGCGTCTACCGCCATACCGATGGTTAACACGATACCAGCGATACCAGGTAAAGTTAAAGCTGCACCGTAAGAAGCGAGGATACCGATGAGGAAGAATAAGTTAGCGAATACAGCCACTGTAGCGATAGCACCACCTCTGTTGTAGTAAAGCAACATCAGCACAAGTACCACTAAGAATCCAACGAACATAGAGTTCATACCCATGCGGATAGACTCCTGACCGAGTGTTGGTCCTACTACGTCTTCTGCTACAATATTAGCTGGAGCTGGTAATTTACCCGCTTTTAATACATTGGCTAAGTCGCTGGCCTCTTCAACTGAGAAGCTACCACTGATAGAAGAGTTACCGCTAGGAATTTCTTCGTTAACACGTGGTGCAGAGAATACTTTATTATCGAGCACGATAGCGATGAAGTCGTTATTGATAGCCGCTTTCTTGGTTAGGTTTTTCCAGTCTCTTGCAGCAGATTGGGTCATGCTCATAGACACTTCTACCTGACCGGTGTTTTGGTTATTGGTAGCGAATGCATCAGCGATGATGTTTTCTTCGCCACTACCCATAGCCGCTTTATCGTCTTTAGACGCTTTTAAAGCGTATAAGTAGTAGATTGGTCTGTCTTCGCTTTCAGGCTTGGCGCTCCAGGCGAATCTAACATCAGCAGGAATGGCTTTTTTAACCGCCTCATCTTCCAGCATCTTGTTAATTTTGGTCATAGACTCTTTTGCAGCCATAGCCAACACGCTACTTTCAGCGATGTTACCTTTGTTATCTTGCATTGGCACTAAGCCTGCTTCAGCAAAAGGGAATTTTGAAGAGTCTTTAGCAGCAATTTCTTTATCAAAGGCTTTCTTAGCACTGTCGCGATCTGTAGAATCGGCCAAAGCCAGGATGTTTTTTAATTTGGTAGAATCTTCAACGCTAAGACCTTTGTTCAGCTTTAATTTCTGAGCATAGGCATTGTTCATTGGCGTATAGATTCTGGTGTAACCTTCGAAACGGTTTTTAGGGTTATTACCGTATACTTCCCAGAATTCTAAGCGAGCGCTTTGCTCTAATAAAGTTCTGATACGTTTAGGATTGTCAACACCTGGTAATTCAACAGAGATTCTGCCGCCTTCCATTTCCTGAATGGTAGGTTGAGAGATATTACCGGCGTTCAAACGAGCTTCGATTACCTGTCTTGTGTTATCAGCTTTATCGTTTAATTCGTTTTTCAGGTAAGCAATGACATCATTTTCAGACGAACCCATGGTCAGACGTTTGTTGTCTTTGTTGGTGAACAGAGACAGCAAAGGACGGGTTGGAGCAGTTTCTTTGAATTTCTTTACGAAGATATCGATGAAATCGCCACCACTTTTTTGGTAGTCGGCCTGAGCCATTTCGATGGCTTTGTTGAGATCTTTGTCTTTACCGTTAGGACCGGCAAGGGTTCTCACCACTTCACCTTTGTTCACTTCAAGGACAACGTTCATACCACCTTGTAAGTCTAATCCCAATTTCAACTCAGCGTCTTTGCACTGGAAGTAGTCTTTTTTAGCGATGAAGATATCCAATAATGGTTTTCTTCCTAATGAGTCGACGTATGTTCTGTATTTCTCAGCATCATACACACCATTTTTAGTTGCGAAAGCTTTGGCTTTGGCCTCAAAACTTCTGGCCATCCAGGTAAAAGACAACTGATAAATGCACGTCAGCACAAATACCACTGCGAAGAAAATTACTAACCCTTTATTTTTCATTTTGTTACGTTAATTCAATTTTATATGAAGGGTGCAAAAATAACAATTTAAAGCAAAAAACCATAAGTCGCGCCCCTATACAGCAAAACAAATCCGCAATATTTTCAACATTTTTAGCATTTTTAGGGAAAAGCCAAATGTTAACGAGCAATTTATGACAGAAATTTTACTTTTAAATGTGCACTAAGCTTGCCTTTAAGGCATAAAAAAAGGCTGTCATTTTCTGACAGCCTTTTCAATATTTTACATCCGATTATTTGATTTTGGAGATGGCATCTTTCGCTTCAGCGTTTTCCGGATCGATGCTCAGCACTTTCTCGAAATTGGTTTTGGCGCTTGCATTGTCTTTGTTATGAAGAGCGATAAAGCCAAGGTAATTGTAGGCAGTAATCAGATTGGCTTTGTTTTTATTAACATCAGAAGAAGCAATCTCGATGAATTTGGTGTAGAATGGCGAGCTTAAGCCTTTAGGATTTTTGGTATCATCCAATCTCAACTGACAGTTGGCTCTCCACAGGTAACCATCCGGTGCTTTAGGTTGCATGATGATGAATGTTGCGAAATTAGTATCCGCATTCACATATTCTTTACATGCGTAGTAAGCACGACCAAGGTAGTAGTAATCCAGTGAAGAAGCTAATTTTTCCATTTTTACTCTTTTATTCAGAATAAGAACAGCATCTCCATAGCGTTTGAAGTTGAATAAAGTTTTACCAAATTCAGAGTATACATCTGCGTTCAGAGAGTCTTTGTTGATGGCGGTTTTGTAGGCGTTAATCGCTTTTGTGGTATCACCATTAGAGGCATAGATTTTACCGGCATAGGTATAGTCCAAACCATTGATTTTATCCGCTGGGGTATACTTAAAGTATTTGTCCAGGTATGTTAAGGCTTGTTTGCTTTTCTTTAATTCCTGATAAGAGAAAGCCAGGATTTTCAGGTATACGCCATTGGTGGAATCGACTTTGTAGAAGCCATTCACTTCGTCGATGGTTTTTTGGTACTCTTTTAACTGGAAGAGGAAACCACTGTAGGTCATTTTAGCTTTGCTATCGTTGTAGTTCAGTTCGATGTACTTTTTAAATTCGGCAGAAGCTCTGTCATAATTTTTATTGATATAGTAAAGTTCGCCCAGTTCTTTGTGCACGATGCTATAACTTGGATCTACCCTATTGGCTCTTTCAAGGTATTTGATGGCCATATCGTAGTTTTTAGCAGAGTAGTACAATCTACCAACACGGATATTCGCCAGAACGTGGTTAGAATCCACCATGGTAACATCTTCGTAAGTAGACATGGCTTTACCACCTTGGTTCAGATCCAGGTACATATCACCCAGAACGAGGGTATAGTATTTATTTTCAGTGAGCGTAGCCGCTTCTTTAACAAAATCGATATAAGCAGATACATTCACCGGGTTTGGGCGGTAGGCTAACTGACCAACTTGGAAGAGCACTTCAGCATCTTTTCTTTTAGAAACAGATAGGGCTTTCTCGGCTATGGCTTTGGCAGCATCATCAGAACCACCGTTCATCAAACTTAATTTGGCTTTGGCAACGGAGGACAGGGCACTTGAGCCCGTTTCAGCAATTGAATAATAGTATTTGGCAGAATCGATTACACCATCTTTCAGGTATACATTACCCAGGTAGAAAGCTGCATCTAAATTTTTAGTGGTAGAATAGATTTTTAGCAATTCGATTTTTGCTTTAACGAGGTTTTCTTTTTGAATTTCTTTGATGGCATTATCCAGCGATTGCGCTTTAGCAGCGTTGATGAAGAGGACAAATGCGATAATAACAAGTAACTTTTTCATGTGCTTATGGTTTAATTATAACTTCTCTTCCGGGAAATACAGCGGGACTGAGTCCGCATTTAAGTATTAACCTTTGAGCTTTTGATTTAAATAGGAAGTTTACAAAATTGGTGCCTGATTTTTTCTCCATGTTGCAATTCACCAAAACGATGGGTGAAATCATCGGATATTCTTTGGTGCTTATCGATGATTGGGTTGGCAAAGTGGTGGTAATTTTTCCGGTACTATCAGGCGCAGTCACCGGTAAAACTTTAAGATCTTTTAGGAAAGTTGCGGTAGAATCCGATTCTACATCAGAGATGTAGGAGAACGGAATCATGGCAATAGCTTTGGGGTTGGTTCTGAGGTAGGCCATAAGTTCTTCTACCGATTTTGCGGCGAAGAGTTTGGAGAGCTGAGCGGCATTCAGATTAAAATGGTTTTTGAGAAAAGTTTTCGCTTGGGCATTGCTATTTTCGATACCCAGCGTGTAGGTATTATCCGATTGGCCTTTCAGGAAGCGTTCGAGGTCGTTGGCCTCTAGCGTCTCATAAAAAGAAAGATCAGAGGTAATGAAGGCGTAGGCATCGTAGGCAAACACGTATTGTTTCGGTTTAAAGTTCTCGCGACTGGTAAGCACTTTGATTTCCTGTTCGGTGAGCATACGGTGGAGGACAGCCAGCGAGATGGTATTGTCGAGGAGACCTTTGATGATGGCGTCTTCGTTGAGGAAAGTGGGATTGAATCTCGGAAACTTGTAGATGTTTTCGAAGGCTTTGATTTCTTCTTGTACAATGACACGGGCACTGGAGTCGGCCCAGATGGCGATGGTATCAATTTCAGCTTCGGTAGTTTTAGAAGCATCAGCAGGGTTTGGAGAGCAAGCTGAGCAAGCGAGTAAAACAGCGACAGTCAGGAAACTGAGAGCTTTAGTCTTCACTTTTAAGTTCGTTTTTAAAATCCTGGTAGGTTCTGATCATACGGTAGGCACCGTATAGAAACATGGCTATGCTCATAGCGCTCTTTATTGAATCGTCTGCCATTCTGAGGTTATCACTCAGATAGAACAAGATGGCGATTACAATAAAGAGCACATACAGAGCAAATTTAAAGATGTATGAAGGGTATTGAATGAGCGATTTCAGGAAGTCCATTCAATCTTATTCTTCGAAGTCGAAAGTAATTGGAATACGGCAAGGTGCTTTAACGGATCTACCTTTAACTTTAGCAGGTTTGAAACGGTTATTACATTTTCTTACCACACGAACAGCCTCAGCATCCAGTTCTTTATCACCTGATGAGTTAAGGACACTAACGTCTATCACTTTACCATCGATGGTGACGATGAAGTACACCTGCACTACACCGGAGATACCCAGAGATTTAGGACCTTCAGGGTATTCGAGGTTTTCTTCCAGGAAGGCAGTAAGCGCAGCCTGACCACCGATAAATTCGGCTTGTTGATCCACCTCGGTATAGGTTTTATTCGGGTCGATTACATCACCGGTACCCAGGTCAGGGTCGACGATTACAGGTTCGGCATCCGGATTACCTTCAATTTTCTTATCACCGATTTCTTTGTCTTTCAGATCATCCACGGTTGGCGGCGGATCCTGGTCGGCTTCTTTTTCATCAACAGCCAACATTTCGAGGAATTTTTCAGTTGGACGTTGCACTTCTACCGGTTCTGGTGGCGGAGGTGGCGGCGTTTCTTCCTCTTTAATAGAAGGCGGTTGAATCAGTTCCACGATGGTGGTATCGACTTTATCTTCTTCTTCCTTATCAAACAGACCAAGGTTATTGGCAATTTTAGGAGAATAGAGTGCGAAGACGAAAATACCGATGCTAAGCGCAAGCGCTTTCAGCAGGTGTTTTTCGTAAACAGTTCGGAGATCAAATGCACCATAGCCTTTGTTTCTGTTGTCAAAAACAATTTCGTCCATGGTTTGATTGAAGAAATTTTTGTTACTGTCCATTGTACTTGAATTTTTTAGTTAATACACATTAGGTTTAAAAGGTAAACAGGCGATACATTATTTTGCTACTTTGGAATCTCCTCCGTTTTTGATGGCTTCAAGTTCGATAGGTTGGATATCCTGAATAGAATAGCGTTTCACGTCGGTGATTTCCATTTCATCCAAAGCATCTACCATACCTTTATAGTTGGCATCATCGGTGGTTTTAATAATACAGATCATGGTATCTTTACTGCCATAAGTTTTTTGCAACTTATTTTGTTTCCAGTAAATGATATCTCTGATACCTTTTTCGCTTGCGAAGACAGTTCTTTTCAGGTCGGTAGCGGTCATACCCTCATACCACCATACGGTATTGTCTTTATCAAGGATTAGGTTCAGCAGCAGTTTTTCGTTAATTTTTGATTTATTATCCGGAAGTTTCTTAGGCATGTTCAGTTCCATGGCATTGGGTTTATTCAATGTCGTGGTCAACATAAAGAAAGTAATCAGGAGGAAAGCCAAGTCTACCATGGGTGTTAAATCCACCTTGGTTGACAGTTTCTTCGACCGTTTCTTACCATGTTTTTTCTTACTGCCTCCTTCCGAGGTATTTATTTCTGCCATTTTGGGAGTTTCTTATTGTTCTTCTGTGGTTGCGGTTGAATTTGCTTTCTCTGAGCTACCGGAGAGTGTGGTGATCAGATTGAATCTGTTCAGGCCAGCTTTCTCTGTGAGTGCCCAGATAACTTGTTTAACAGCTTTGATATTGCTGTTTTTGTCCCCTTTGATTGCCACTTTCATTGTTGGATCAATATAACGCGCCTGGAATACCCATTCAGCCAATTCACATTGCGTAGAATCCATAGGTATACCATTTTGTTTATAGGCTTTGTATTGAACCGGATTGAGGGCCAGCACACCAGGCAATTCTGCCAGAGAGAAGCCAAACATATCCAGACCTTTGAAAGCCGTCATTTGATCTTTAGTCAGTTTTAATTCAGGGTGCTTCGTGATCATGCGGTTGAGCAGTATTTCTCTTGAACTGGTTTCAGTCAAGCCAAAGTATGCTCTTCCTTCTCTGTCCACCGAAATGGTCATCACATTCTGCAGTTTAATCTGAGAGCGTGAGTTTGGTAAATCGATTGGAACCGCCTCAGGTGGTCTGAACTTCGAAGTCAGCATGAAAAACGTCAGCAACAGGAACGACACGTCGCACATGGCGGTCATGTCAATCGAGGTACTTTTACGTGGAACTTTAATTTTAGGCATAGGTCAATGTTATTACCGGGTCCTTAAAATTATTTCTTTTTTGAAGCGAAAGTCTGTGAAATACTGAAACCTATTTCGTCGATACCATATGTTAATTTGTCAATCATATTGGTGAAGACGTTATAGAAAATGATAGCAACAGCTGAAGTACCGATACCGATAGCAGTATTGATCAAAGCCTCAGAGATACCTGCAGACAAGGCAGCTGGGTCAGGTGAACCTGAAGTCGCCAAAGCAGAGAACGCTTTGATCATACCGATTACCGTACCTAACAGACCCACAAGTGTGGCAACTGAAGCGATGGTAGCCAGGATAGATAAGTTTTTCTCTAACATTGGAAGCTCTAATGAAGTAGCTTCTTCCTGTTCTTTTTGAATGGCCAATACTTTTTGCTCTTTTTCTAACTCAGTATCGTTTTCCATTTCAACATATTTATGTAAAGCGGCGTTTACAACATTAGCAACAGAACCTTTTTGTTTGTCGCATTCTGCGATAGCAGCTTTCACATCACCATTGTTCAGGTGTGTTTTAACTTTTTGTAAGAAGCTTTCTAAACTGCCTTTACCTTTAGCTCTCAAGATGGTTAACAAACGCTCTATTACTACAGTGAATACGGTTAAAAACAGAGACATCAGAATTGGTACAATCACACCACCTTCGTGGATGATCGCGAAGAAGTTACCTTCTTTCGGAGAATGGTCTGCGTTGAAATTGTCCGGATCACCGAATACGTAAATGTAAAGCAGGATGGAAACAACTAGTGCGAGGGGGATAGTTAAGATACTTACCCAGTTCGTAGATTTTTTTGAATGTGCTTGGCTCATTTAATTGTATGAAATTAGTTAAGGTTGCAAAAGTATTATTATTTTTCTTCCAAACGAAATTTTTTCGATTAATTCTGTATGAACCCAAAATGAATTTAATGTGAAGTGAATTCGTTGTAACAAAAAAGTTAAACCCTTGCAAATACTTACTTTATTCATAAATTACGCTAAAAACACTTGTGATTAAATCACTTTTTTCCTTACGGATGTCCTCTAAAAAATTACACGTTTTTCTCTCTAACGGGTGTGCTTTTCTCTTTATTACGCCCGTCTAATTTTTATGACAAAAAAAAGACAATTGAACCTGTTTCTGTCCAATTGTCTTTCTCGTATTTCAATCCCTGATTATGGGAATTTTGGGAACTTTTTGAAGTCGGGTTTGCGCTTCTCTACAAAAGCATTTCTGCCTTCCTGGGCTTCGTCGGTGAAGTAATACAGCAAGGTGGCGCTGCCTGCCAATTCTTGTATGCCGGCCTGTCCATCCAGCTCTGCATTCAATCCGTACTTGATCATTCTCAGGGCTATCGGACTCATCAGCATCATCTCGTGGCACCATTTTACCACTTCATCTTCTAACTGATCTTGCGGCACCACGGCGTTTACCAGTCCCATATCCAAAGCTTCCTGTGCCGAATACTGTCTGCACAGGAACCAGATTTCTCTGGCTTTCTTCTGTCCTACTATTCGGGCCAGGTACGAACTTCCAAAGCCACCGTCGAAACTACCTACTCTTGGTCCGGTTTGACCGAATCTGGCATTCTCACTGGCGATACTTAAGTCGCACACTACATGCAACACATGCCCGCCGCCAATGGCAAATCCGTTGACCATGGCCACCACTGGCTTAGGTAGGGAGCGAATTCTTCTCTGAAGATCCAAAACATTCAGTCGCGGTACGCCATGCTCGTCTTTGTAACCACCTATGGTTTTGATGTTCTGGTCGCCGCCGCTGCAAAAGGCATCAGGACCCGCACCGGTGAGTACCACTACCTGAATATCCGGATGCTCTCTGGCGTAATCCATGGCATCTATCATTTCCATATTGGTTTTAGGTGTAAAGGCGTTGCGGTATCTTGGCCTGTTAATAGTAATTTTGGCAATGCCCTCAAAATACTCGAACAGTATTTCGTCGTAGGTCTTAATTGTTTGCCATGCTCTTTGACTCATATCTTATGGTTTTTGAATTGTTTAAATTGTTTTGCGTTGGTATCGGCGTTTGTTCTGATCTCCAGCACAGCGGCCTGTTTTGTTTGTAATAATTGGTCAAATTCACTGCTTAACGCATCGGTACTGTCTGCTTTCAGGTACTGTAATCCGTATGCTTCGCTGAGTGCTTTGATTTGTATGTTTTGGGGCGTAAAGACGAAGGGTTGTAGTTCGGGCATTTTATCCGGACCATCCAAAATTTTGAAGATACCTCCTCCCCCATTGTTCATCACCACCACTTTAAAATTAGCGGGTACTGTATGGACAAAATAGGCGTTGATATCGTATAGAAAAGCGAGGTCGCCACTCAGCAATACATGTTGATGTTCCTGATCTGCCATGGCCATGCCTAATGCCGTGCTGCTGCATCCGTCTATTCCACTGACACCGCGGTTACAATACACTTTGATGGATGGATGTAAATATTGGGCCATATAAGCGGCGTTGCGCACCGACATGCTGTTGGATACATGTAAAACAGCCGTTTCCGGAATTTGTTTGAGAATCTGAGCAACTGCACTTAACTCGGTAAAGTCATCCACCTGCCAGTCGACTTCCAGCTGCGATTGGGACAGTTTTTCCCATTGCGACAAATAGTCAGATGCATGATGATGCGCCTGAGCATTGTACCATTTAAAGAAAGTTTCTTGTGACAGTGTTATCGTTTGCGGTTCTGAAAAGAAAGTATCGGCACAATAGCCGCTCCTATCGATATGCCAATGCTGTATTTTCTGCTGGCGCAGCAGTTGTTTAAGGGTTTTATTCAGCACCATTTTACCGAAGCTTACAAGCACTTCTGGCAATAGCGCATCTTTATTATCGTGTTGTAACAAGACCGACTCCCAGTTGTGTACTGATTGGAGAGGGCGGCGGTTCGACATAAGATCGGCCAACACCACTACATTGCTTTGCTCTTTCAACGAATCGATTTCGGATGCACTATGATCGGCCCCAAATAAAAACATGGTTTTAGCTTTTTGCAAAGCCTGTTTCAGCGCCTCCGGAATTGCTTCTTCATGCTGCATGGAAACCGATACAGCATCCAGTGCAGGGTATTCAAACTGTTCCTTCACTGCTTCATAGAGCGGCTCTTGCAGTGGCATATTGAGGTGCGCCGGCCCTTGAACCTGCCCATTAGCTGCATCATAGGTATCATAAGCTGCCGATATGAACCACTCACTTAAGTCGGCCTCCTGATGTTCGGGTGTCGAAAAAGAACCTTTAATGTGCTTACCAAAAATATTGGTTTGGTGGATGGTTTGACCGTCCCAACGATCGATCATCTCTGCCGGTCGGTCGGCACTAATAACGATTAAAGGCACCTGCATATAGTAGGCTTCTAACACAGCCGGGTAAAAATTGGCCAAAGCCGAACCACTGGTGCAAACAACCGCAACAGATTGACCACTCTGTTTGGCAATACCCAGCGCTATGAAGGCCGCTGCACGCTCGTCTACTGCCGAATGGCATTGGATTTTACCGAAACGAGCAAAAGCCATGATGATGGGTGCATTGCGACTACCCGGACTGATGACAGCGTGTCTCAGGCCTTTATTGTAGAGCGCAGCCACTACACAATTGATATGGTATTGAAACCTGTTCAAAATTTAAGCATGCAAAAGTACTGTATTCAACTAAAAAACCGCATGATTTCAATTTTTTGCACGGACAATTTATCAACCAACACAAGTCCAAGCCATAAAGTTCATTTTAAGTAAAGCCTTTGTCATTTTTTTATTGATACTCTTAGTTTTAAATATAATTAAGTACCTTTGATGCCCATGCAAATTCTGAGACTTATTTTGCTATCTCTTTTGACAGGTTTCATTTCCCAGGCATATTCACAGGGCAAGATCAATGCGGTTACGGTAGAGTGTTTAGGCAATATCACCAATTTCTCGTACACTCCACCCAGCGGTCGTACTCTCAGCACCATATCATGGAATTTTGGTGATGGTTTTACATCCGGCAATGTAGCGCCAACCCATACTTATGCTAACACAGGCAATTACATGGTAGTTGTTCAAGCCAGTTTTAGCAATGGCAGCAACGCCATCGACAGTCAGGCCATTACCGTTGTTGGCTTACCCAAGCCGGCTTTTTATTTTTTAAAGAGCAGCGACACCTGTTTTCTGAGCAATCAGGTGTGTTTTAAAGACACCAGTTTACCAGCAGTAACTGGACAAACCATTACCAGCAGGATGCTGGTTTGGGGCGATGGCACATTTACAACTAAAACCAATCCATCAAGATTTGACAGCATTTGCCATACGTATGGCGCTCCTGACAGATATACCGTAAAGTTGGAGCTCACCGACAAATATGGGTGCAAGAACAGTGTTAACCTGATCACCAATGTGGTAGAGAACATCAAAACCAATTTTTCTTATACCACTGATTTTGTCAATTGCAGCACCGCCAGAATTTGTTTGAAGAACACCTCCACGCCTGCCACGCCGGGCAATTCGCATTACAAATGGTACATCGATACTTTTAGGGTAGATACAGGTTTTTATTTCAACAATACAATCTGTAGAAACTTTACTACAACCAAATTGATAACAGTTCGTTTGATCGCCAATGCCAATAACTACTGCATAGATACCACTACCAGGCAAGTGCAAATGACGGTAGATTCGTTGCCAACCTATATGAGCTTATTGGATACGGTGAGATGTTTTAGCGACAATTCGCAGAACGAAGCCACCGTTAGAAATGTCAAAAGAGATGACACAAGATGGTATGTAGATGGTGGTATGATTCCATTAGCAAAGTCATCGCAATTGTTTTTCGGCACTAAATCTTATGTTGGCAAACACACAGTGCGTATCGATATAGTGAGGGGCAGTTGCGTGCATTCTGTCTCAGCCTCCTACCGCATCATTGGTCCCATGGCCCAGATGAAATACATAGACCGCAACCAGTGTTTCAGCAACCGGGAGGTGTATTTTTACAATACCACAAAAAATGTCAATCCCAACCACATTAAATTTAAATGGGTACTCGAAGATCCCAGTGGCGAGAATTGCATCAATTACAGAGTAAAAGATCAGAACAAATATCGCAATTGCAATGTGTCCTACGATTGGTGGACCAGGCACAAATATCCTAAAAGTGCAGGCAAGTCGATTGCCTTGTTGATTGTTACCGACACCGTAACAGGCTGTTTTGACACCGCTAAAGCTGAGGTTAATATGAAAGACTGCGCCCCTATTCTTGATCCGGACAGCTTTAAAGTTTGTCAGGGAGAGTTCTTTTACGACAATGTGAAGCCACCCTATCCTAAGAAATTCAGTATAGACAGCGGCAGAACCTGGCGAAATTTTCCGAGTCTTTTAGAAAAACCACTGCGAGGCAAATACGATATCGGATTCATATTTGAGACCTTATTACCAGAGTGGGCCGAAGTGATAGGCGACGACTCCATTAAGATCCACTCAGACACCATGTACTATTACGACACACTGTTCAGAGGACAATATGTGCGCGTGGTGCCACCTCTTGAAGACAGCATTATTGTGACGGCTTACAACGAATGTCGACCATTTAGAGTGACGGTCAAATTCTTGAAAGGCAATTTCAGAAAAGGTGAAAGTTTACAAATTCTATGGGCCGATAAAGACAATTACGACTCTACCTTTACAAGCGACAGACATATTGATTCTATCGTACACATCTATGACTATTCGGGCATCAATGCACCTATTTGGGTGAGCATGACCAATGTCAACGGCTGTATCAGTCGGCGAAAGGTAGAAGTACAGAAAGGCTTTATCATGTCATACAGCACACCTAAATTCGTCAATTGCATCTATGATTCGGTGTGTTTTTACCCAGGCGTTTATTCATATAGAACCAATTCTTTCTGGTCGGGCAACACCCCTAACAACTATGTTCGGTGGGACTTCCCGGATGCGGGTGGCATTAAAAACAAATTCAGTACATGTGTTAGGTTTAACAAAGGCGGCTTATTGCCATTCAGGTTATACATCAATGACTCGTTTGGGTGTAAAGACACCCTAAGAGATTCTGTTTTTGTACAAGATGTTAGAGCCAATATTAAGCAAACGGCCAAGATTGTTTATTGCTCAGAGCTCAAGCAATTTTTTGACTCTTCGGCACATATTAAAAACCCAAAATGGCGTACATTCTATCCAACATTTTATGTTGATAGTATCAAGCGCTATGCCTGGCAGTTTGGCAATGGTACCTTCTCATCCTTGCAAAAAAACCCATTGCAAACACTCAATACATCCATGGATACCATCCCTGCAGCGCACATGGTAGAAACCGTCTCGGGCTGTGTGGATACTATCCGATTTAGCATTAAGGTAGTAGGACCCAAACCGTATTTCAGCATACGCGACACCATTGGTTGTCAATCCTTACAAGCGGTCTTCGACAATTTGTCTAGAAACTGTAAACAATATATCTGGCAGTTTGGCGACTCAGCAAATACCACCCTTCAAAAAGGCGATAAACAACCTGTTAATTTTAATTATACCAAACCTGGTCGTTATTATATTTCACTAGTTGGTATAGACACCGTCTTCAATCCATTTACCAATAAATACCAATCGTGTTTCAATGTCTTTCCGGATAAGTTGTTTCAAAAAGACACACAGCGCACAGTATTGGTATTGCCGCTTAAATCAACCGGTATAGTGGGGCGCGATACCATTTGCATTGGTGATAATATCGTTTTCAGAAGTTTGAGCGATACCGCTTACCGACTGGATGTTTGGCAGTTTGACGACACAGCAGGATTGGATACTTCATATAACAGACAGCAGAGCTACCGTTTCAAAAAAGCCGGTGTCTTTAATGTCAAATTGAATCCGTACTACACAGATGACATCAGAGACCAATGTCGCGACAGTGCCATTAAGCAAGTGCTGGTATTGGGTGTTAAAGCCGCCTTCAATATAGATCCAGCTTCTACCCCACCGCAGTTTATTTTCCATAGCACTTCAACGCCATCTGGTGCGCAACTTAAATGGGATTTCGGGCAGACCGGTGCACCTGGTTCTACAGATAAAGATCCGACCTATAATTATGGGAATGATACCGGACGTTACAATGTTTGTCTGATAGCCACCTTACCATATGGTTGTGCTGATACCACCTGTCAGCTGGTGATTAGCGATTACATCTCCGAATTCAAACTCTACAATGTGATAACACCAGGTGTATTGGATGGCAAAAATGATCAGTTTGATGTTCAAATAGAAGGCGAATCGAGCTACGATTTAAAAATCTACAACCGTTGGGGTGTAATGGTATACAGCTCTAACGAAGATGCTGACAATACAGACAACAAGAACTGGAATGGTAAAGTGATGAATACCGGAGCAGATTGTCCAGCGGGTACTTATTACTACCTGTTTAAATACAGCCTTAAAAATACTGCCAACGATATCAAAACTGTAAGTGGCATCATAACCTTAATCAGGTAAATAAAATTCCTTTAAGTCGCTATTTCCCATAACTTTGTTTCTGCAAATCCAAATCGTTATGAGCAGAAAAAACATAGAAGAGATTTTTGGCGAAAAAGCCGCAAGGATTGAAAAACTGCATAAAATTGTAGAAGATGCTATTAAAGAAGAACAATTGATTGTTCAAAGTTTGATGAACCCACCCAGCGAGCAATTAACAACAGGACAGCGCATATCAGATAAAGTGGCCCAGTTTGGCGGCAGCTGGAAGTTTATTATTGCCTTTGGCGTCGTCTTGTTTAGCTGGATTTTGTTCAATGTGATTGCAGTCGGCGTTTACAGGTTCGACCCCTTCCCATTCATCTTATTAAATCTCATTTTATCGTGTATTGCCGCTATACAGGCTCCTATTATTATGATGAGTCAGAATAGACAGGAAGAAAAAGACCGCAAGCGCAGTGAAAACGATTATATCATCAATTTAAAGGCGGAGATTCAAATCAGGAGTTTGCATCAGAAAATCGATTTGCTGATGGAAGATCAAATTAAAAATTTATTTGACACCCAAGCTAAGCAGTTTGAATTGATGCGCAATATTGAGAGAAAGCTCAATCAACGCAACGAGCATTAGTCGACGAAGAACTCGAAGGTATTCTCCAGCAATTCTTCTAACATTTCTGTGACATCGGTTTCAGGATCAAAAGGATGTTTAGCACCAAAGGTATGATTACCCCCTTCTACTTTAATTAATATCGAATGTTGGATTTGGTTATAAAGGAATTCAGCATGCGCGATATTAACACTTTCGTCCTGATCGCCATGAATAATTAACAAAGGCACCTCCAGCATTTTAGCAGCTTTCTTGAGATCCAGGTTGGATTTGTTGTTTTGGTAATCGTCGTAGAATTGTTTCTTCAATGGTAATTTCTGACCGGTTCTTTTATTCTCGGCATACACCACCCCATTGGCTTCCCATTCTTTAATGGTTTCTGGTCTGAAGAAAGAATCGAATTCAGAGAGCGAAGCCCACAAAGCCAGTTTTTTGATCTTCTTATCTTGCGCAGCTTTGAGGAGGGCGATGCCACCACCGCGACTGTGACCGATGAGGTATATCTCTTTAGGGTTGATATTAAACGTGTCGGCCTGTTCGATGGCATAATTGATGACCTCACCCAGATCATGCAATTCAATTGAATAGTTATTGTTGGCAAAAGCATCCAAATCACTGAGTTCGGTGAGTTGATCGCCTTTAATGCCATTGTGAGAAAAATTGAATTTCAGGAAATTCAGACCCGCCTGAGCAGCCGATTCAGCCACCCAATTAAAATGACCCCAGTCTTTAAAACCTTTAAAGCCATGGCAAAAAATCACCAAAGGCAATGGTGTTTTGCTTTGAGGAAGGGTGATGTCTAAAGTGATAGGAAAATTATTGAATCCTTTAATAGAAAGTTCGTGTTTCTGAATTTTTTTCACGGCACAAAATTACCAGAATATCGTGCTTGAAACAAATTAAATCAGTACTCTGTGATTTGCTTGAGGTGGTGTTCGAGGTGACCGATATAGTCGTACACCAACTCGTGCAAAGGCATCAGTTGGGTAACAGACACACGGCACTGACGCGAAAAAGCCTCATCCGGAATATGTTTCAATGTGGTTACAATTTGCTGATTAAGAGCACGCCAAAGTGCGATCAAATCAGCGTAATTGGCATGACTGTAGGCATTGATTTTGTTCCACTCATTCTGGTCGTAATACACAAACGGCTCATGCTCGTACTGAGTGCGAACGAAACGGTGCAAATTGTTGAGGGCACTGTCTATAAGATGACCGAGGATTTGCTGTCGGTTCCATTTACCGGATTCAGCGTTTCCTGACATGAAATAGGCAGCATCTTTTTGAGATAGAATAGAGGGAATGACATCCACTAATTCTTGAAGGCGGGCGGTAGCAGATTGAATCATACCTCAAAAATAAAAAAAAGCCCGGTAATTTCAACCAGGCTTTTTAAATTTATAGATATGAAACCAGACTTAAGGCATGATATGGATGTTTACTGATGCAGAATCGACATTCGAATTGTGGTCCTCTGCCGCTACTATGACAGTTGCATTGGTGTGGTCAGTAACCTTGCTCACCCAATAAGTGTCTACTTCATAATAGTTCATGTCGTGTACCTCAGGCGCGAATCTGAAGTACTCTATACCGGTGGCATCGTTTTTAATACGCACCAGTAATTCGTGTAAACTGGCATCAGACACTTTGGCGAATAAGCGAACAGTATCGCCAGAATTGTAAACCTTCATTGAAACCGGAGATGAAATCTCAATCACAGGTTTTGCAGTATCGGATGTTGAATGATCGTGGTCGTCGTCTTCTTTATTACAGGATGAGAAAACAGAAATTGCTAAGAAGGCAAGGCCTAAGAATTGGATAGCAGTAGTTTTACGGAAAGGGTTGTTTAGTTGCATTTTATTAAATTTTTAAAGTTATAAATGAGATGAATTTGTAAGCGGAAAGATTCTGTGACCTGTCCCGCATTGATGTTTTGGTGAATGGGATGGTAGTAATTAGCCCCCAGACTAAAGTTTTTATAATAGAGATCGACTCCAGATCCTATCAGCGCTATTTCAGCACCAGTTTTAGATTGTTGGATGGATTTTAATCGATCGGCAGCGGCATTTTCGTAAGTGTATCCTATATGTGGCAAACAACTGAGCTCGTTTAATTTGAACCAGTAGAAAGCCTTTGCCGACCAGTTAAAGCGGTTACCAAATTGATAGGCATTTGGATTAACACCCATCACACGATAAGACGCTTCGTTGAGCAGACCATACATTTGATAGCGCATGGTATAGGAGCCATAAAACTGAAAATCTTTGGTACCTGAACCTGTTTGAAAACCTGCAGATTCAGTGGCATTGAAACTACCGGTATTGAGTTTGCAACCCGCTCCAATCAGTAAAGCCTGTTTGAATTTACTGGTACTTGAATCGCTGGAATTTAAGACAAGAAAGTTGACCAATAGCGATACATCCCCCAAGCCAGATTTTTGGGTGGTTTGGTTTTTAATGGTGCGACTGATGTGGTTGAAAGGCACAAAGCCAAAGACCTGTAAGCGTTGGTGTGGGTACCATCTGCCCCATAATTCGGTGCTGTAAAACGACTCAGAACTCTTTTGAACTTCGGGGTTCAAGAGCGAAGCCGGATGCTGAATGTTAATCGTTTTAACAGACTCACGGAACCCGATAAAATGGGTTCTAAACTTGGGCAAGATGCCGGGACTGCCACTCATGGCACCACCGCCACATACATTACAGGCATTCATAGTTGGTGTTTGTATCAGTAAGACACAAAGCAATAAAAATCGTTGCATAATTATTTAAGTAAAAGGGTAAGTAAACTGCGTGAACAGGCAGAGCACTGGCCATTACCAGAAATAAGATTCCAAACATACAGGCACAAGCCGCAGAATACACTTGTGGCCACCGTTTGACAATAAGAATCTAGAACTACCTCGTTAGATCATACAAGGTGGGCGCCATTGTCCGGTACTATGATCAGTGCCCAGGCGTTTATCTTGACCGAAAGAAAGAATGGCAAGACATGAAATGAAAGATTGGATTGTGTAAGTTTCGGTCACCATAAAATCAGGCACCGAATTTTCTGATATCACTTTGCCGGGAGCATCAGAAGACTGCTGCCCTATTTGCTTGGAGATATAACATTTCCCCTTACAACACATTTCGGGTTTGTCTTTGTTGACACAAAACTCAGCTTCGATGGATTCGACATTTAACGAGTAATACGTTAAGAAGCCGAGCTGCATCAGCGATTGCAGCATCATAACCAGAACCAGCGATATAGAAAATACACTTTTCAAATACGGTACAAAACTAAGGCAAAAGTATTTTAAAGCCTAAGTCGAGTTTTATGCGTTGAATCATAACTGACGAGGGTCATTTTTCCCATTTCAAACTCACCGACACAGCATTGAGTTGCAGGCCCTCGAAGTCGGGGTGGATTTTTTTGATATGCACACGCACAGAAATGGCAAAAGGCCATTTTTGACGGATGGATTCTACGCAACTCCTGGCAATGGATTCGAGCAATTGGGTATCCGAGCACATCGTATTGCGGAGCAAATGGGCCAGTTCGGTATAGTCGAGATAAGCACCGGCACCAAGATCTTCAAGGTGGTAAGCAACAGCCGCAGACACGAGGAAATGGTTGTGTGTCAGCGCCTCAGAAGCATACAAACCTTTGTTGATAAAGAGCTTTAAATCTTCGACAGAAATTGTTCCCGTAATATTTTGCGCCATTTGCGTATTTTTTAGGCTGCAATCAAACTAAAATATTTATTTTTGCAAAAAAAATAAATAGACATGCCGAGCATTAATTACGACGCTTTAAAAGAACAGAACCAAGGAAAGGACAGATACACACAGCCTGACTTTTATCAAATCGATGATCTTTTAACCGAAGAACATATCTTAATCAGAAATTCTGTGCGCGACTGGGTGAAGAGAGAATTGTCTCCAATCATCGAAGAATGTGCTCAGAAAGCAGAGTTCCCGCACCATATCATCAGAGGTTTGGGCGAGATTGGTGCATTTGCACCGCAATTACCGGCTAAGTACGGTTGTGGTGGCATGGACTATATTACATATGGTTTGATCATGCAAGAGTTGGAAAGATGCGACAGTGGTATCCGCTCTACAGCTTCTGTGCAAGGTTCTTTGGTGATGTACCCAATTTACAAATTTGGTTCGGAAGAACAAAAAATGAAATACCTGCCGAAACTGGCTAAAGGCGAATTAATGGGATGTTTCGGATTAACCGAGCCTGATCATGGTTCTAATCCAGGGGGCATGACCACCAACTTTAAAGATATGGGCGACCATTATTTATTGAACGGTGCTAAGATGTGGATCAGCAATGCACCATTCGCAGATATCGCCGTTGTGTGGGCTAAGAACGAAGAAGGTAAAGTAAGAGGATTAATTGTTGAAAGAGGTTACGAAGGTTTCACTACCCCTGAAACACACGGCAAGTGGAGTTTAAGAGCCAGTGCAACCGGCGAACTGGTATTCGACAATGTGAAAGTACCTAAAGAAAATTTATTACCTAACGTAGAAGGTTTAAAAGGTCCGCTTACCTGCCTTAACTCTGCCAGATATGGTATCAGCTGGGGTGCAGTAGGTGCTGCAATGGATTGCTACGATTCGGCTGTAAGATATGCCAAACAAAGAATTCAGTTTGGTAAACCAATTGCCGCTTTCCAGTTACAACAAAAGAAACTGGCTGAGATGTTAACCGAAATCACCAAAGCACAGTTGGTATGCTGGCGCCTTGGCAATCTGATGGACAGTGGTAAAGCAACACCTGCACAAATTAGTTTGGCCAAACGCAACAACGTACAAATCGCCATCGAGATAGCCAGAGAAGCCAGACAAATACACGGCGCTATGGGTATTACCGGCGAATATTCTATCATGCGTCACAGCATGAACCTCGAGAGTGTGATTACTTACGAAGGTACGCACGATGTGCACCTCTTGATACTGGGTATGGAAATTACCGGCGAGAACGCATTTGCTTAAGCGCTTTTTCTATATCGTGTTGTTGATGCTGTCTGCAGGAAATTTGCAGGCGGCTAAACTGTATACCGAAGTTCCTGCTCTCATTCACCTTTCTAAAACCGAACAGGAAGACACCAATGGATTTAACCTGGTGGAATACCTCCCTGCTTTGATTTATAAGAAGATTCAGGAAGGCAAGATCACACTATGGGATTCACCAAAGAAACAAATTGTGCTGACCATTGAAGCCTTACAGAATATTGAAAACAGCAACAGTGTTTCTTTTGCACGCACCCAAAATTTGTTCTTAAACGAATTGTGGACCAGCAGCAGAAGAAAGACAGAATTTGTGATTGTTGGTATTTCCTTTTTATCTGAATCGCCTAAAGGAAAAATCTCTCTGGGTTATGTTGATATGTTAGAAGCATTGCCAATACTGAGCAGCGAATTAATTCCATGCAATGTCAATGGTCCCGCTCAACTCACCTACATCAACGCGCTTTATAGCAGACGATACAATTTCAACTTACTACAATTTGGCAGTCAAGATTTCACCATCAATCCTGCCTCCTCTTTCAGTATTAAGAAAGATGCTTTCATGTCAAAAAAGAAAGTGCAGGGCTTATATAAGTTCCCGACCAACAAAATGGTGACTTATGTGATAGAGAAAAATGTGTCTGAAATGAACGATCCCGGAACGGATTGTATGAAGAGCGTAGAGAAGTTTCTGAACGATAACAAAGAAATCTTATTCAACATAGGAGGCGATAAATACTTCGATTACCAAAAGAAGATGTTTGATGTAACCATCACCCGCATAGAGGTGACCGAAATTTGGGAGAAGAAAGGCAATGTTATCAGCTATAAACCATACCAGGTGCGCATTTTCGCCAACAACAAACCTTTGAACACCCTCAGTTTCGACGAAGTGGCCAAATGGCAATTGTTAATCAATTTTAAAACACTGGAAGATGTATTGATTGAAAAAGGCTTTCAGTACAGCCTCTATAAAATCAACCGCGACCTTATAGCCTATACCGAAGCAGCTTTGTATTTAAAAGCTTTGAGAGACTATAAGTGGACGCAGGTATCTTATTACGTAAAATATTCAAAAGACTAAATGTATACTATTAAATTCGGAACAGACGGTTGGCGCGAAATTATTGCCGACAATTACACCGTAGAAAACGTAAAACGCGTAGCACATGCTACTGCAGAGTGGCTTAAAAAAGTCAGCACTAACCATACTTGTACTGTGGGATACGATTGTCGTTTTGGCGGCAAGATGTTTGCCGAAAACACCGCTTGCGTATTGGCATCTCATGGCATTAAAGTATTCCTCTCAGAGGGTTTCTGCAGCACGCCAATGATCTCTTTGGCCAATACCAAATTAAACACTTATGCCGGTATCATTATTACGGCTTCACACAATCCGCCTTCATACAACGGATACAAAATCAAAGCCCATTATGGCGGTCCTGCTATTCCATCAGAAATCGAAAAAGTAGAAGCTTTAATTTCATACAGCGATTTGCCTGCAATGGAAAGTTTGGATACCTATATCAAAAACGGTTTGATCCATTACGCCAATTTTGAAGACATTTATATGGACCATATTGCTTCTAAATTTGATGTATCAAGTTTGAAAGCTTATGCCCCTCAATTTGCTTACGATGCCATGTATGGCGCCGGTCAAAATGTTATCAGACGTTTATTGCCGGGCGCCAGTTTGATGCACTGCGATTACAATCCTGGCTTCAATGGTACAGCTCCAGAGCCGATCCTTAAAAACCTGATGCCTTTCTCTGAGATGATTGCGGCCAACAACGCTATTGCTTGTGGTTTGGCAACAGATGGAGACGCAGACAGAATTGGTTTCTTCGACAGCAAAGGCAGATTTGTTGATTCTCACCACCTGATCTTGTTGCTGATGCAATACCTGCACAACGACAAAGGTTTGAGCGGTAAAATTGTAAAGAGTTTCTCTGTTTCGTCTAAAATTGATAAACTGGCCAAACACTTAAACCTCGAAACCATTACCACTAAGATTGGTTTTAAATACATCTGTGAGTATATGATTACCGATGATGTTTTGATTGGTGCTGAAGAAAGCGGAGGTATCGCAGTTAAAGGCCATATTCCTGAAAGAGATGGCATTTGGATGGGCTTGCTGGTATTAGAATACATGGCCAAAACAGGCAAATCCATCGAGCAGTTAATTGACGATACATACGCCATAGTTGGTGCTTTTGCTGTAGAGCGTTACGATTTACACATCGAAGAAGCGCAGAAACAGGCCATCATTGCCAGCTGCAAGAACAACGCTTACCAATCTTTCGGCGATTACAAAGTAGAGCGCATCGAAGACATGGATGGCTTTAAATTCCACCTGGGCAACGAAGAATGGGTAATGATCCGTCCAAGTGGAACAGAGCCTGTGCTCAGAGTATACGCCGAGAGCAAAGATTCTGCCTCTGCCTATAAAATCCTGGACGCTTGTAAAGCTGCCATATTGTAAGCATGAAAGCAAGGCATGCTGTAATATTGCTGATAGCACTTTTAAGTGTGCCTGCTGTTGAAGCCAAGAACCCGATTGCTTATCTTGCCCAGTCTCCAAAAGACACCCTCACCCTTTTACAGAAAAAACGCCTGTGTTACGGCATTGGATTTGGTGGCACCGCTCTGGTACATGCCGGATTATACCAGTTGTGGTACAAAGGGTATCCCAGTTCTAAGTTCCATTTTTTCAACGACAATCAAGAGTGGTTGCAAATCGATAAACTGGGGCATGCATATAGTTCGTATACACTTGGCATTGCCGGAATAGAAGCCGCTAAATGGGTAGGTGTACCTAAAAACAAACACTGGCAATGGGCCATATTTGGATGCATCTTCCAGGACCCGATAGAAAAGTGGGATGGTTTTTCAAAAGCTTGGGGAGCCAGTAGTGGCGATCTAGTAGCCAATACCTTCGGAACCATTTTAAGTGCCGGACAAGAAGCCCTTTGGCACGAACAAAAAGTGAAGATGAAATTCAGTTTTACGCCTTCCAATTATGCATCTATCCGACCAAACACATTGGGTAGTAATATGCCAGAGCGACTTCTAAAAGATTACAATGCACAAACCTATTGGTGGTGTTATACGCCCAAGAGAACTGGATTTTTAAGCGGATTAGGCATTGCCTTGGGTTATGGTGCCAATGGCATGGTGGGAGGCGAAGACAATATCTGGACAGATGCTCAGGGTATGGTTTACGACAGAAGTGATATTGCCAGATACAGACAGTGGTATTTGTCTTTGGACTACGATTGGAGCACCATTACAACGAAGAATCCAAGGGTAAAAACTTTGTTAACGGTGCTAAACTGCATCAAATTACCCAGTCCAGCGCTCGAGTTCTCTCAAAAGCGATTTAAAGGACACTGGCTATTTTTTTGAGATACAAGTCTCGATGGTATTGAACAATTCTTCAGAGTCGAATGGCTTACGGATATATCCTTTAGCCCCCATATCAAAACCCGCCTGCACCTCTTTGCGCTCGACACTGGCCGTTAGAAAGATGAAAGGAATATCGACCAGTTCAGGATCTTCAGTCATGGCTTTCAGGACCTGATAACCATCTACCTCTGGCATCATGATATCACAAAGCACGATGTCGGGACGGTGCTTTCTGACTTGTTCGATGCCAATGCTACCATCCGAAGCCGTTAGCGTTTTATACCCCTCCAGTTCAAGAATCTCGACGGTGTTTTCGAGTATTTCTCTATTGTCCTCTATAATTAATACGGTTGTCATAGTTTTATCTTATGAGGGTATGAAATGGTAAATTCGGTGCCTTCACCGGGCTTGCTTGTAAAGCGAATATCACCGTCTAACAGATCGATGTAACGCTTCACGATATTGAGTCCGAGACCTGTGCCCTGATGGTTAACAGCATTACGCGCTCTATAGAATTTACCGAAAAGGTTTTTTTGTTCTTCTTCCGGAATGCCGATGCCATGGTCTTTCACGCTGATTTCTACAGCGAAAGGATTAACGCGGCATTGCACATGAATGCTCTGCCCTTCTTCCGAATATTTGATAGCATTAGACAGCAAATTGAGCATCACATTTCTCAGAATCTTTTTATCCTGAATGGTTTGCTGTTCGCCGTGGTGTTCGCAAACAATTTCCTGACCAGGTTTGAGCATGCCTTTCACATCCTCAATGATATCGAGCGCATATTCTTTCAAGTCGAATTGCTCCTTGGTCATTTCTACCTTGCCTTGTTCGAGCTTATCCAAAGACAAGAAATTGTTGAGGATATCAGTTAAGTTTTTTACAGAGGATTTAATGCGTTCGACATGCTTTAAGCGTTTCTCTTCGTCTTCGCGTTTGGTGTAAGTTTCTACCAGAGAAACGCTGGAGAGAATGGCGCTGAGCGGCGTTCTGAACTCGTGAGAAGCCATTGAAACGAAACGCGATTTGATTTCGTTGAGTTCCTTTTCGCGCTCCAACATTTGTGTGAGCTCGAGCGTGCGTTCTCTGACTTTGAGTTCGAGCTGCTCGTTGTATTTTCTACGCTCTGTAATATCGGTAACAAAGGCCACCGCCAAACGTTCGTTGTCCAGCATATAGTGACCAAGACTAATTTCAACAGGAAATTCCTCGCCAGATTTTTTAACAGCAAAAAGATCCAGACCTGACCCCATCGCGCGCGCTTTTGGTCGGTCGAAGAAACCTTCACGGTGCGACTCATGGCGTTTTCTAAAAGATTCGGGTATGAGTATTTCTAACTTTTGTCCAATCAACTCATCGTTATCATATCCAAAGAGTTTTTCGACACAAGGATTGGCGAGCTGAATTTGCCCATCGTGACTGATGACGAGTATGCCAATGGTGGCATATTCGAACAAGGCCTTAAAACCGGCTTCACTCTCTAACGTTAATGGTACCTGTTCAAGCATCTTTAGACAATAGTTTCAGATAAGCAAAAGTAAAACTTTTATTTAAAAAAGCAAATCTTAATCAGTTTTTTAAAACCAAGTAAATCATAGATTTTAAACCACTTATATCGTTAACAGTCAATCGAACAGCCAAAACATGATTGATTCACCACCACCAATTTCGATTATTATTTTAATTAAACCCCTCATTTATTAAACTGAGTTGTATCATTTTGTGTGCATGATTGCCATCATTAGGTATTTTGCTAAAAATCAGGAGATTTGCTATAATTAATCAATCGCTTATGAAACATTCAATTTTAACAATTGCTTTTCTATTGCCTGTATTGATATGCGCTCAAATTCCTAACGCCGATTTTGAGCAATGGCAAACGACAGTGCGTGAAATGCCACAACAGTGGGGTATCTATGGTATCACCAAAAAAGTAGCGGGCTATCAAAGTCCATTTGCCGTCAGACTGGAGCGTGACCTGCGCAATCCCAATGCACCTGGTGCGGTTATCTACGGCAATCCGGATCAGAATTATGCCGGTGGTATTGCTTTTAGTGGTCGCCCCGACTCAGCCATTGTTTTTGTAAAGCGCCATTTGGTGGTTGGCGATTCTGCCTGGTTCCTCGTGTTTTTGAGTCGCAATGCCACTAAAATCAGTCAGGATAACTTCAAATTTGGCGGTTCGGACACCAGTAAATTTGTGCGCCTGGCCTTTAAAATCAACTATACCGACACAGGTTCTGCTGATTCATTGTTAATTGGTGTCTCTTCAACCAATCCGGAGGCGCAATTCAACGGCAGTTATGTGATAGTTGACAATGTGCAATTTTCGGGCGGTACTTATGGCATAGTGCCCAATGGCGATTTCGAATTATGGCATACCAAGACCATAGAAGATCCTACAGATTGGTTTTCATCCAATCAAAATTTAATGGTATCGTCAACTGAGTTACCTGTCAGTAAAACCACGGATGCGGCCTTACACCAATACGCTGTAAAGATTCAAAACGTGGCAACTGGCAATGATTACCATCAGGGCTACATTATGGCTGGTAGACAAGGTGACAACGGGCCCCTACCCGGCTTCGCCGTCAATGGTCGCGATTCTGTTCTTTATGTCTATTACAAGTGCTTTCCAAAAAACGGCGATGAAATTAATATTGGTGTAATGATGTACGACTCTGGACAGATGGTAGGTACGGGTTTTATCAGACAAGGTTTTGATATCAGCACCTGGTCGCAGACCCCGATTCCGATTCAATACTTTGGCGGCTACACCGGCACACCAGATTCGGCAGCCATATTCTGTGCTGCTTTCAGCGGAGGCGATCCGGCTTATGGTGCCTCGGTTTTATATGTTGATGGCTTAAGATTTAATAAAGCATGGGTATCGGTCAGCGCACCGGCTCTTTATGATGGCTTGTTAAGTGTTTATCCGAATCCTGTATTAGGTGATGTTCAAGTTCGATTCAGTGCTCAGCAGAACAAGCCATATACCATCTGCATCTATAACGCTGAAGGCAGATTGGTGCATCAAGAAAAAGGAATTGCCCAAAAAGATGGTCAACAAAATTTGTCGATAAAAACTGCGGTATTAAACAGTGGCATTTACACCATACAGTTACAAACAGGTTTGGTACTCACCACACAAAAACTGAAAGTAATGCATTAAAGATATCAGTGAGAGTGAAGGGGTACAAAGGTCTGCATGCAAATGTGGACCTTTGTCGTTAGAAGCGGTATAGAGCATAAACCCCAATGAACTCGCCGTACTCCTTAGAATCACGGTTGATGCCGGTACCCGGTAGAGCGCTAATTTTTTCAAAATCTTTATACTGCTTGGTGGTATACAACAAGCCATAGCGAAGGTTCCAATTCAACTGAAAGTTTTCGATTCTTAAAAGCCGACTGCTTAACTGGACTTCCATGCCGGCATAGGCCAGTTTACCCTTATCGTTTACCTGATAAGGCAATAACAGTTGCCCGTAGGTATTGTAGCGCAATTGATAACTCTGAACACCTGTAAGGAGATTGATACCGATGCTACCACTTTCCTCTTCGGTGGTGCGCTTGTATAATGATCGGTTAAACCAATGCGATTTGTACAGTTGAAAATGGATGCCAGCGCGGTTAAAATAGCCATTAAGTTTGGTTAATTGAGGAAAAGGATTTCCAGGGCTTTCATCATTTCTGGTGGCAAATCCGGCGCTTTCGTGAATGAACCAGCGATTGTTCAGATAATTGCGATAGATCACTTCAAAGGCCTTTTGCTCATATCTGATTCCAGCATAAATGGGATACGTCAAATCAATACCCAAACTGTGTTTTTTGGCTGCCGGTGTTTGTGCATGCAGGAGATGACTAAGCGACACCAGACAAACGAGTACCCAGATTCTCATTTCGGTAAGTACAATTTAATGAATGGATAATCTTGTCTGTAATAACCAGTTTGATTAATATCGGCTCTTTTGATGGTATTGGATTCAAATCTAAAATCTTTAAAAATAACCTCATCATCCACCACATCAAAATTGTAATAAATTTTAAATGAGTCGCTGCGCATGGCTCTTTTCACCACAAATGAAGTATAACCTTGATTGGCATCAAAGAGTAAAACAAAATCCATGTTTTTAGTAATGGGATCATAGCTTTCCACTTCGGCACCAAACAATTGCATAGAATCGGTATCCAATAGCGAGAATTCATATGCGTTTTGTGATTTTTCATTCCAATCGCACGCATTCAGCATACATAAAACACCAAATAGTAACAAAGTATGTTTCATAGTTTATAAAATTTCTAAGACTTGTCTTTCATAGTGCATCATACCCTCAAAATCGCGCACTTTTAAGTCGATGATATAAGTGCCTTTCATCAAAGGTTCGCCATTTTTAGTGCGGCCGTTAAAAGGTTTGCTTTCGCTGTTACCATCGTACACCATTTCGCCCCAACGGTTAAACACTTTCAATTCGTAGTACAGAATACCTCGACCTTTTACGACAAAACTGTCGTTAATGTTATCGCTGTTAACAGTGATGGCAGTTGGTATATAAAGACGGTAAACATCTTTTACAACCAGGAATCTATAAAGGGTATCTGCACAACCCAGGTAATTCTTTACAACCAAGCGTGTAAAGTAGAAACCTGTATCAGCATATCGATGGGTCGGACTGTTGTTGGTGATGTCTTTGGTGTTATCTCCGAAATCCCACTCGAAAGCATCGTAATTAGAAGATTGATTGCTGAATGTCGCCTCTGGGTTCAGGTAATCTGGAGCAAATGGATTGATGGTATAAGCAGCGGTAGGTGGCACAACAACTTTAAAATACCCTGGTTTGGTTAGTGCATTAACACACTTGGCGGCAGAGGTCACTTTTAAAGTGATGTCATAAGTACCGGCCATTCTGTAATCGTAATTTGGCGTATAATCGGTACTGATATCGCCGTTGCCAAATTGCCATTCGTACGTATTGCCGCCACTACTTAGGTTAACAAATGTCGGCATAGCAGGCAAACACATTTCTTTTTCGATGATGTTAAAATCGACTACTGGCAATGGGTTGACTACCAGGTTAAGTGGTTTTGAGTCGTCGCTAGAACAATAGTCTTTTAACTCCACCAATATTGGTGTTGTTGAGCTTGGTTTGTACTGAATGCTCGTTTGAGTTGTTGGATTACTATTCACAAACCATTGGTAACTGGCGGTTTTACCTCCGCTGAAACTCAGGTTGAGTATACTCGAATCGCCCAGGCAGATGGTATCCTTTGTTAGCGTTGCTGTAAGTTTAAGAGGACTCAACACAATTACAGTTACCAGAACAGAGTCGTAAGGCTGCGTGCAAAAATCTTGTGCAATTAATTTGTAAGTGGTCGTACTAACTGGATTCACTGTTTGTGTGCTAAACTTCCCAAGACCATTGTTCCAGGTATAATCATACTGAGCAGGAATACCACCACTGACAACAGGTTTCAAACTGGCGGTACCACCATAGCAAATAACAGTGTCTTTCATGCCACTTATTTTAAGTGCCGGCAATACCGAAACAATGATAGAATCTGTGGCATCATCCGAACAGTTATCGCTTATTGTGAGTTTATATTTCGTGGTATTGGCAGGTGATACAGTATTGGATGGTGTAGCAGGCAGTGCATTGTCCCAATTATAGGTATAAGCCGTATTATCGCCACCTGTGGTAATGGCATTCAAAACAATATCAGATCCCTTACAAATGGTGCTATCATTGTTGAGTTGTACTTTTAACTCTGGTCGTACCTCTACCCAAATTGAATCCAGGCCAGGCTTAACGGTACAAGCATCTTTTAACTCTACTTTAAGCCACTGGCTTTGAGTAAAGGTTTTAGAGAAAGTTGAGGACGTTCCCTCGCCGTTGTTCCAACTATAAGTGTATTGCGAAGGCACACCTCCATTAGAGGTCATAGAATAGGCCCCACTGCGGTTATAACAAAGTAAAGTATCCGTTCCGATGAGCTTGGCCATTAAGGCTGTTCTCACAGAAACTGTCACAATACCCGTATCACCCAAAACCGTGCAGCCATCATTGACGATAACACGGTAGGTATTGGTAGCAGTTGGTGCTACAGTTTGGTTTTGATTGGTGCCTAAACCGAGGTTCCAATTAAAGTTATAAGCAGAACTTAATCCGCCGCTCACGACAGGGTTCAGAGGCACTTGTTCGCCCACACAAATCAAGGTATCTTTTAAACCAGATACCTGAATGGGACCAAACAGATTGACAACAACAGAATCGCTGGCACTGTTAGAGCAGTTATCGGTAAGCGTAACACGGTATACTTTTCTGGCGTTTGGCGTCACTGTGTATTTGGCCGTATCCGGAATGCCATTGTTCCAAGTAAAGGTATAATCCAATGGCTTGCCACCACTGGCTTTGGCATTGAGCGTAGTGCTTCTGCCATTGCAAAGCGTTGTGTCATTGTTCAAGGTAACAGACAAAGGTGCTCTGACATTGATGAAGACAGAATCGAAAGCTGGATTTACTGAGCAGAAATCGTTGAGGGTAACTTTTAGCCAGGTGCTGCTGTTGAGGGTTGCCATTTTAGAGTTACCAGGACCCAGACCATTGCTCCACATAAACTGGTAATTGAGACTGTCTCCTCCTGTGCCGCTTGCCAAGAGGTTGCTCGACTTATTGTAACAAATGTCGGTATCGTTGGTAGCAATTTTAACTTTAAGCGGATTGAGCACTTTCACAGTGATGAAAGCTGTATCGTTTTTAACAGTGCAGTTATCACTTAATACCACACGGTATGTGGTGGTAGTGGTAGGCGTAACAGTTTTAGAAGCACCAGTACCCAAACCATTGTTCCAGGTATAGGTGTATGAGGTAGCGCGACCGCCTTTAGCGATAGCAACCAGGTTCACGCTATTGCCACTACAAATGGTGGTATCGTTTCCGGCAGCGACCTCTAAAGGGGCTTTAACCGTAACAGCCACTTCGGCCGAATCGGTAATTTTTGTACAAACATCGGTGAGGTAAACCATGTACTTTTTAAATGTATCCGGTTGCACGATGATGGAGTCGTTATAGGCCACAGTTTTCCAGTTAAAGAAATAATCGCCGGCATATCCACCACTGCCTTTAGCATAGAGTAAGACAGAAGTCCCTTTACAGATGGAAGTATCCGAATAGGCTTTCACATCCAAAGGTTTTCTGAAAGCTTTGTAGTACAACTTAAAACCCCTTCCTACGACATAAGGATCGGAGACATGGCGAAGCGTAACCACACTGCCCGCCACGACGATGTTTTTACCAGCATTAGGCAGCGTTGATCCGGTATACCCACCCACTTTGGTGCCAGTGCCAGGATATTTGCCTTTGTAGATGTATAAACTGTCGTAGTTTAACTCGTAGTCGAAATCACTGAACTTGATGCGAATTGAATCAGCTCCAGGCACACTAATGCGCAAGTATGAGATTCTGCTTTGGGTATAAATATCCTCGCCACCATCATCGTATACCCACGATTCACATTTGTGAGTACTGTCATTAACATTAGGCATGATGACAGCATTGCAGATATTAAAACTAGAATCTACTTTAACGTAAGCGGTCTTTGTTAAGCTGTCTTTTTTGTTTTTAAAACAACTTGTTGCCACCAATTTAATGGTATAGTTACCGAAGGCACTATACGTTTTTGTTGGATTAAAAACTGTTGAAGTATTACCATCACCGAAGTACCATTTGCAAGACAGCGCATTGGTGCTAAGGTTATAGAACTTAACAGTTTTAGACGTATTGCATATCACGGTATCTGCAGAGAAGTCGGCTTTAACATACCCACTATCGTATTTCGGTCCCACGTTACAGGCATACCAGGCGTTGGTAACTGCTATCACCTCTTTGCTGCAGTTGCCATATAGATCGATCGCCGAGCGGATGGAGTAGAATCTGGCATCTGCATATTGCGACGTAGGTGTTAGATACACCGTAAGGTTGCGGTATGCGATTTTTTCGGCTTTTTGAATTCCAAGACTATCCACTTTGTATACATTGGACACATCATTGGTGCCTGAGCCCCCTTCTGTTACCAGATAGAACCACCAGTTTTGTACACCACTATTGAGATGCACACCCCCATTATCGCCAGAACCGAAATACCAGTTGGTGCTTTTGTAGCAACGCGGGTGACCTTTCAATTTCGGATTGAGCATATTGCGCAAACCAGAACCATCGTAAGTGATCTCCTCACCTATTTTCCAGCTATAGGACGTTGGTTTACCATAGCGTTCGACTGCATTGCCGAAGATATCAGAAAAGGATTCGTTGAGTTGACCAGATTCGTAGCTGTATATAAGATTGGCAGAGTTAGAAGTTACGGCATGGGTAATTTCGTGCC